>Ga0180009_10002570_pt1 | contig 21301 bp, 15 predicted proteins | sample OS_PC_MetaG_FD_123537 | JGI IMG/M metagenome (GOLD analysis project Ga0180009, IMG submission 123537) | Groundwater microbial communities from the Aspo Hard Rock Laboratory (HRL) deep subsurface site, Sweden - OS_PC_MetaG | ecosystem: Environmental > Aquatic > Deep subsurface > Groundwater...
AATGCTTTCTGCGAATTTGTGCAGCCGCTACGACGGACTCTCAATCCGCCACAACGTCCTCCAAACGCACGGCATCGGCCCGTTCCCGGCTACTCACTTTGAATCAACCAATTGGGACTGGGGGGGCCAGGGGGCCAGGGGGGCCAGCCAGGCCAGCCGGGCCAGCCCCGCGTGACCGAGTGATCGGGTTTTGAAGGGTTACGCCACATCCATGTGGTCAGATGTGGGATCGGCCTCGGTGGCGCCGAAGACCGGAGCCGGTACCGGGGCCGTTGCCGATACCGGAGGCCGGTGTCCGCTTGCCGTAGTCTAGCTACCAAAGGGAGTCCGCCGTCTGCCGGTGGTCCGATGCCGTTGCTGGCTCCGGTGTCCGGGGGGAGCTGCGGCTGCCGGCTCTTTTCGACAAGGAGCGTGCACCATGGCATCACCCGTCCCAACCCGACCTCGGCACGACAGGCCCAGCGAGTCGAGCAACTGGCCGACCCCGTCTGCACCATGCATGCTCTACCGCGTGCGCCAGCGAGTGGCCTGAGGTTCACCGGCACGGTGGCGGCCATCGGCCATCGTTCTCACCAACAGCAAGCCCGCGTCGCAACACCAACACTTCTGCCGAGGTGAGCGGTCACCTCCGGAGATCTGTAGCATCAACACCAACACTTCTGCCGAGGTGAGCGGTCACCTCCGGAGATCTGTAGCAACAACACCAACACTTCTGCCGAGGTGAGCGGTCACCTGCCAACTTGTGTTGCAACCACTTCTTCCGACCCCGGGGGCGCGATCATGCCGTGGCCGGCCGGGCCGGCCGGCGAGCTGGCGAGTCTCTACCATTCGAACACCACGTCCGAGGTCTTGGTGCGCAGGGTCAGCGGCAGGACGATCGCGGCGGTGACCACCACACCCGCGGCGGCCAGGGTGTACCACCTGAGGTACCAGGGGGTCGGGGGTGGGGGCACCTTCTTCTTCTTCTTCTTCTTCTTGATCTTTACCGGGGAGGGCTTGGGCGCGGGGAAGTGAGCCTCCAGCATGCCGTCGAGCTGGAGGCCCAGGGCCGCGGTCTGAGCCTTCGCCCGTTTGGGGTCCGCGACCGGGACCAGGCGGGACTCGACCCGGGTGTAGACCCCCTTGTCGACCAGGAACAGCGAGCCCTGCACCAGGCTCTGCTCGCCCGCTCCCTGTACGGTGAGCACCATCGCCACGCTGGCGCCGGCGAGCGTCGCCAGCCGCTTGACGTCCTCGGGGGGCGGGGCCAACTCGGGTGGGAGGCTGCGCCTGGACTCGTCGAAAGCCGTCCGGACCCGCGGCGAGTAGTGCGCATCCAGCGTGAAGCCGGCGTCCATGTGATGGACCTCGTTGAACTGCTGCCGGGCGAGGTCTGGCCGGGCCTGGTGCTCGAGGAACAGCGCGCCCAGCAGCAGGTGCACCTGGGCCAGCACGCGTGGGTCGTAATAGCGGACGAAGCTCGCGCGCAGCAGCTTCAGCGCCTCGGTCAGCCTGGCCTGGGCCAGGGCCTGGTCCAGCGCCACCATCGCCTTGCGGCCCTCCTCGGTCAGCTCGGCTGCCTTCGTCCGGACGCCGGCCCGGCTGTCGGCCTGTTGCATCAAAGGTACCAGCCCCTGCAGCAGCACGATGCGGTAGCGCCTCGATGAGAGCAGCTTCTCCTCCACGCCCTGGAGCAGACTGGCGTCGCCCTGGGTGATCAGCAGCACCGACGGCCTGGTTGGCCGTGAGGCCGGGGTGGCAAAGGCGAGGCCCGGCAGGCTGAGCAGCATGAAGAGGGCGTGTCGGCTCGTCACGTCAGCGCCGTTGCTCGTCGACTGCTACTGCTGGTGGCAGGGATACGCCTTCGTCTGGTCCTTGCAGAGGAAGAGAGGGCGGCCGGCGTCGTCTGCCGACGGTGAAAGGTCAGGCGGGGCGCCGGAGTCCATGTTCGGCAAGTAGCGCGAGATGGCGACGCCGCAGACGTAGAGTCTCAGGACGGGGAAGTTCTCGGCGTTGGTGTGCACCACCACCACCGCGTGGTCCTCCCCCGTCTTCTTGGGGTCGTAGCGGACCTGGATCAGCCCCCCCTCCCCCGATGGTATCTCCATCTTCTCGATGTCCTGACTGGCATCGAAGTTCAGGTAGCAGCGCTCGTCTCCCATAACCTCCACCTTCTGGATCACCAGCTTCTGGTTGCCGGTGGAGCAGTTGGTGAGGATGAAGGACAGGGGCAATGCGGGCTGCTCCTTGGAGACGAGCTTGCCGTAGGACAGCAGGGAGCCGTTGTCGAAGCAGACCTGGGGCTTGGAGCAGCCGTACTCCTTGTAGGTCTCGATCTGTTGCTGGCAGTCCAGCAGGTCCGCGTTGTTCGGGTCGAGGATCCCCTCACACTTCACGCCGTTCGAGGAGGTGACCCCGATCCCACCGGCCGGGCAGGCCTTCTTCTCGGTGTTGTCGGAGCACGCTCCGAGCAGCAGCACAAGGGACAGAGAGACGATGCTGGACGTACGCATGATAGAACCTCTCAGTGTGTCGCGACCCACCATCAATCGAAGGTGAGGCCATGCTTCTCTATTAGCATATAAAGGTACTTGCGGTCGATCTTCGCTTCCCGGGCCGCCCGGGCGATCTTGTTCGAGTTGCGCGGGAGCAGCCGCTTGAGGTACTCGCGCTCGAAACGCTCGATCAACGCCTCCTTGGCCACCTTGAACGGCTTCATGTAGTCCGCCGTGAGGCGGAACTCCGTGTCCATCGACGGGTGTCCCGGGAGGTCGGTGGGGAAGGTGCTCGGGTCCAGGGTTTCGAACCCCTCGAGGTAGGAGGCGCGCTCGAGCAGGTTCCTGAGCTCCCGCACGTTGCCGGGGAAGTGGTATGCCATCAGGCGCTCGCGGAAGGCCCGCGGCATCTCTTCCCAGGAGCTATCCCCCTCGATGAACCGCTTGGCCAGCAGTGGCAGATCCTCGAGCCGCTCCCTGAGCGGGGGCAGGGGGATGGTGACGATCGAGAGCCGGAAGAACAGGTCCTCCCGGAAGCGACCCTCCGCCACCTCCACCCGCAGGTCCTTCTTGGTCGCGGCCACCACCCGCAGATCGAGCTTGATCGGCTTGGAGGAGCCGACCCGGCGGATCTCGCGCTCGTCGAGCGCGCGAAGCAGCTTGGGCTGCACCTCCAGCGGCAGGTCGTCCAGCTCGTCGATGAACAGCGTGCCGCCCTTGCACATCTCCAGCGCGCCGCGGCGCTGGTGCGTGGCGCCGGTGAACGAACCTTTCTCGTGGCCGAACAGCTCGCTCTCGATCAGGGACTGCGAGATGGCGCCGCAGTCGATGGTGACGAACGGCTTGTCCGAGCGCTTGCTGCGCTCGTGGATCGCGCGAGCCACGGCGCCCTTGCCCGTGCCGGTCTCGCCCAGGATCAGCACGGTGGCGTCGGTGGGGGAGACGCGCTCCAGCATGGCGAAGATCTTGCGCATCGGCGCCGAGTCCCCCACCAGCGAGCCGAACGTCGGGCTGCCCGAGGGCTGGATCGCCACACCCTCGTTGATCGGCTTGAGCCTCAGCAGCACCTCGCCCGCGCGCAGCTCCATCCCGGGACGGACGAAGGCCTCGAGCACCTGGGCTCCCTCGAGGTAGGTCCCGTTGGTGCTGCCCAGGTCCCTGAGCAGCAGCCCCTCGGGACGCTGGATCAGGGCGAAGTGGTTGCGTGAGACGGTCGCGTCGATGATCACCACGGTGTTGTCCGGCCCCTTGCCGACGCGTGTCTCCTCCGGATCGAGGTCCCAGGTTCGCCCCACATCCGGCCCCCGCAGCAGCTCGAGCTGGTAGCGCTGCATCGATAGCACCGGCGGCTGCAGCGAGCTGATGAGGCGGGTGCCTTCCTTGATGTTTGCCACAGGTTACTTCGTCCCCTCGAGCTTCGAGAGCGCGAGGCGGGCCGCCTGGTACTGCGGGTTGGCCACGATCGCAAAGCGCAAGTATTTGATCGCCTTGGTTTTTTCGCCCTTCTCGATGTAGATCTGTCCCAGGTTGTAGTGCGCCTCGGCCAGGCGAGGGCTGTGCTTGACGGCCGTGAGGAAGGACTGGATGCTGGCATCTCGCTGGCCGGAGTTGTAGAGCGCGGTGCCCCGGTAGTAGTGAGCCAGGCCGTTGTCAGGGTCGATCTTGATCACCTCGTCGAGCTGCTCCAGGGCCTTGCTGTACAGCCGCAGACGAGCGTAGGCGAAGCCCAGCGCCATGCGGGCCCTCGAGTGGTTGGGGTTAAGCTTGAGCGTGTCGAGGTACTCGCCCACCTCCAGCTGGGTCTTGTTGAGCCGGTAGTAGACATCCCCCATCTTGTAGTGCGCCTCGGGAGCCAGGGTGGGGTCCGAGCCGATGGCGGCCCGGTAGGCCTTTAGCGCCCGCTGATATTCGCCCCGTGCGTGGTAGGCCTCGGCCATGCGGTACTGGGCGCCGGCGTGGCGTGAGTCGGAGGCGACGGCGGCCTCGTAGTGGGTGACGGCCTCGGTGATCTTCCCCTCGGCGTAGAGCACCTCGCCCAGGTTGAAGTGCGCCTCCGCGTTCTTCGGGTCGATGCGGATCGCCTCCTTGTACTGTGCCACGGCCTCGTCGGACTTGCCCTTCGCCGCGAGCAGCTGCCCCAGCACGAGCCTCGACATGGAGTCGGTGGGGTTGGCCTGGATCGCGGCCTCCAGCTCGCGGATGGCGCGCTCTCCCTCGCCCTTCTGCGCCAGGGCCAGCCCCATCACTCGACGGGCGTGAGTGTCGCCCGGGCGCAGATCGAGGGCCCGCGACAGCGCCACCTTGGCCTCGTAGATTTTGCCCTTGCGCAGCAGCGCCTCCCCGAGCAGTCGGTAGGCGTCCGCCATCCCCGGGTTGATCACGATCACGTTGCGGACCAGCTTGATCGCGTCGTCGACCCGTCCGATCTTCATCGACGCCACGGCCAGGTTGTAGGAGGGCATGGCGTAGCGTGGATCCTGTTTGATGGCCGCGCGGAAGGCGGCGATCATCGCCCCCGTCTGTCCCAGCTTGCCCAGGGCCACCCCCAGGTTGTTCTGGGCCCTGGACTGCTTCTTGGTCTCCCGGATCGCGAGGCGATAGGCGGTCACCGCCTCCGAGTAGCGGCGAAGCAAGAACAGGCAGACACCGCGGTTGAAGTGGATCACCGTGTCCTTGGGGCGCAGCTTCAGCGCCTTGTCGTACTCGGCCACCGCCGCAACCTCGTCTCCGCCGAAGTGCAGCAGGTTGCCCAGGTTGACATAGGCGTCGACGAGCTTGGGGTCCTTCTTGAGCGCGTCGCGGTAGAGCTGCTCGGCCTTGTCGCGGTCCATGTCCTGGGCGTAGGCCTCACCCAGGTGGAACGCCACCAGCGGCGAGTCGGGCTGCAGCGCCGCGGCCTCCTTGAAGGCGTAGACCGCCCGGGCCGGCAGGCCCAGCCTGCGATAGGTGATGCCGAGGTTCATCCAGCCCATGAACATCTTCGGCGCGAGGTCGGTGACCTTGAGGAAGCGGGCCATCGCCTCGTTGAGGCGTTCGCGTTCGAAGAGCACCACCCCCAGCTCGAGCTGCGCGGCGGCGTCGGTGGGGCGCGCCTTGACCACCTGCAGGAAAGCGGGCAGGGCGGTGTCGTGGTCTCCCAGCCGCAGGGCGACCCCTGCATACTCCCGCAGCAGGTCGATGTTGTCGGGCTCCTTCTTGATCTCCTGCCGCAGACGGCGCCTGTCTGCCAGCAGCTGGGGTCGGGTGCGCGCGCCCACCGTCATCAGCAGGCTGCCGGACATCCCCTCCACGTCCTCGGTGCTGTGCTCCGGCTCCACCTTCTCCAGGGCTTCCCTGGCCAGCTTGCCGCTGATGCCCTTGACCTTGGCCCAGGGCGTCTTGCTCCGCTTGACCCCGGGCCGCTTGCCCTGAGCCAGCACAGAGGAGGCGAGCAGGAAGGAGACGAGTACAATCAGGAGGAGGAACGGTCGAGAGTGCGGCCGGGTGCCCGCCGGCGGGAGCTCCGACCCAAAAGGAGGCAGGCTTCGGGCGCAGCGGCGTGAGGAGTGCCAGCCTGCGTCCGTGCACCTATCCGGGCTGGCACGACGGCCGAGTGAGGCTTGCGGCCGGCCATCCGCTCGGGTTGCCCGGCCGGCCAATGCAAGCCGAACGTCCGCAAGCCCGAAGCCCTGCCGACAACAGGGTTGGGACTCCCGCCGTCGAGGCCTAGTCGATCCAGAGGCCACTGTCATAGTTCCCCGTCTGGGCCACAAAGCGCTCACGCAGTGTCCACCACTTCTTCTCGCGCTTCCGTGCTCGCTTGCGCAGCTTGTCGACCTTCGTCTTCATCGCGTTGAACTCGTCGCGAAGGCGGTTGTACTGCTCCTGGTAGTCCTTCATGTCGAAGCCCTTGCCGCCCAGCAGGTCCTCTCGGTTGATCACCTGTGCCTTGGCCAGCTCGACGGTGGCGCGCGCGACGAGGATGTCGAAGCGACGCAGGTCGATGTTGTCCTCCGCCCATTCCTCGAGGCTCTCCAGGTGGGCGAGCCAGGCCTCGGCCACCTCGACGCCGAGCCGGCTGCCGCGCTTCTCGGCGCGATCCACCCCCTTCTGGGCCTCCTTGATCCGTCGCTTGATGCCGAGCATGGTGTCCTTGGCCTCGTCCAGCTTGTCCAGCGCCACGACGATCTCGTTCTCGGCGTCGAAGATCCAGAGCTGGCCCTGCCGTGACATCTCCTTCAGGTAACTGTCCTTGACGGTGTGGCTCAGGCCGCCGCCGCAGCCCGCGGCAAGCAGGGCCGTCAGGACAACAATGGTGATCTTGGTGGTCATCATTGTGTGCCTCCACGGCGGGCGCCGGGGATGAGGCCGGGGTCGCCCGACTCGAAGTCGCCCCGTACCTTCCTGGCCTCGGTCGCGCTGGCCTTGGCATACCCATACTGACCCAGCAGCGCTGCCTTGTTCAGCCGGGCGTGACCGTTGCCGCCATCGCGCTTCAGGGCCTTGTCGAACAGGGCCAGGGCCTGCTGAGCATCGCCCAGGCGGAAGGTCGCCACGCCCACCAGGTTGAGCAGCGGAGCCGTCTCCTTGACCTCGATCCCCTTGCCCGCCACCATGCGCGCCATGTAGGGGTTGCCGCTCTTGATGTAGAGCTCGGACAGTCGGGTGATCGTGGGCAGGTCTCTCGACTTCTTGGCCAGGGTGCGCTCGTACTTCGCGGCATCCTTGGGCTTGTCCCAGCTCACCGAGGGGATGCTGAGGTTCGCCTGGGGGTCCCCGCCCGGCGCCTTGCCAGACAGGCAGGCCTTGGCCGCCTCGGAGACGACCTTCAGCTTGTTGGCCGTCGCGGCGCACTGCTTGACCGCATCCTGGGCCTCCTTGGCCAGGGGGGCCGCATTGGCCTGAAGCGCGCCCTTGACCTGCTGGACCACCTGAGGCGGAAGACCGTCCGGCAGCGCGAGGCTCGTCAGCGCGTTGGCCGCGTTGGCCTCGACAGACCCCAGCCGGCCGAGGGCGGCGACGGCCCACACGGCGCTCCCCAGCCCAACCACCGCCCTGTAGGCGTCGCGCGTCTGCGCCATGTAGGACAGCTTCTGCTGCAACGTGGGCCCCAGCTGGCTCAGGTCGCTGGAGAGCTGGATCTGCTCGAAAGCCTTGAAGGCTATCTCGGCCAGGTAGAACTGGGCCGCCGCGGCAGCCTCCTTGTCGTCGGGGCCGCCGCCCCTGCCCCCGGCCACTGCCTGGGCCAGGTAGGACTGGGCCTGGGCCAGGTCACCCTGGCGATACAGGGAGTAGCCCAGGATGTAGAGCATCTGGGCCGATGAGGCCCCGCCCATCATCGCCTTCTGGAGCGAGGAGATCACGGTGCTCCAGTCGCCGGCCTGAATGTGCAGCTCCGCCACCTTGACGGCCATCTCGGCCTTGATCTGAGCGTCCTGTCCCATGCGCAGGTAGCTGTTCAGCGACTCCTCGGCCTTCTTGCGCTGACCCAGGCCCGCGCGGATCGTACCCGCCGCGCGGAACATGTCGGCCGCCTCGGTGCCGGACTTGCGGCGAGCCGCCGCCTCGAGGTACTGGGCACCCAGGGCGAACTGGAACGAGTTGATCGCCTGCTTGCCGAGGGTGGCCAGCACGTTGGGCAGCTGGTCCGACGTCGGGCAGGCGCGGATCAACTTCTCGCCCACCTCGAACAGCCGGTCGAAGTCCCCGCCGGACTTGGCGGTGATGAAGGCGTTGGTCAACGCCTTGCACTCGAGATCGGTGCCCTTGAACTTGCTGGCGATCTCCTCCAGCTTCCTCGAGCCGTCCCCCATGTCGCCATCGTCCGCCGCCTCCAGGGTCGCCGAGTCGAGCAGCTTGTTCTCGGCGCCCTTCACGATCTCGGTCACCTCGCTCCTGAACTCGGCGTCGCCCAGGTTGGCCATGGCGCTGAAGTCCTTGCCTGCGGCGATCAGCCCCTCGAAGTCCTCGACGTTGCGGTAGGCGTCGAGCACCAGGTGAGCCGCGACGGTCCCCTCCTTGCTGGCCGGGAACTGCCGAACCAGGGCCGTGAAGAGCCGGATCGCGTCGTCGAACTCTCCGGAGTCATAGAACGTGCGAGCGATGTTGAACTTGACCTGCACGATCTTCTCGTCCTTGGGGAAGAGCCTGATGAACTCACGCCCCGCACGCCGCAGGCCGGCCCGGGCCTGGGCCACCTCGAGCCGCGTCAGCTTCTGCTCCCCCTTGAGCGCCTCGAAGAAGGCCACCACTGAGGTGTAGAGCGAGTCATGCCGTTCCTTGCTCGCCTGCTTCTTGGAGGCCCACTCGTACTGGGTCCCGGCCTCCAGGTAACGCTTGGCGGCGTAGTTCGCCTCCGCCAGGTTGGTGCGGACGAGCGTCGCGTTCTTGTTCTTGGCGAAGAAGGTCAGGTAGGCCTCGTATGCCTGGGTGGCCTCCAGGAACTTCTCCTCGTCCTTCTTCTCCGTGGCCAGGTCGTGGAGGCGCGTCGCCATGTCGCGGGCGTACTTCTCGAACGTCTCGAGCAGCCGGGCCCGGTCCTTGGCAGACAGCGTGTGGTTGTGGTAGCGGCGGCGGATCACCGCGACCACCGCGGCGACGTCGCGCGCGCCGTGGCTGTAGATCTTGCCGTGGGTCACCGACTCGTACAGGCGGTGGGCGTACTCCAGCGAGTCCTCGGTGTCGCCGGTGAGCGACAGGATCTCGCGGTAGACCATGGAGGTCGCGAGCCAGTTCTGCTTGATGTAGTAACGATTGCCCAGCTTCTCCAGGGCCGCCAGGAAGGTGGTCTTCGAGTCCGCACGGACCTTGTAGTACTCCAGTGCCCCCTTGTGCTTGTGGACCTCGGTGTAGGGGTAGACCGAGTCGACCAGCGCCTCGCGCCGCAGGTCGATCCGGTTGCCGGTGGTGGGGTCGGAGGTCGGTCCGGAGGCCAGCGCCATCCACTTGCGTGCCGCCTCCACCGACCCCTCGAACATCTTGAGCGCGCCCTTGAAGTCCGCCCGGTTGATCTCGCACCAGGCGAGCTTGTAGCGCGCCATGGCGTGGACCTTGGAGTCAGGGGAGTCGATCACCATGTTGTAGTACTTCTCGGCCTGGTCCAGGTCGGCCTTGTCGAAGTAATAGTCTCCGACGATCAGCAGGCCTTCGAGGCGGTAGGCGCTCTTGGTGTGCTTGTCCGCCAGCTCGGCGTAGGTCTTCAGCATGTTCTCGTAGTCGCCGAGCTCGCGCATCTCGTGCGCCATGAAGAACCGCACCTTGTCGGCGTCGGGATAGTCGGGGTACAGGGCGAGCAGCCGCCGGTAGGTGGCGATGGCCTGGTTCTTGAGCAGACGGGTCTGGACCGACACCACGCCGCCCGACTTGTCCTTCGCCGTCTCGTAGGCGATGTGGTAGTGGTACTTGGCCTGCTCGATGTACAGCTCCGCCGTCCGCATATACAGGTCGGGCAGGTAGCGGGCGCCGCGGGCGCGGGAGACCAGGGTCTTGGTCGTTCGAATGGCGAACCGTACCTTGGCCACGTCCCGCTTCAGCCGTTCGACCCGGTCCTCCACCAGTACTTTTCGAGCGGTGCCGCCGCAGGCCACCAGGGCAAACACGAGCGACAGCGTCGCTGCAGCACCCAGAGCGGCGAACGGTCTACCTCCCGTCGCCAGGCTCGCCCTCGAAATCACAGGCTGTGTCGCTCCTCGGTTGCGTACCACCAGTATGCGCCCTTGTCGCTCCTTGCCTGTGATTCCGATTTCTTCGCCTGGCTCGGTCCGGCAAACCGATCGCCGATCTAACGCTTTCATTGGGCCTATTCCACGCATCGGTCCTCGATGTTGAACTTGTAGTGAGGAAGCTCGTCGGTCCAGTACTCGCCGCCGAAACGGTAGTAGACCCGCTCGGACGAGATCGGGACCTTGGCGGCGCGCTTGCGCAGCGTCGTGCTCGATGTTTCGCTCACTCGCTGGAAGATGGCCTGCCCGACCTCGTACTCGAGCAGGTTGACCTGTTCCTCCGCCTGCAGCATCTCCTCGGCGACCTCCGCGGTCGACTGCTCCAGTGACCGCTTGAGATCATCCTTCACCTTCCGGATCTTCTGCAGGTAGAGCTTGCGCAGGTGGCGGTACAGCCCCACCCCGCGCCACTCGTCGTCGTCGTCGTACTTGTGGAGCTTGGCGCGCTCGCTCTTGAGCAGCCGCAGGAAGAGGAACAGCTTGCGTGACTGGACCCGCCGCAGGGCCGGCTCGCGCACGCGTTCGATCTCCAGCAGAGGCACGCCGGCACGGATTTCGCGCAGCGCCTTGCTGTGGATCTGACGGAACCTCCGGGCCGCCAGCTTGGATGCCCGGAAGTGACAGAAGCGCCGGTAGATCAGAGCGCGGAGAATATACTTCTCGGGGGCGAAGAGGTTGCGGAACACCGGCGCATCCAGGGCGTAGAGCAGACCCATGGCGCGGTGAGGGTTGCCGGCCTTGAACTTGGACCATGCACGCTCGAGGAGTATCTCGGAGCCGAGCTCGGTGCGGGGAGGTATCCTCCCCAGCGTGCTGTAGGCCGCTGCATACTGCTTCTGCTCGTAGAGCAACCGGGACTGGGAGTGGAGGGCGAGGCCGTGGATGCGCCGGACCGGATCGTAGCGCGCCGCGACGGCCTTGATCGCCGGCCCGCGGTCCTCGAAGCGGATCGAGCGCCGGTAGACCGGCATTCCGCCGATCTGTACGTTGTACGCCAGCGGGAGCCCCAGCGCCTCCTCATCGGTGTCTTTCGCCCGTTTGAGCAGGATCTCGGTCTCGGCCGCGACCCTGGCCAGTCCCAGCATGGCGAGGTGAACCGGCCAGCCCTTCGGCAGCCGCCGGAAGCGCACGTTGATGGCGTTGTCCTCGTTGATCAGCGCCTTGAGCGAGTAGGCGAGCTTGGCGTCGCCCTCTCCGCGGCGGCGAAGCGCCTCGAGCCCTGCTCCCAGGTCGAGGCCGCCGAACAGACGGGCGAAGGAGGTGACCGCCTCCTCCTGGTCCTCCGGGCTGGCCGGGTTCAGCAGCCGGATCGAGGACACGTACAGCGCCCGGAAGAAGTAGAAGCCGCGGCGGGAGATCTTGGCGAAGCGCTCGGAGGCCCAGGCGGCCAGGCTGCGCTCGAGGTTGGTCATCCCCTGCCAGTAGAACACGAAGTCGGCCAGGTCGTCGGGCAGGTTCCCGAAGTCGGTGTCTCCGATCAGATCGCGGATGATCATGTCCTCGTCGAAGGGCTGCGACAGGGAGATGCTCTCCAGCGCCTTGATTGTCCGCGGGAGGAGCTCCGGCGTGCGGCGATTGTTCGCCACCTGGAAGTAGTACTCCACCGCCCCATGGTAGAAGCCGAGCTTCTCCAGCGATTGCGCCAGGAAGAACTGCGCGCTCTCGAATTTCTCCGCCCCCTGCTTGCTGCCGGCGACGTACTTCCAGCACAGCCGCGCCGCGCCCTGGTAGTCGCTGCGGCCGAAGGCGTCCTTGGCCTGGGCGAATACCTTGCTGCTCACCGGCTTGGCGGGCGCCGCGGCCGCTGCTGCGGCGGCGGGGGGCGGCTTGTTCGCGGGCGGTTTCTTGTCGCCCTGCTGGGCCAGGGACGGGGCAACCTGCAGCAGGACCAGCGCCCAGGCGGCGATGAGGGTGGTCCGGCGGGGCGGGCGGGTGGAGCATACAAATGTCCGCGTCAGTGTCACTTTTCGCCCTCCTCCTCATCGCCGAAGCCAAAGGTCAGGGCCAGGCCCAGGCCGATGTAGAGGTTGTTGTCCAGGTCCTTGAAATCGGGCAGGAACATGTAGTCCCGGATATCCAGTCGAACCGAGAAGTAGCGTCCGAGGAACATGCGCAGGGCGACGCCCACGTCGATTCCGGAGGGGATGGCCGCGGTGTAGCCCCCCAAACAGTAGCCCAGGACGAAGAACATCTCGCCGCTGAACAGCTTGTTGTTGGCCAGGGAGTACTTGCCGTACAGCGGCTTGAAGATGAAGTTGGAGTGGAGGATCCACTTCAGCTCCGGCACCTCCGTGCGCTGGACGTCGAAGCGGTCCTTGAGCTCGTCCTTCAACCCGGTGCCAAAGTTGAACGACCACATCCCGCCGATGATCTCCCAGCCGATCAGCTGGGAGAAGTGGTAGGAGTAGCTGCCGTGCAGGGTCAGCCCCTTGTCAAATGCGTCCATCGGCAGGCTGCCGAGGGAGAACATCAGCTCGTGGCTGCCCAGCACGTTGCGCTTCTCGATCGAGTACAGCTCGCCTCCCTGCTCGGAGATGTCGGCGAGGGCGGGAGCGCTGCTCGCCGCCAGAAGCATGGTGGCGATGGCCGGCAGGGCGCGATGCAGAGCAGACACCTGTTGCAGGCGGGTCATCAGAGGTCACTCCTGGTGGTGAAGCCGAAGTTGAGGGTCAGCAAGAGCGGGTAGTGCCCCTCCCCGCGGGAGTAGAGCACCATCCAGCGAAAGTCGATCCGCATCGAGATCCGGGGTGTGATGTAGCCGCGGATGCCGAAACCGGGGGCGCCGCCGAACCCCAGCCGTGGCCCCTTGCCCTCCGGCTCCAACTCCGTCTTGGTCCCGCCCTCCATCCATGCGACGATCGCGGCCAGGGAGAGGTACAGCTCGCCGTAGACCAGCGACTTGTTGAGGAAGGAGAGCTTGCCGTAGATTGGCTTGAACAGCCCGCCCGCCGCGGCATACCAGTCGATCTGAACAAAGCGCGATGTGGGGATGCCGAAGTTGTTCTCGAGCTTGTCTCTGAGCGAGGTGTGGAGGTTCTGCAGGTAGGCGCCAAACAGCTCCGCCGCCCACATGTCGGTGAAGTGCCAGGCATAGCCGCCGCCGAAGGTCACCCCCTTGACGTAGGGGTCGACCGGCAACACGCCGATGCCCACGTCGAGCTCATGTTCCGTGCGGAAGAGCCGGTTCTGCACCGCGGGGAGCTTGTCGCTCTCCTCGAACTGCGTCCCCTTGTCTTCCTCCTTGGTCTTCTCCTTCTCCTTGGCGATGGCTGGATTGGAGAGCAGGCCCAACGGCAAGGCGATGGCGAGCAGCAACAGGCGGAGGTGCATCGCGTTTCTCCTGTCGCACGAGACCGTACACGTGCGAGTGGGTCGGGAATGGACCTGCAGTCCGGTGGGGTGGGTGGGTGGAGCAGATAGATGTCGCATGAGCAGTCGATTACCGGCGTTGTTGGTCAGCATCGTTCATCGAAAGAAAGGGGCTCCTCCAACCTTGCGCTGTGTGCCGAACGCTCCTAGAACCCCTGGACGCGGAAGACGAAGGGGTAGCGGACCTGCACCGAGCCCCCAACCGGCTGGGGAAAACGCCAGGTGCGAATCTGCGACAGGATACAGGTCGCCACGCCGGGGGACTGCATCGATGACGAGACCTGACGGGCCGAGGAGACTGACCCCGATGTGGCGATGACCCAGTCGAAGACGATCTTGCCGGCGAGTCCCGGGCTCTTCAGCAGCTGTACCTCGTAGCAGCGTTGGATCGCGGCCATGTGGGCGTTCACCACCTTCTGGATCGCACCCCGATCCAGGATGCCGCCCGTGGCCTGGATCGCGCGGGTGGGAGCCTTCCGGACCCGACCCCTGACGCGCGTCCCCGTTCCGGCCAGGGCCGCGATCTTCCCGATCTTGGCGCCGGCCCCCGACAGGAGCTGGCTGCCGACGCGGGTATCCTTGCCGCCTCCGCCGAGCCCGCCCGCGAGGCGCACTCCGCCGCCGGGGATCTTGCCGATGACCCCCGCGACCTTGAAGCCGGACGACGTGCCTCCCGGCACCCTCACAGCGGCGATGTTCGACACCAGGGACTTGAGATCGCTGCGCCCGGGACCCGCGTTGCGGGGCTTGATGTTCTCCAGGGCGCTGAGCACGTTGTCGACCTGCTTCTTCTGGATCTTCTTGCGTTGCTTCTCCGTTGTCGGGCGCACCGGCCCTGGCCGCTTGATCTTCTTGGTCAGCTTCGGTGAGTCCTTGGTCGGCTGCGGCTTGGGCTCATCCTTCGGCTCCTCGGGCTTGGGCTCCTCTTTCGGCTTCTCCAGCTTGAGGTCCTTGACCGCGACCTTGGCGAAGCGCTCGGCGTCGGTGACCACCGTCAGGTCCGCCTCTGGCGCCACGAAACCGAGCAGCACCAAAATCAAAAAATGGAACGCGGCGCTGCCGATGAAGATCTGCAGGTTGCCCCAGTTGATGCCGGCCTTCAAGCTCGCCTTGGGCACAGCGGGAGGTCGGACGAAGCGCGCCAGGTAGCCGGAGGAGCCCCGGATCATCTGGGCGTAGTCGCCCTCGTTGAGGGAGACGGCGAACAGATCCCTCTTTCCCTTGACGGCGAAACGTTCGTTCATGAAGGTCTTGAGCGATCGCGCCTTGCCCTTCGTCACCAGGGTGCCCTTGAAGTCGGGCCTGAAGTAGAGCGACGCGCTCCCCGACCCCTCGACGGAGACCATGCGGAACCGGTCCATGTCGACCCGGATGCTCCGTCCTGGATCGGCCCGCATGAGATCGAGGATCTGGCTGCCCCGGTAGTGGATCACCTCCACCGTGATGAACGGCTCTGTCTCTGTCCTGGACTTGAACTTCTCGCGGACCACGTTCTCGAGCAGCGAGAACGGTTCGACCCACGATTCGATGTCGTCATCATCGTCATCATCATCGCCGATCTCGACTGCTTCCCGCGCGGGCGGTTCCTCCTCTTCCTCGCGTGGCGGCTCCTCGTGGATCGGCTGGTCGATGACCTCCGCTCTGCGTGTGGCGGCGGCGTGGGCTGCGGATTCGCTGGTGGGCCGCGCCGGTGCGGGCGCAGGCGCAGGCGGCTCCTGTGCGGGGGGCCTGGGGGAAGCGGCGGAATTCGCGCGCCGGTCCTCGCGCCCCTCACGGGGCGCTGCGGGATACGACAGCGGCGCGCCCTCGCGCCCCTGCGGGGCGCTCCGGGGGTGCCGGAATTCCTCGAAGGTCCCCCCGCCCGATGACTTGCGGGCCGGTATCTCCGACCGGGTGGGGATCTCCTCATAGCTGTGGGGGCGCGGCTTGAGCATGTCACCGGCCGAGAACCGCGGGGCGACGCTGGAGACCGCGCCCCTCGGACCGCCGAAGGCGAGGGTCTCCTCCTGGTCGAAGACGGGCTGGTTGGGCCGGACGATCCGGGGGAGGGTGGCCTCCTCCACCCCGAGACCGCGAGGCTCCTGCTGGTTGTACTCGGGAAGATGCTCCACCTTGCGAACCACTGTCGCCATCTCGGCGTCGTAGCCCTCCGGCTCCGCCCCGAACCCGGGGTCCTCCTCCTCCTGACCCAGCAGGGTCACCTTCAGCCGGAAGGGGCCGATAGCGATCTCATCGAACGACGAGACGGTGTGGTTGCTGATGGACTCTCCGTTGACGAAGACTCCACTGCGGCTGCCGTTGTCGCTGACCACCAGCGTGCTGCCGTCGCAGTTGATGACCGCATGCTGCTCGGAGACGGAGGGGTCCACCAGCTTCAGCGTGGCGCCGCGTCCACGACCGATGGTGATCACGCTCTGCGAGTAGCAGCGAGAGCCGAGAAAACGACCATCCTTGAAGACGAAGACCTCTACGGCGCCGGCAGCGGGGTTCATTTCTTCTTCGTCTCCCAGCCGGGGCAGACCGTCCTCAGCACCTCTTTGCGGTAGCTGACCCGCTCCTGGACCATGCTCCGCAGCTCGGAGCGCTTGCGAGCGAAGAGGTAGATCGCCCCGGACTTGGCGGTCTGCCCCTGCACCAGGCGGCCGTCGAACTCGACGCGACCACCGCGACGGAGACTGCCAGGGTCGACGACATCACTGCTCGCCGCGGCCGGGCGGGTGGGCGTTGGCGCCGGGGTCGGGTCCGCCGCCGGGGCCTTGGCCTTGGGCGGCCTCCTGCGCCGGCGCGGCGGCCTCCTCTTGGGGTAGCGCCGACGCCTGCGCGCCAGCAGCACCGACCCGGAGCTCTCGACGACCTCGTCGGATGTCCTGGGCGGGTCCTTCGGGATCGCCTGCGCCTCCCGCTCCGGCAGCAGCAGGATCACGAACAGAAGCGCCACCACCGCGGGCGAGAGGGCCAGCCTGGCCATCATGCGCCAGTGTCGTTGTCTTCCGGTTCCATCAGTCATCGTCATACCTCTTCCCTGAATGGCCGTCTCTCCCCGTCATTTCTTCTGAATGGCGAAGCGGAAGTTGGGGTAGCCGGCCATCGCCGCGGTCCGCATCACCTGGTTCAGCACCTCGAACGGAAAGGTCTTCTCTGCCTGGAACACCACGGTGGTCTTGTCTGCATCCCTGCTCAGGGAGCGGTAGCGCTGGAGCATGTTGTACAGTGGCACGATCTTCCCGCCGTCTATGTCAACTCCGACAATTTTGGCGTTGGAAACCTTGGCCACGAAGGTGTCCTCGATCAGCAACTCCTTGCGGGTCAGCTTGACCTGGACTGCCTTGGAAAAACCAAGAGATGAGTGGGAGTTGGGGAGGTTCAGGTTCTTGGCAATGACGAAGTCCTGCTCCTCGGCGGAGCTGTTGGCCAGCAGGAACACGAGGATGATGGAGAGCATGTCCATCATCGAGTTGAGGTTGAGCTTTTGCACCTCGTGCGCACCGCGTTGTCTGCGTCCCATGGCGGAATCAAACATGTTCACTCCACGAGGCTCGAGACGACCACCACGGGAAACAGCGCCATCTTTCGCTTCTTGCCCGACGTGGTGGCGACCTCCATGTACCGTGCGGCGTCCATCGCATTGACCATGTCCTGGTACTTGACCTTCGGGGCCGGGATGACCATGATCGTGTCGCTCTGCTCGTATCGGCGCTTCACCTTCTCGAGGTAGGTGTTGAGCTTCTTGATGTCGTACTTCCCTTTGCGCTTCGGGATCACGGCGTCCAGGCTCTTGAGCTCCGCTTCGCTCAGTGAGCCGCTGCTGGCGGTGAGCGTGTATCCGTTGGTGGTGATCTGGACATTCATGGTGACCGAGGCCCGGTCCACGGGCAGATCGCTCACGTCATCGCTCTGGGTCGGCACCGACACGCTCACCATGCCGATGTGGTAGAAGGCGGCGGTCAGCAGCAGAAGTGGGATCATGGTCACGAACAGATTCATCAGGGGAATCAGGTCGAGATCCTCGATCTTGGGCTTGTGCAGCTTGACCATCTGTCAGGCTGCCTTTGCCTGTTTTCCACCCGCCCGCTTGGCGGCGAGCGCGTTCAGCAGCGTCACCGACGACTCCTCGACGGTCTCGATGATCCGGGTCCCGCGTCGGTTGAGCCAGTAGTGGGCGAACAGGAACGGGATGGCGACGATCAGCCCGAACGCGGTGGTGTACATCGCGACCGAGATGCCCTTCGCCAGGTGCTCCTGCCGCTGCTGGGCCGATTTGCCCGCCACCCCCTTGAACGCCATGATCAGGCCGAAGATCGTTCCGAGCAGCCCGAGGAGCGTGGCCACGTTGGCCGCCATGGCGACGTAGTCGATGTTGCGCTGGACCTTTGGCAGGGAACGCAGCATCTCCTCCTCCATCGAGCGCTGGATCTCCTTGTCGCTCTTGTTGGCCTTGAGCAGACCTGCCTTGAGCACCCGGCTGAGCGGGTGGTTGGGCCTGCCGTTGCAGACCTCGACGGCCCGGGCATAGTTGTGGGACGAGACGAAGAACAGCACCTTCTTGAGGAAGGTCTCGGCGTCGATGCGAAACCGGAACCACAGCGCGACGATGCGCTCGATGATGAATCCAAGTCCCAGAATGGACCAGAAGAGGAGCACCCACATGAAGCTGCCGCCCTGGGTCAAGAAATCAAACATTCAGACAGCTCCTTTCCCAAAGAGCACATTGCTGCGCCTGTTGTCTGGCGACAACAGGACGATATTGGAGAAGCTTCCACCAATCCTCCCAACCGAACAGGTCACGGTGCAAGCCATCCAAAACAGCGATCAATTCCGGTCCTCGCGCCCTGTGGGGCGCTCCGGGGTGAAGCAGCGGAATTCAATCTAGATCAGCCTCGATAAGCTATCACATGGGACGAGCCGCAGTCCAGTGCCCACAGTAGCTGTGGGTGGAGGTAGGTGGCACGGGTGCCGGCCCCACCGACTACCGAGTCAAGGTGGCGCTCACCTGGGAGGAGAGGCTGAGCAAGGCCGAGGTGTTGGCATCGACTGCCTTGACCTCGATCCGCACACGCTCGAGCGAGAACCTGAAGCTGTCGCCAGCCTTCACATCCATCTTGTCCAGGGCGCAGGCCCCGATGTGGTGGCACCCGTCGTCCTGCAGGAAGCACTGGACCTTGTCCGTGATCGAGGGATCGGCGCTCCTGATCTCCGCCACCAGGAAGTCGCCGTTGCCGGGCTTCCATCTCACCTTGAGATCCGACGTCCCGACCGGGGTCGAGGAGGAGGGATCGGGCCTTTCCAGCTCGATCAGGTCCGGCGGGGCCAGGCTGATGTCGAAGGAGGGGAAGTCGCTCGCGGCTGTCCCGCTCGTGACAGTCGCCTTGACCGGGTTCGGCCCGAACAGCGGCTCGGGCGAGTCGTAGCTGTTGAAGCTCCCCGACGCCTTCTGCTCCAGCGTGACCGCCCCGCTGCCGACATCCACGACCACCGTGTTTGCCTCCAGCGTCCTGAGCTCGCACGGGTCCTTCTTGCACACCTTGTACGGCGCGCCGGTCCGCACCACACAGGCCACGTCGCACTCCAGCGACCCCGGCGTGGTAGATGCCATCTCGGCGTAGGTAATGTCCTTGAAGGCGGCCGTGATGGAGCGCTTGGTGGTGCTGCTTCCGCCCGAGTAGCTGAGGTCGTGCACCACGGTGATCTGCGCCCGGTGTTTGGCCGCGCTTGAATGAGCCTTGCCCGAGGGAGAATCCTCCTCCCAGCAGGCCTCGTCGTTGTCGCCAGGGTCGGAGCAGCCGAGACAGGCCAGGCAGGCAGGCGCCAGGACAAGCAGAAGGAGCAAGCCGCTACTGAGCGATGTCGAGCACGAATTCTTCATCGGTGAAGGAGATCTCCGGTGTCCTGGGCGTGCGTTCCTCGGGCGGCCCCTTGACGTATCGCAGGCGAACGCTGGCGATGCGGAAGATGCCATACCCGCTCTTGGCGCGCGCGGGCGCCTCGGCGAAGTAGATGTCGACCGTGTTGTTGCCGATCGTCTGCAACACGGGGTCCATCGCCGTCTGCATCAGCGTGATGTTGCGCACCGTGAACCGGACGCAGTTGCGGACCGCGCCGCTGATGTTGATCTTCTCCACCAGGCTCTTGGGCGGGTAGGAGTTGGGACCATCGACGTAGACTGTGATGAACTTGGCCACGCTGTCGTCGGTGCAGCCTCCGCTGGCCTTGGTCCTGCACGAGGTGAGCACGTAGCCATCCTTGGAGGTCTTGGTCACATCAACCGGCGGGCCGAAGTTGCCGCCGGTGTCCATGTCGGCGTAGTCGCGCCAGGCCAGGGTGTGGCAGGGCGGCGAGCCCTGGCAGACGTTGGCGTCGCTGGTGGCGGGGTCGAACTTGAGCCAGCCGACGCCCGGCGTGGTCTGGGGCGAGACGTTCTTGATCATCACGCCGGTGATGGCGGAGGGCTGCTCGTAGCTCAGGACCTGCTTCAACCCCTCGTCCACCTCCTCGTACCGATAGGCCAGGTCGAGCTGGGACTGCGAGTCGTTGGACCGCGGATCGGTGTGGCCGCGGATCTCGTCGCGGTTGACCATCCCGTCAAGGTCGGAGTCCTGCAGCGGATCCACCGACAGGTAGTTGGTGCCCACCATGAACTCGATACGGTCCGGGATCCCGTCCGCGTCGGTGTCGAACAGGGAGTCGTCGGTGCCGAGCAGGCGCTCCTCGCAGCGGTTGAGCTCGTCGTGGTCCTTGTCCTCGGTGTAGAGCGTCCACTCCTTGCTCTGGCCCGGGATGCAGGGGTCGTCGGCGGTCTCCATTCCGGTCAACAGGTCGATGCACTCCACCGGCTTGTCCGGCGTGAGCGGATCCAGCGCCAGCTTGACCTCCACGGCGTCGCTGAGCCCATCGCCGTCCGTGTCCTTGTCGCTGATGCAGGTCCCGATCTGGGTCTCCGCGTCATCGATCAGGCCGTCTGCATCGGTGTCGGGGTGGATGCCGTCGTACTGCGCCAGGACGTTGCGGTTGGACACCACCAGCTCCTTGAAGACCAGGGCGTCACTCGATGCGTAGAGATCTCGCCCGATGTCGAGGAAGCCCTGGGGGATCTGGGCGGCCGTCGCGAACTTGGTGAATCCGCCACCCGCGGCGTAGGCCATCTGGCTCAGCAAACGAACGGCGCGAGCCTGGTCCGCCGCCTTGTCGCCGGCGCAGGGGGCCGGTCCGGGGGGATAGTAGGGGTCGGTGTCGGCACGTGGGGCCTGGTCGGGCAGGTAGGTCGTGTGGAACTGGAACTGCCCGGCGCCGTTCTTGATGGCGAAGGTGTAGAGCTCCCGTGTGTCCTTGACCAGCAGCGTCTCCTCGCACGACTCCGGGTTGCCGCCGGCGGCGAAGACGCAGGTCATCGACTTGCAGCTCGCGTGAGCGCCGGAGCACTTCTTCGCCTGGGTGTCACAGGACCCGCTGGTGCAGTCGGCGTCGCTGGCGCAGGTGGGCTGGGGTATGTTGAAGGTGAAGGTGTCGGGAACGCTGGGGGGGACGTTCATCACCGGCGGGACGGTGGGTGGAGACTGGGGCACGCCCAGCACGCATTGCCAGCCGGGCATGTTCGGGTCGCAGTACTCGTCGCTGGCGCAGGTCTGGGGGCAGATCGGCTCGCACTCCCGGCCGTTGTCGGCGCACTTGGAGCAGTTCCAGGGCTTGTTCGGGTCGTTGGGGGTGCAGTCGGTGGGGCACGTGACCTGGCAGTCGCACTCGTTCCAGGGGCATCCGGCCCAC
>Ga0180009_10002571_pt1 | contig 21301 bp, 15 predicted proteins | sample OS_PC_MetaG_FD_123537 | JGI IMG/M metagenome (GOLD analysis project Ga0180009, IMG submission 123537) | Groundwater microbial communities from the Aspo Hard Rock Laboratory (HRL) deep subsurface site, Sweden - OS_PC_MetaG | ecosystem: Environmental > Aquatic > Deep subsurface > Groundwater...
ATCAGGAGTGGAATCCATAAACATCCAGTATCCAGAAACCAGTATCAAGGATCAGCCAATGACCGCAAGGTGTTTCGTCGAGACAGCATCGATTTAGTGTCATATCTAATGCAACAATAGGGTAAAGAGATTGCCGCGCTCCCCAAATATTTAAAAAACGCTAAAAACCATAAATGATAAGATTTTTTGGAAGGAAGTATAGTAGAGAAACTAGTCCTGTGTGTCAAGGGATGAGGGGGGACATACCCTTTTTCTAAAAACCCTGTTCCGTTCTGGCTATGATCTGATCCTGTAACCCTTTTGAAAGATCAAGGAAATAGGCGCTAAATCCTGCAACTCTCACAACAAGGTCTTGGTACTCTTGGGGCTTTCTCTGGGCCTCAAGCAGGGTCTCTTTATCCACAACATTAAACTGAACATGGGGGATTTTCTTCTCTTTCCATGTCTTTAGATAATCCATAAATAAGGGTTTCATACTCCCTTCAAGGAATTGGGGCTGGAATTTTTGATTCAATAGATGGTTATAGCTTTGCAGGGTATCGATTTTCGCACAGGAATTCAGAACAGCGGTGGGCCCTTTTTTGTCCATCCCCGTTTGAGGAGCCAAAGATGAATCTGCAAATGGGTCTCCATCCATTCTTCCATCCGGTGTGGCAGGGGTCTGGGCACCAAGCCCATAGGTTGCTGATACGGCACTCCCATCCCCTCTCATGGAAAATCCAAATCTATCCTTTATGGTTTCCATGGCTGCTTCAGTCCGATGATGCACTTCCCGGGCAATAAGATCTGCATAATCATCATCATTTCCATATTTTGGGGCCTTGAGGCATGCTTGCCGGATATCCTCCCTTCCTTCCCAGTTCTTGTCCATGATTTCTATTAATTCTTGGAGGGATATGAGTTTGTCTTCGAATATGATTTTTTTGATGGCAGTCAATCCATCAGCTACATTTGTTGAACCGATGGTTACAACCATATCATGTACCATGGAGGGATAGACCCATTTGGAGCGTTCCTTTCCCTGTTCGATACAACCTTCTATAATGGCTGAATAAAAAGGCCTGGGTAAATACTTGGCATACAGATCACGACAGGTGTTTTCTAGTTGAGCCAGCTTGTTCAAAAAGAACTTCACTTGCTCCAGATATGCTTCCAGGACATCCTCCCAAGATCTGAATGTTGCAGGATCAGGTGTTCTCGCTCCCCATTGTTCACCGGTTTTGGGATCCAATCCCTGGTGAAGCGCCCACCAAAGACACTTTCCCAGAACATAATAACCCACAACGCGGCGGGTAATATTCTTGCCAGGGAGACACATGTATACGCATCCGGAGACAGCATATTTCTTGGCATCTTCTGGAGGGACACCCCACTTTTGCAGAAGTGGAACGAGTATCTCATCATTAAAAAGGGAAGGATAACCGATTCCGGTTCGAATGACGTCTACAGCTTTTGACAATAATTCATCTGGAGTGCCGTCATGGACCCTGAGAGCAATACTTGGTTCAATGGTCCTCATCTGTTTTGCAGCGTCCAGTACCAGATAGGTCAACTTATTGGTGACATCACGGCCCTCTCCATCCATTCCTCCAAGTGTGATAGCCTGAAGCGATGCCACACCTCCATAGATGGATGTAACCAAAGGAGAATACACAAGCCCAAGCTCCAGAAATTTGACCCAAAGGAGGTTAAGAATCTCGATGGCCTCGTTTTCTGTAATTCTTCCTTCTTCAAGATCTTTCTCATAGTAGGGCCCAAGGAGGTAATCTATACGGAGCCCGATTCCGAGGGTAGAGTACTCCAGATATCTTACCAGGTGGATGAAATAGAAAAATTGCACCGCTTCAAGAAATGTCCTCGGGGGGTTGGCGGGTACCCACTCACAGGTTTGAGCGATCTCTTGAAATCTTCTCTTTTTCTCAGGGTCTTCTTCCGAAAAAGCCTTCTCCTTTGCGAGGGCGGCATATCGGTTAGCAAAGTTGATGACGGCCTTTAAAACAATGATGACGGATTGGAGGAACTCCTTCTGGTCAATATAATCTGGGGGAACAGTTCTCTCTACCTCCTCAAGCCGTTCTTCGGCCATCTTTATCCTTCCATGAAGACCTGTTTGAAACATGGCTTCGTAATCGGGGATTCCAAGTTCCGACCACTGGCTCCATAGAAATGTTCCCTCATATTTCCAGTATTTTTCAAGGTCCCCCTTGAACATTTCCTGATGCCGGTCACTCATGCATCTCCCTTTCCAGTATTCACAAAGTTCATCAAGCTCCTTTCGCCCTTCATCATCCAATAGTGTTTTCCCTGCCCCACTGTTGACAAGTCTCTTCACTGACCTCCAATTCATATCAATGGGATGGTATAGGCCCTCGGGCGTTGAAGTCTGATAACCCACGATACGTTCCCAGTCTCGGAAAAATATATCCATGTTTTCCAAAACATGGGCCAGGGCTTTTGCTCGACGTATGACCATCGCCTGGCCGTCTGTTTGCTTATAAGATTCCGTCATCAATCGAGACCGCTGTAAATCAAGCCTTATCTCCGGCCGAAACATACCACGTGATTTATCGTCTTCCACGTATCCCCTCTGAACGTTGCGCACGGCTTTGATGGCAAGGTTGCTTTTTAACCTCTCGGCTAATTCCATCACTATACCTCCCGTTTTGGTAAATAATCAGGTATTTAGGCTGAAGGCTGCAGATCAATGTATCCAATAGATCTCCTGCCTTCCACCTTCTACCTTCCAGCTTCTTTGGCAGGGTTACGACGCTCTATAATGAGTACATGTTCCCCCTCCTGTACGGTCTCCCCTCGCTGGTTGAAAAGTGTTGCGCCATAGGTGACGGTGCCGCGGTCTGGCTTCCGGAGTTCGCCCTTGGCTTTTATCACCACCTTGGCATGAATGGTGTCGCCAATGAAGACAGGCGCAAGGAACTTCCAATGAATCTCAAGAAAGGCAAGGGCCGAGCCCTGAACAAGGCCCAGTCGATCAAAAAGGCCCAGATAGAGGTCGTGAATCAGAGGACCGTGAGGTATGCGTGTCCCAAAGGGACCCTTTAACTTTGAAAATTCCTCGTCCGTATGCAGGGGGTTGAAATCGCCGGTTACACCAGAAAATGAGAGAACATCCACCTCTGACACCGTCCGTCCAGCAGTCCAGAACTCCTGACCCACCGTAAGTTCATCCCAAGTTTTTCCTGGATAGATCTTGGCCATGGCTAACATGCTCCTTTCAGAACAGAAGGCTCTTTATAATTAAATCCCTTAGAATCTTGTAATATCAGGTGAGAACCCCAAGTCCTTTTAGTCGATCCCCAATTGCCTGTGCCCCACTGATCATATCGTCGATGATCTCCTTGATGGTCTTTACCCTGTCGATCACACCCACTACCTGGCCGCAGTGGATTATGCCTGCTTCTTTGTTCCCGGTCTCCATGAGCTCCTTCTCTTTTAAACCGCTGATGACGGGGATTAGCTCCTCGAGGGTGGCCCCTTTGTTCTCCATCTCCAGGGTCTTTTCTGCAGGAGGGTTTTTCATCACACGGGCCGTGTTCCGTATGGAATGCTGTATCAGCATGGTATCGTTCTCTTTGGCCTCAAGCATCCACTCCTTTATCCGGTCATGGGCCAGGCTTTCCTTGGCCAGCATAAATGCAGTACCCACCACCACGCCATCAGCTCCCAGGGCTAGAGCCGCAACCAAGCTTGCGGCATCCGATATGGCGCCGGCAGCCAAAACCGGGACCTTAAGTACCCGAGCGGCGCGCCGTATAAGCACAAAATTGGTTACACCCTCCAATCCAATGTGTCCGGCCGCTTCGTAACCCAGGATAGCCACCGCGTCCACCCCTACTCTTTCCGCCGTCTGGGCATACCTCACGCCGGGTGTCTTGTGCATCACCTTGACGCCGGCTTCCTTGAACAATGGCATGTAGGGTTCAGGGCTGCGTCCGGCTGTTTCTACGATCTTTACCCCTTCGTCAATCACGGTGTTGATGATCTCCTCGTAGCTGATATCCCTTATGGTGGGGATGAATGGGATATTCACTCCAAAGGGTTTATCGGTAAGGCTCTTGGTCTTCCTTATCTCATCCCTCAGATCAGAGGGTGACTGGAAAGTTGCCGATGAGATAATGCCTAACCCACCCGCGTTGGAGATGGAAGCTACCAACTCGGCCCGGGACAGCCAGAGCATGCCGCCTCCAATTATGGGATAATCGATTCCGAACAACTCTGTGATCCTTGTCTTCAGCATGGTAAACCTCCTTTTGTAAAATCATCATTAATAAAAATCCGCATTTTTTGACCCCTTTAATCTCCTCCCCATATGACGAGCCCCGTGGCATGGCGACTTTCAGGGTTTGGATGATTGGGAACGATGCGAACGTTGAGCCCAAAGTGACCTACCTCTTCAAAACTGATATCACATTGATATGGATATACTTTATCTTTATTTTTTCCTGCTGGTTGCATCACCGATGTGAAACTGTCCAGGAACCGATTGGAGGGATCAAGCCTTCCGTAGTATGTCTCAACCATCACATCTTCAGGTGAAAGCTCTCCAAGAAAAATATCCGCTTCAGCATGATATGATCTCCCCATCTCTATCTCCCCAATCTCATCCATACGGATCTCTTTGATTGCCACGTTTGACCAGTTGTACATGATCTTTTCATGCCAATCCGAAAGGCTTTTGAGTCCATCCCAGTTCTTGTCCATAAGCTGGAACCGGCGCTCGGCAGATGGAATGTAAAATCTCGTCCAGTACTCTTCCGACATGCGGTGGGTGTTGAATATGGGGCATAGCTTATGAAGAGACGCCTTCATCGTGGCGAGCCATCTCCTGGGGAGTCCATCTGCCCCTCTATCGTAAAAGAGGGGAACAATATCTTTTTCAAGAATGTCGTATAGAGTGCGACTTTCCAGTTCGTCTTGGTAATCGTGGTCTTGATAATCCTCCCCGCTACCGATGGCCCAGCCAATCTCTGGGTCATACCCCTCGTCCCACCATCCGTCAAGTACGCTGAGGTGAAGAGCCCCGTTAGCTACAGCCTTCATACCGCTGGTGCCACAGGCCTCCAAAGGCCGGCGAGGGGTATTGAGCCAGACATCAACACCCTGCACCATGTGACGGGCCATCTCTATGTCGTAATCCTCAAGGAAAACCATGTGACGTTTTAGCTTCTCTTTATGGGAGATCTGGACAAGGTGCTTAATCAGATCCTTCCCAAGCTGGTCTTGTGGATGTGCCTTGCCGGCAAAGATCATCTGGACAGGATAGTCCTCGTTTGTAAGGATCTTTTCCAGACGTTCAAGGTTTTTCAGAATGAGATGGACCCTCTTGTAAGGAGCGAACCGTCTGGCAAAACCCACAGTCAGGGTTTCCGAGTTCAGCACCTCTCCCGCTATGGCCAGGTCCCGATTGGAAACACCTCGCTTTAACAACTGCTCTTTCAGCCTTTGGCGGGTAAAAGCCACCAGTCTCTCTCTGCTCCTCTCATGGGTCCGCCACAATTCCGTGTTGGGAATCTTATCGACCCTCTCCCATACCATGATGTTATCCGGATCTTCAATCCATCGAGGTCCCAAATATCGGGCGTAGTTCTCGGCCATTCCCTTTGATATCCACGATGGGATATGGACACCGTTGGTGATATGGACAATAGGCAGATCCCTTTCAGGAGTTTTGGGCCATATCTTTTGCCACATCTTACGACTCACGTTTGCATGAAGGCGACTCACTCCGTTGTTCGAGTTGGAAAACCGCAGGGCTAGGACTGTCATGCAAAATTCCTCTTCCTTGTTCCTGGGATCCTGCCGACCGAATCCAAGCAACACGTCCATGCTGATCCCCATGGCTCTGGCATAGGAATCAAAGTAGGTACGAATCAGGTCAGGATAAAACATGTCGTTGCCTTCAGGAACAGGCGTATGTGTTGTAAACACACTCGTGGCCCTGACAAACTCAAGGGCTTCATTAAAACTCAGCCCTCCGTTCTCTCGAAGTTCTCTAATTCGTTCAAATACGGCAAAGGCGGAATGCCCCTCGTTCATGTGGTACACGGCCGGTTCAAGCCCTATGGCCTTCAGCATTCTCACACCACCGATCCCCAGCACAATCTCCTGCCGTATCCTCATCTCGCGATTCCCACCATAGAGTTCAGAGGTGATCTCTCTGGCCCATTGAGAGTTGTCCTCCAGATTTGTATCGAGAAGGTATAAGGTGGTCCTGCCGATATTCACACGCCAAGCTTGAATCTTTACGTCTTCACCTTTTGTGTCAACGGAGACCTTGACCACGTCTCCTTTATGGTCGCGGACCCGTCTCATGGGCATGGTGGGAAAGTCATTGACAGGATAGGTCTCCATCTGCCAGCCGTCATGGGTGAGGTATTGTCTGAAGTAACCTTTCTGGTAGGCCAGTGAAACACCCACAATGGGTAGGTTCAGGTCGCTTGCTGATTTCAGATAATCTCCCGAGAGAATACCGAGGCCCCCTGAATAGATAGGCAGACAATCCGCAATGCCACATTCCGCAGTCAAGTAGGCCACAATAAAGGGGCGCCCTGCTTGTCCAAATCTGGCACTGTTCGGTTTTTCAGACATGTATCGATCAAATTCCTCTTTAGCCCTCTCCATGTGAGCGATGAACCCCTCATCATTTACAAGGCTTTCCAGTTCATTCTGTTGGAGACGGCCCAGGAATTCTACGGGGTTTTTTCTGGACTCCTCCCACAGATCGGGATTGATTCTTCTGAACAACTCTTCAACATCGTAGTTCCATGCGAAGCATAAGTTATAAGACAATTCGTAAAGGGACTTGAGCCTCTCCGGTACTCTAGGCCGCACGTCCAAAGTTTTGATAGGTCTGGTCATCTTCTTCTATCCTTTCTCTACCCTGAAGAAGTGGAAATCGTGTTTGTCAAGTCCAACATACAGGCCTGACTGATCCGTTTCTTTGGCGGATCGGAGAAAATTCTCCCCTTTTAACGGGTCACTCAAAAGGAACTGTTCACCCTCATGGAGCCAGTTTGTCGGTAGTCTAACATAACCCTGGGCAGGAGAGGTAGAAAAATTCATAACCACTAACCTCCTATACTCTCCTTTTCGCCAACACCAGGCCAAGAGGTTCTGATGCGAAGGGTTGTCAGGCCATCCCTGGGTTGAGCAAATCTCCCAGCCTCCTTCATGTAGAGCAGGATGATTCACCTCATTCAAGAGCCTTACTGTGAAATCTTTCAAATCATCATCAATGATCTCCTTTGGCGCACGTCTCACCTGTACGGGAACCCTGATACGGTTCCCCTCAAACTGGCCGTGCTGCCAGAACCTCATGCCAGGGAGTGTTGAATGGATGACCATGGCGCACTTGATCCTGTCCGGGCCAAAGGCCTTTATAGCCCTTGGTTCGTCATGATTTTCCAGAAACCGGACCATCTTTGCCTGATTTGCCACCGGCGCCAGCAGATGGTTTCTCAATCCTTGAATATCCCCTTCCACCATTAAATCGTATAAGTGCTTATCATAGGCGCAATGGAATCCAAGATTCAGGAGGTCCTTCTCCTTCCCCCAGTAAGCCTCGGCAAGAAGAAGAAAGGGGATTCCTTTTGACCTGAGACAATCTATGGTCAGTGCCCAGAATTCTTCAGCATTCCACTCTTCTCTCAGATACCTGCCCCAACTTTCCCGGAAGACCTCTTTCAGGGGCAACATAGCCATATCACATCTCAAACCATGACAGTAAGTGGCCAGACGGGTGAGGAGTTCTGTCATAGCCCTGAGGGTTTCCGGACGGGCATAGTTTATCTGTGCCGTATCGGTCCATGGGGGGAAGTAGGGGTCTTTTCCATGGGCAATGCACACTTTGCCTTTCATGCTGTCCGCCAAAAAAAACCCCTCACTGCACCCACTGCTCTCTTTCGGTTTATCCAGGATGTAGTATTCGGGATGCGTTTTTATCCAATGGTGATCACAGGCCGTATGGTTGGGCACAAAATCCAGAATGAGAAATAACCCTTCCCCTTCCATCTGTTTTTTTAAGGCTTTCAGGTCCTCTTCTGATCCGAATGTTGGGTCCGGTACATAATCATGGACCGCGTAAGGTGAGCCCGCAATATCTGCAATCTCAAAATCATCAAAAATAGTCCGGCATTCTTGCACCAGACTAGGCTCACCTCTGGCCTCCTTTATTGAATGAGGGCTTCTCTGCCAAATCCCCATGAGCCAGATGAGATCCATACCCACATCTTTGAGGCGCCTCCACTCCCTTGGAGGAATATTCCTGAGGTTGACCTCATAACCTTCTTTTCGGTTGAGATCATGGAGCCATGTCATGAGGTTTATCTCGTAGATATGCGGATTTTTTCGAAGTGTTTCCATCTCATTCCCTATCCTCTCCCGTAGATTTCTGTCATCAGGAGAAGCTCCTCAGCAAATGTCGGGGTTAACAGGGCCGGATCCAGGCGCCACTCCCAATTACCTTCATTGGTGGCCGGTTTATTCATCCGAGCCTCCTCACCAAGACTCAATAGGTCTTGTATGGGGAAAATGGCCGTATCGGCTACCGACATCATGGCGAGTCGAACGAGTTCCCACCCGATGGTCTCTCCAGACACCTCCTTTCCAACGTATCGGCAGATTCTCTGTTTAACCTCGGGCGTTATCTCCTTCTCAAACCAACCTCTAGCTGTGTTATTGTCGTGGGTACCTGTATAAACCAGACAATTCCTTTCGATATTGTGTGGGGCGTAGGGATTAGTGGGCAGGTCATCTCCAAAGGCAAAGAGTAAGATCTTCATGCCGGGAAACTTGAAGTGGCGAATGACTTCCACGACATCCGGTGTGATGACACCCAAGTCTTCTGCAATAATGGGTAACTGAGGAAATTCACTGGTGATTCGATTAAAGAAATCCCAAGCCGGAGCCTCGATCCACTGTCCATTTATGGCGTTCTTTTCAGAGGCTGGTATCTCCCAATATCCCACAAAACCCCGGAAATGATCGATCCTGACAAAATCGTATAGTTCTATGTTGTACGATATTCGCTGGATCCACCAGTCGTATTCCCGGGCTTTGAGGAGATCCCACCTGTAGACAGGATTACCCCAGAGCTGTCCCGTTTCACTAAAGTAATCGGGCGGAACACCGGACACAGTAATGGGTCTTTTCTTTTCGTCCAGATTAAACAGTTCCGGATGAACCCATACATCGGCACTATCATAGACAACATAAATGGGCATATCCCCTAAGATCTTGACGCCCTTCCCGTTACAATAATCTTTCAGAGCCTTCCACTGCCTAAAAATGATATACTGATAAAATCGAACCCTTTGCACCGCGTCTTGAAGCTCTTTCATTGCCTCTTGGAGGGCGTGCGGCTGTCTATCCCGAAGATCAGGATCCCACTCAGGCCAGGGCTTCCCTTGAAAACGGGATTTGAGAGCAGTGAAGAGTGCGTAATCATCGAGCCAGTGGGCGTTTTTATGGCAAAATGCTCTGTAACCTTCTGGTTCGCCCTTCGTTTTGAAGCGTTCATATGCCTTATCGAGGACTATCTCCTTGAAAGAGATCACCTTTCCATAATCCACGCGGTCTCTTGGGATATGAGGTGGTGGTTCCAGTGCTTCTCCATCAAGCCACCCGTCTCGGACAAGATGCTCCGGGCTTACCAATATAGGATTGCATGCAAAGGCTGAGCTACTGTGATATGGAGAATTACCGTGTTGCGGGTCTGCGGGATTCAGGGGGAGTATCTGCCAGTAAGTCTGTTTGGTGTCCCCTAGAAAATCGGCAAATTTGTGCGCCCAAGGCCCAAGATCTCCTATCCCGAAGGGCGAAGGCAGAGATGTGATATGAAGCAGAATGCCGCTGCCGCGTCTTTCCATAGGTTCACCAGGTTATCGTTTCGAGTGTCATCTGTGGATCTTCATCAGCAATGAATATGGCTCGATTATGCAATTGCCCTTAATATTTTGTTTGTAAATCCAATTGGATGAAATTATAATAATACCTTTATACCTTAGTAAAGTAATATGTAAAGAAATGATGGAGAAAACATTCAGGAGCGACGATTTCATCATGCTCTTCATATGGAAAACCGCTCTGAAAGCAATATCATGGGAAAGTTGAGATGAAAGACACGCTTGCCTTTGTCATGGCTGGTGGGAGGGGTGAGAGGCTCATGCCTCTTACAAAGGACCGTACTAAACCGGCCGTTCCCTTCGGAGGCATCTATAGGATCATCGATTTTAGTTTAAGCAATTGTGTTAATTCACAAATCTATAAGATCATCGTTCTCCCCCAATACAAATCACAATCTTTGAATGAGCACCTGGAAAATGGCTGGAACATTTTTAGCCATAAAATAGGCCATTTTCTCAAAATTGTCCCCCCACAGCAACGAGTGAGCACCAGCTGGTACCTGGGCACAGCCGACTCCATCCGTCAGAACCTCTACCTTATTGAACGTTATAGACCGACCAATATCTTGATCCTTTCAGGCGATCACATCTACAAAATGGACTATAGCCTTTTTTATAAATACCACCAGGAAAGAGAGGCTGATCTGACCATTACTCTCTTGGAGGTGGGGGTGGAATCCGCTCATGAGTTCGGAGTGGCCGAAGTGGACCAAGACTTTCGTATCATCGGTTTTCAGGAGAAGCCCAAACAGGGTGTTAAAACCATTCCTGGAGATCCCAATCACGTACTTGCGTCAATGGGGATCTATCTTTTTCGAACAGAGACCTTAGTAAAAATCCTAGAATCAAGCAAAGAAAATGACTTCGGCAGTGATATTATCCCTCATATGCTGGAACCCTATCGTGTCTATGCATATCCTTATGGAAAAAATAATTCTATAGAAGATTACGTATACATGACTCTGGAAAATGGTGAGCGCCAGCTCAGGTTGGAACAACGCACCCGCGATTCAGCCTATTGGCGCGATGTGGGAACTCTGGATGCTTATTGGAATGCAAACATGGACCTGACCGGGATAGATCCGTATTTCAATCTATATGGAAAAAACTGGCCCATACATACATATCAGGAGGTGGTACCACCAGCAAAATTCATCTTTTCTAATGAGAATCAAGAAGGTTTTCGAGTAGGCAAGGCTCTCGATTCCCTTGTTGCCCCCGGTTGTATTGTCAGCGGAATCGTCCGAAATTGTGTACTTTCATCGAATGTGACGGTGCGTAGCTGGTCAACAGTGGATGAATCGGTCATCTTAAGCGGTGTAGTGGTAGGCCGTCACTGTAAGATCAAAAAAGCCATTATTGACAAACATAACGTCATTCCACCACATACGGACATCGGCTATAATCCTGTTGAAGATCGGAAACGCTTTGCTGTTACGTCCCGAGGTATTGTGGTGGTGCCCAAGGGCCTTTTTAAGGGTTAAGGGAAACACCCCGGCCCGAAGACCCGGGCCGGGGTGATGATTTCAACTACCACTTGATCTCTGTGGTGTTAATCCAATCGCTGATGGACGTCCACTTGCCCGTGGGTACCTTCTTCCCACCCACTTCAACCATTTTGACACTGGCTTGGTAAATTCTCACCATGGGAACAGTATGATTACGGTAGGAAAAAGTTTTACCGTCAAACATGCCCTTGAAATCCCAGACCATGTTTTCCATGGCCTTGTTAATCCCCTCCCGGGACAGGTCGCCGGCCTTGTGGGCCTCCAAAAGACCTTGCTGAACCACAAAAGCATACAGGGCTCCGATAAAGTAAAGCGTCACGTCTCGCATGCCGCCCTTTAGCCCCATCTCGTATTCTTGGGGCCGATACTTCTTGGCCATGTCGTGCATGAGTTTGACCATGGGATTGTCCATTGAGGCTGCGGATCTGGGAAGAGCATCCATAGGCGGCCAACAAGCGGCAAAAACGACACCATCATACGCTTCGCGATTAACCAGGAACGTTAGAATCCCACCCAGATAATGGGTTCCTGTGAACTGGGTCTTTGGACTAATCTTCTTGAGGGTTTTCAAAAAGAGGGCCGTAACGGACTGCTGCCCTGTGTAGCCATGATAGATGATGTACTGGGCTTTGGATTTACGGATCTCCATGCATTCATTGGTGGCATCGGTGGCCGAATAGGGATATTCGATCTGAGCTACTACGTCGACCCCCTTCTCCTTGGCGTAAGAGATTGCCTCGGGCAGGCCATCACGACCGTAACCTGTGGGGCTGTTAACAAAGGCTACCTTGGGTTTACCCTGACCTTTGTACGTATCCGCGATCCACTTCACAAGGACCTTCATCTGATCTGCGTAGGTCGCCCCCAAAGAGTAGTAGTAGGGATACTTTGATGGCCCCCCCTCTTTTCCGAATATCTCCTCCGAAAAGGAGCCGTCTGCCCAGGGCATCTTTTCCTCCTCGTTGACCTTCTTGCTCAATGGCTTGAGGGCGCCGGTGGTGTATCCGGTGGCCATCAGAAACTCATCCTTGCTATATTCGGCGCAGTATCTGTTGTAGTTGGCCACTTCCACTGTTGCATCGTAGCGGAAGTCCTCCATGAACCATTTGACCTTTTTCCCTCCAACGCCTCCGGCCTCATTATTGAACCAGTTCCAGGTGTCAATGAATCCCCAACCGAATTCAGCCAACTGTCCATGGGGTCCACTCAAAGGAAACTGGGAAAGGATCACGATGTCTTTGGCTAAAAGAGTATGAGGTCCAAATAAAACCAGGATCGAGACAATTAAAAAAACCAAAAATGCTCTCTGTTTCATGATATCTCCTCCTTATTGGTGATTAATGGGGGAGCCATCGGCCGTGAAGCCTTGAGCTTGCCCCTAGGGTTTATGGTTCAGGGTTTATGGTTCATTACCTTTGACTTTCTTTTTTCACCTCCTTTACGAGCATTTTTGAACTTCCCCTTATCCTTATAAAAGGATTGAAATCTAATATGGAAGGAAATCACTCATTAATAAATAGCATCTGATGGAAAGTATCACTTTAGAAGTAAAAGTAAAGTTTGTCAAATATCTTTATTTTGTGGATTTTATGGTTTGGCTGAGAGTAAAAAATATAGTTGTTGCGAAATAATCTAATGCCCTGTATCTTTCTCTAACACATGGTGGTTCCTCCGTTTGGATTTGGCCCATAATGCCAAGATACTTTGACAAAGCAGAAATTTCATATGGTATGAGTTTCTCTAGCAAAAATAACTTGTTAGGAGGCAAATAGCGATGGAAGAGAGTTTAAAGGAGTTATTCAATTTTTCCGGCGATCCCTATACTCATCTGGCTGAGTGGAAAGAAGGCAGCGGCAAAAAGGTGATCGGCCTGACGCCCATGTACTTGCCAGAAGAGCTTATCCACGCTGGAGGGATGCTTCCCGTTGAAATGTGGTCAAGCAATGAGCCCATCACGGTAGGACATGCTCATGTGACCCCTTATTATTGTGGATTGACTCGAAGTATCGTTGATGACCTCTTGAAAGGTAAACTGGACTTTATAGACGGTATCTTAACCTACGAGACATGTATCCAGGCAAGGACCATCATGCTGATCGTTGAAAAGAATTGTAACATCCCTTTCATGGAATCCATATTTCTTCCAAATCAGATGACGAATCCTCTTACTCGTCCCTATCTTATTGAGTCCCTTGAGATACTTAAAGCTCGTCTTGAGGAATTTGCAGGGCATGAGATTACAGAGGAATCACTAAGAGAGAGTATTGTCATCTACAACAGGAATAGAGGTCTGATGAGGAAGATCTACGATCTCAGAAGAAGAAGGCCGGGTTTGATCAACGTTAAAGAGATGGTGCCCATTGTTCACTCCAGTATGCTCATGCTTAAAGAAGACCATAATGCGGCCCTGGAAAAGCTGGTCATTGATCTGGAAAAGAGACCTCATGAGATTGACGGCAGGCCCAAAGTCATTCTTGTGGGAAGCCTATGTACGGCCCCTTCCACAGAGATTTTAAAATTGTTTGACGACTCAGGGGTGGTTGTGGTGGACGATGATCTGTATACGGGATCCAGATATTTTGTAAACGACGCTGTGGAGGATGGAGATCCCATTGAGGCTTTAGCTGATCGTTTCCTGGCAAGAAATCCTCCATGTGCTACCAAGGTAGACTCTGAAATGAATTGGAGTGATTATATCATAAACATGATGAATGAATCCGGAGCCCAAGGGATCATCACGTTGATTCAGAAGAACTGTCCACCCCATATGTGTTACTCGCCAGATGTTATGAGAAAATTGTCGGAAGCGAATATTCCGGAGTTGGTCCTGGAGGTGGAACACGAGGTGGTTTCCCTGGAGCAAATGCGAACCCGGCTACAGGCCTTTAAAGAGACATTAGGAGGGGTATGATGGAAGAGATCAAGATAAACCGACTCGAAACCACCAAGAAAATTGGACCCATGATCAACCAATACTGGGAAAAACTGAGGCAGGCACCTGCCCAGGGCAAAAAAACGGCCTGGTGCGCCGGGCCGCTCTTGTGGATGACAAAGGCCATGGATATGCCCACACACGAAATGCCAGCCTATGCAGCATGGGCAGGGGGTAGACACGGCGCTCCGGAGCTACTTGAAGCCGCGGAAAATGACGGGTTTCTGCCTGAATCATGCAGTTATCATCGGGTGCATATGGGCTTGCTGGCCAATGTTCGAGATGGGGTTCCCATCAGGGAAGATATGCAGCTTCCCATACCGGATATCATGTTTACGGCCCCGCTTTGTCCGGAGATGGCCCACCTGGCTGACTCCGTGTATAGAAGATTTGGGGTTCCCGTTGTGAGTATGCACTGCCCGACGCCCTATCGAGAGGCGGATATCGAGCGGCATACAGACTGGATGGAACGGGAACTCAGGGAGGTCATTGTTCCTGCCCTTGAGGAGGTCTGTGGCCGCCCCTTTGATAACGAAAGGCTGCGAGAAGTTTTGATACAGTTAAAGGAGGCGGCCTTGCTCCGGAATGAGTGCTGGGAATTCTTTAAGCTGAAGCCTTCCCCCTGGACACTGTGGGATTACATCGTTAGCATGGGCCCCTTCGTTATTCTAGCCGGAGAGCCTGGGGGGGTTGAATACTACAAAGAACTCAAAGCAGAATTGGAGCAGCGGGTTGAGCAGGGAATCCCGGCGTTGACCCAAGAGAAATACCGTGTGTATTGGGATGCCCTCTGCATGTACGGCTGGTTCGGCGTCATCGCTAGAAAGCTGGCCAGTTTGGGGATAAATGCCATTTGTGGTAGATACCCCTGGGAGCTATTTCCTCGTCCCTGGCTCATTGATACGGAGGGAGACCCGATCCGAGCAATGGCTGAATTGATTGGGGAGATCAGGCGAGTATATGCCGGAGAGCTGTATCCCCAGATTGTGGCAGAGCTTGTTGAAGAATATGATATCGATGGGCTCATCATGTTTTCCTTTAGGACCTGCAAGAACTGGAGCATGGGACAACAGGATGTGGTGATGGAAATAGAACGGAGATATGGCATCCCCGGGATTTTGCTGGATGCTGACGGGATCGATCCCAGGTATTACTCGGATGCGCAGATCGACACCAGGTTTCTGGCCCTGGCCGAAATGATGGAAGGTAGGAAGAAACTCAGGCAAAGGGACTAATCAGCAAACCACCATGCAAGGGAAAACGGAGTCTAGACAGATGGTCGTGGCTGGTGTTGATGTGGGCTCGTTATATACGAAAGCCTTGATCTTGGACAGTGCTCAAAATGTTCTTTCCTATGAGATCATCAGGAGTGGTTTCATTTACCAGGAAGCAGCATCTTCATGTCTGGATTCGGCTTTGAAAAAATCCGGTTTCAACTCTCATGATATTGCTTATGCCGTTTCCACGGGCTATGGTCGCGCCAGGGTATCTTCCGCCAACGAACATATCAGTGAGATCAGCTGCCATGCTCGAGCCGCGAAGTGGCTTTTCCCGGAAGTTCATATGGTTGTGGATATCGGGGGACAGGATAGCAAAGTAATTTATGTCGGTGACCACGGGCAGGTGTTGAATTTCGTCATGAATGATAAATGTGCTGCCGGTACCGGACGCTTTCTGGAAGTCATGGCAGAGGCGCTCTCTGTTGACTTGAACAGGATGGGAGATTTCTCAGCACAGTCAAGAAATGTTGTTGAGGTGAGCAGCCAGTGTACGGTCTTTGCGGAGTCCGAGGTGATTAGTCTTCTTACCGCAGGATCTAACAGAGAAGATATTATAGCCGCGATTCATCGATCCATCATTCGCCGTGTGATGGCCATGGTTGGACAACTGGGCAAAAAGGAGAGAGTCACTATGACAGGAGGCGTGACGAAGAATAGTGGCGTGCTCCGGGAACTGGAAAAGAGCTTGGATACAACACTCCTCATATCTGAAGAGCCTCAGGTAGCAGGTGCCTTGGGGGCGGCTTTGATAGCCCTGTCTAAGGCTCCCAACAGGAATCATTTAAATTAAAACTGTTAAAAAGCATCATAACTACTCAGGTATTTAGGTTGAAGACTGAAGGCTGAAGACCAAAGTATCAAATAGGTCTCCTGCCTTCCACCTTCCACCTTCAGTCTATCCACCTGGGTAGTTACAAAACATTATGATAAGTCTGCATCGGTGGTGATTACGCCTTCAACCAATAGGTTGGCAATTTCGTCATCAGAGTAGCCCAATATATCCTTAAAGACGTATTCATTATCTTCACCAAGAGTGGGGCCTGCTTTAAATATGTGATTGGGTGTCTTTGATAGGATATATGCGGGAGCATTATAGGCATGCCTCCCAATAACCTTATGGTCTAAAAATCGGAAATGCTGGCGATGCTTTAACTGTGGGTCATTAAATAGATCTTCGTGGCAATTCTCCACCACGCCAGCAGGGACGCCCGAGTCCTGCATCATTGATGCCACCTGCTCTGGTGGATATGTTTTCGTCCACTCTCCCACCAGATTGTTAAGTTCATCCTCATTCTTCTTTCTCTCCATGAAAGTATTAAATTTACCGTTTTTGGTCCAATCAGGATTTCCCATAATTTGACAAAATTTCTCCCACTCCTCATCTGTTGAGACCGAGATGGCGACCCACCTGTTTTCCCCAAGGCAAGGAAAAGACCCATGGGGAGCAGCACATGGTGTCTTGTTACCCATCCGTTCCGCAACTCGGCCATTCACCGTATAATCCAGGATAAGGGGAGACAGAAAAGTTATCGCAGCCTCAATTTGAGACATATCTATGTAGATCCCTTTACCGGTTTTTTTTCGGTAAATAAGGGCGGCAATCAAGGTTGAAATTAAAAACCAGGGAGCAATGAAATCGGAGTAAGCACCATGTACCCCTGCAGGTGCTCGTTCCGGCCAGCCGACGAGATAACTGGCGCCACTCATGGCAGCTCCGATGTTCCCGTAACCGGGGAGCTGCGCATAGGGGCCGTACTGACCGAATTGACAAGTGCTAAACATGATGATGTCGGGTTTTATCTTTTTCAAACTCTCATAATCAAGCCCCATCTTCTTCATGCTGCCGGGAGTCATACTATCGCAAACAATATCAGCCCACATAACCAGTTTTCTTCCCACTTCCTGCCCTCTGGCGGTCTTCAGGTCAACACTGATGCCGTATTTGTTCGTATTAAAGCACGCTCCAAATGCAGTTCGGTCTATGCCGGGTTCAAAATCTTTATACGGTCCTATTAACCTTAATTGATCAAGCCTCTTGTGAGATTCCACCCGAACGACCGTAGCCCCGTGCTCAGCAAGCTCCCTGGCCGTTTGAGGGCCAACCCCGACCCAGGAGAAATCCGCAATATTTATGTTTTCGAACACTTGCCTTTCCATATTGATCTCCTTATCAGATGACTCCTCTATTTTTTAAGATGGCGAGTTGGTCTTTTGAAATACCCAACTCTTTCTCATATATCTCTTTATTGTGCTCTCCAATGAGAGGGGCACGGCGACTTATTTTCCATGGAGCCTCGCTTGTCTTTGCCCAGGCCCCAGGATAAGCTATTGTATCTCCAAGCTCGGGATGATCCACTTCCGTAAAAAACTCCCTCGCCGCGAGATGAGGGCATTCCACAATATCTTTTGTGGTCTGAAATGCCCCCAGAAGGATACCTCTCGACGCTGCCCTATCCATAAGTTCGCGCTTTGTTTTTGTTAGGAAGAAATTCTTAAATAATTCCTTTTGGTGGTCCACTAATTCCTGATGCACCGTCGCCGTATCAAATTGTGACCAGTCATATTGAGGCAAATCACCAGCCATGTCTTCCTCTTCCATCCACTTCACAAGCTCCTTTGTTGAGCGGACCATCCCTGGCTGAGAGCCTCCAGCGAGAAGGTGTATCCAGGTAATATAGCCATCTTTGCACTCCCATCTCCTCTGACCCACAAGTGGACCATGGGGCTCGCCTCTGGGGGAAATTGTAGCGCCAGATGGCCTGGGCCTTGGTAGAGTGATCCCAAGTAGGTCCCCATACTCGATGGCATACATGAGGGTAAGCACCACTGATTGCTGCATCGAAACATCGACGTGTTGTCCCTCACCACTCATCTCCCTGTGGTAGAGAGCAACCATTGTACCCACTGCACCCTGCACGCCAGCATGGTAGTAGGACTGGGGGTGGCTTTGCTGAACCGGAGGCCTGTCGTTATCGCCGCTAAGACCCATGATTCCCCCCATGGCCCAGCCCACTATGTCGGCACCTTTATAGTGTGAAAAGGGACCTGTCTGACCGAATGGGGTTATGGAGGTCATGATAATATCGGGCTTTACTCTGCAAAGGTCAGGGTAGCCTACCCCCAGGTTTTTCATATAGCCTGGATGAAAACTCTCGACTATGATATCAGCAGTTTTTACAAGCCTTATGAAAAGCTCCTTGCCATCGGCCTTCTCAACATCCAGGGTTATCCCTCTCTTACTGGTATTAAAGGCAAACCAAAAAAGGCTCTTCTCCGGATGAGGAGTATCACGGTAAAAGGGCCCCATGTTTCGAGTTGGGCTGCCACCAGGTGGTTCAATCTTGATCACATCAGCGCCAAGATCACCCAGAACCTTGCCGCACAAAAGAGATCCAAACTCACTCAGATCCAAAACCCTGTATCCGCCCAGTAAGGTTTCTGTATTCGTTGGTGTTTCCATAGTTTTAGCTCCAAATTCTTTAGGGGCCAGTAACGCCCTTGATGAAAATTGTTGCAAACCAGTTTTCCATTCGATAGATTTCCGACTAGAGTATAGAAACATACAAATTTTAGTCAAGTAATAGACTTAAAACATATCAGCAATAGGTAGGGTTTATCCATAATTAGACCAGTACCAATTCATTCTCAGCGTCCATCTCTTGAAAAACTGTTATTTTTTTCTCAAAACGGGGCATCATTCCGGCAGGATTGATCTTCAGAAGATGTTATCCGCGTAACTGCGAACCAGCACCTACTCGCTCTAACGTGCTCTTTTTAGTCCATTTTTTCTCTTGACAACCTTTGCCTCTATGCGTCATTGTGACTGGATGTCAATCATCTAATGCAGGCTATGAACAAGCTTTTTTCGGAGTTGTGCGCTTCATAGGCTTTCAACGCAACGATCCGAGAACATAAGGATTAAGCGTTAAATCGAATAATCAAACAAGGGACTAGTGGTTGATTCCACGTTAATGGGAGGATAAATGGCCTTCATCTGGAAGAAAAAAACGCTGACGGGTTTGTCACGGACCTGCGGATGAGCTGCTAAGATTGGTCCGACGGATCTGTCAGACGCGTTAAAAGACTTGCAGCCATCGAAGAACCCGAACCTGCTGGTTGGTTTTGAGACGAGTGATGATGCGGCAGTGTATCGTCTCTCCCCTGATATGGCCGTTATCAGTACGGTGGACTATATTACCCCACCTGTGGATGACCCATATTGGTTCGGGCAAATTGCCGCCGCTAATTCCATGTCCGATGTTTACGCAATGGGCGGTAGTCCTCTAATGGCGCTGAACCTGGTCATGTTTCCTTCAAAAAAGCTGGACATGGGTCTCCTAAAGGAGATACTTCGCGGTGGAAACGACAAGGTTCTGGAAGCAGACGCCTGCATGGCCGGTGGACATTCGGTGGACGATAATGAGCCAAAGTACGGTCTGGCTGTCACTGGGGTCGTTCATCCTGAGCGGATCCTTACGAATCGTGGCGCCCAACCAGGCGATGCGGTCATCCTTACCAAACCTTTGGGCACAGGTGTCCTGTTCAATGCAAACCGTTCCGGAAAACTCCCGTATCCTGAATTAGAGGCCATCTTACCTCAGGTGGCTGCCCTCAACAGAAAGGCTATTGAGGTGGCTCTGAATTTCAATATTCATGCCTGCACGGATGTGACAGGGTTCGGACTCATGGGGCATACGCTGGAGGTTGCAAAGGGAAGTGACGTTCAAATTGAACTTGTCTATGAGAAGCTTCCTTTCTATCCGAACGCCCTCCAGATGTACCAAAAGGGGGAAACTACAGGAAGCAACGCACCAAACAAAAAACTGGCGGACGGGTTTTGGGAAGCTGCCACAAAGATATCCATTGAGGAGGAAGAACTCTTATTCGACCCCCAGACATCTGGTGGACTTCTACTCTTTTTGGCCGATGCTCAGGCCGAAGAACTCTTAACGGAGTTGAGAAAGGCCGGAGTTGAGGTTGAAGACTGCGTCGGTCATGTGGTAGCAAGCGATAGACCGTTCGTGCGTGTGGTTTGAAGATTGAATACCTGAAATGATGCGGAGGGTTATGATCTTTTTTGCACTCTTCCGAGTCGATCTCTAAAGTGAATACGCGCCTGGTAATAATCCGGAATGTTATGGGACATTCAATGCGCTGGACCACCCAAATTGCACTAACCTATCTTTTGAAGCCTATCCTAATCGAAAACAACCATGGAAAAGGGAGGTCCTACATTTCCCCTGGCGTCTCAGACCTTGTATTCAATTCCGGGCTGCTTCTGAATGATAACAGCCTTGTTGGGGCACTCGCGTGCCGCCTTCAAGCATTTCTCCCAATAGACCACCGGGATGGGATCCAGGATTACGGTTGCCCTTTTACTCCCCTCTTGGAACCTGAAAACCTCCGGGCATATTTTTACGCATAATCCAGTCGTGTCGCATTTCGATTGGTTCACTTCCACCTTCATGTCCAGCCTCCTTAAATTCTTCTATATCTTCTTGGCGTATCATTTTGTATTTTTTCATAAGAGCCATGTTCAAAACCATATTTGATCCAGAAAAACCATCAGCTATCCTATCATGTGTCTTTTGTCCTCTTTCTATAAAAATCAATAAATTCAGAAGGTGATAAAATTTTCATTTCCTGCCGAGATTGTCGTGG
>Ga0180009_10002572_pt1 | contig 21299 bp, 17 predicted proteins | sample OS_PC_MetaG_FD_123537 | JGI IMG/M metagenome (GOLD analysis project Ga0180009, IMG submission 123537) | Groundwater microbial communities from the Aspo Hard Rock Laboratory (HRL) deep subsurface site, Sweden - OS_PC_MetaG | ecosystem: Environmental > Aquatic > Deep subsurface > Groundwater...
TACCTTGAAGCGGTGCCGGTTCTGAAACTGCTTTTAAAAAATCCATTATCCTTCCTGATGCAGTAAGTCACATGGTTGTTTGTTTTTTAACAATTCTATCAAAGATGGCATTATAGCGATTCTCTACAATTTTTTCCTTAAAAAAATTAAATTGTCTCAATATACTTCATTGGTCCGCATCAGGATATAGTGCTTGTTTTTTTTAAAAACTGCTTTACTATTCAGATTCATGTTAACAAAAGGTCAGTGACTTGTCAGAGGAAAAGATGAAACGAATTTGTGTATTTTGCGGATCAAGCCCGGGATCACAACCGGAATATGTTGAATTGGCGGCGCAACTTGGAAAGGAACTTGCAAAAAAGAATATCGGACTTGTTTACGGCGGCGGCAGTGTCGGTATGATGGGCGTTCTTGCAACTTCAGTTGTAAAAAACAATGGGGATGTCACAGGGGTTATCACAAGACAGCTGTTTGAAATGGAAGTGGGGTTTACCCAACTTTCCGACTTAAGAATCGTGGAGTCCATGCACGAGAGAAAAGCTCTAATGGCAGAGCTTTCAGATGGGTTTATCGCTTTGCCCGGCGGTTTCGGGACCCTGGATGAAATGTTTGAAATTCTTACCTGGTCCCAGCTCAATATTCACAGAAAGCCTTGTGGTTTTCTGAATGTAAATGGGTATTACAACAAATTGATCGCATTTATCGATCACATGATTCTGGAAAATTTTGTTAACCCTTCCTGCAGGGAACTGGTACAGGTGGACGAACACCCGGCCCGGCTTCTGGAAAAATTCTACAATTATATGCCAATACTGTCTGACAAGGGTGAATGGGCAAGAAAACTTGCAACAGTGAATAAAAATTAGATGGATGCCATGACGGTTAACCGATTTGACCTTCAACGCCTTGATGTTGGGGGTCTTGAAAAAATCAGTAAAGCATTTTTTAATAGGTTTGGTTCCCAAAAGCTTTTGGGAGAACAATTTTTTGTTGATCTAAAAGGAAATTGCGGACAAAACCTGTTTGAAAAACTCATCAGCAGGTGCGGATATGAAAACAATGGCCCAGGATTTTTTAACGCACTTTTTTCCCGGGTTGGTTGCCAAAGAGAACCAATAGTCATAAACCATATTCAGATCCCAACCCTGTATCTGTATCATCTTTTGGAAACTGTCATCCCTGGAAACCATCTGCATGCTGTAAAAACAGTGGATCAGCTTGAGAAAAAAACAGTTATCACAGCAGATGACAAACCAAAACTGCAGGCAGTAATAGATCAGTTTCCTGTCCGGCTCTCAGACCATGTTATCCGACAGTCCCTGGTGTCGGACATGGTTGCAAAACAATACCTGCCGTTTATCGAAGAGCTGGATCCAAGCGGACATGTTATTACATTTGACGGGCATTTTAAAGCAGGGGTGCTGGAACAGATGTACCAGAACCGTGCAATTTTCCTCCTGGATATGCGCTGTCCGGTTTACTGCAGGTTCTGCTTTAGAAAACATAAGAGCACAAGAAAAGAAAAACGCCCGACACCAGAGGATGTCAAGGCTGCGGCCGCACACGTCAAAGCGCATTCAACCATAAAAGAAATACTGATAACCGGTGGGGAACCCTTGCTCAACAGAACCAACCTTGAAACCGCCATCAATGCCCTAGTGAAGATCGACCATGTCCAAACCATTCGAATTGCCACTCGATCCATTGCCTATTATCCAGATCTTTTTTTAAAAAACAACAGCGACTATATCCAATATCTTCTTAAGAAAAATGCCCAGTGCCTGATTCAGGGCAAACGAATTGAGATAGGCGTCCATTTTGTTCATCCGGATGAGGTATCAATCCAAAGCCTTGATATTATTTCACAATTTGTCAAAAACGGCATCCAGGTTTATGTGCAGACACCTTTTTTAAACGGATTGAACACTGAGGGAAAGACGCTGGGCAGGTTGTTCAGCCTTTTAAGACAGGCAGGCGCAAAAATTTACTATATTTTTACCCCCTGCAGCCCCATACACGGAACAAAGGAATACTGGACATCTATTTCACAGGCGTTTAAAGCAGTAAAGGATCTGAGGGCGAATTTTTCCGACCGGTGTATTCCCAAATTATGTACCGCTACCCCTTTAGGAAAAATCGAGTGGCATACCAGCGGATGGGCAGTTGAAGAGGATCTGGTCGATAAAAACTACACCTGGATCAGGACGCCTTATACCCTGGCATATTTTAAACAGTTTATTTGTGATATTAATCAAATGCCGGATATGAGGGTCAACAGCAAAGGAACCCTTGATGCAAGGTTTCGGGTGGCGATGGGGGATGACGCACTGTTTTCGGGCAAAAGATCTGCTGACAAACCCCCCTCCAAATCTCCTGAACCTGAAATCTCTCTAGAAGAAATTAATGCAATTCGCTCCTGTTTGCTGACAAATATTTCTTTACGTCCTTCCATTGACCAGACATCATCCCCCTCCATCTCCCGTGTTCATAAAACATGCCTTGAAATGGATATGGGGGCCGATAAAGCAGCTTTTGAATATATTGAACAAAACCGGGCCATTACCGATGTGGTGCTCCATTATAGAGAGGATCTCGCCTCGGCCGTTAAAACATTAGGGCACAGGATTGAAAAGCTGAAGGCCTTCTCTCATATCACCTGTATCCGGCTTTGCTGCAGGCAGTTTAACACCACTCCGGAAATATTTACAAAAAGCCTTATTGAAATACTAAGGAAATGGAACGATCTTTCCATTTCAAATCCTGTAAGAATTGAGATTGAAACATGGTTTCTGCTGCCGGACGAAATTCTGGCCCGCCATGGTGAAATCGCAGGAAAACTCATCCAAAACGGTGTGAATATCTATGCCAATGTCCCCTTGATCAGGGGTGTCAATGATGACCCTAAAACCATTGCAGCCCTTGCCCATAAGCTGAGATATAGCGCCATAGAATTTCATCATGTCTATGTGGCAGGTCTTGATATCCAGAAAAAATACAACGCCGGTCACCCGGTTGATCCTCAACAGGTCATTGATATAGCGTCTCAGGTTCGAAAAGACTGCTCAGGAAGAGAAATCCCTTTATATATTGTTCAAACCCCTCTGGGAGAAATTGACTTTGATTCGCGTTCCACTGTTTTTTAACTGCAAAAGTTAATGGATTGTAATTTGTCGATGGTATCGCTATAATCATATGGCAATGAGGGATCAAGGCCGCGCATCGACCTGCCGGCTGACCTGGTATGACAAGGAATTTTTAGATGTTTGCACAAAAAAAAGCTGTCCCGAATTTTAAAAAAAATCATAAAAAAACCGTTGCTCAGTTCCAGGTACGCAACTCTCTGGCCATCGGTCTGGTCTTTCTTGGCCTGACACTTGGATTTATCGCTTTAATGGCAATGGATTTTAATAAACTAAAAGAAATAGACAACCATTCTCTTAAAACTCATTTCAATGAGCAGGTTCTCTATCTGGATAATTTGTTAAGACAGGTCACCAGCAGAATGGAGTTGATGAGGAGCCTGGCCTTATCAGACTTACTGGAAACAAGGAATCAAAATAAAATTGTGCTGCCTCAGGTGTTTCGGGGAATGGCGGTTGATGAGAATCTGAATTATTATCATCTGGATAACCCTAAAGAACCCTTTTCAACCCAAATGATAGGGAATTTGACAGGAGACGGTTCTTTAAAAAACAGGGATAATGATTTTTTGCGGGAGATCAGAATGGCGTTAAACCTTAACCCGCTCTTCCAGTCAACACAAACTGCCATTCAAACCACCGCATGGGTGTATTATGTTTCTGCCAACAAGTTCCTTAACCTTTATCCCTGGGTTGATTCCAAAGAATGGCGGTTTACAACCCAGACACTTGAAAAAGAGCTGTTCACACTTGCACTTCCCAAGAACAATCCGGATCAAAAGGCATACTGGACTGAGGTTTATATCGATGAGGTGGGCAAAGGACTCATGACAACCTGTGGGATCCCGGTCTATGATAATGAAAGGTTTATCGGCACGATAGCCCTTGACCTGACCGTTGATTTTTTAAATGTCATTGTGGGAAGATTCCAACCCGAAAAAGGAAAAATGTTCCTTGTTAATGACAGGAACCAGATTCTGGCCCATCCCCAGATCACCTCATCAAAGGATATTGAAATAAAACGATTACCCAGCGCTATCCCGGCTGATTTGAAGGCATCCGGGTTTGACCTTGATCAGATCCCCAGGCATCAGATTGTCACAAAAGGCCGGTATCAGATAATTACGGCAACGCTTGAAACAGCCCCCTGGCAGGTTGTGTACATTGAAAATATTCCCGGCTTATGGCAGCTGATCAAAGAGCGCGTGGGTCTTTTAACCATTGCTTTTTTCACAGGCTTATTGGTTCTGGTTCTAATTATTCTTTTTGCCACCCATTTTCTGTATATTCTTCCTTCTGAAAAATTTGTTCAGTATATTTTACTGTCCAGCAAAGGAGAGCCGGCTGATTTTACGAACCAGGTGCCTGAAATGTGGAAACCCTGGTTTACGACAATTCAAAGAACCTTTCATGAAAAAGAAATGCTGACCCGCCAGATCAAAGAGTACAGCCAGGAACTGGAAGAACGGGTGAATGACAGAACCGCAAAGCTTGTCAAATTAAATGAACAGTTACGACTGGAAATTGGTGAACGCGAACGGGCGCAGAATGAAGAAAAAAAGACGGCAAGACTTCTGGACGCCGCCATATCCCAGTCGCCGTCCGGCATCATTATTGCCGATGCACCGGATATTAAAATCCGGATGGTGAACAAGGCAGCATTTGATATCAGGGGCGAAATCCAAACCAGCCCCTCTCAGATTGATCTTCACAAATATTTTTCAGACTGGCAGATCTTTGATGAAAAAGGCACTCCCTATTCACTTAAGGACTTACCCCTTTCCCAGGCCATTCGTAATGGAAAATCTACACAAAATGAAGAACTCATTATAAAAGACAAAACCGGAACAGATCACTGGCTCTCTGTGAATGCCGCACCCATTATTGATACAAAAGGAAACATTACGGCCGGAATTATCATCTTCCACGATATCACCTCTCTTAAGCAAAAGGAAAAGGATAAATTAGAGGCCCAGCAATTTGCTGCAGACCAGGCAAAGCATGCCCTGGTGGGCCAGATTGCAGGAAAAATGGCCCATGATTTTAACAATGTCCTGGGTGCCATTATGGGAAATACAGAGCTTGCACTTCTGGACGTTGAGGATGCTCAGATTAAAAAAACACTGGGTCTCATACTGGGACAGACGATCCGGGGTAAAAATTTAACAAAGAACCTCACCGCTTTTGCCAAGAATCAGGAACCCAGACAGAAATTTTTAAAGGTTTATGACCTGATAGAACTGGTAGTGAATCTATTGAGAAAAGATCTGAACCAAATTGAGCTAAAAAGAGAAGACGCGCCGGACATGCCCGATCTATTGGCTGATCCCGGAATGATAGAGCATGCCCTGGTTAATCTTTTGCAAAATTCAATTCATGCTGTCAGCCTTACCCAGTACCAAAAAATTGTGATCCGAACCTATTGCAGCACCCGCTATATCTGTATTGAAATACAGGACAACGGGTGTGGAATCCCCGAAGAACATCTGAATAATATTTTTGAACCGTCGTTTACCCTGAAAGGAAGCCGGGATGTAAAAGGGGTGTATGCCGGCAATATAAAGGGAACCGGTTATGGTATGGCCAATGTAAAAAAATATATTGATCAGCATAAAGGCAATATTAAAGTGGAAAGCCATCCGGGGTCAGGTACAAAAGTTACCCTTGAACTGCCTTTTATTAAAAAGGGCCTGACAGCACAAGAAAAGAACAAGATTGATCAGGCAATTGGGCATACCGGTAAATATATCCTTATTGTAGAAGATGAGTCGACTATTTCAGATGTGCAATGCCGGATTTTAACTGAACACCCCTGTTATCACAGGGTCGACATTGCCAATAACGGCCCGGTTGCCTTTGAGTTGCTTGAAAAAAACAACTATGACTGTATCAGCCTGGATTATATGCTGTCAGGGGATATCAACGGCATGGACATCTATCATCATATCCGGAAAACAAATAAAACCATGCCGGTCCTGTTTATTTCAGGGAATATTGAATTTTTAGAATCAATTAAATGCCTGAAGCAGGAAGATCCAAGGATGGACCACTTGTCCAAACCGTGCCAGAACAGAGAGTATGTCCTGCGTATCAATGACCTGCTTGGAAAAAACCAAACCAGTTGATTCTCAACTTATCGATACTCTTTATAACTGATATTATATTTTGCTGCCTTATAAGCATATTTTCTTACGGTAATCCCTATGAGCTTTGCCGCCTTATGAATATTGCCCTTGGTATTTTTTAAAGAATCCATCAAAATCTCTTTTTCAAGGTGCGCCACTGCATCTTCAAGGGAAAGGGGAAGGGTTTTGGTTTTGGTTCCGGTCTGGAGGGTGGCCGGAAGATGATAACTGTGGATGGCCCCTTCATTACAGAGGATGACGGCGCGCTCTATACAGTTTTCAAGTTCCCTTACATTTCCGGGCCAGTGGTATTCCATCATCATGTCAATGGCGGGGGTTGTGATCCGCTTGATATCTTTTCCATGTTCTTTCCTGTATTTTTCAAGAAAGCTGTCGGCCAGCAGTATGATATCTGTTTTTCTCATTCTAAGGCTTGGAATATAAATGGGGAACACATTGAGTCTAAAGTAAAGATCATCTCTGAATTTTCCCTGCTGGACCATGTCTTCCAGGTTTGAATTGGTGGCGGCAACAATTCTGACATCGGTTTTAATTGGCTTATACCCCCCTACTCTTTCAAATTCCTTTTCCTGCAGGACCCTTAAAAGTTTTACCTGGGCGGAAAGAGCCATATTGCCGATTTCATCCAAAAATATGGTGCCCTGGTCTGCCAGCTCAAACTTGCCCTTTTTCTGGTGGGAGGCACCGGTAAACGACCCTTTTTCATGACCGAACAATTCACTTTCGATAAGGTTTTCAGGTATGGCTGCGCAATTAATCTTGATAAAGGGTTTTTTGTTTCTATCGCTGTTATAATGAACCGAGTTGGCAACAAGCTCTTTTCCGGTACCGCTTTCTCCCCTTATCAAAACCGTTGCTGAAGAAGAAGATACCTGGGAGATCATTTGAAGAACTTCCCTCATTTTATTTGAATTCCCAATGATATTGGTAAAGCTGTATCTGTTTTCAAGCTCTGATTTGAGTCGTATATTTTCTGTTTTCAGCTGCTCTTTCTCAACCCGGATGGTTTCAATATTGATAACATGATGGGCCACCATGGCTGCGACAACAGATAAGATTTTTTCTCCTTTTTCCAGGGAGTTTCTGCCCTCAAAGGGGCGATCCGCACTGATGGCGCCTACGATTCTATTGTCTTTTTTGATGGGAACGCAGATAAATGAATAGTCCTGGCCTTCGACAATATCCCTTGAATGGGTTTTATCCAGAAACAACGGCTCTTCGCTGATCCGAGGAACAACTGCCGGTTCTCCGTTTTGAATCACCCTTCCGATAATGCCTTCTCCTGGAAGATATTTTATTTGACGGGTGGTTGCTTCTGAAATACCATGGGCAATTTCAATCCTGATCTCTCCGGTTTCAGAGTTAATCAAAAAAATAATGCCCCTTACCAGATTCAGAGATTCGGATAAAACGCTTAATACCTTGAACAATGATTTTTTCATGTCCATATGCTGGTTCAGGGCTTCGCTGATTTCATACAAAAGTGAGACTTCTTCAAAAGATTTCATTTATCGTGTTCCACATAATGATTCATGATTAAGATACCGCTTTCATTCCCTCGTTGTCATACGTTGTTTTCTCTTCCCCTAAAGATATTATTGCATCAAATTTAATTTCAAAACAAGGCATAATGCTATTTGGGGTAAAAAACGAAGGATGGCGGGTACTGGAAAGCCATGGGGAACCATACGCAAGATATGGATTTGCTATCTTTTCTTGTCCAATACTCCTTGCAAAAAAAAACTAATAATGAAATAATTATTATTTTTTGGAGATATGCTTAAAAAAAGGACAAACCAATAACAGGTTTACGATGGACAAAAATCAATCTGTAGCCATAAAAAAGAAACGAGATCCCGGCAAAACCATAGAAGTGTTGTTTAAAATATCCGAAGCCGTCAACAATACCCGGAACCTTGATGAACTCTATAAAGTGATTCATGAAAGCCTTGATGAAATTCTCAATGTTGATAACTTTTATATCGCCCTCCATAATGAAGAAAAGGATTCCATTACGTTTCCATACCATGTTGATGAAAAAGATGATGTACCGGAAGAAATACTCAATTTCAGCAAAACACCCTCCTCCACCGGTCTGGTCATTCAAAACAGAAAGCCGATGATTTTTTATAAAAAAGATATTATCCGGCTTGCCAAGCAGGTTAAGCAAAAAGCCATTGGAACGGTCAGCAAAATCTGGCTCGGCGCCCCGCTGATTATTAATGACAGGGTCAAAGGCGCCATTGTTATTCAGAGCTATACTTCCGTAACAGCCTATGAAAAAAATGACCTTGACCTTTTAAATTCTGTTTCCCAGCATATTGCCCTTGCCATTGAACGAAAAGAGTCGGATGAAAAGCTGACCGAGCACCGACAGATTCTTGAAAAAATCCTGGAATCATCCCCGGTTGGGATTGCCCTTGTTCAGAATCGAATTTTCAAATGGGTAAACAATGAGATGGTAAAAATGTTTGGATATCAATCAAAATCTGATTTTGAGAATAAAAGCGTTCGGATGATCTATTCTGATAGTTATGATTATGACCTGAGCGGGAAAAAAATTTTTACAAGCCTTTCTGCCAGCAATACTGCGGATTATGAGGCGGATCTGGTAAAAAAGGACATGACCCTGTTTCCCGCCCATCTTCGGTTGAATTCCGGAGATGAATCCGACCCTATGGCATGGACCATTGCAACAATCACTGATATTTCCCTGAGAAAAGCTGCTGAAAAAGAAAAATATGAACGGGAAAGGCTTCAGGGCGTTCTTGAAATGGCAGGCGCTGTCTGCCATGAAATTAATCAGCCGTTGCAGGCAATTTTAGGATATTCTGAATTATTGTCCTTAAGTTCGGAATTTGATAGTACCATAAAATCCATAAAATCCCAGGCAACCCGGCTTGGAAAAATTACAAGAAAATTATCCAATATTACCCACTATCGTACAGTTGATTATCCCGGGAATACAAGAATTGTTGATATCTGGAGTGCCAGCAATGATACGGAAAATTAAAAAAGGGGAGTTAAACTTGAGAAAGGGTTTCTTTTTTCTTGGCAAGGCAATCTAAATGTCTTTCAACAAATGCTCTTAAATTTCTATCCGGATCAAGCCGGTCTGAATAATAATTTAAAACCCACCATAAATTATTCAATTTTTCATAGTCATCCTGCCACCAGGTAACAGATTCTTTTATGGCTTCAGGTGTGCCGAACTCGGAATTGATTTTTATGTAGAAATCATAGCAACGGCTTCGGGTGACGGGCTTAAGATTGAGAACCTTGACCGTGTTCCGGTTTATCATCCATGCCTCCTTAAAACGCCATAAAACAAACAATATTTATTTTCTAAATGTCCTACATGAATAATAATCGAATGTAAAGAATAATTCAAATAAACAATTTGATTTAAATTTATTGTAATTCCGGTTTGTTAACCTATTGATTCGTAAGAGTTCTGTGGCAGAGGTTTTTATCTTTGGCCAGGCATTATTTTTAAGTTGCCAATCCCTGCATGGATAAGATAAGTTGGAAAAATTAATTAACCTTTAGTAAATATCGTTAGAGGATGATTTGATATTTTGAAAAAAAAGATAACAATTGTGATCGGAGGATGCAGAAGCGGGAAAAGCTCATTTGCACTGGACCAGGCCGGTAAGATAAAGGGAAAAAATAAATATTTTATTGCCACATCCGTGCCTACTGATTCTGAAATGGAAGAGCGGGTGGAGAATCATCAAAAGGAGCGGGGAGAAGACTGGAACACCATTGAAGAGCCGGTCAGAATTCATGAAAAGATCAATGAATATTCTCCATTGGCCTGTGTCATCCTTGTGGACTGCCTGACACTCTGGGTATCCAATCTATTGTTTCAGTCCTATGATCCAGCTCGCATTGAAGCGGCTATTCAAGACCTGGAAAATGCTCTTAATAAAAGCAAATGCCCGGTATTCCTGGTCTCCAACGAGGTGGGTACCGGTATTGTCCCGGAAAATAAACTTGCCCGGCAATTCAGGGATCTTGCAGGACTGGTCAATCAACGGATGGCACGGGTTGCCGACAGGGTTGTTATGATGGTTGCCGGAATCGATGTTCAGATAAAACCAAGGCGATAAAGCATATGGTAACAGATACCCCGGCTGAAAAATCGATCAGACAATGGACCCAGGCTTTTCCGGCGATTGAACAGATAATGGCGCTGGATCCGGTATTCTGGGCAAATCCTGATTATTTAAATTTTACCAGAAAGCTTGAATCAAGCCTTTTAATATCCAAAAAAGAGGTTTTAGATGCCCTTAACGACTTTGAGCTTTTTTCCGGGTATATTGCAAAACAATTTATTGAAACCAAGCCTTTAAAAGGGATAATAGAATCAGACCTGGTCGAAATTCATTCCATGAAATCTGTCATGGAAAATTTCTGGGGGATTGATATTCCGGGCAGGCTCTTTCTTAAAAAAGACAGTCATCTTGCCGTATCAGGGTCTATCAAGGCAAGAGGCGGATTTTATGAAGTGCTCAAACATGCCCAGAACCTTGCCGTGAAAAATGGAATGATTCAGCCCAAAAGGGATGTTTCAATCTTTTTTTCCAAGAAATTTAAAGATTTTTTTTCACACCATGCCATTGGTGTCGGTTCAACAGGGAACCTTGGGTTAAGCATCGGAATCATGGGGAAAAGCCTTGGATTTGATGTCTATGTTCATATGTCAGCTGATGCCAAACAATGGAAAAAGGACACATTAAGATCCCTTGGTGTTATCGTCATCGAACATTCGGCAGATTACAGCAAGGCTGTTGAACACGGCAGACAGCAGGCTGAAAATGATCCGGATATGTATTTTGTAGATGATGAAAACTCCAGAAATCTGTTTTTGGGGTATGCGGTGGCAGGGCAGCGGCTGGCGGCCCAGTTGAAGCATCAAAATGTACGGGTGGATGAGACTCACCCGCTTTTTGTCTATCTTCCCTGTGGTGTGGGAGGCAGCCCTGGTGGAATCACCCTGGGATTAAAACAGATTTTTAAAGACAATGTTCATTGTTTTTTTGCAGAGCCCACCCATTCACCCTGTGTGCTGCTGGGTCTGATGACAAAAGCGCATGATACCATCAGTGTCCAGGATTTCGGCATTGACAACCTGACTGCAGCAGACGGGCTGGCCGTCGGACGGCCGTCAAGATTTGTGGGAAATGTGATCCAAAATATTATCGCAGGCATATATACCCTGGAGGATGACGACCTTTACAGACTTTTGGCCCTGCTTAAAGACTGCGCTAATATCTATATGGAGCCCTCTGCTCTGGCATCAATGGCAGGCCCTTTAAAGCTTTTTCAGGATAGAGAAGGACAAAAATTTATTGCCCGGCATCACCTTGCTTCCCTCATGGGCAATGCCACTCACATTGTATGGGGAACAGGCGGAAGCATGGTGCCGCAAGATATTAAAAAAGCCGATTATGACATGGGAAAAACTCTTTTAAAAAAACCTGTGGAAAGTGAAGATTGATGCAGTATAAACATATTTTCGGACCGGTTCCGTCCAGAAGACTTGGCATTTCATTAGGCGTTGATCTGGTTACCCATAAAATCTGCAGCATGGACTGTGTGTATTGTGAGTGCGGAAAAACCACCCGGTTAACTGTTGAACGAAAGGAATATGTCAAATTCAAAGATGTGATAAAAGAACTGGAGCATTTCTGGCAGCACAATAATGACCCTGATTATATCACTTTTTCAGGATCCGGCGAACCCACATTGAACAGCAGACTGGGCGATGTCATAGACTATATCAAAGAAAATAAGCCCCAGATTAAAGTGGCGGTGCTGACCAATTCAACCCTTTTGTCTGATCCTGCCGTGAGGAAAGAACTTTTAAAAGCAGATCTTGTTATCCCTTCCCTTGATGCGGTTTCAAAAAAAGCCGTTGAAAGGATCAACCGGCCAAATCCGGCCATTGAGGGTCACAAAATCGCAGCCTTTATTGAGGCTTTTGCAAAAGAATACACGGGTAAAATATGGCTGGAAATTCTGGTTCTTCCCGGGTTTAATGATGAAAAAACAGAGGTCTTGTTGCTGAGAAATGCCATAAAAAAAATCAATCCCGACCGGGTTCAGATCAATACACTGGACCGGCCGGGAACCCTGTCTGATATCAAACCTGCATCAGGGCAACAGCTTGAAATCATAATGAACTCTTTAGATTTTCACGCCGTTGAGATCATTGCAAAGGTCGATAAAAAGATTACAACTCAAACACAAAGAGACGATATAAAAGCTGCCATTGTTGAAACCATTCATCGAAGGCCCTGCACAAAGCAGGATCTATTGCAGACGCTGGGCGTTGAAAAAAAAGTGCTGGATACCTGCATAGATAGCCTTGAACAGGAAAAAATAATCATTGGAAAAACTCAAGGCCGGGGTATTTTCTATCAGACATTAAAAGCCTCATCATGATGAAACAATTTTTTACAGATTTAAGATCAGCCATTTTGTTTATTACCATTCTTCCGGCAGGAAAAAATGTGGCCTATTCTCCCCTGGGCATGATCAAATTTTTTCCCGTTGTCGGTCTGATAATAGGGGGACTGCTCCTGATAGTTGATGTGATCAGCTCACACCTCTGGTCGCCTTTTGTGGTGGCAATTTTAGATGTTCTTTTCCTGGTGGTTGTGACAGGGGCCTTTCACCTCGACGGTCTGGGAGATACGGCTGACGGGATGTTCAGTCACAGGCCCAAAGAACGGGTTCTTGAAATCATGAAAGACAGCAGAACGGGAATGATGGGGCTTGTTGCCGTTTTCTGCACCCTGGCAGTCAAAACAGCCGGGATTTATTCAATTAAAACAATTGGCACCCCTTTTCAAACACTGGCCCTGCTGTTGATTATCCCCGCGTATTCCCGGTCTGCAATGATCGTGGGGATAAGGGTCCTAGAATATGGCAGAAAAGGGACTGGAACCGGGCTTGACTTGTTTGAAAAGCCTGTTGGGATAAAAGATTTCTCCTTTGTGCTGATTCCAGTGGCCATCTCTCTTTTTTTGGGCTATAAAGGCCTGGTTTTGAACATTGTTTTTCTAATGACCCTGGTCCTGGTATTAGGGTTTTACAAAAAGAAACTCAATTGTATTACAGGGGATATGCTGGGCGCCATGAATGAGGTCATTGAAGCGGTTTTATTTCTGGCAGCCGGGGCATTTTTCATATAGAAGGAAATAAATTCAATGATTATCGGCCATGGCGGAAATATTAAAGATCTGGCAAAAGAACTGGGCTGTGCGGCAAATGATATTATTGACATGAGCAGCAACTTAAACCCTTTGGGACCGCCTGAAACAATAGAAAAAGTTATCTGTGACAACCTTTATAAAATAAAATCCCTTCCCGAGCCGGATGCCGTCACCATGAGAAAAGGATTTGCCGGGTTTCACTCAATTGATGAGACAAACGTTATCGCCGGCAATGGCACCACCTGGTTTATCTATACCATTCCCAAGGCGCTGGGTTCAAAAAAGGTGTTGATTTTAGGCCCCACCTATTCGGATTACAAAGATGCCTGTCTCATGTATAACATTGACTTTCAGAATTGCATTGCAAAGGATTCGACCAGTTTTGACCCGGATATTGATGACCTGTCGCAAATGGCAAAATGGGCAGACACGGTTTTTATCTGTAATCCCAATAATCCGACAGGATCACTTATTTCAAGGCAAAAGCTTGAGTACCTGATCCAAAAACATGACCATACGGTTTTTATTGTTGATGAATCCTATCTTCCCTTTGTGGACCAGGCAAACGAAGTCACCCTGGTATCAAAAACCGGATATGAAAACCTGATTGTTCTTTCTTCCATGTCAAAAATATTCAGGATACCGGGCCTTCGTACCGGGTTTTTAAGTGCAAGAAAACCAATGGTTGAAAAAATCATGGCCTATTACCAGCCCTGGAGCGTAAATGCCCTGGCCCAGGCAGTGATCGAACATATTTTTGATCATCCTGAAAGAATCGAACCCTTTTATCAGAACACAAGAAACTATATCAAAACTGAAAAACAACACTTCCTTGAAAGCCTTAAGGATATTAAAGGGTTGAAGCTATTTGATTCAAGCACATATTTTGTTTTGGCAAGATTGACGAACGGCATGACCGCAGAACAGTTTTGTAAAAAGATCGGCCAACAGAAAATATTGATCCGGGATTGTTCCAATTTTTTCGGCTTGTCTGACCAATATGTCAGATTCTCTTTAAAAAACAGACGGATCAATCAGTGTCTGTCGGACCTGATAAAACAGGCGCTTAAAAATGATTGAAATCCAATGGTACGTCATTCTTGCGGCATTTATCCTGGATTTTATCCTTGGTGATCCCAGACATTTGCCCCATCCGGTCATTTATATGGGAAAGGCCATTGAATTTTTCGAGAAAAAATTTAGAAAATATATCAAAAACCTTTTGATATCAGGATTTTTCTTTGCCTTAAGTTTGATTATATCGACATGGCTGATCACTGGTATCCTAATAAAGCTGAGCATGGCCATTCATCCTTTTTTGGGAATTCTTGTCCAGATCCTCCTGCTCTTTTTCTGTTTTTCCGCCGCAAGCCTTGAAAAAGCAGCTTTAAGCGTTTTTTACGCCCTTGAAGAAAATGACATTGAAAAAGCCCGTAAAGCTGTCTCCATGATTGTGGGACGGCAAACCCAGGCGCTGGATCAAAAAGGGGTGACCCGGGCCAGTGTGGAAACAGTGGCTGAAAATTTTGTAGACGGATTTTTATCTCCCTTGTTTTTTGCAGTGATCGGCGGCGTGCCATTGGCGGTTGCCTATAAAATGGTCAATACCCTGGATTCAATGGTGGGGTATAAAAATGACACTTATCTTCTTTTTGGCAGGGCATCTGCAAGGATTGATGATGTGGCCAATTTTATTCCGGCAAGGATATCTGTTTTAATCATCACTTTGAGTGCGTTTCTTATGTCGTTTAAAAAAGCTGTTTTGGCATTAAAGACAGGGGTTACCCAAGGATCTTATCATAAAAGCCCCAATGCCGGGTATCCGGAAGCCGCTTTTTCAGGCGCCCTTGAAATAAGACTTGGCGGTCCCAATATGTATCATGGTAAAATGGTTGAAAAACCGTTTATCGGAAAAGAGTTTAAAGACCCTGAAAAAGAAAAAATAAAACAGGCCTGTGACCTGATGATGTTCGGGGCATTTTTATCTACTCTTATTTCATGCTTTATTGTTTTCATTTTTTAGGTTACTCTTGATAAATTTTTTATAAGTTGCAGGAAGCAATCAATGGCAAAACCGACCTACGAAGAACTGGAAAAAAAAGTAACCGCTCTGGAGCAAAAGGTAGGTCATATCTCACACCTGGAAGCCCAGTTCAGGCATCTTGAAAACCAGTTTTCCCAGGTTGAAAAACAGCTCAGACAGCGACAGCGCATGGATTCTCTGGGAACGCTGGCCCAGGGTGTGGCCCATGATTTTAATAATATCCTGTCCGGGATCATGGCATACCTCAATATTTTAAGTTTAACGGCAGATAATTTTTCACCCTCCCAGAAAACCTATGTCCAGAATATCAGCAACGCCGTTAAAAGAGGTGCTGCAACCATTAAGCAGTTTCAACAACTGTCCGGTAAGACCATCTCGGCAAAAGCCAACATTGATGTTTATACGGTTGCCAGGGAAGTATTTCATCTGCTTGAAAAAACCACTGATAAAATGATCGAAAAAAAACTGGATATTGAAAAAGGCCAAATTTTTATCTGTGCAGACATAAATGAGATCCACCAGGTCTTCATGAATCTGGGTACCAATGCAATTCATGCCATAGAAGAAAAGGGCGTACAAAAAGGAGACTATATTCGACTGAGTGCAAAACCTTCTCCTGTAAACAGATCCAAACTCAAGCATCTTTCCCAGGGAGAATTCTATCATCTATGCTTTGAAGACACGGGTTGCGGAATGCCTGAGCATGTGGTCAAAAAAGCATTTGACCCGCTGTTTACCACAAAAAACGGGTCTAAAAACAGCGGCCAGGGGCTTGGCCTTGCAATGGTTCACGATATTGTAACCAAACGGCATGACAGCCATATTGAGGTTGTTTCCAAACTTGGCAAAGGAACCGTTTTTCATCTTTTCCTTCCAAAAGCAGATGATGCCTGCGGCATGCCGGACTCAACCTTAACTGTTCAGGGCGGAACAGAAACTATTTTGGTGGTGGATGATGATGTTTCTGTCCGGGAATCGATTAAAACAGCATTGGAAGATTTTGGGTACCAGGTGATCACAGGGTGTGACGGGGAAGAAGGACTGGCCCTTTTTAAGGAAAATCAAAAAACCATCCATGCAGTACTTCTGGATATGATTATGCCGAAAATGTCAGGAAAAGACGTGTTAAGACAAATGTTGAAAATTGATCCGGATGTTAAAGTCATTATTTCTTCCGGTCACATGAAAGAGCAGTATAATGACCCGATTATTCAGTTCGCCAAAAACTATTTAAATAAGCCCTTTGAAATTGATGAACTTGAAAGCACTCTGCGGCAGGTGCTGGCGTTATAAAAATGCCGGACAAAAGATCAAAGGACTCCACACTGCACGGCAGACCTTTCAAGCTTGGCACCACCTCTTTTATTTTTCCGGATCATATCATCCCCAATGTAAAAAAACTGGGACCCTTGTTCGATGAAATTGAACTCCTTGTTTTTGAAAGCCAGGCCGCCGGTGTACTGCCGTCAAAAGACGAGGTTAAAGAACTCTTATATTTATCCGGGAAACTGGATCTGACATATAATATTCATCTGCCAATTGATGTGAGCCTTACCTGCGGATCATTGAAAAAAAGGCAAAAAGCTGTAGACACACTGTTAGCCATCATCGATCTTTTTGCCCCATTGGCTCCCACAACCCATACCCTCCACCTTGAGATGCCCAAGGATATAAGAACTGACGAAAGAAAGCTGGAAATCTGGAGAGAAGAGACCCGGCAAAGCCTTAACACCCTCCTGTCGGAACTTGCCAGCCCGGGTATCCTCTCTATTGAAACCCTTGATTACCCGTTTGCGTTTCTTGACACTTTAGTGGAACAATTAAACCTGTCCGTGTGTATTGATGCCGGGCACCAGATAAAATACGGATTCAATCTTATAGAAACCTTTGAGAAACATAAATCAAGAACGTCCATCATCCATCTGCACGGGGTGGACTTTTCCGGTAAAAACATCAAAGATCACACCAGCCTTGACAAACTGCCGGAAAAATATCTGGGGCAGGTTCAAACCATTCTGGAAAAATTTACAGGCGTGGTCAGCCTTGAAGTCTTTAATCTTGAAAACCTGAACCGTTCCCTGGCTGTTCTTTCAAAAATGTTTAAACATATGGTTCCATGACTTTTTCAGCTTGAGGCAGGAGACTATTTATCTACAGTAGTGTCAAAAACCGGCTTTTATTGTTCTTTATATCCTATAAAGCTGATTGAATGGATTCAGTAAATATGATGCCTTTTATATTATCAACTTGATTGTGGAAACATGGCTCGGGATGAGTCCGTGTCTCATAAAGTGGAATCAAAATTCCAAAATATAAAAAATTTTCAGACACCATATATTCTATCTTTTGAAATTGCCTTTAGATTTTATTGACAATAAGCAGCTTCCTACCTATGATGCTCAAAAAATTTCTATAACCATATTTTTTCAGGATGAACCATTGAAAAACCCACTTAGATCATCTCCAATTACAGACCATGACAAGACCAAGAGTAATCTTGAAAATCGTTTGGGTTTTGCTTTGGTTCTTGCCTCTGCAATCGTTTGGAGTTTTGGTGGGGCACTTAAACACTTTATTGCAACAGGAGAAAGCTGGACGATTGTCTTCTGGAGGTCCGTTTGGGCTGCACTGTTTTTATTGATGTTTATGCTTGTCCGAGAAGGACGACATGGCACCCTTAAATTATTTTCAAACATGGGATTACCTGGAATTTGCGTTGCTATTTCTTTTGCTATTGCGTCAATCTGTTTCATCGTCGCATTGGCACACACGACAGTAGCCAATATTCTATTGATGCAAGCAGGTGTACCATTGATTGCAGCTTTGATTCTTTGGATACTGTTTCGTGAACGAGTGACTTTCCCAACTTGGATTGCCATCGTATTTGTTATTATGGGGGTCGCAGTCATGGTGTCCGATTCTTTTACTGGCAAAGTATCTCCAGTAGGCGATGCCTTGTCAGTGTTGATTGCCTTTGCTTTTGCTTGTGCAACCGTAATTACCCGTCGGTATGCACAGGTACGGATGGTTCCGGCAGTTTGTCTGGGTACGGTAATGGCAGCTTGTGTTTCTGGAGTTTTCGTGAGTACTTTTATAGTGACACTACCTGATATGGGAATCCTAATCGTTTTCGGAAGTTTAAATCTTGGTTTTGGCCTTGCCTTGTTTGCTACGGGGGCACGCCTCGTTCCTTCGGCCCTCACCGCACTTTTGGGGACTACCGAAACAGTGTTGGGGCCGATATGGATGTGGCTGATTCATGATGAAATCCCTACAATTCGAACGATGCTTGGCGGAATAATTGTTCTTACAGCTCTACTCAGCCACATAAGCTGGAGCATATATTGTCAAAAATCAATTATTGTCAATAAAACACCAAGTTAGGATGTATAAGAACAAGACTATGAGGAATTCACATGGATTAGCTTTGGGTTTTCTGACAGTGCTGTTCTGGTCTACGTCAGCGACCGCCTTTAAAATAACGCTGCGGTATATCGACGTGCTTCAGCTTTTGTTCTATGCAATAATCACTGCAACCGTCATTTTTGGAACTTATCTGGTGGCGAACAAAAAGTTCAGGGAAATATTCAAACTTCAACCCAGAGAATATGTATTCTATCTGGTAATGGGATTTTTAAATCCGTTCGTATATTACTGGATGGCGGTTAAAGCCTATGATCTATTGCCGGCTCAGATCGTTCAACCCATAAATTATACATGGGTGATCACCCTTTCTCTGTTATCGATTCCATTTTTGAAACAGGCAGTTTCAAAAATTCAGATTGCGGCTTCCCTGATCTGCTATGCAAGCGTGGTAGTGCTTTCTTATCGGAACAATACTGCTCCCGGCTCTGAGATAAATTATTTTGGTGTGTTTCTGGCAATCTCCTGCACCATCATCTGGGCATTGTACTGGATCTATAATGTCCGGTCAAAACACGACCCGATAATTGCCATTTTTCTGAATTTCTTTTTCAGTATTCCGTTTATTGGAGTGGCTTGCTTTTCATTGTCCTCTTTTGAACTCAAACATTTAGAAGGTCTTTATGGGGCGGTCTGGGTTGGATGTTTTGAATTCGGTTTTGCTTTTATTACGTGGATAAGCGCTTTGAGATCATCATCAAATACCCATGGAGTTACAAATCTCATATTTCTGACTCCTTTTATTTCATTAATCTTCATCCATAACGTTCTCGGTGAGGACATCCTTCTGCAGACCTATATTGGATTTATGCTCATTATATCCGGTATTGTATGGCAGAAATACAATGACTTGAAACTGACACGCAAGCCAGCCGCATTAAAAATCTGACAGCATTCTAAAATGAGATGAACCATCAAGGATATTTTTTGGATCTGAAAGGATTTCTGCTTCGAAATTATCTGAACAGGGATAATCACGTTTAACTTCAGGAGGGGTGACTATCTTCAACAAAATATATCATAAAAAAAACTGCGGAAGAATGGCTCCTGACAATGGTTTTGGTTTATATAATTGAATGGAAGCTTCTAATTTAAAGTGCTACATTATACAATAGAACGTATTGCCCGGCTTTATGAGCAAGATACAGATTCTAAACGGATTAGGGAATATGTTAAAAGATGGATAGGATGGGCAAAGGCAGGACATCTTGGGGCTGGTAAAATCTGTAGGGCAGTACTGGTTGAAAAAATACTGCCCTACAATACTAAATATGCTGAAACTCTATTTAATCTTCTTTCTGTTAACTCCTGCAAGACCTAAAAGCCCAAGACCGAAGAGAAGCATTGTGGCAGGTTCTGGTACGGGTCCTCCTGAGTCACTTACTGTGGTAACCCAATAACCCCCGATCATTTCCGTTTCGCCTAATCCCCTTATAGCATTCGGTCCGTATATCCAAACTTCATTCGCTGAACCATAACTTCCAGTGAGGAATCCGTAGCCATCTGTGACCGAAGAAGTCGTGCCATCGAAACTCAATTGGGTTGCGTCACTTAAAACTATATCTGCAAATGTTGCTATGTTCCCCTTCCATTCGAAATACAGGTCTACTATTATTGTGTTTTCATTTCTCTGCTCTACACCTACGATTAAATCAACGTCATCAAGGGTGAAACTACCTACCTTCTCAGCAGCCGTGGTATAGAAGGTGTAATCCATCATTGTAGCGTTAGCCGAACCAACTATCATTACTAAACATAAAAACAGTCCGGTTAGTAAACTGCTGATTTTTTTCATCAAAAATCTCCTTACATTAAATTAGTGTCTTTAGTTATGTTGTTTTTCTATGATACCCTTTGACTTTTTTTGGAACTAAAAGAAGCAAGAAATATGCCTATAATTTTGCAACACTAAGAACCCTATTTGATAGTATTTGCAGGTATTTTAGAAACTTTTTTTCTCAGAAAGAAATGTAATAAAATAGATAAAAAATGTTACTCTTGTTGGTAACTTTTTTCTTATATACTGAGGCACATGGATTTTTGGCTAAATTTTCATATAATAATTCAATTATATAACCGAAATTAAAATCAAAATATTCAAATTTCGATTCAACTAAATTGGAGATACTCAATCCTGACCTGAAAACACAATATTAAACTTACTACACACTAAAGAATAAGAGAAATCTTATCCTGATATTTGTTGATTGTCGCGGTCTGATCCCAAGAATATGTCAGGTTATTTTACCTGCTCAGGATAGAGGTAGGGCCCGGCAGTTATAAAACCACCGGACCCCAAGCAGACAGCAGTCTACCGCACTGA
>Ga0180009_10002573_pt1 | contig 21299 bp, 15 predicted proteins | sample OS_PC_MetaG_FD_123537 | JGI IMG/M metagenome (GOLD analysis project Ga0180009, IMG submission 123537) | Groundwater microbial communities from the Aspo Hard Rock Laboratory (HRL) deep subsurface site, Sweden - OS_PC_MetaG | ecosystem: Environmental > Aquatic > Deep subsurface > Groundwater...
CAGGCCTGTCTTGTCTCGCGCAAAGCCGCAAAGCTCGCAAAGAAAAGCGGGCATGCATCTGTTTTTTTGCGCCTTTGCGCCTTTGCGTGAGGAACATTGAAATTCCTGAGCATCAAGATAGGCGGCGGCGGCGTTACCACGGCCGAGTTTGACTATCTGGGCGCGGTGACGAGCGATGTGCAGACCCAGCTGGACGGCAAGGCTGCGCTGGCCGGGGTTAATACCTGGACATCCTCGCAGACTATAAAGGGGCCGCTGGGCCTGCTGGTGAGTTACGAGGTGAAGGCGGGCTCGGCTGCGATAACGGAGAAACTGGACATAGGCGGCGTGATAGAAGCCGGCAGCGGCAACAACGTTATAACGACGGCGGCGGGACTGCTGGACATAGCGAAACTATCAGTCGGCACGCTGGCGGCCGACGTAGTAGCATCCTCTGTGGCTGCAAACGGCGTAAGGCCGGGTTCCATATTGGCGGGTGCTATAGTGAACGCGGATATAAACGCCGCTGCGGCGATAGCGAAGAGCAAGCTGGCCGCGCTGAACATAGTCAACGCCGATGTGGACGTTGCGGCGGCTATAGCCCCGTCAAAGATAAGCGGTACGGCGGCCATACTTGGCGCCAATACGTTCACCGGGGCGCAGACATTTCCGGGTTCCGGCATCTGGAACGCAGCAGGCAGCGTCGGCGTCGGGACGACGGGGCCGGGAAGCAGGTTCGAAGTAGTGGGTGGCAGTTCGACATTCAGAGGCAGTGACAGCAACAGCGCGATAGCGGGGTTTGCGGATGCGGGCGGCAATTACAGGGTGGTGATTTCAACCTCGGGCAACGTCGGCGTAGGCACGACTAATCCCGTGGAAAAGATTGATGTGAACGGCGGCATAAAAGTCGGCAATACCAGCATTACCAATGCCGGCACGATGAGATGGACCGGGACGGCTTTTGAAGGCTACAACGGCGCAAGCTGGGTGGTCCTGAACGGCGATTACACCGTTGACACCACCACCACAAGCTGGGCGCAGGGGGCGAACGACACCACCTACGCGGTGACCACTTCCTCCAATGTGTCGATAGGCTTCACCGACAGCGGCGGAGTCAATAAACTGCGCGTCAGGGGCGGCACCTCCGATGCCACACAAAACGCGCTCCTGGCTGAAAATTCGTCGGGAACCGGCCTCTTTGCCGTCAGGAACGACGGCAACGTCGGCATCGGGACGACTGCGCCGGGGGAGAAGCTGGATGTGGCGGGCACAGTGAACGCCACTGCTTTCACGGGCGACGGCTCGGCGTTGACCGGGGTAGCCGGCTTATCCGGCATTAATACCTTTACGTCTTCGCAGACTGTTCTCAGTTCTTCGGGTATATGGTCGCCTGCCGTTGGCATGTCCGCCAATGTGGTTATATCCTCGGAAGCTTCCGCCGCTTTGGGCGCGGGCGTGCGCGTATCCAGCAATGTGTATATAGTGGGCTTCAGCTCGGCCGCCAAATATTACGGCGACGGGGCCGGGCTTACCGGGATTACCGGCGACAACCTAGGCAATCATATAGCCACGACCACGCTGCAAATGAAGAATTTTGACATAGCCGATGTTTCCGTAATAAGCGTAAGTTCCATAACCACCACGGCGGCCGGCGTAATATTCAGCACAAATGTTTATTTTACAAGCGGCAGCGTCGGCATATCGACGGCGATACCGCAAGCGACTTTGGATGTCGCGGGGAATGTTCTCCTCAGAGGCTCTTCCATGGGAGAAATGCTGTATGTTGACGGACAGGGTGTCGGCATTGGAACTACAAGTCCGGGGTCAAAACTTGAAGTCGTCGGCGGAAGCGCTACATTCAGAGGAAGTAATATGAATGAAGCGATAGCGGGTTTTTTCAATGACAGCGGATTATACGCCATGATAATTTCGACTGAAGGAAATGTCGGCATAGGAACGATAGGAGCTCCGTTAAACAAATTGAGCGTGAGCGGCGGCGTGAGTATCGGCTCTTTATACGCGATGATGGCCGCTCCTAATGACGGCATGATAATCGCCGGAAACGTCGGCATCGGGACGGCGAGTCCTGACAGCAGATTAACGGTTTTGGACGGCGATATCAGAATTTCAACTACGGGAGGTTCCGCGGGTATTATTTTTCAGGACGGCAGCGCGCAGTATATCGCGGCAGACTCAAGCCAATGGACCGTAAACGGTTCCGATATTTACAATCTGAATGTCGGCAACACGGGTGTCGGTGTCACGCTCCCGTTGGCCAAATTACATGTTTTGAGCGCCGGCACGGCGGAACCGGTATTCACAGCCGCCCATACTATAACCGGCTATGGTTTAGTGGTTTCAACATCCGGCAACGTCGGCATCGGGACGGCGGATCCGGCGGCAAAGCTTGATGTGGCCGGGGATATTAATACCAGCACAAGTTACCAGATAAACGGCAGTACGGTGCTTGCGGTACTGCCGGGAACCGGCAGTCTGGGCCTTGGTGTGAATACGGGAAGGTTTAATACGGGGAATTTCAACTCCTTTGTGGGCGGGTATGCGGGCGAATTTAACACCACAGGCGGGAATAATCCTTTCATGGGCACATATGCGGGTTACAATAATACCACTGGTGCGAACAACTCCTTTGTGGGCGCTGGGGCGGCTTACTTGAACACCACGGGGGGAAATAACTCCTTTGTGGGCTCTTATGCGGGCTATAATAATCAAACAGGTTCGGCCAATGCCATATTCGGCAATGAGGCGGGTTTTGGCCTGGCTAACAAATCTTTCTCAAGCTCGACGATTATGGGCTCTCGCGCGGGTTATGCCTTGGAAACCGGCAGCGATAATATCCTGCTCGGTTTCCAGGCAGGGGATAGTTTGACTACAGGGTCAAGGAACATAATCATCGGTTATGACCAGGATGCCCCGGAGGCGATAACACTATATCACCTCAACATCGGCGGGGTGCTGTTCGGCGACCTGGCGGCCAGAACAATCGGCATCTCCACCCGCACTCCGCAGGCGGCTTTGGACATCGTGTCCACCGGCGCTACTATTAACGATTACGCCCAGATCTGGCGCGACTCTGCCGGTTTTACGGTGGCTTCAATGACCGCCACCGGCAGGCTTTACGGCGACGGTTCCGGGCTGACCGGCGTAATCGCATCCGACTCTTCAAAGCTGCCGCTTTCCGGCGGCGTTCTGACCGGTTCCCTTGAGGTGGGGAGCAACTCCACCATGACAGTTACCGGCAACGCCTTCTCGGTTGGAGCCTCCACCTTTGTGGTAACGCAAGGGCGCGTGGGAATAAACTGGATGACCCCGGACTATCCCCTGTACGTTAACGCTTCCGCGGGGGAAGCATATATTGCCCAATTAGGACTGAATGGTATTGTCATTTCCTCGGGCGGCGCCATACAAACCACCGGGCTCGGGCACGGCATGGTAATCGGCAACGCCCGTGGTACAGGCGCGGTGGACTTGCAGACTATGCGGAACGATCCCATAAACGTAGCTTCCGGGGATTATTCCGTAATAGGCGGGGGTATAAGCAACAGCGCGAGCGGCCTGTATTCAGTCGCGCCCGGCGGCATATCTAATACTGCCTCAGGCGATTACTCATTTGCCGCGGGCAACACTTCTTTTTCCGCCATGCCCGGCGCGTTCACCTGGGCGGACTCGGAAGGCGCGCCGCTGTTAAACAGCATCACCGACCAGGTAATGTTTAAGGCCCGCGGCGGATTCTGGGTCTCCACCAGCACGGTTTACAGTAACCCCGGATTGTTCGTTGACCCCCAGAACAGAGTGGGTATCGGCACGGCGGCGCCGGGAGCGAAGCTTGATGTGACCGGGGATATTAATACCAGCACGAGATACCAGATAGCCGGTTCAACTGTGCTTGCGGTATTGCCGGGGATTGGAAGCCTTGGAGTTGGTGTTGACGCCGGCAGGATGAATACGGGGAGTTATAATTCTTTTATGGGCTACCAGGCGGGCTATTTCAACACCACGGGAGGGTACAACTCCTTTGTGGGCTCTCTGGCGGGCTATTCCAACACCACGGGATGGAACAACTCCTTTTTGGGTAATCAGGCGGGCTATCGCAACACCACGGGATGGAACAACTCCTTTGTGGGCTATGATGCGGGCGTTTATAATCAAACAGGTTCCGCTAATTCTGTATTCGGCTATGCTGCGGGCGGTTTCGGTGCGGCGGCGGTTAATTCCTTCTCAAGCTCAACCATTATGGGTTCCGAGGCCGGATATATGCTTACTACCGGCTCTGCCGACAATATCTTCCTGGGCTGGCGGGCGGGGTACAGCGTGACAAGCGGTACCGGCAATATAATAATCGGCTACAACAAGGACGCGCCGACTCCGACCACTAATAATTTCCTTAACATCGGCGGCGTAATTTACGGCGACTTGTCAACCGGCTATGTCGGCATCGGGACGGCGGCGCCGTCGGCCATGCTGGACGTCAATGGGACGGTGAAACTGAGCCGGTATCTGGTTGAGAGCAGGGACGGCGGAGGGAACCTGACCACCTCCGATTTCGGCAAAACCCTTACGGTAAACAGCGGCGTGGCGGAGACCTTGTTTCTGCCGGCCGTAGCCGCAACCGATATAGGCGCGCAGTTCACCATAGTCAAACTGGGAACCGGACAGGTGACCATAATAGCGGCGGCCGGAACTTATATAGCCGACTCCGGCGTCGGCGGGACTATTTACAATGATTCAACCCTGGAATCTTACGCCTGTATAACCTTGCGGCTGGCCTCCGCCACAAAGTGGGTGATAACAGGGGGGGACGGGAACTGGATGACTACCAATTAAGGATGGTCTGACAATGGCAAAAATAAATAAAACCGCGATACTTTCAGTGATTCTGCTGGCCGGTGCCGCGGGATTTTCCCGGGGGGCCGATGTTTCCATGCACGCTCTTGGAAGAAAGAGCGGCCTGCCCGACACCGGGCAGACGCTCTGCTACGACGGAACCGGGATAGTAATAGTCTGCCCCGCTTCCGGTGGAGCCCTTGCCCAGGACGGGTCATATACGTCAAATGCCTCTTCGCCCAGCTATACGCTCAACGGCATATCTCCCAACCAGACCACAACCGACAACAGAACAGGACTTATGTGGGCGACTGACGGCCTCGGCGCGGGGTGTATGAATGGAGGTGTTGATGTTTCCACAATGGCCCTGGCATACTGCGAAGGCTTGACTTTTGCCGGTTACACGGATTGGCGTCTGCCCAATGTAAGGGAACTTATGAGCATAGTGGATTACGGGATCTCCAATCCGGCCATAAATGCGACATATTTCCCGAATACACAGACCGCAAATTATTACTGGTCGTCCACCACCGCTTTGTCGGATACCAGCTATGCGTGGGGCGTGTACTTCAATTATGGCGGCATATACAGCAACGGTAAGAACGTCAACAACTCCGTCCGTTGCGTCCGCGCAGGCCCGTGAGAGGGGGGAAAAGGTACTGCTGCCTTTTGCCCTTGACGCGGCGGATTAGAAGGCGGAGTCGGGCGTAAGTCATCGGTTATCAGTAACCAGGAAACGGTGGAGAGGCTGGATTCATTAGTGACAATTATGGCATCGGTTTGTTGTAATTATACTTTTTGGTATAATACCATAAAGTATAAATTGGTCCGGGCGGGGAGGTTCAGGCATGCTTAACCCTTTCTATTACGGACAAGTAGCTATAGGCGCTGATTTTACCGACAGGACAACGGAGCTTAAGGAGCTTGTGGGCGAACTTGACAGCGGCGCAAGGGTGTTTCTTATATCTCCAAGACGGTATGGCAAAACTTCGCTGGCGTTTAACGCGCTGGCCGCGCTTAAAGAGCGCGGCATTATAACCGCTTATATGGATATGTATGATGTTTCCACTGTTGAGCAGTTCGCGGCGCACTACGCCAGAGCCATCGCCAGGGCGGCGGAGACAAAAACCGAAAGCATCGTCGGTTTTATCAGGGAGGTTATCCCCTCGCTGCGGCCGAACATCACGATAAGCGCCGAAGGAGAAATATCGGTGGGCATAGAAGCGGCTCCTAAGAAGCCGGAGCTTTCCCTTCTTATCAAGGAGCTCCTGGAAATTCCGCAAAAAACCGCTGAGAGGAAAAAAAAGAAATTTGCCGTGTTCTTTGATGAATTTCAGGAAATAAGGAACGTGGGAGGGGAAGCCCTTGAAAAGGCTATGAGATCCGTTTTCCAGCGCCAGAAAGACGTAGGCTACCTGTTTGCCGGCTCAAAGCAGCATATCATGTCCGATATGGTCTTAAATAAAAACAAGCCTTTTTATAAAATGGGAAAAGTTCTTTTCCTGGGCAAAATCCCGTCGGGCGAACTCAGTTCTTTCATTTCCGGCAAGTTCGGGGCTTCGGGTAAAACCATGGACGCCGGAACAGAGGACGAGATAATAAAGGTTTCGCGGGCGATTCCGTATTATACGCTTCATTTATGCCACGAAATCTGGAACGGCTGCGCGGACAAGAAAAGCGTGCCGCGCTCCGCCGTTGCCGAAGCTGTTGACAGGCTTGTGCAGGGGCTGTCTCCGATGTTTATTTCAATGTGGGATTCGCTGGCGCTTTCACAGCGGAAACTGCTGCAGGCGATGGCCGCGTCCGGCGCAACCGACTTGTTCTCAATGGGGTTTATCAATTCCTACCGCCTGGGGTCGGCATCCTCCGTGCAGAAATCGGAGGCTCTTTTGACGGCTAAAGGCCTGCTTGAGAAGGAAGACGGTGTTATGATGTTTTCGGATATCTGGTTCCGCGAGTGGATTAAAAAGAAGTATTTGGGAAGATAATGTAACTATTCAGGTCTGTCGTCGTAGTGGCAGAGTTTACTCTGCCCAAAAAGGCAAAGCAAGCTTTGCTACTACAAAAAATACGTTAAAAATACGGAGAACCTGAGTAGTTACAAGATAATAAGGAACAATGGAAAATAGACAGTGCCCTATTTTATTGACAAACAGTCAGGGTTGACGGGGATTTATTTTTTTGTTTCCAGGAGGGTTATGCGGGTTTCGTGGGCGGCGAGCTAAAATGGGGCCAGGTCTTTACTTTTGACAGGGGTGGTAAGGAGGTAAGGAAGATTTTATTCTGAATGTGGGGGGGAAATATCCTTCCCTGCGAAGTTAAGGGAAAGTGGCAGCGAAGAAGTTGTTTGGAGCGGTAAAATTATGGAGAAAACATTGGCGGTAATAAATTACCTGAAGGAACAAGGCATAATACGCGATTTTGCCGTATGCAGGGGAATGGCGGCCATGTTTTACATGGAGCCGGTGCTTACGTACGATTTGGATGTCTTTTGCGTTTTTGGGGAGGAACCAAAAAGGCTTGATATATTGTCGCCGCTTTATAAATGGGCGAACCGCGCCGGCTATAAAACATTCAAGGAACATTTAATGATAGAAGGTCTGCCGGTGCAATTTATTCCGGTTTACAACGATTTGATAAGAGAATCGGTTGAAACCGCTGTTAAAAAAAAAGTCGGCCTGGTGAAAACACGGGTTGTGGCGCCGGAGTATCTGGTCGCTATTATGCTGCAAACCTACAGGAAAAAGGACCTGATAAATGCGGGGAAAATGATGAATGAGGCAAAGCTCAATACGCGGTTATTGTCGGGAATTCTCAAAAAACACGGATTGCAGGCAAAATTTAACGCTATTAGGGGCTTATGAAGAACGCTAATTACAGCGATATGCGGCGGATTTTTGCCGGAAAGAAGGAATTTCACAAAGCCGTCGCGAATCTGCCGATCAAAGAAAAACTGAGGATAGTAGCGGCTTTGCAACGGATAGACTATTCCATAAAACCGGAGAAATGGAAAAGACTCATGATGTGGCCAAGTGTTAATGGCCAGGCATCAGTAACCAGTTTCCAGCGGCCCAAGTCACCAGTTGGAGAAGGTCACCAGTGGCCGGGGCAATAGTGACCGGTAACCAGTAACCAGTGGCCAGTTATCGGTAACCAGTGGCACAGAGAGGAGAAATAAACGGTAAGGTAAATTGAGAAAATCCGCTCGCTAACACAGCGAGCGCCCGCTGAATTAGCGGGCGAATCCCCCTTTCAAAAAGGGGGAAAAGGGAAAACAGGCTTAACTTCACACTTTAGTCATTGTCTAAAGTGTAAAGTTAAGCGCGGAAATAGCTATGAAAGCGAAAAAAAGCGACTTTTTACCAGGCCTCCTTGCTTCCTTGCTTCTTTCCCTCCCGCCTTTATTCGCCGCCGGGAGCAAGACCGCGGGCAATATTTCCATTGTGGACGATATCATCGGCGCTCCGGCGGGTTCCGTGGACGCGACGGGCGGGATATATTCGGCACAGGGGTTTATCGGGGCGGTGGACAGCGGACAGCATTCAAATTCCCCCGCGCTTATTGAAGCGGGATTTTATTCAATGCTCGTCTCTTCGCCTTCTTTCTTTGACTATAATTCGGCCTCCTCGGGCTCGGTGAACACCCAATGGGCGGCCGCCAATCCCGCGGGCACGCTTTACCAGTCGTTCACTTCTACGGCGAACATAGAGGCGTATTTCCAGCTTCTGGGAACCACGGAATATCAACAATTAGTCGGGGGACTCGCGCCGAACACCAGCTACTACAATTTTTTAATGGCGAATTACATGGAGAGCGACTACGCGCCGTATGTTTCGACCGTCGCCGTCACTTTAAGCGCGCCCCTGTCCGCCGGCGCTTTTGTGTTAAAGGACGTGGGTCCCGGCCCGGTGGAGCTGGCTTTCACGTCGGAAAACCCGGGGCCGTCCCGGCTGGCCGCATGGGCAGCGTCAGCGCAAAGCCTCCCCGCTCCAAGCTACGGGCTTGCCTCCTCCGTTTACGGCAGCTACATATATATAAGCGGGGGAAACGACGGCGTTAAATTCAGCAGCGCGGTATATTCGGCCAGCCTGAACCCGGACGGGAGCCTTGATTCCTGGGGCGCGGCCGGCTATATGCCGGCGGCAAGGTACGGCCACCGGATGTTCGCGGCCAAAGGGCGGCTTTATATCCTCGGCGGCTTTAACGCCGGAAGCGCGCAGAATACGGTATGGTCCGCACCCGTCTCTTCGTCGGGCGCGCTGGGCGCGTGGGCGCAGGAAACCAGCCTGCCGGTTACGCTTTACTTCCATGCCGCGGCCTATTACATGGACAATGTCTATGTGTCGGGCGGCTATTCCTCTTCCGTCAGCGCGGCGGTTTACAAGGCGGGCCTGGGCGAGGACGGGACTTTGGGCGCCTGGTCGCCGTCGGTAAATCCGATGCCCGGGGTCAGATACGCCCATACCATGAACGAGTTTAACGGCATTCTGTATGCGGTCGGCGGTAATGACGGTTCGGGGCCCAAAAATAACGTATGGAGCGCCTTAATAAAGAGCGACGGCACGATAGACCCCTGGTCCGCGCAAGCGGCAATGCCTGCGGTAAGGTTCGCGCATAAGGCCGTGTTCATAGGCGATAAACTGGTGGCGCTGGGCGGTGATAACGGGACCGGGCCTCAGAATATGGTATGGCAGGCCAGCGTTGGGGCGAACGGCGGCATTTACGCCTGGACCCCGGCCGCGCCGCTGCCGGAGCTGAGCCGGTTCCACGCCGCTGAGACGGTGGACGAAAAGATCTACATCCTGGGCGGCTATAACGGTTCCGCTGCCGTCGCAAATTTCTGCTCGGCGGCTTTTACAGGCACGCAGTACCAGGTGCAGGCTTCCACGGACGCCGGGTTCGCCTCGGTAAACGAGCAGTCCGCCTGGTCCTCCGATACTAAATGGAAATTCCGCGCGCTCGCGCCAAATACCGCTTATTATTTCAGGGCGAAGGCCAGGAACTGGTCCCTGACGGAAACGGCTTTTTCAGCGGCTATAGACACCGTCACTTACGCCGTCCCGCCGGCCGCCGCGGCCTGGAGCGATGTTTACATCTCAAGCGGCACGGCCGACTGGCAGGCCGGGGAGAATTTGCCGGGAACGCTTTACCAGTGCGACATTTCAAGCTATGCCGATTATACACCGGTAAGTTTTTCTTCCGCGACCTTAAACCTCTCAGCGGCTTGGAGCGGTCTTCTGCCGGGCACGACCTACTACGCGCGCGTGAAGGCCTTCAACTCCTGCGGCGTTCCCACCAGGTTTGCGGAACTGCCCTTGGCTAATACCCTTTTAGATCCGGCGCTGGACACGAGCAGCCCGACAATAACCGATAATCAGTCCGGCGACGACGTCTGGAGAAACGCCAATACCAGCGTCTACGACGTAGATTTTGCCGATACGGGCGGGGGGGAACTGCTTAATTTCCAGGTCCGGGCGGCCACGGCTCCCGGCGGAGCGGGCCTGGTCGCCGACTGGATAGATGTTTCCACCGCCCTGGCCGGGACGGCCTACTCGGACGACTGGGCCCTGCCGCAGAGCGTGTGGGACGCCCTGCAGGAAGGTCCCACTAACTTTATTTCCGTCAGGGTCTTCGACACGGTCGCCAATTCAAGCGAGGCTGTTGACGCTTTTTATGTCTTAAAGGACACCACTCTGCCTAATGTCGAGCTTGATTATACCGCGCCCGGCGACTGGGTATCCGAGGACCCGGGACCCGTTTCCACCGCCACGTTCAGCGACTATACCTCAAAGCTCGCGCAGGCGCGGTACAGCGTAAGCACCAATAAACTTTCAGGCAACGCGAACGTGATAGGCTGGACCGATATAGGCGACCCCGCCGCAAGCGCTGTGTATGCCACAACCTGGAGCTATAACTTCGGGCTGCTCGCCAACGGCGTCTCCAACTATTTCAGCCTGAAGGCCCGCGACGCGGCCGGCAACGAGAAGATACTGTACGACGCTTTTGTGATAAAGAAGAGCATGCTCGGCCCCGTGGTGATCATCACCTCCCCGGCCGACGTTTACCTTTCCACCATTACGCTGATAGCCGGCAGCGCGATCGAGACGGCTTCGCATCCCGTAATAGGCACGGAGATATCCGTACTGGATGACGATGCAGCCCGGTACTGGAACGGCGCGGATTTTACGGCTCCGACAAGGGTGTGGCATGCGGCGTCGGGGACGCAAGCCTGGAGCCTTGCTGTAAACCTGCCGCTTATAAACGGCCGTCTCTACGAAATAGTGGCGCGCTCGTCGGACACCATAGGTTATTCTTCCGCTTATTCCACGGCGGCGTTCACTTATGACACCGGAGCGCCATCCGCCGGTGTGACGGCGCCCGCGGACGGGTCAAGCGCGTATTCGCCGACTTCCATAAGCGGAACCGCCGCGGACGGTGTTGCGGGCGTGAATGCGGTTGAGCTACGCTTGAGGCGGGCTTAAGACGGAAAATATTGGAGCGCGGTTTCAGGCTGGGTCGCAGCGGAGATCGCCCTCGCGGCGGGGACCGGTGCGAGCTGGACTTATAATTTCAGCGATATCCTGGCCGATTCTCTCGGGCAGGGCGGCACTTATTACTGCGACGCGAGGGCAGCGGACAAGGCTTATCCGGCGAACTGGGGCAGTTTCGGCGTTTGGGGCTCAACCTTCATTTATTACGACACAACCACGCCGGGCGTGCCGCTGTCCCTGTCGGCAGTGACGGGCAGTCTGCCCGGCACGGCGGTATTATCCTGGGTAGCGCCCGGCGATAACGGCTCCGGCGGCTATCTGCTGAGCGGCTGGTTCGCGGTTCAAGCCTCCACCTGGTCCGGGGCGGACTTCTCCACCGCCGCGCCAGGCAATCTGACCATCTCCACCGCTGCAATAGCGGCGGGTTCCACCCAGAGCTACACGATAAGCGGGCTTGCTATGGGAACGACTTATTATTTCGCCGCGTGGGCCGCCGACGACGCGCTGAACTGGTCGCCGGTCTCAAGCACGGCCTCCGCCGTTTCGGGCGCGGCCAATACCGGCTCCATCTCCGGCACGGTCACGCAGGCCTCAACCCAGCCTATTGCGGGCGTAATAGTTGAGGCGTATGACGCTAATGATTTTGTGAGGGCCAGCGACAATACCGCAAGCGACGGAACTTATGAATTGAGCGGCCTCGATCTCGGAAAATATACTGTAAGGGCCACCTGGTCGGCAAACGATATCACAAGCGCGGTTTCCAAAAGCGATATAGACACCGGCGCGGGCGGGGTTAACTTCATGCTGAGTATAGCGTATGAGCTGGCCACGATTTCCGGGTATATACCGGCAGGGTTCATTCCCGATTCCTCGTATTACGCGCGCACCGCCGCTTCGGCGCGGTTCAGGCCGTCCGGGGAGGACGATAAAACGCCCTATGTGGAGCTTTTCCAGAAAGGCAGAAGGGTCGCGGCCGCGCCGGTGGATTCGGGCGGCAGGTTCCGTATCTCAAACCTGCTGCCGGGCACCTATTCCATACGGGTGTTCAACGGCAGGGAATTTACCGATCTTACTCCGATAAAGCTTAAGGAAGGGGAAAACTTTAACTTTGTTCCGGAATGGAGCATTCTGAGCAAGGAAGCGGTCTACGCCTATCCCAACCCCGCCAGGACAGCGGTAAACATCCATTTTGAGACCAACCTGGCCAGCCAGTCCGATTTTGAGGCCGAGGTTTCGGTGTTTAATATCGCCGGCGGCCTTGTGAAGACTTTCCGGGCCGCCGACGTGAGCCCGGACACTGTGGGCCCCTCGAACTATGCCTATAAGGTCGCCTGGAATTTCTCCAATGAAAAGGTGGCTTCCGGCGTGTATCTGTATGTCGTAAGGCTTAAGTATATTTCCACCGGCAAAGTGGAGAAAGTGGTCAAAAAGCTGGCGATAATACGATAGGGAAGGGTTTTAGGGGCTAAGGGTTTGAGGGTCTTAGGGATTAAGGGAAAGGAGGCATGGAAGCGAGTGAAAACCGGCTTAACTTGACACTTTTGACAATGTCAAAAGTGTCAAGTTAAGGAGAGGAGGTTTGGTTTTGGGTTTAAAAAAACTATAATTTTCAGTTAGCGCCGCTATGCGTATAATTAAATATATACTTTTCCTTAATATTGCTGCTCATGACGCGCAGTCTCTATGCCGACGGTTCCGCGAGCCTGCAATTTACGGTCGCGGCCCCCGACCCCGTTACGGCCGGCGACGACGTGAGTTTTCAGACCCTGGTCGTCAACACCGGCACCGGCGTCTGGCTTAAAGGCACCTATTACTGGGTCGGCGAGGTTTACACGCTGGAGGAGGGCGGGGAGCGGAAATTCATGGCTGCGACGAACCCCGTCACGCCGGCTGAGGACGTGCAGCCCGGCGCGGCGCACGGCGCCCAGCTGAAGTTCACCATCCCCGAAAATTTAACGGGCGCGAGGCTCCTGTACCGGGTGTTCCTGATACGCGACGGCAAGCGGATACTCGAGACCGATTACAGGGGCTTTCAGATCATAGAAAAAGAGTTCAGGCCGCCGGCTCCGGAGTCGTTTAAAGTAGGCGGCGACGTGACGTTCAGCTATAAGAATTCAAGCAACGACAGCTGGAACAATAACCAGGGCATTACCGCCGCCAATATCGTGGGCAAGATAAAAAATTCGTCTTTTCTGTTCAACACATACCTCATACACACCAAGAGCCGGATAATAACGCCCAACATAATACTTTTAAACTTCTACGCGCCCTGGGGGTGCTTGAGCGCCGGGGATATCTCACCCGCGTTCAGCCCGTTAAGCCTTGACGGCCAGGGGATGAGGGGGCTTTCTTTTGAGCGGCAGAAAGGGAAAGTGTCATGGCTGGCCGTGGCGGGAAGGATAGTGGCGCCCCAGGAGCCGGATTCCTCCTCGGCCGGAAGGTTCGCCCGGTATACCGGCGCTTTTAAGCTCAGCTATCAGGCGCTGCCGTCGCTTAAAGTGACGGGGGATGCGGTGCTGAGCAAGGACGACGAGTTTTCCATAAACATAGACACCGATACCTCCACCCTCGTGCCCCAGCAGACGCTGGTCTACGGCACAAATATGGAATGGAAGCTGCGGAACAATATTACGATGACCGCCGATTATCAGCTGAGCGCGCACAAAGAGGACCTGCGCTCCGCCGCGAGCGCGGCCGCTGGAGCGGCCTGGAAGAGTGAGCTGAAATACAGGGGGACGAGGCTTTCCGTGCGCACGTCGGTGTCGCGGGTGGACGTGGAATTCGCCTCTTTCGCCAGCGCCTCCACCATCTCGGACAGGTTCCTCTACGACGGAGAGGTGGGCATAAGCCCCGCCGGCTGGACCTCTTTTACCGTCGGCTACAACCAGTATACCGACAATCTGGCCGATGACCCGGCCAAAACCAAAAGCAGCCAAACCCAGATGAATTTCTCTAACGCCCTCAAACTCCCCGGCGCCACCATGCTGAACACTTCGTATATGCTGAGCGCTGTCGTGGGCAAGCCGGCGACCGTGCAGGACAACCAGACCGCCACGCTGAATTTTTCGGTCGTGCGGCCCATGGGGCCGCACACGCTCAACCTGGGCTATCAAACCAGCGCTTTCACGGACAATACTTCTATTTCGCACGACCTCGGCACCAACGTCATTAGCTTGAGCGGGGCTTTCAGGCTGACGCCCAAAATGTCGCTTTCAACGGGCCTGGTAAATTCCGCTTCAAAGGATAAAGTGGATTCCACCACCAATAAGAATAATTCCATAACCGCGAACCTCACTTACAGCATACCCAGAAAAGCCATGGCTTTCCAGCTGTGGACGACCAGGAGTTCCAACAAAAGCGATTCTCTCACCTATCCGAGCAACGCGTCCTCGCTGTCCGTAAATCTGGAAACCGTCTGGCTTAAGAGCCAGAAAAGCAAAGACACCTTCGGCGTGGGAACCTCTTCCAGGAAAGACAGTCTGAATCCCGCCGGCGATACCAGCGAAATTAACATCCTCACCAGGTACAATTATTCATTTTAACGTAACTACTTTCTCAGGTTCTCCGTATTTTTCACGTATTTTTTGTAGTGGCAAAGCTTGCTTTGCCTTTTTGGGCAGAGTAAACTCTGCCACTACGACGACAGACCTGAGTAGTTACAATTTATGAGGAAAGGTGGGCCAGCGCGCTTTTAAGGAATTGGACTCCCCGCCACCACCCGAGCGTCAGGCACGCCGCCGTTATGGGGGTAAAAAGCGCCGCTATAGTCCTGTTCCAGAACGGGTAGTTTTCATCCGCGAGCCGCAGCAGCGCGGCGGAAACGATAAGAAAAATCACGGGTGACAGCCAGAAATCCCGCGGGATCGCCGCAAGCAGGTTTTCCTTTGTCAGCGCGGCGGAGAGGACCACCGAGGAAGAGAGCGTCCACAGCAGGTAATTTGAGAGCAGGAAGATGGCGCCGGTAACCGATATGCTCATGGTGTACCTTTTGAACAGGAATAGTGAAAAAGCCAGCCCCGCCAGGCCGACCGGGACGAGCCATAAATAGACCGTTATCGCGGCTTCATGCCGCCTGCAGAATTTAAACATCTTGTAGCGGAATTCGGAAAACGTCCGGAGCGCGTTCTGGGCCCCGCTCATGCCGCCGGCGGAGTCCGGCCCGGGCGCCCGGGCCAGCCGCTGCATCAGGGGATTGGCCTTGAATTCCACCTTGGGCATGGCGTCCAGCGCGATCTCCCGCTCTTCGGCGGGAAGGCCGGCGATTTCTTTTTTATAAGCCGCCTCCATGGCGGCCATTTGCGCGGTTATGTTGGGAAGGGCCGCCGGCTCCGCGGCATTTTCAGCGGAGGACCCGGCGGCGCCGAAACCCGCGGGACTACGGGCGGCTTCCAGCTTCTCGCCCGTTATGCCCGGGATGTTCGCCGCGCCGGCGGCCAAAGCGGCCAGCAGCAGCAGTTTAAGCGGTCCCTTTAGCATCTCCACCCTCGTAATATCCGACGACCCTGTCGATCGTCTGGACATAGGCGAAACCCCTGCCGGGTTTGTCCAGTTCCAGTTCCCCGACTATCGCCTCCATGATCTTGCCGGCGTTGTCTTTGCGCGCCGCTATCAGGATTATCTGCTTTTCGGCCTCTATGAAAAGCCCGAAAATGTTCAGTTTCTGGCGCACGCCGGTGCCGCGCCCGTAAAAGCTGGTCACTCCCGGCGCTCCGGCCTTCAGAGCCGCGTCTATGGCCCGCTGACCGTCTTTTCTTTGCGTCACTACGGTTATCAGTTCCATCGTTCTGGCCATTTTACCCCCGGTTATTTTTTTCCGTGTTTGCGCGCGGCAGGATGCGCCTTTATATCTTGTTCAGGGCAGCTATATAATCCTTCAATTGCTGGTCTTCGGGCGAGATCTTCAGAGCTTTCTGCCAGGTGCGTTTGGCCTGCGCGTAATCTTTCAGCTGCAGATGCACCGAGCCGAGGCGTTTCAGGGCTGTAAAATCGCCGGGCTCAAGCCTTAACACGGATTGCAGTTCTTTTACGGCAAGATAAAATTTGGAGTCGTATATGTAGTGCAGCGCCACGTCTTTCTTATGCTCTAGTATGCCCATGGTTGCCGGCTTTGTATCGTTCATTTTAATATCGGGCCTTTCGTCATCTATGACCGCCAGCAGGCGGCTGAAGCGGGCTTCGCCGGGGGAAAGTTCACGGGAATATCTGAGCGAATCGTAGGTGAAGCGCAGGTCTTCCTTTTCGGTTATATAGGAAGCAAGCCCGTTCACGGCCAGAGTCCAGGATTTCGACCTGGACGGTTTTTCTTTCACTATGGCGTTCACTTTCTTAAGCCGCCGCTGGAGCTTGAGAAAAGCCGGGTTCGTGGCGTCGGTGGCAAGCAGTTCTTCCAGCTTAAGAAGCGCGTCGCCGTATCCGCCTTTGGCTATCAGTTTATAAAACTGGGGTTTCACATTGTCCGACGATTTTGAGAGCTTTTCCCTTGCGTCGGCTATCATGTTCCTGGCGGTTACCTGGCCGGGGTCGAGCTTGAGCGCCAGGTCCCACTGCTCTATCGCTTTCTGATAGTTTTTGGCGCAGTAATATTCAAAAGCCGTGTCGTAATATTTTTCCAGCTGTTCGCTTTTGGCGTTTTCAGCCTGCTCCGGAGCCGCGAAAGCGGGCGGCCGCAAACCGGCCAAAATGAAACATGAAAATAAAAAAATAAATTTCATAATTTGATACATAGGAATTTCCTTTTTGCTTTTACCGCAGAGTCGCAGAGTACGCAGAGAAATCTTTCTCACACAAAGGCACAGAGCCACAAAGTTTCATTTTCCGGCATTTCTTCGCGCCTTCGCGTCTTTGTGTGATCTTATTCTCAATCCTCTCTGCGTACTCTGCGACTCTGCGGTAAATCTAAGGAGTCCGCCCGCCCGCCAACCAGCCGGCGGGTCCGCCTCCGGCGGAAAAGGCGTTAATTTATCCTTACTAAGACTCCCTGCCTTCTTCCCGCATGACTATTATTTCTATCCGCCTGTTCTTCGCCCTTTCCTCTTCCGTGGTGTTGGGCCCCACCGGGCGGAATTCGCCGTAACCGCAGGCCGTGAGCTTTTCCGGTGCCAGGCCCCGGAAGATAAGATAGTCGATAACCGAGAAAGCCCGCATAAGCGAAAGCTCCCTGTTTGACCGGAACTTGTGCCCCAGCATGCGGGCGGCGTCCGTATGGCCCTCCACCAGCACCGGGTTGTCCATGGTCTTGAGATTTTCGGCCACGCTTTTTAAAAGGTCTTTCGCCCCTTCTTTCAAGGTCGCCGAGCCGGAATCAAAAAGCACGGGGGAGGCGAAGGTCAGCTTTATCCTGCTGGTGGTCACTTCCACGCCCAGCTGGCCGTCCTGGATCTGCTTTTTGAGGTCTTCCTCCACTTTTTTCGTGAGGCCCATGTCTTTTATTTTTTTGTCCGCGTCCGCCGCTCCCAGCTCCTTCTGCATCAAGGCCATGGCCATTTCATAGTCCGATCTCTTCGTGTTGACGGAATACCCGTAAAGGGCAAGGAAAAGTATCACCAGCACGGACATAAGGTCCGCGAACGGTATCAGCCAGATCTGGCTGTTGTCTTTTTGGCTCATTTTCTCGCCACCACTATCTCTATCCGTCTGTTTCTTGCCCGTCCTTCCGGCGTGTCATTGGGGGCGACAGGGCGGTATTCCCCATAGGCCGCGGAGACAAGTTTTTCCTGGGGAATGCTGAAATTGGCCGCCAGATAATCCACCACGGAATTCGCCCTGGCGGCTGAAAGAGCCCAGTTGGTCGGGTAATTGCCGCTTTTCACGGGGATATTGTCGGTATGCCCCTCTATAAGAATGTCGTGCTGGTTGAATTTTTCAAGAAGCTTGCCCATTACGGGGAGCACCTGAAGGGCGTTCGGCTCAAGTTCCGCCTTGCCCGATCTGAAAAGTATGGGGGCCGCGATATTTATGCGGATGAATTTATCGGTCAGCTGCACTTCGGCCAGGTCCCTTAAGCCGGTTTTCTGAAGCTCGGCCTTAAGCGTCGCGGCCGCGTCCTTCTCCTTAAATTTCTGCAGTATATCCCCGGCCTTCTTTTCTTTCAGCGACCCGCCGGCCACCTGCCTGTTAAGGCCTTCCACTAAACCGGCATTAACTTCCGGGCTGACGCTGGAAACATAGAGGATAAGGAAAAACAGCATCAGGTTGGTCATGATACAGGTGAGCACCAGCATCCAGAGGGGATTCTCCTCCTTCTTGTGTATGGTGTATCTTTCAATAAAAAACTTCATTTCTTTTTGGTTTTTCTTCTGAGAGCCAGCGAGAGATAGCCTTCAAGTTTTTTGGATACCAGCCACGGCACGTCGCCCTCGTGGAGGGAAACTATGCCTTTTGCTATTATTTCCCTCATCAGTATGTCCTCGTCGGAGTAGTAGTTGAGCTTGCTGGCTATGGGGAGAAAGATGAAGTTGGCGGAAAAGATTCCGTAGAAGGAGGCCGTCATGGCTATGGCCATGGACGAGCCCATCATCTGGGGATTTGAGATATTCCTCAGGACCTGCACGACGCCTATCAGCGTGCCCAGCAGGCCGAAAATAGGCGCGAACGTGCCGGCCGAGTTGAAGATATTGGTCTGCTGCTGATGCCGGAGACGGGTGGTATTGATGTCGTGTTCCATCCTTTCGCGCAGTATATGCTCGTCCACGCCGTCCACTATCATCTGGACTGCGTCGGTCAGAAACGGGTGGGGGAGCTTCTGAAGCTCGGAGGCGATGGCTTCAAGCCCGTTCTTCTTCGCGATCTCCGCCAGCCGCACTATAACGCCGATGATCTCCGCTATAGGCGGCCGTTTCGGGGGGAAAAAGACTATGCGTATGGCGGAAGTCGTGAATTTGAGGGCGGCCCACGGGTAGGCTATCATGATGGAACCGAGCGTGCCTCCGAAAATCAGGAGGATGGCTTCCCAGTTCAGCAGGAACTTGAGCATACCTCCGGAAGAAAGCACTAAGATTATAACGCCCATGCCGCAAAGGACGCCAAGTACGGTCATCAGATCCATATAAATTCTCCTCGTAAGTAAAGTAGGTAGGGGGGGCCGCTTTTTTTCCGACCTACTACATACTACCTACTATCTACTGATTTAGTCGCCGCAGGCGCCGGCGCCGCGGCCGTCACCGAAACAGAGTGCGTTCCGGACGAACAATCAGCCGCTGCAACGGCGAGAGCCGAACGGCACACCCGCACATAGATGGTGTCGCTGACCGTGCCGGGGTTCATGCTGACGACGAGCTGGCTCGCGCTGTTTATCGCGGGCGTCTTGCCGATTTTCCACGCGCCCGCGCCCCATTTGAATTGCACGATGTTGCCGCTTTGGAAGTTGCTGCCGGAGATGGTTAAATTCTGCGATGTGCCGTCGGCCGTCATCGCGGCCGGACTGATACCCGTCACCGCTGGAGCCGGTTTTTGGCCCGGCGCGGCGCCGGCCGGCGGTTTTCCAGGCGCGGAGGCCGCCTGGCCCGGGGTTAAGGCGGGCTTAACCGTTTTTGAAGCGGGCTGGGCTGTCCTGTCCAGCGTTAGAAAACCTTCATTTTTAAGCTTCTTTATCTCCATGACCAGCCTGAGGCGCTCCGCACGCTGAACTTCCGGCGGCATGGTCCTGGTGAGTTCCAGTTCCTGGCGGAATCTTTCCTGCATGCCTTCGGAAAGCTTGCTCGTGAAGATCTGCGCCACTTCAGAGCCTTTCATGGCCATTGCCAGGTTCTTCATCGGCAGCCGCCTGGCCAGCATCTGGGCGTGCATGGGCTCCAGGTATTTTATGTCATTGAACCGCACGATAGCGTCCGACACCTTCCGGGAAAAAGCGGGGTTCTGGGCCGCCAGGGTCGTCACAGCTTTTTCCTGCATGGTTTCCGGCAGCTGTTCTATTATTTCCATGGTTTTGTCTTCGCTGCCTACCACATAATCCAGCGCGGAAAAAAGCTCGGCTTCCAGGGTTTTTACGGCGGCTTCCGGCATCAGGGTCACTTTGGGGAGGCCGGCGAGGGCCTCCACGCTTCTCGGATAGAGGGCTTCTATGAGGCCCGCCGAAACGGCTTTCGGGACGTAGCTTAAGACTATGGTAATTTCCTCCACTGATTTTGTCCGGAGGATAAAAGCCAGACTGGCCGTGTTCTCCCCGGTTATGAACCAGAAAGGCGTTTTTTTGCCCTGTTCGCCGCCGGAGGTCTCTTTTTTGGCCGAGGGCGCTTCGGGGCTCAGGGCCGCCGGCAGGGGGGCTTCGGCCGGCCTGCCGGACTCGGAAGACTGCGCGCTTAATTTCTCCCCGATTATGCTTACAAGGTTTTTTGTGGCGCCGGAAAGGGGATTAAAAAATGTGCGCACGGTGACCAGGCCGAGCAGGGCTATAAGCGCTACCCACACCACGTTCCAGAGATTCGGCGGCACCAGCAGGTCGGCGGCGGAAAAAGGCGTTGTCTTTCTGAAATTCATCTTCTCGACGCTTATCAGGTCTTCCCGTTCAGCCGGCAGACCGAGCAGTCCGGAGGCCAGTTTTTTGGCCAGCTTGACGTCTTCTTCCGGCAGATTCCTGTCCAGGATAAGGGTGGCGGATATTTTTTTAACCATGGTAAGCGAAGTGGACAAAGAGGCTTCTCCCACTTTTTCCTTTTGCGGGATGCCCGGCAGGAAGTCAAGGGCGGGTTTTTTCCGCGATTCTTCCTGCATGTCAGCCGAGATAATGACGATGATGTCGCTGGTTCCCAGCGCTTCCGAAAGCACCAGCTGCACCCTTTTTTCAAGCGAGCTTTCCAGCGCCAGCTTTGCTTCCAGCGAAGAATGCGTGGACGAGTCCGCGGCGCGCGCGCCGCAGTAAAGGAAAAAGAGCCCGAACGCCAGCGCTGCGGCCGAGGTTGTTAAAATCCTTTTCATAATTAGTATGCTCCTTGTAACTACGAGACAGCTAGGCAGCTAGACAGCTAGACAGCTAGACAGCTAGACAGCTAG
>Ga0180009_10002574_pt1 | contig 21298 bp, 22 predicted proteins | sample OS_PC_MetaG_FD_123537 | JGI IMG/M metagenome (GOLD analysis project Ga0180009, IMG submission 123537) | Groundwater microbial communities from the Aspo Hard Rock Laboratory (HRL) deep subsurface site, Sweden - OS_PC_MetaG | ecosystem: Environmental > Aquatic > Deep subsurface > Groundwater...
CATCGGCTTTCCGCGCCACTCGATGATCTGATCAAGCGTACGTACAACGCGAGCTGCGGGCAGAGAGAAGTCGACTTCGATGGCAAGTCCTTCGCGATTGAAGTCATCCAGCACATTCAGCGTACGGAACGACCGGCCATCGCCCAACTGGTCTGCCATAAAGTCCATCGACCACATCTCGTTCGGTCGTTCCGGAACTGCCAGAGGATCTGGGACAGCCCGAACCAGCCGTTTCCTCGGTTTGATGCGTTGGTTCAGCTCCAGTTCGCAATAGATACGGCGTATCCGCTTATGGTTCCAGGCAAAGCTCTTCACATTGCGCAGGAACAGATAGCAAAGGCCAAAGCCCCAGCGCCGGGTTGCATCGGAACTCGCCAGCCTGACCAACCAGTCCGCGATCTCGGCATTCTCATCCGACAGCTTCGCTCCATACCGGTAGCAGGTTTCACTGATGCCGAAAGCTGGGCCCGCCCTGGCGGACCTTGAGATAGGTGGCATCGATCCAGAGATAGACCCACTCGCCTTCGATGGGCCGGGTCAGGAAAGCCTCGACCCGCTCATCGATTTCTTCGCAGAGACGAGACACCTGGCTCTTTGAGATGCCCGTGCCGCCCATTGCTTGAACAAGATCATCCATGGCGCGGGTCGATACGCCTTGGATATAGGCTTCCTGAATGACCGCTGTCAGGGCCTTCTCGACGGCGCGGCGGGGCTCCAGAAACGACGGGAAATAGCTGCCTGTGCGCAGCTTCGGGATCCGCAGTTCGACATTACCGGCCCGTGTCTGCCAGTCGCGCTCCTGGTAGCCATTGCGCTGGGCTTTGCGTTCCGGATCCTTCTCCCCGTAGGCCGCGCCGGCGCGTACGCCGACCTCCAGCTCCATCAGCCGCTTAGCGGCAAATCCAATCATCTCTTTGAGCAAGTCCGCGTCACCGCTCTTCTCAACAAGCTCGCGCAGGTCCATCATAGGCTTGGTCATTGTCGGTCTTCCTTTCGTCAGGTTGTGTGTTGCAACCCAATCCTACCAAGGAACCGGCAATGGCCAACCGCGCTGCGGGCCTCGTCCTACAGCGCCATGTGGAAAGGCGCGGACGAGGCCCGCAGCGCTAACCAGCTACACCATGTCCCGGGACGCGACCCGCACTACCCGCACTTGGATATGTCTCTAAGACCAAAACCGCCTTCGAAGGCGCCCTCGCAATGATTAACCTGACAAGCCCCATCCGCATCGAGAAGAACGCGGAGAAAGCGGCCGAAGGGCAGCCGGACTATCGCATCTTCGCCGGAGACACCGCGACAGAAATCGGCGGCGGATGGATACGCAAGGCGAAAGCATCGGGACGCGATTATGTCTCGATCACTCTCGCAGATCCGCAGATCGGCCCGCGCAAGATCTACGCAAATCTCGCGCCGGTCAAAGGCAAGAAAGGTCGGCACGTGATCCTCTGGAACCCGAAGGACTGACTTGCCAGGTGACGGCTCCAGATGGAGCCGTCACCGCCATTCGTCTTTCAGGACCGTCTTGCGCGTTCTATTCATTCGCAGGGAATCTTCGCGAGCACTCTGACCGACACCCCGTCCACGACGCGGGTGTCGGTCAACGCATTTGGATCTCCTTTCTCGGTCACGTTTTTCCTTGCATTTTTACGAGTAAATATTAGTCGTCTTTTACGAATAAATATTCGACATCTATTGCGAACAATTGTATAGCGTCTTTTGCGAGCAATTATTCAAGGAACAGAGCTCAGAAAATTGAGCCTGAAAACCAGATGGCAAAACCGAACGAAAAACTGGCCGAATCCCTGCGTGTGTTGAAAGATCTGCAGGATCAGGGGAACGCCGTGTTCCAGACACAGGATATGAGCCGCACGCATATGGAGCGACTGAAGAAGGCCGGTTTCATAAAGCAGGTCATGAGAGGCTGGTACCTCTCATCTCGTCCAGGAGAACGAGATGGAGATACGACCGCTTGGTATGCCGCCTATTGGGAGTTTTGCAAAACTTACCTCACCAATCGATTTGAAACGGCCTGGTGTTTGTCACCCCAGCAATCCCTTCTGCTTCACGCCGGAGATTGGACCGTGCCTGATCAACTTCTGGTGCGAGCAAAAGGTGCCAGCAACAAGTCGACCGGACTGTTGCACGGCTCAAGCATCTACGACGTGGCTGCTGATCTTCCAGATGCAACGGATCAAACACAATTGAATGGTCTGCGAATCTATACCCTCGATGCCGCCCTGGTGGCGGTGCCAGAGGCGTTCTATCGGAATTACCCAGTCGAGGCGCGCACCTGCCTCGCCGCAGTCAAGGATGCCTCTGGAGTATTGCGCCTGTTGCTGGAAAATAGCCAGGTGATCCGCGCCGGGCGCCTCATGGGCGCGCTGCGATCCATTGAGCGCAACGACCTTGCTGACCAAATTGAGAGCGCGATGGTTGCCGCGGGTAACAAGGTTACAGAAACCAACCCCTTTGACGCCGACGCCGCATTCGCCATCCCTCTGCGAGATGTCTCACCCTATGTGAACAGGATCCGCCTGCTTTGGGCAAAGATGAAAGCAGACATTGATGCAGATTTTCCAGAACCGGCGCGCCAAAACGATCCGGATACCTATATCGCAAACATGGATGCCGTGTTGCCGTCAGACGCTTATCATTCCCTCTCCATTGAGGGATATCAGGTCAGCTATGATCTGATCGAAAAGGTCAGCTCGGGTGACTGGAATCCGGACATGATCGGGTCCGACAGAGAGCAGCGCGACGCTTTGGCGGCAAAAGGATATGTCGATGCGTTTGAGACCGTCAAAACGGCGGTCAGGGATGTGATGAATGGGGAGAATCCGGGTGAGATCGTCAAGCGTGATCTTCAAACGTGGTACCAAGCCCTGTTCGGGCAAAGTGTTCAGGCTGGTATTCTAAATGCCGCTCAGCTTGCCGGCTATCGCAACCACCCGGTCTATATCAGAGGGTCACAGCATGTTCCGCTCAATGTCGAGGCGGTGAGGGATGCGATGCCTGCCTTCTTCAACCTGCTGCGAGAAGAAACTGACGCGATAGCGCGTGTCGTGCTCGGACATTTTATCTTCGTCTACATCCACCCCTTTCCAGATGGAAACGGGCGGACGGCGCGCTTTCTGATGAATGTTATGCTGGCATCGGCTGGTTATCCCTGGCTCGTCATCAAGGTTGAGCAGCGGGACGCCTATATGGCAGCGCTTGAAGCAGCAAGTACCAATCAGGACATCAAGCCTTTTGCGACTTTTCTGGCCGAAAGCCTTCGCCGGTGAGCACGTACACTTCTCTAAATGAAGATGTGCGCCTGTCTCAAACGGGGCCCGCGAAGCAAGCGGTTCGGGCTGTGGCGCTTGACGGTGCGATCGACAACCGAGTCTGAGGATTTGATGGCGAGATAACGCGCCGGGTGCCCGACAATCGGGATAGGTCCGCGATGGTACTTGCGACTGAGGTGAAGGATCTCCTCTTCGACCTCTGGAGACATCTTGTTTGGATGACGATGTGGCTCAAGCCCGGTACGAGCGGTAGCGCCCCGGGGCTTGGTGTAAATTCGACCTGAGGAAGGTCATCGTGTGCGAATCCGTCGAGGTTGTGGTTGCGAAACTCAACCAGAAGGACCTCACACGATGACCGAAGACAGATTGGCTTTATTCGAGCTGATTGACCAGAGCGCAGATAACGATCTGGTGCGCGACATGCTGGCCTTTGCGGCCGGACGCATGATGGAGATGGAAGTGGAGGCGCACACGGACGAGTGATCTGGTGCAGAAGCTCCAAGCCGCCCGCCGCGATCTTGTTCTCGACGCAGCTCTGGCGAAACTCGACAAGTTCGACCTGATCATCCTCGACGACATTACCTATGCGCACAAGGATCAGGCCGAAACAGGTGTCCTCTTCGAACTGATCGCCAGGCGCTACGAATACCGCAGCATCGCTATCGCCGCCAACCAACCGTTCAGCGGCTGGGATCAGATCTTCCCTGACAAGGCCATGACCGTCGCGGCCATAGATCGGCTGGTCCATCATGCGACCATCCTTGAAATGAACGCAGAAAGCTTCCGTCAACGCGTCGCCGCCGCCAACAAGAAGGCTCACGCAGACGCGTCAGCGACGGACAATGTGGTTGACGCTCTACACGTTGTCGGTATCTTGCCGAACGATGCCGCCATCATCCGCCTTGTCGGCGCACTGCTGCTTGAGCAGAACGACGAATGGGCGCTCACCCGGCGATACATGTCACTGGAAAGTCTCGCCCGAATAGTCGATAACCCTGTTCTCAGCCTGCCCGGTGTGGGCAACTGAACCCATCACCGCAGCCGAGACGGCGTGCACGATTTACACCATCTGATGGGACGCTACCCCTCAAAAGACTCTATTTCGGGGGAATCCATTTGGCAATCACCGCTTTCCAATTCACGCGCACAGTGGGAATTGGACCAGCCGGTCGCCTATTCTGCAGGAACACGGTAAGGACGATTGACGTTTGAAGGTGACGGCTTGACGCGCACTTCGACGGGAAGGCAGACCGGTCCGTCGTCCAGTGTATGAAAGCGATCAAGGACGCCCAGCGCTTGCCAAATTGGCATAAATAAATCAGGTCTGCCGTTGCTGGTGTGCCGCTCGCTATACGTACGAACGAAGATGCGTCCGTGGCGGTTGGGGGCCATGATCAAGGGGAAACAGATTGATGAAAAGGGCCAGCGTGCAAGGTGAGGGGCCCGTCAAGCGCGCCATTCGCAATGCTGTTTGGCTACTGGCTGGTAAGGGCGTCGGCGGCATTTTCAGCCTCATCTACCTAGCGCTGGCTGCCCGGAGTCTGGGCGCCGAGCAGTTTGGCGTGTTTGCGCTGATCCTGTCTTACGGCCAGGCAATCTCAAACTTGGCCCAGTTCCAGTCCTGGCAGACCCTTGTCCGCTATGGCGCTGTGCATGAGGCCTCAGGAGACTTTGACAAGCTGGGACGGGTCATGTGCTTCACGGCCATTCTCGACCTGGGCGCAGCCCTGATAGGGACCATACTCGGCGTTACGGGTGTCGACCTGGTCGGGGCGCAGTTCGGCTGGTCGAATAGCGAGCAGGCGCTCGCCATGCTGTTCAGCGTATCACTCCTGTTCGGGCTGCGCGGTACACCAACCGGCATCCTGCGCCTGTTCGACCGCTTCGACCTCGCAGCCTATGCTGAAACCGTTCTGCCCGCCATGCGACTCGCAGGCGCGCTGGTCGCTTGGATGACCGGGGCTTCGATCCTCGGATACCTTGTCGCCTGGAGCCTTGCCGAACTAGTGACGACTGCCGCGATCTGGTGGGCCAGCTTGCGGGAGGTTAGCCGACGCACCACGAACCGCGTGCCTACCAAAGGCCCAAGGCTGCGTGGGGTCGTGCACGAAAATCCCGACATCTGGAAATTCGCTTGGGCGACGAACATTACAGCATCCCTGAGCCTTGTTTGGAAACAGTTTCCTGTGCTGGCCGTCGGCTGGGCGCTGGACAGCGTCGCGGCAGGAGGCCTGAAGATCGCCACGCAGCTGGCAGGCGCGTTGCACAAGCCTACCCTCGCTCTCGCCCGGTCTATCTATCCCGAACTCGCCAAGCTTGCCGTGACCGGGCACGAAGAAATAAGGCGGGTGGTTGCACGTGCGTCCGTTGCTGCCGGTCTGGCGGGCATGTTCGCGGTGGTTATCGTCGCAGCCTTTGGCCAGTTTGCCCTCCAGCTGATCGGTGGGGACGCCTATCTCTTTGTTTATTTTGTGTTGGTGATCCTGACTCTCGCAGCGACTTTCGAGCTTTGCGGTGTCGCCATCGAGCCGGCATTGGTGGCGCTTGGCAGGCCGGGGCAGGTCCTGATGGTCAGAGTGATCGTCGCGGCCATTTATGTGGCTCTTCTGATCTGGATGGTCCAAACTTTCGGCCTGATTGGCGCGGCCTGGGCCACCGTCTGCAGCTCCGTGATGCTGGTCGCCTGCCTCTATGCTGCATTCAGGCGTGCGGTTGGGACGCCGTCCAGTCACACGGTCGTGACAGATACAACTGATGCGCCTCCTGACCAGAAATACCGATAGGTTGAAACCTCAACGCTTTGAATAAGTCTGGTCCATTTTGACGGTTCGCATTGGCAGTCGAAATCGACGACATATTATTGATTCTGCAACAAATGTGGCAAGAAAAGAAACAGCTTCTGATCAATATGTGTCCTTTGACTTGACGATGGATGCCAATATTGTGACTTCAAAAGGCAACACAGCGTGTTCATAGCGCTTCAGTAGAATTTTAGTCAAAGACTTGAGGGGTAGTGCGTTTTGGCACCAACCGTAACGACGGCAGGTATCGGGCTATGCGCGGGAACTTTCCAGACAATATGTGAAGCGCTTGATTACGCAGCCGAGGGCAATTCCGGCGTGAATTTCTATTCTTCAGACGGAAGCCTGACCGCTCGCCTCACCTATGGCGAACTGCGACAGAATGCCAAGGTCATGGCTGGCCAGCTGGCAGCCGCTTTCCCGCGCGAGGCCCGCATCGGCCTTGTCGCCGAAACCTCGGCTGATTTCGTGACCGCCTTCATGGCCTGCCAGTATGCCGGCATGGTGCCCGCCCCGCTCGGCCTGCCGGCGGCCTTCGGCGGGCGCAAAATCTATGATTGGCAGGTCGGACAAATGGCCCGGCAAGCCGGGCTCTCGGCCGTAATGGCCCCCGCCTCCATCCGCGATATCCTTCTTTCGGCGCTCACCGAGAATTCAGTACCGGTCATCGACTTGTCTGGTTCCGACCTTCCAGCTCGCACAGCACCCGCCATGCCGCATGGCCCTCAAGACCTCTCCTACATACAGTTTTCATCCGGCAGCACGAGCGAGCCAAAGGGCATTGTGGCGACGCAAGCAAGTGTCTCAGCAAATTGCCGGGCAATCATCCAGGAAGGCCTCAAGGTTGTTGAAGGCGACCGGGCGGTATCCTGGCTGCCTCTCTATCATGACATGGGACTGGTCGGCTTCTTCATCGCCCCCATGTATTCGCAGCTGTCGATTGATTTCCTGTCGCCGACGGATTTTGCCCGGCGTCCTGGCACCTGGCTCAGGCTGATCAGCGAAAATCGGGGCACGCTCTCCTACAGCCCGAGCTTTGGCTATGAACTCTGCGCCCGCCGGTATCGCGGCGAGGCGCTTGATCTGTCATCCTGGCGGGCCGCAGGCATTGGTGGCGATATGGTGCGCAGCGAGGCGCTCTCGGCCTTCACTCAGACCTTTGCGCCGGCAGGCTTCGACCCGTCGGCCTTTGTCTCGAGCTACGGACTGGCCGAGGCGACGCTGGCCGTATCGTTTGCCCCCCTCAAAGGTGGCCTGAGCACAGACAATATTGACATGGCAACGATGCAGACCTCCGGGCGCGCCCTGCCCGCGTGCGACCTGACTCGTGAAGGCACCGCCCGGAAATTCGTTTCCAGCGGGCGTCCGCTGCCTTCGCTTGACCTGCAGATCATGAGTGAAACCGGCGAGCCGCTGGGTGACCGGCAAGTCGGGCGTATTATTGTTCGCGGTCCGTCCATAGCGGCAGGATATTTCCGCGTTGATCAACCCCTGCAACCCTTTACCAACGAGGATGGCTGGCTCGAAACCGGCGATCTTGGCTATTGGAATGAAGGTGAAATTGTCATTACAGGGCGCTCGAAGGACCTGATCCTCTGGAATGGCCGCAATATCTGGCCACAGGATATTGAATGGGTCGCGCAGGCAACCGGGGGACGGAATATAGCCCGCTCGGCCGCGTTCGAGGTTCAGGGTGCAACCGGCGCTACTCGTATCGTCCTGCTCGCCGAATGTCGCTCTCGTGACGAGGCCGTTCGGACTGAACTCCGCCGCGACATTTCGGACGCAGCCCGAGCGGCGACTGGGGCCCCTGTCTCCGTCGAACTCGTCCCGATCCGCTCCCTGCCGATGACCAGTTCCGGGAAATTGAGCCGGGCAGCCACGCGTATAGGCTTCCTGGCCGGGGATTTTGCCGAGCAAAGGGATGGTCCGAGCGCCCTGTCGGCCGTCGCAGGCATTCACGGGACATGACCGCTATCGCCAGTTCATCATGCCCGACCGCCCGCGCATAGGCCTGACAGGCGCGACCGGCTTCGTCGGCCGACAGCTATTGCCACGGCTGCTTCAACAAGGCGCGTCGGTCCAGGCCCTCGCGCGCCCTGCACCCGGCCGCAACATGGACACCCTGCCCGGCCTTGAATGGGTAGCCGGTGATCTCGGTTCCCTTGGCGCCCTTGACCGTCTGACCCGCAATGCGGACATCGTGATCCACCTCGCAGGCGCCACCAAGGCGCGCAATCGGGCAGCATTCTATGAGGTCAATGCCACCGCCACGGGCCGGCTGGCCGGGATTGCGCAGAAGGCTGGGGTCAAGCACTTCATCCTTGTCTCATCCCTTGCCGCCACCCGGCCGAACGTCTCGGCCTATGCCGCATCCAAGGACGCAGGAGAACGCATGGTACGCGACGCAGCGGGCACGATGCCAGTGAATATCATCCGGGCACCCGCAGTAATCGGACCAGGAGACATAGCGACGCATAATATGTTCAGGCTGCTCGCCAAGGGGGTTCTCCCGGTACCGGGGGGCTACGCCAGGAACCACAGGTTTTCAGTGATCGACGTCGAAGACCTTGCGGCAGTTCTGGCCCGGTGCGCCCTTGATTACACGCCACAATCTGCCCTGATGGCCCCGGCCAGTCACCTGAACGTTCAGTGGCAGGATATTGCAGACAGCGCTGCCCGTGTGACAGGACGCAATGTCCGCATGGTGTCCGTGCCCGCCTGGCTCTTCAGCACAGTCGGTATTGTTGCTGATGGCGCGGCGCGCCTCACAGGCAGGCCGCACGTCTTTTCCTCAGGCAAGGTGCGCGAGTTGCAGGCAGGCGACTGGCTTGCGGATCGGGTGGTCGAACTGCCGACACCGCTGGACGCCACGATGACTCGCAGTCTTGCTCCTTTTCTGGATTATGGTAGGGCCCACTTTGTACACGGCACAGGTAACGACGGGAGAGACACGTGAAAGTGCAAAATTCCGGCGTTTTTGACGATGTGTCTAGAATACTCAAAGCGCATGCTCATGCCGACGTCGAGATTACCATGGACTTGCGCATCAGCGCTGATCTCGAGATCGATTCCGTTGAAATTTTTGATCTCGTCATGGAGATCGAAGACATATACGACATCAGTTTTCCGGTTGAGGCCGCGTCAAACATTAATACAGTCCGGGATCTTGTGGAGACCATCGGGCAATTGACCCATGTTTGACAGTGGTATGAAAAAAAACGATATTTTCGGAAAGTTCGAAAAGCTTGCTGAGCGCTTTCGCGGCGTCGCAGACTTGGGAACGCAGCCCTTTGGCATGGCGTTTGATGAAATCCTGTCGCCCACCAGGGCGCGGGTGGGGTCGCGCGAAGTCATCCTGGCTGGCACCAATAATTACCTCGGACTGACCTTCTCGGACGCCTGCATGACGGCCGCCAAGGCAGCCATTGACCATCATGGCACCGCCACGACCGGAAGCCGGCTGGCCAATGGCACATTCCGTGAGCATGTCGAACTGGAAATAGCCCTGAAGGACTATTTTGATGCTGCCTCGGCCATCGTGTTCACAACGGGATACCAGGCGAATCTCGCGGCCATCAGCGCCCTTGTAGGACGCGGTGACCACTTGCTGATCGACGCCGACAGCCATGCCTGCATCTATGACGGTTGCCGTCTCAGCGATGCCGAGACAATCCGGTTCCGCCACAACAGCCCGGAAGACCTGGCCAAGCGTCTGTCGCGGCTACCGGATGAGGGCGCGCGTCTGGTGGTCGTCGAGGGCCTGTATTCCATGCTGGGCGATGTTGCCCCGCTGGCTGAGTTCGTAGATGTCGTGAGCGAGCACGGCGCGTTCCTATATGTGGATGAGGCGCATTCGGTGGGGTGCTATGGTGAACGCGGCCGGGGGGTTGCGCAGGCGCAGGGTGTTCTCGACAAGATTGATTTCCTGTCCGGCACATTTTCGAAAAGCTTTGCCTCGATTGGTGGCTTTTGCGTGTCGCGCCATGAATCCTTTGAATACACGCGGCTTGTCAGCCGCCCTTACCTGTTCACGGCATCCGGTTCGCCGGCAAACATAGCTGCGGCGAGCGCGGCCTTGGCCTTAATTGCCAGCAGCGATGACCTTGGCAGGCGCCTTTGGGATCGTGCCAGCCAACTCCATGATGGCCTGCGGGCAGCAGGTTTCGAGCCCGCCTCGGCCCCCGGGCCGATCATCGCCCTGCCGAGGGCTGACGAGGTGACGGCCGTGCGCGAATGGAACGCGCTTCTCGAAGCGGGCATATACGTCAATCTCGCAGTGCCGCCAGCAACACCACAAGCAAGATCGCTGCTCAGACTGAGTGTGTCAGCTGCCCACAGCGAGGACGAGATCAACCAGATCCTCGCGGCGTTCAAGACCCTGCCCGCGCTCATCAGCTAAGCCTGCGGTTCAGCGGAAGGCTCCGGCCCGGAAAAGACGCCAAGCCAGCACTGGCGCATGCAGCACGGGATGTTTTCGCTCATTGTCACTGACATCCAGCCTCACCCCGGAATGACTTTCGACCTTTTCAAGGATGTAATCGAGTCCGGCGTCGAAGGTCGCAGCGGCCTTCAGGACGCGCAGGGCTCCCGCAGGTTTGCCGATTATCCGCCGCAGGAACCAGCGCATCCGGCACAGCGCGGCCGCCATGCCCCTGCCCGTCGGCGGCAGCGATCGCTCCGCGAAGATCAGGGCAGTGAGTTTGCGGTAACGGGCCTCAAAATGGCCAACAATCTCTCTCGCGCGCGCCTCGGGCTTTTCCGGGCGCAGCTCCGTGCGGTAACTTTCGACCAGCCCCCTCACCCACGGGTCGAGCGGCTGGACGGGGTGATCCAGCATCGGAGCAACTTCCCTGGCGAGCTTGACGCAGGCGAGCGCCAGCGTGTCGATGAGGGCGTCGTATACCGCCGGGTTGTCGGTAATGATGGTCGCAGGCTGCGCGAAGCGTGCCCAGAGCATCGACTCGAACGCACCGCCGCGCGTGCGCCGGTGGAAGGCCTTTTCCGAGACGATCGCGTACTTGCTGCGCACACGCACGCCATCGGCGTCCCGGATCTCAAGGAAGTGGACACTTGGTGGGATGAGGAACGAAGCGAACTGCTTCAGACCGAACCCGTGTATCGCCCGGTAACTGTCGATGATGACATAGAAGTCGAGCATCTTGTCGGCCCGCTCGCCCATGCGCAGGGCGGAGCCGTAAAAGACCAGGGCCCGAACGGCACCGGGATGTTTTGCGCGGATCGCATTGGCCATGCTAACCGCTGAACGGTTAAGTGGCAGCTGGTCAGCATGTATGATTTCGCGCAGGCCCTGAAGCAATACATCCACTTTCATCTCATGAACCTGATCGGCGGCGTGACACCGACAGCAAAAAGCCCATCCTCCGGCGTAGGCAGTATTTCGCCATCGAGCATGACCGGCCCCTTGTATTCCAGCCCGACCCCGTCAACGCGATGGCTGACCAGTCCGTGACGGATCATATTGCGTCCTGCCTGCCCGGTCATCACTTTCAGCAGCGCCGTGTGCAGGCCCCGGATCGGCCAGCTGGCATGCGTGAATGCGATCGGCGCAATTTCCTCTCCCCAGTAGGGCCTGAGGCGCAGGCTCAGCGTTGGCAGGGTTGTCATCAGGCTGAGTGCATGATCGCCTTTGACGCTGAAATGAGACGCTGTGGCCGCCAGCGGACTGGGGCGGAGCAGCGGCTGGCCATCCCGCCCAAGATGCCGGCTCGGCCAAACCATGAGCCGCGCAAGGGCCCCCGCGATGGCGAGCGAGCCGCGATGCCCCTCGCGATGGAGTTCCTGCTGTGTGTAGATCATGGCGCGCGCCAGGGATCCGGTCGACAGCAGGAACCCGATCGCCGGGTTTGCCAGTGACCTGCTGTCGATGACGAGCGCCTGATGTCGGGCGGTGGCAAGCCTGTGGCCGTGCCGGGCGCGCTGCTGAATGTAATCAAGCGCCGCTTCGGGTGTTTTCAGCTTAAGACCAAGTATCTTGTAAGCGAGATTTGTGCTGCCGCCCGGCAGGATTGCAAACTCAGGCAGGACATTGAAACCCGTCCGGGGCGCGAGGCTGGCCGTGAGTACGGCCTGTAGGGTGCCATCTCCACCCTCGACATATACTTGCCGGCCCCCCTGCCGCGCTAGACCTGCCATCTGCAACTCAAGCTGACCCACAGTGTCAAACCGTACCAGCAACGCATCCGGCATATTCCCGGCTGCGGCCTCCAGTACAGAGCCCTTCTGCAGGACCGCGTGGCTACGCGGATTAACGACCAGGCCGACCGGGGCACTCATTTTTGGACTTCCCGGCCGAGGGCAAGCCACAACCCGGCCATGGTCAGCCCAAGTATTGGCAAGGCGACTGCGAGGATGGCGCTGAAGCTACCACTCTCCGCCAGCGTCTTGAGCACGCCGTCGGTAACCATGAAGATGAAGCCCCCCGCCACGCCGCTGGCCAATGCCATGTCGCTGCTGTCGCGCCTGCCATAGAGCTGCATGATCGGCACCGCGAGAATGAGGAAAGCAAAAGCGGCAAGCGGCAGGGATAACCGGTGCAGAGCCCAGAGCAGGTAGGCACTGGATGGGCGACTGCCGGAACCGCGCATCCGGTTGAGGGCAAGCAGGTCCGCAATGGCAAGGTCACGCGGCTCGGTCAGCAGGAGGCGAAGGCTGTCGGGGGTCTGTGGGCTGGACCAGAACGTATTCACAACGCCGGCCTCGCCGTCGAATCTCTGTTGCACAGCGTCTTCGAGCTGCCATCCGCCCGCTGCCGGGGTCGCCGCCTCGGCCGTCGTGACGGCGACTACAGCGCCCTCAGCATCGCGTTCGAAAATGGTAATACCGGACAGGCGTTCATTTTGTATTCCGGCTACCTCGACGAGCAGCCGGCCATCAGACAGCCACATGCGCTAAGGCGTCTGCGAGGTCGCGACCAGTGCCGAGGTGCCTAGCCAATGCTCCAACGCCTTGTTGGCAATCGGATTGACCTGGTCAATCAGGATTGCCGAGACGATGCCGACCGCAACAACGGCAGGTGCGAGGGCACGAATCTGGCCAAAGACAGACAGCCCTGACGCTGAAATGATGACCAATTCGTTTCGCCGGTAAAGCGACGCATAGGTCAGCAGCACGGCCAGCAGGATTGCAAACACGAATGTCCGCTCAAACAGGATCGGCATTCTGAGGCCCATGTATTTTATTTGCCCGACAAAACCGGCGCCATCTGGAAGCCGGTCAGCATTGCCGAGGGCATCGAGCACACCCAGAAGCGTGACCATACCAAATATGGTGATGAACAGGCGCTGCAGGAATAGCACCGACAGGTAACGCGGAAGGCGCCTTGTCATGTCTGCGTGGTTTCGCTCAAGCGGGTCGCCAGGGGCGGACGCCACTGCCGACGGATCGGCCTTGGCACCAACAGAATGCGGCCGTGGGCAAGGCGGTGGAACATGATGAGTGCTGCGAAGGCGAGGGCAAGAATGACAGGCCAAAAGCCTGCCCATGCCGGAATGATGCCGCTTTCGGCCAACGCGAGGCCATATTCCAGAAATTTCTGCACCGAAAGGAGCAGCAGAATGCCGATCACGATGCCCCCGGAACGCGGCGTGCGCCCAAGGTTAAGTCCGAGAATCATGCCGATCAGGGGTAGGATGAGCAATAGCGTCGCACGGCTGAGGCGATCATGAAAACTGGCAACCGCGACAACCGGATTGATCGCATTACTCCCCGCACCGTTTGAGGCCGCGATGAGTTCCGGCAGCACCAGTTCGCGCTCGTCCTCACCTCGCGCCCGGAATTCGTCACCGGAAGTCGGCATCGGCCAACTCAGCCGACCATACGAAATCAGGTTATTCGTAGTGGATTCGTCTGGGTTCCTGAATGTGCCACCCGCACCATTGTTGAGCGAAATAATGATGGTGCCATTCCTGGCCTCCGCCAGCTCGCCGGTCTGTCCCGTCAGGAAGTGGCGCGCACCATCCGGCTCGGTTTCAAGGATGAAGGTTTGTCCCAGATTGCGTTTCGAGGGATCCACATGGTCGGTCCAGACAATACGGTTCTTAAGCTGAGCAAACTTGCGCTCCTGGAATGCCGTAACAACGGATTTGTTCTGCAGATCGTACACGATCTGCCGGTAATTGTAGCGCGATAGCGGTTGCAGGAACCCGGATATGAACAAAGACAATAGTGCCAGCATGATAGCCAATCCGAGGTAGGGCATGACGATGCGGTACAGCGACACCCCCGTCGCCATCAAGGCCACTATTTCGCCAGAGCGGCTGAGGCGGTCGATGGTGATTATCATGGCAATCAGGAATGCCCCCGGCAAGGCAAGGTCAAGGTAATGAGGGATGAGATTTGCCACCATCATGCCGGCGGCCACGGCTGTATTGGTCGAACCGGAGACGATCTCGATGATGCGTATGAGTCGCTCGAGCAGCAACAGGGCGAGCGCGAGAACCGTCAGCCCCGCAAACACACCCAGACAGCTCTTCAACAAATAGCGATCAAGTTTCACGAACATTCCCGGTGCAATCTCCCATCACGCGAATTTGTAATGATGCGGATGCGTCCAAAAGGTTCATCTGCTGCAGGCTTCCATTGATATAAGTGCGTCCTTAGCATTATTGAAGCACATCTGTAACCAATACGTCACATTTGGAGCATCGGGATGAAACTTTTAAAGGCAATGCTCTTTTTCCTGTTTGTTCTGCCGGCATCGGCAATGGGCGCCGCCGGACAGAAACTGGATATCCGGCCGCATGAGGCGGGGGCAGTGTGCGGCGCGCATGCGCCGCAAATCCGTGTTGATGTCGCGGGTGTGAAGGCTGGCGGCATCCTGACCGTGGAGCTGTATGCGCCCAGCGCCGGCGACTTCCTCCGGAAGACGTCCAGGCTGCACCGCATTCGCGTGCCCGCTCTGGACGGAACACAGACCGTGTGTTTCGATATCGCTGGTGCTGGCAGCTACGCGTTGGCGGCCTATCATGACCAGGACGGCGACCGCCGACTTGCCCGCAAGTGGAACCAGATGCCAGCTGAACCCTTTGCGCTGTCGAAGAACAAGCCGTTGAAATTCGGCATGCCGCGCTTCGAGGACGCAGCGTTCAAGGCCGGTAATGACACCACGCGGGTCCGGATCGAGTTACGGAAATGAGCAAGGATACACAGGCCCGCATGCGGCCTTCCCTAGCGGGCGCCATATCTGTCCACCCGCTGGAAGCGGCCGCCGACCGAAAGGCCTTCCTCGACATTCCCTACACGGCCTACGGGCATCTTGCAGACTGGCGGGCGCCACTTCGATTCGAGCGGGCGGCGCAGATCAATCCCACCAGGAATCCGGCGCTTGCGCGCATGGAACATGTGCTGATGGTCGCGCGCCGAGGCGCCGTCGTGGTCGGGCGCATTGCGGCATTCATCAACCCGGCCCATCTTGAAACGCACAAGGACGCAACCGGGCACTTCGGGTTTCTGGACACAATTGCGCCCGACGATGATGTGATCGGCGCACTCATGCAAGCCGCCGAGGATTGGCTGCGCTCACGCGGCATGAAGCGAATCGCCGGGCCGTTCAATTTTTCAGTCAATGAAGAATGCGGCTTGCTGGTCGACGGCTTTGACAGCCCGCCGGTTATGATGATGCCGCATGGCCGGCCAGACTATGCGCCAGCGCTTGAAGCCCGTCAGTATGTCAAGGAAATGGATTTGTATGCCTACATGTGCCAGCTCGGTGAGCCCTACCGAGTGCCTAAAACAATTCGTAGGCTGAAAGAGTCCTTCGATCAGGACCCCGGCCTCGAAGTGCGCATGATGAACCCGCAGGACTACAGGGGTGAGATAGATCTCATTCTCAGCATCTTCGATGATGCCTGGTCCAGGAATTGGGGCTTCGTGCCATTCGGCAAGGACGAGATTACGCATATGGCCAACGAGTTGAAACTGCTGATACGACGCGACGGTTTATGGATCGGCCTGATCGATGGCGAACCGGCCTGCTTCACACTGGTGCTGCCAAACCTGAATGAGGCAACTGAAGGGCTGGATGGCCGGCTCCTGCCTTTCGGCTGGGTCCAGTTGCTGCAACGCCTGAAGCTGCGCGGTACTCGGACAGCCCGCCTTCCGCTTGCCGGCATGCGACAGAAATTCCACAAGACCCGCCGGGGCATGCTGACCATGGTCGCGAGCTGCGAGGCGGCATTTGCGGCACAGCATGCGCGGGGCGTCCGGGAGGTTGAGGCATCCTGGATTCTCGAGACCAACCGGGACCTCCACAATCTCGTCTCTATATATGATGCACCGCGGTACAAGACCTACCGCATTTACGGCAAAGCACTGTGAAGGGAGGGTTGCGTTTAGCATCGGTCCCGGCGCTCGTCCTCGCTGGCACCCGTGCGAGCGGCGATCCTCTTTGCCTGTCCGAAAACGTGCCAAGCAAGGCGCTCATAGATATTCATGGCGAGCCAATGCTCGCGCGGGTGCTACGGGCATTGACCCTTAGCCAGATTGTGCAGGGTATGATCCACGTAGCGGGCCTGGATGATGACCTGCTTCAGCGCGCGAGCGGCGGTGTGGCTGTCAGAAACGCCGATTCAATGAAGGGCGGGCCTGCCGCCAGCCTTCTCGGAGCTCTCGCCCAGGATGTACCGATCCCCCTCCTTGTGACGACCTGCGATCATGCCCTGTTGACGCCTGAAATGGTCGATCATTTTCTTGAGCATGCCGGTGCCGGCGGCGCAGACCTGACAGTGGGCCTGGCGACGCGCGAGACGATTGAATCCGGCTATCCGCAAACGAAGCGCACCTACCTCTCGCTCGGCGGACCAGAGCTTTCGGGCTGTAACCTGTTTTACATCGCAACGCCTGATGCCTTGCGTGCGGTGCATTTCTGGCGCGCTGCAGAGCAGGACCGCAAACGCCCCTGGCGCATTGCCTGGCGTTTTGGCCCTTTGACAGCGTTACGCATCCTGATCGGCCGTCCGGGGGTGGAGAAAGTGCTTGAAATGGTGTCGGCACGCCTCGGCGTGCGGATAGGAGCCGTGATCCTGCCCTTTGCCGAGGCAGCAATCGATGTCGATTCCACCGGCGACCTGGAACTGGTCCGTGGCATCCTTGCCAGGGCCAAGTGATGACCGATTCGCATGGAGACCCTCAGCCCATGCTGGTTGTATCAGGCAAGCGGTTTCGGCCAGGCGGCCTTCAGTACTGCCGCGGCTCGGACAGCCTCGGCGAGCCCCTCCGACGCGCCGAGATCGGGCTGACCGGGCCAGCCAGGATCAGAGTAGACGGTCCCCTCAAATTCCACAGGCGCACCATAGCGGGGGAGCACATGGAAGTGGACATGTGGATCACCCATCATCAGCATCAGGTAGTTGATCTTGGCATAACCGAAGATACCACCGGCGGTTGCCTCGATATCGCGAATGACCTGCGACAGTTCGGCAAAGGCTTCCGGCGGCAGTTCGGAAAAACTGTGCGCAGGGCCGTGCGACAGAAGAATCATGGCGCCGAGGGTGACTTGCTTCGGCCGTGCCTGAACGCTCCAGTGACGGTAGTCCGCGACAAGCGTTCGCATGCCGCCGAATGTTTCAAATGTCGCGTTTCTGATCATGAAGTCCTCATTCGATTACAGGGACCGGCTTGTCGGCTGACCGTACCCCGCTCAATTGCAACCTAAGGCGTATTTTCACAATGACAAAATCACCGGTCGCGGTCCGCCTGCTTGGCGAAACTTCTGTGAGACTGTGGGGGATTGATCTGGCCGAATGGCAGCGCCGTGCCTGGAGCAAGGTCGGCGCTGGCGAGGTCGCTACGGAAGGTGGCCGATTGCTGGCGGGGATGGAGTGGGTCATGTCGCCTGCCCTGCAACGCACATTGCTGGCAACACCTGGAGCGGCCCTGCTCGTGAACGGGACGGCCGGCACAGGCCCGCGTCTCGCCGCCTTGCACCTGCCCGAAGGCGTCCCGGCCGACCGGTTCGCACCCCTCATCGGCCAAGCCGTTGCAGATCCTGAGGTCTTGCGGGAGGCCGGCCTTTGTCCGGGCAGCATCGATGATTTTGCCGATCCATATGACGAGGCTTTGCGCAAGCGGGAAGCCCCCTACGCCCTGTCCCTGATGCAGACGCCGGTATCGGATGTCGAGCGGGTCCTGTTCAAGGGATCATACAAGGGGGTGACGGACCTCGTCACCAAGTACGCTTGGCCGATACCTGCCTTTCACGTCACGCGCCTCGCCGCCTGGCTGCACCTGTCACCGAACATGGTCACAACGGCCAGCCTAGGATTCGTCTGTCTCGCTTTCTGGTTCTTCTGGATAGGCGCATGGCTTCCCGGCATCGCTGCGGCCTGGGTCATGACGTTCCTGGACACGGTCGATGGCAAGCTCGCCCGGACCACCATGACCTACTCAGCCTGGGGCAATATCTACGATCACGGCATCGACCTGATCCATCCACCCTTCTGGTACTGGGCGATATTTCACGGGCTCATGCTGGAAACGGTCGGCCTGCCTGAAGGACTTGTCGTCTCCTCACTGTTCGTGATTCTTGCCGGCTATGGTCTGAATCGCGTCGAAGAAGGAATCTTCATCCGGCAGTTCGGCTTTCACATACATGTGTGGCGCCCAATCGATTCGCGTGCCCGAGAAATTACAGCGCGGCGCAACCCGAACATGCTGATCTTCATGCTGGCTGTCCTGCTTGGCGAGCCCGCCTGGGGGTTTGTGGCGATCGCCGCATGGACGGTCATTTGCCTGGTGTTTCATGGTGTCCGGGTCGTCCAGGCACTCACTCAGCCGGATAGGCCGGTATCCTGGATGGAGGGTTAGATATCATGTCCGGAACGGCCATTTTTGATCTCGACAAGACGATAACTCGCGCGCCGACATGGACGCGGTTCGTCTTCTTTGTGAACCGCGCCCGGATCCCGTTCCTGCTGTGCCTGCCCTGGCTGCTTGGGCACGGCATTGCGCACAAGCTCGGCCTCGCCAGCCGGGATTCGGTCAAGGCCCACAGCTTGCGGACACTTGCATGGCTGGACCGTGACTCACTGGAAAAAGCCGCTGATACTTTCATCGCCCGTGAAGTGGCGAAAGGGCTGCGCCCCGGCGCCGTCGCCGCGATCAAGTGGCACGCCCATCGTGGTGACCGGCTCGTTATTGCCACCGCTGCGGTGGACCTCCTGGCAGACCGGCTTGCGGCGGCGCTCGGCTTTGACCAGGTGATCGCAACGCGCCTTGACTGGACGCTACACGGTACGGCTCCCCCGCCGAGACTGTCCGGGGCCAATTGCTATGGCGCCGAAAAATTGCGTAGGATCGGGGAGCAAACATTTCCTCGCCCCATCTTCGCCTATAGCGATCATGTTTCTGATCTTACCATGCTGGAACAGGCCGATCACGGAATTGCGGTCAACCCGTCCCGAGACCTCCGTCACGCGGCGCCGAAGCGCAATGTCAGCGTGGTCGATTATCGCATTGCGGCCGGCTACCCGCACACAGAAGAGACATCGGAGTCAACATGAAAGCCATTATCCTGAGCGCCGGCCGTGGCTCGCGGCTTTTGCCCTTGACCGAAAGCATACCGAAATGCCTTCTGCCGGTGAAGGACACGACACTGCTTGGATACCAGCTGGATACACTGGAAGCGGCCGGGATACGCCAGGCCACCGTTGTAACGGGCTTCATGCCAGGACTGGTCGAGGCCGAGCTTGCGAGCCGGAAAGGCCCGCTGAAGGCCACGCCCTTCTTCAATCCCTTCTTCCAGGTGGCTGACAACCTTGCCAGTTGCTGGATGGTCCGTGAACAAATGGACGAGGAGTTCCTGCTGATTAATGGCGACACGCTCTTTGAGCTCAGCCTTTTGCACGATGTCCTGTCGAGCCCAGGCCAGCCTATTCAGGTCACGATCGACCGCAAGGCGTCCTATGATTGCGATGACATGAAAGTCAGTCTGGACGGGACACGCCTCGAGGCGATCGGAAAATCGCTGGCTCAGTCAGACAGCCATGCCGAATCGATTGGCCTCCTGAGGTTCATGGGAGAGGGCCCCGGCATGTTTCGCGCCAAGATCGAGCAGATGTTGCGCACCCAGGACGGGATTTCAGCCTGGTTCCTCAAGGCGATTGATGCCATCGCCCGCACGACGGGAGAAGTGGAAACATTGTCGATTCAGGGGCGGGCATGGGCTGAGGTCGATACCATCGAGGATTTCGAAGCCCTTGGTTCCCTGCCCTTTCTGGCGCGCCTTGACTAACCCTTATGCAATTCACGGCTCAGGAAATCGTGAATGACTGAGGCAGCGCTTTGGGACGGAGAGGACGCCGTTTCCTCAATTGCGGAACCAAAACCCTGCGTCTGGGCCGGTGCATAGTCCGGATGATCGGCAATCGCCGACGCAACCCGCGCCATGACATCTTCTGCCGAGTTTGCAACCTCGCCATAGTGCCAGTGCCGGTAATGTTCGTCGGCACGCCAGTCCACTGCGTGCGCATTCGCAAAGACGCACGGCTTCGGCATCCGCAGGAATTCATAGACCTGACTGCTCACATCACCAAGGTATATGTCAGCATACCGCGTATAGTTCATATTGATTGAATCAGGACTGCCACCGTCGAACAGCATGCTGGCGCTCGAATACTGGCTCACAAGACGGTCAAACAACTGCCGTGAGCGGCCACGCATCCTGACATGCGGTGCACATATCAGGTTCATCCCGGCATTGCGACTGAAAGCCCTTATGATTGCTTCGCCGAACGCCGGCCACGACGACAGGCGGTCATCAAAGTGCGGATTGTACAAAACGGTCGGAAGTTCATTGTCAAAGTAGTCCGGCACGTCCGCGGGCAGCAGGTCGAACTTGCAATAGCCCACCACGTGGCACGTATCGCCGGAAACGATGCCGCGATGAACAAGCATGTCGCGATCCTTGGTGCCCGCAACGAGAACAAGGTCGAACATGCCAATCCGGGCATCGTAGCTTTTGGCGCGATCTCCCGCACCATGTGGAATGTGGATCAGTTTCGAGCAACGCTTCCCCAGGACCCGCCGCAAGAGCGTTGACGTGCGCTCGGGCGTCAGGATCGCATCAAAATCAAGCATAACCTTCAGGCCGAACAGGAGATTCAGGAGCCTTGGAGGGCATTTATGCAATGGCTGATTTCTGAACATCACGGGCGATCGAATGATCCCCGGGCCAAGTTCAGGCGCATGCGA
>Ga0180009_10002575_pt1 | contig 21295 bp, 14 predicted proteins | sample OS_PC_MetaG_FD_123537 | JGI IMG/M metagenome (GOLD analysis project Ga0180009, IMG submission 123537) | Groundwater microbial communities from the Aspo Hard Rock Laboratory (HRL) deep subsurface site, Sweden - OS_PC_MetaG | ecosystem: Environmental > Aquatic > Deep subsurface > Groundwater...
CAGATGGACAGGACAAGGAAGGGCATGGCAAAATACCCTGGCCTTCCGTTAAGCAATCACAAACCGGACAATTCATTTGCTATGAAAACCGGACATCTTGAAATGCTATTGACACATTTTGTTTTTTGCCTTGACTTAAAATATCAGGCAACTTATATATTGCAAAAATATAAAATATTTGTTGATAGATACTTTTATAAAGGCTTAAGGTCAAGTCATCATAAAAAGATTAAATTAAATTTACAGGGAAAAAACTATGAGTTGGGATTGGGAAAAACTTAAACAGCAGCAACAGAAGTCTGGCGGAGGCGGAAGCGGGCTTCCTCCGCAGGTTGATGAAATTCTTAAAAACATCAAACAGTTCAAATTCCCGGGTGGCCCGGTTTTAATTATTATTTTGATAGCTCTATTTTTCGGCTCATCTACATTTTTTACGGTGGGGGTTGATGAGGTCGGAGTTGTTCAGCGATTTGGTAAATATATTCGTATTGGCCAGCCAGGTCTTAATTTCAAGTTGCCTGCTGGAATTGAGAAAGTAACAAAGGTCAAGGTAAAACGTGTTTACAAAGAAGAGTTCGGCTTCCAGTCCCCGACGGATGAAGCCAGAAAATTTTCTGCATCCGGCGGCAGTGAAAATAAGAATGTATCTCTTATGCTTACAGGTGATCTTAATGTCGGCGTAGTGCCTTGGATTGTTCAGTACAGGGTAAAAGATCCTTATAATTATTTGTTTAAGGTTCGAGATGCCCGCAAGTTGCTTATGGATATGTCCGAATCCTCTATGCGGCTTGTAGTTGGAGATAGAAGCATTAATGAGGTCATAACAAAGCGGCAAGAAATAGCCGTTGAAGCTCAACAGTTACTGCAGGAAGAGATGAACAAGTCGGAAACAGGTATGGATATTGTTACCATAGAGATGAAAAAGACAAATGTTCCTGAAGCGGTACAATCCTCATTTAATGCAGTAAATCAGGCTGTACAGGAAAAAGAAAAATTGATCTATCAGGCAAAAGAAGATTATAACAAGGCAATCCCGCAGGCAAGAGGTGAGGCGGAGAGAACCATCAAGACGGCTGAAGGATATTCCCTTGATCGGATTAACCGTGCCAAGGGTGATGCTTCAAGATTCGTTGCCTTTTATCATGAGTATGTTAAGGCAAAGGATGTTACAAAGAGGCGGCTATACCTTGAAACTCTAAAAGATCTTTTCCCAAAGCTCGGTCATAAGTATATAATAGATGCTGAACAGAAAAATTTATTACCTTTACTTAACCTTGGTAAAAACGGTGTAGAAAAATGAAATATAAAGGTATTATTCTCATAATTGCTGTAATCGCGTGTCTGCTTGTTTTTGCTTCAGCTTATGTTGTGGATGAGACAGAACAGGTTGTTGTTACACAGTTCGGAAAAGTAATGGGCAAGCCTAAGCAGGCGCCTGGGCTTTATTTAAAAATTCCTTTTATTCAGAATGCAAATTACTTTCCCAAAAATCTGTTACACTGGGATGGAGATCCTGGCCAGATACCAACTCTTGATAAAACATATATCTGGGTTGACACATTTGCCAGGTGGAAAATCGTAGATCCTGTTAAATTCTTCCAGACAGTCAATAATACACTTAGCGCTCAGGGTCGGCTTGACGATATTATTGATCCTGCTGTTAGAAATTTTATTACCTCATACAAACTTATAGAAACAGTCAGAGCTACCAACAGAGAGCTTGACACTTTTGAGATAGGGCTGGAAGATGTTGAAAAAAGACCTGTATATGTTATAAAAACAGGCAGAAAGCAGATTACAGAGGGAATACTGGAGCAGGCTAAACCCAAACTTGAAAAGTTCGGCATCGAGCTGGTTGATGTTAAGATAAAGAGCATTAATTACGTGGAGGAAGTAAGAACAGCCGTTTATGCCCGAATGATTGCGGAACGAAATCAGATCGCAGAAAAATTTCGATCCGAGGGTCAGGGTGAGGCTCGTAAGATACTGGGTGAAAAAGAAAGGGATTTAAAGCTTATTACCTCTCAAGCATATAAAGTTGCCCAGGAAATAAAAGGGAAAGCTGATGCTGAGTCGACAAAACTATATGCCGAAGCATATAGTTTGGATCCGGAATTCTATTCATTTATCAAGACACTTGAGACTTACAGCGAGGCACTTGATAAAAACAGCTCTGTTGTTCTTTCAACGGACTCAGAGTTCTTTAAATATCTAAAGGGGTATAAGTGACAAGCCGAATGGCAAAATAATGAAAAATAAAAAGCACCGACGCCTTAAAAATAATTAAAGCTCGGTGCTTTTTCTAATACCCATTATTTGCCTTTCCTTCTCTGGTGGCGTGTGCGCGCCAAAAGCTTTCTGTGTTTATGTCTCCTCATTTTTTTTCTTCGTTTTTTTACGACACTACCCAACAAATCACCTCCATTCTTTATGTCTAATCATATTTAATTTTTTGCGACAAAAGTTTTTTTTTTAATTTTTTGCGACAAAAGTTTTTTTACCTTTTTTATATTTATTTGTCCACAAGTTTATTAAAGAACTTTTCAATTATATAAAATGGAAAAACTGCAAACTTTCAACACAGATCAGATAAAAATTGTAAACGACTCCGTTGGAATAGCCGAAGAACTTGTCAGCAACCATTACAAGATGTCAGCCAGTCAGTGGCTTCACAGGAGGTATGATGTTAAGACTCTTGTTGACCTTAATCCTAACGAAATAGTTCACGGCCCTTATGCGCAAATCATTCGTTACAAGGGGCAGCGAAAAGATACTTCTCTTGAATCTTCAACCTATGATTTTTATAAAATATGTCTTCAGGATCATTCTATTCTTGCAATAATTGAGCAATTATCTGAAATGAAACTTTTTTCGTTCACATTATATATTATCATTCATGAATTAATTCATATAGTAAGATTCAGCAAATTTCTCCAAAGCTTTGATGCTTCACCTGAAGAAAAGCTGGCAGAAGAGGTCCGTGTTCATGAAAAAACACATGAGATTCTTAAGGCGGTTAGATTCTCGGGCCTTACAGAGGTTATAAAATTTTATAATAAATGGTGCATGCCTTTTGATGATTTGCAAAATTCCTGAAAGTAAGGGAAAAACCATGATGTTACTTCTTGACAACCCCCAAAAAGCGCTTAATATATGAAAATCGAATTTGATTTTATTATAAACGGCTTTCAAAATCCTTTTATATTCAAGATTAAATAATTTATTTAATGCAGGAGTTTTTTTAAGATGCCTATTTACGAATATGAATGTATGAAATGTGGTGAGATTAAAGAAGCAATCCAGAAATTTTCTGACAAATCTCTAACTAAATGCAAACATTGTTCAGGAAAGCTTCAAAAACTCGTTTCACAGAGTAGTTTTCATCTTAAAGGGACGGGTTGGTATGTAACTGACTATGCAAGCAAATCCAAGGATTCTTGCACTTCTCAAAAAACTAAGGAGAAAAAATCAGCTGCAAATACTGATAGTTCAAACAAAACTACCGATAAAACTTCATAATAGCAAAGCCCCCGCCTTGTTTTTATATATTATCTGACAAATTTGGGCATTCTGATAAATATATTATTAATAATTTAAGCAAGTTTTGATTTTTTCAGGAGATTAATTGTTGTTAACTTATTTTGAATTGTTCATGGTTTTTATAGAAATAATTTAGTTATAAAGAAAAGGAGAATTTACAAAATGAAACTTAGACCATTACAAGACCGAATTTTAGTAAAGCGTGTAGAAGAAGAAAGTACGACAAAGGGAGGAATCATTATTCCTGATACAGCTAAGGAAAAACCTGTAGAGGGAGAGGTTATAGCTGTTGGTATCGGCAAAGTAGATGAAGCCGGCAAAAGGATTGCTTTGGAAATAAAAAAGGGCGATAAAATTTTATTCGGTAAATATAGCGGAACCGAAGTTAAGATTGAAGGCGAGGAATATCTGATCATACGTGAAGAAGATGTTCTTGGTATAATCGAATAATTAAATTATAAATATTGGAGGATAGATAACATGCCTAAAATGATAAAATATAGTCTGAAAGCCCGTGAAGCTATGCTGAAGGGTGTTACAACTCTTTCTGATGCGGTTGTCGTTACCCTTGGCCCAAAAGGAAGAAATGTTGTTATTGATAAATCCTGGGGTTCTCCCACGGTTACAAAGGACGGAGTAACTGTGGCCAAAGAGATCGAGCTTGAAGATAGGTTTGAAAACATGGGCGCCCAGATGGTAAAAGAGGTTGCCAGCAAGACAAGCGATATGGCTGGCGATGGGACAACGACCGCTACAGTTCTTGCAAGATCCATTTATGAAGAAGGACAAAAACTTGTTGCAGCCGGAAATAATCCTATGGCTATAAAACGAGGTATTGACAAAGCCATTGAGGTTGTTGTCAAAGAACTTCATAGGATTAGCAAGCCGACCAAAGAACAGCGTGAAATAGCCCAGGTCGGCACCATATCTGCGAACAATGACGAAACCATAGGAAATATTATTGCCGAGGCTATGAACAAAGTTGGTAAAGAAGGCGTAATCACCGTTGAAGAATCTAAGACCATGGATACCACGCTTGAGGTTGTTGAAGGTATGCAGTTTGATCGCGGATATCTCTCTCCATATTTTGTGACCGATCCTGAGAAGATGGTTGCCTCACTTGATGAGCCTTATATACTTATTAATGAGAAAAAAATCAGCAACATGAAAGATCTGCTTCCGGTTCTTGAGCAGATAGCCAAAATGGGTAAACCACTTTTAATTATTGCTGAAGATATTGAAGGTGAAGCCCTTGCAACTCTTGTTGTTAATAAGCTGAGAGGCACACTCCATGTGGCTGCTGTTAAAGCCCCAGGTTTTGGCGATAGAAGAAAAGCCATGCTTGAGGACATAGCGATTTTGACCGGCGGTCAGGTTGTTTCCGAGGACATAGGGATTAAACTGGAAAACATTACTCTGGCAGACCTTGGTAAGGCCAAGCGCATTACCATTGACAAGGATAATACCACTATTGTTGACGGTGCCGGTGCGCGCAGTGCGCTGGAAGGCCGTGTAAAACAGATTCGCGCTCAAATCGACGAGACCACATCTGATTATGACAAGGAAAAGCTCCAGGAACGTCTGGCAAAACTTATTGGTGGAGTTGCTGTCATTAATGTTGGTGCTGCAACTGAAACCGAGATGAAGGAAAAGAAGGCTCGTGTCGAAGATGCTTTGAACGCTACCCGTGCTGCTGTTGAAGAAGGGATTGTGCCTGGTGGCGGTGTTGCACTCGTTCGCTGCCTGGAAGTTCTTGATAAGATGAAAGTTAAAGCTGACCAGAAACTTGGTGTAAAGGTAGTTATGCGTGCTATTGAAGAACCGCTTCGTCAGATTGCCAACAACGCAGGTTTCGAGGGGTCTGTTGTGATTGATAAAGTAAAGAAAGGCAAAGGTGCTTTTGGCTTCAATGCAGAAACCGAAAAATATGAAGATATGATAGAAGCCGGCGTTATAGATCCTACCAAGGTAGTTCGTTTTGCCCTGCAAAATGCTGGTAGTGTTGCTTCATTAATGCTTACAACAGAAGCTATGATTGCTGATAAGCCAGAAGACAAAACTGCTGGTGGTGGTGGTATGCATGGTGGAATGGGCGGCGGAATGGGCGGCGGAATGGGCGGAATGATGTAATACATTCCCCAATACACTCATTTCATAGATCATATAAAAAGCCCTTATGCCTTTCGGCATAAGGGCTTTTTTATTGGCAAATTTGGGCGCAAATTCCACCAATTTATTTTTGACCGAACCCTTACTATTGAATATCTTGACAAATTACAGATATAATTGTTACTTAAGAGTCCAAAGTTCTTTTAAAGCATTGATATTCTTGGTGTTGATTTATTCGTGACGTCATTCCGGCGAAAGCCGGAATCCAGAATAATTTCAATAGCATAAAGAAGCTGGATGCCGGATCGAGTCCGGCATGACGGCAGAACTTTGGACTCTCAAGTTGTTAATTATTTTATAATAATTGCGGATATATTTTAAAAAGATTGGAGCATTTTATGAATTATCATATAAAATTCCGGTTGGTTGTGTGCTTAAGCATGTTTGCTGCAATTATTGCTTTTTCAGTTAGCTCTTATGCTGAGGAAAGCGAAACTTCAGTCGAACATGAGGCAGGTGTTTACTATACTGTCCAGAAAGGAGATACGCTCTGGGATCTTTCACACCAGTTTCTTGATTCACCATGGCAATGGCCTGGTATGTGGAGTGAAAATAGCCGGATTGCCAATCCTCACCGTATTTACCCGGGTGATCGCATACGTTTGTTCCAGCGTAAGGATGTTGATAAATGGATTGAAAAAGACTTAGATAAAGAGGTCGTAATAGAAAAAGAACCTCTGTATTATTTTTATTCTTCAATAGATAAAATTGGATTCATTAAGAAGGAACCGGTCACTCCCAGCGGGACTATCTTCGAAGTCAAAGATGATAAAGAGATGATCAGCAAAGGTGACCTGGTATATATACGGCCGAATGAAAACACATCTTTTATTCCGGGCAGCAAGTTTACAGTATATAGAACTTTGAAGCCATTAAAGGACAGGAAAACGAATTCTTATATCGGAATACAGCATTATCTGACAGGCATTGTTGAAATTACAAAAGTTGAGCCGAAATTTGCCGTAGCCAGTGTTGTTGGGTCTTTCAGACCTGTTGAAGTCAATGATCTTTTAATACCTTATGTAAAAAGGTCCCCCAAAATTATACTGACTGAAAGCAAAAAAGAACTTAAAGGTAAGATAATTGTATCAGAGGAGCATGCAAGTATCATAGGAGATAACACCGTTGCCTTTATAGATAAGGGGAATATGGACGGGGTAAGGTCTGGACAATGGTACAGCATATTTTATCAGGAAAAGAAGCAGCTTGATCCGGGAACAAAAGGAGATGTTTACTTGACTCCGGTTAATTTCGGCACACTGCTTGTTCTTCATGCCGAAGAAACAACATCAACAGTTCTTATTACAAGCGCTGAAAAAAGTATTTATCCTGGTGCGGATATTCATTTTCCTTTAAGATAAAGTTCACCACGGAACAACACGGAGTTTCACTGAAAATTATAAACATAGAATTTATGTAACACTTTAGCGCTGTTAAATATTATTTTTTTGACAGGATTTACAAGATATTCAGGATTTAAATTATCGAAACTTTTCCTGTTAATCCAAATCTAAATCTTTATACCTTGATACACACCTTCTTCATGTTGTGATTATATTTTATGATTTACTGGATAGCTACAATGAGAGTTGGCTTTGTTTGTGCATTTTATAACATCTTGTTTATCCTGTTATCCTGTCAGATTCTTTTTCAAAAGGCTAAATTGTTACGAATTTATAAGAATATTAAATTTGAACGTAGATTCTGAACTGATTTCTTGTCTGTGAAAATCCGTGGTAAACTAAATACAATTATGTTATGTATTATTTTATGAGTTGTTCATGAGAAATTCGGGTCAGCACTGCTTTTGTCCTAAAATTTCATAAATATTGTTAAACAGTTTTACAAATATTGTTACTTTGTTTTGGGTCAGCACTTTTCGCTGATTATTTAACTATTTGATTTTATGGCTTTTATTATAAAACCACTATTTCTGGTATGATTATTGCTTTTTATGGTTAAGGTGTTTTATAATATTTTTTGGGATTATCAAATTCCAATCTCCCTTATCCTTTAAATCTTTTGATAAATAGAGACCTTTGAAAAATGTTCAATTTTGTTCAAGTTCAAGGAAGGCGAAAATTTTAAATGCAGGAATACATTGAGTATTTCGAGGCTTAAAATTTGAGTCTGACGCCGAAATTGGGCAAAAGGGGGCGTTTTGCGAAGGTCTCAAATAGATGAGGGCGAACCTTGAGTAATTATTACGGGAAGTTGTAATCAGGAAAGAATAATGAAAAGGTCATTGATATTTATACTTTCCATAATTTTTTCTATTGTGCTTTGCAGCCAGGTTAAGGCGGAAGTAGCAGGCGACTGCGTAGATTGCCATACCATGCATAACAGCCAGGGAGGGGCGGAGATGGCTGACTATGGGCCCTCTTCCGGAGTTAATCCTTGCCTGACACGCGGTGACTGCATTGGCTGTCATGCTTATGATACTACCGGCGCCAGCATTCAAACCATCGGGGTAAGTGTCGTTCCCCAGGTTTGGCACAATGGAACAGATCTTGCCGCAGGAAATTTTAGATACATTGCGTCAGATGCAAATGATAGAAAAGGGCACAACGTGGCTGCTATTGACTCGGAAGGTACCGCGGCTATGTTTGCAACGAATGGAGCACCTGGAGCCGAAAGCGCGCTGAGTATTACAGCGGCCAACTTTTCATGTGCAGGAAAATACGGCTGTCATGGTGATCGAACTATAACAGATGAAACTGCTTCCATAAAAGACGCCCATCATACTGATGACAGCACTATCGACGGCAACTCCACAGGCACAAGCTACCGGTTTTTAAAAGGGGTTCTCGGCCTTGAAAATACTAACACTGCATGGCGCAATGTTAGCTCAACCGATCATAATGAGTATAAGGGGGTAGATGGCCCTGGTACTACTTCGAGCACTACAACTCCTGCCAATGGCACAATAAGCGGCCTATGCGGTGAATGTCACGGATACTACCATGGCACTGCTGCAACGGAGACGGGCGGAACTTCATCGCCGTGGCTAAGACATCCAACTGATTTTTCTTTACCATCAAGCGGTGAATATACAAATTATACAACTTACAGCATTGTAACTCCGGTAGCCAGAACAAATGTATCCGCAGTTTCGAGTACAGTTAATCCTGGTGGAACAACTGATGATATAGTTATGTGCCTTTCATGCCATGGTGCCCATGCTACAAACTATTATAAGCTGATGCGGTGGGATTATGCGAATTCATCGCTTTTAACTGCGCTGACCGGCTGTGCTGTATGCCATGCGTCAAAGAACTGATATGTCGATGATGAGGCTAAGATTAAGTGAATGGTGAATAACATGAAGACAATATTCTTAGCATTGATAATCCTCATGTTTTTGGGAAGCGGTCTTGCCTATGCCGCCAACGAGTATACCAATTCGACGTACGGGAACACCACCTCTGGCGTTGACCGCACATCTACCAATCAATATGCAGCCAGCAACTGCGCCCACTGCCATGAGCAGCACGCCAGTATAGGTGGGGCAGAGCCCGCGCCAAATGCCATAGTGCCTCCATGGAAGTAATTCATCATACTGGTTCTGATGCTCCTTATGTTAAAGTTGCAGGGGCCTGTCCTGCATGTCATAATAATACATGCAGTGATTGCCATCATCATGGTTCAACCAGGACTGACTGTACCAATGCACCTGCCACCAGGGTTACATTTTAAAGCTATCTATGGTGGGACATCCTGTGATTTTATGCATCATTTATTTAAGTTGCTCATGAGAAATTTGGATTAATGCTTTTGGGAAGCTCTTATGGGATAAAATATGATTAGTTTGTGGAATGACGATGATGCAAAAGCTTTTTTAAATGACCCATTGCAGTTAAGGGTTTATTCATCCAGGCTGTTAGGAAGCCGGTCTGATTTGGTTTTGCACGGCGGAGGCAATACCTCGGTAAAGATTAAGAAAGAGAATATCTTTGGGGATATCGAAGAAATTCTTTATGTAAAAGGAAGCGGCGTTGATTTAAAAACCATTAAAGTTGAGGGCTTTGCTCCTGTCAAACTTGAAGTTCTTAACAAAATGATTGCACTTGAGAATATAGATGATGTCGACCTGCTAAGGCTTCAAAGATCTGCAATGACTGATCCTGACTCTCCCAATCCTTCCATAGAAGCAATTTTACATGCCATTATACCTTTTAAATATGTTGATCACACTCATGCTGATTCAGTTGTTACGATTTCCAATAATGAAAGAGGAGAAGAGCTGATCCAAGAGATTTATAAAGACCAGGTTCTGATTGTGCCCTATGTAAAGCCCGGTTTTATTTTAGCAAAAAAAGTTCATGAATTGACCCGAAATTTAGACTGGAGCAAAGTTGAAGGTATAATCCTGTTAAATCATGGAGTAGTTACTTTTGCAGATGATGCCCGGACAAGTTACGAAAGAATGATTCATATTGCTTCTCTGGCAGAGGATTACCTTAAAAAACAGGGTGTTTTTGACTCTGTTGCCAAAGCTGAGCCCAGCGAAAATTTGTTATCACTGGCACGTATCCGTCGTCAGGTTTCTAAGACAACAGGAGATGCGATGATAGCCAGGCTCGATCAAAGCCCGGAAGCCTGCGGTTTTGCCAATCTTTCTGATGTTGATTCAATTGCCACCCGTGGTTCCATGACCCTGGATCATGTGATCCGCACAAAGCCGATTCCTGTTATACTAAAGAACGATATTGAGAAAGATATAGCTGATTATTCTTCGGAATATAAAAAGTATTTTGACCGGAATACAGACGGCAACCCGACCTGCCTTGATACAGCCCCGCGTTGGGGTGTCTGGCCTGAACATGGTTCAATATCCTTTGGACGAAGTGTAAAAGAAGCAGACATAGTTAGCGATATTGCCAGTCACACCATGCAAGCGATTCAACTTGGTGAGGCATTGGGGGGATGGAAACCATTACCTGAAAAAGACATTTTTCACATGGAATACTGGGCGTTGCAACAGGCTAAAATACAAAAAAAAGAAAGTTCTCTTGAGTTGCATGGCAAGATAGCGCTAATAACCGGTGCTGCCGGCGGGATCGGCAGAGCCTGCGCAGAAGCTCTCCATGAACAAGGTGCAGTTGTTGCAGGGCTTGATATTAATCCTGAGGTTACAGAGATATTCAATCAGCAGGATCAGGCAGGATTGACTTGCGATGTTACTGATGATAAGGCCATACTGGAAGCGGTTGAGTTTATTGTTCGGAGTTTTGGCGGTCTTGATATTCTGGTGACCAATGCAGGAATATTTCCAGCGAGCCAGAGTATTGAGGAAATGGATGCTGAAACCTGGAATAGAAGCATGGAGATAAATTTAACCAGCCATCAGAGATTGTTAAAAACATGCATACCTTATCTTAAGCATGGAATTGATCCAGCGGTTATTTTTATCGCATCCAAAAATGTGCCGGCTCCTGGACCTGGCGCTTCCGCCTATTCGGTAGCAAAGGCCGGTTTGACTCAGCTTGCCCGTATAGCTGCAATGGAATTAGCCCCTTTCGGCATCCGGGTTAATATGGTTCATCCTGACGCTGTTTTTGACACAGGGATCTGGACTCAGGAAGTCTTGGAGGGCAGGGCAAAGCATTACGGGCTAACAGTTGCGGAATATAAGACTAAAAATCTCCTGAAAACCGAGGTAAAATCAAAAGATGTTGCTGCTATGGTTTGTGCTATGGCCGGCAAGACTTTTGCAAAGACAACAGGAGCTCAGGTTCCTGTTGATGGGGGCAACGAAAGAGTTATTTAACGACGGCTTCGTAAAAAGTCCATCTGCGGCGTTGTGTTTCATCTCTCGTCATTGCGACGTACTATTAGTACGTCTCTTTCCTTAAGATTCGCACGCCTTGCTTATGAAATTTTTACTTTGCCGTCGATTTGATGATTTTTACGAGTTTATCAATAATGATGGGTAGTTAAGTTATAGATAATAGAGAGGAGATATATATGCCGGATGTGGATGAAATAAAAGAGGCCAAAAAGTTTCATACAGATGTTCCTTATAAAACAGAAGGCTTTTTCCTTAAAGGCTCAAATTCCCTTGACTGGGGAATGAAAAACAGGCTTGCCCGGATTTTTAATCCAAAATCCGGTCGTACGGTAATGCTTGCCATTGACCACGGATATTTTCAGGGGCCGACTACAGGTCTGGAAAGAGTTGATATCAATATTCTACCCCTTGCCCCCTATGCCGACACACTCATGCTTACCCGTGGGATTCTGAGAAGCATTGTGCCTCCTTCATATACAAAATCTATTGTTTTAAGGGTATCCGGTGGAACCAGTATCTTGAAAGAACTATCCAATGAAGCGATCGCTGTCGGCATCGAGGAATCAATACGTCTTAATGCCTGTGCAATGGCTGTTCAGGTATTCATAGGCGGTGAGTATGAAAAAGAATCAATTATCAATATGACCCGCATGGTTGATATGGGGACGCGCTATGGGATTCCAACTCTTGCGGTTACTGCTGTGGGAAGGGATATGAACCGTGACGTCCGTTATTTCAGGCTTGCCACAAGAATTTGTGCTGAACTTGGCGCGCATTACATTAAGACATATTATATTGAAAAAGGTTTTGAAACCGTCACATCTTCCTGCCCGGTTCCCATTGTAATGGCAGGGGGCAAGAAGATTCCCGAGATGGATGCCCTTACCATGGCTTATAAAGCGGTTCAGGAAGGAGCAAGCGGAGTGGATATGGGAAGAAATATATTCCAGTCCGAGTCACCTGTCGCAATGATACAGGCTGTTGGAGCCGTAGTCCACGATAATGAAACGCCGGAAAAGGCTTTTGAGCTTTATAATAGTTTAAAAAATCAATCTTAACTCAGGCTACTTTATGGACAAAAAACAAATAAGCGAAAAAAGCAAATCTCATGGCAGTATTATAAGCCCAAAATCCTTAGAACAGGATATCAAAAGGCATATAATGCTGACTTTGGGTAATGATTATTTTGCTCCTAAAAAATCTTTATATTATAAGGGCCTTGCCTACAGTGTGCGAGACAGGCTTATAGAGAGATGGCTAAAAACACAGCGCTCCTATTACGATAAAATTACCAAAAGAATATATTATCTTTCCCTGGAATTCCTTCCAGGCCGCTTTCTAATGAATTATATTATCAATATGGATATTAAAGACGAATGTAACAAAGCCTTAGAAAAAGTCGGATTCACTCTTGAAGATCTTGAGGAAGAAGAGTGGGATGCTGGTCTTGGTAACGGAGGTCTTGGAAGGCTTGCGTCCTGTTTTATGGACTCAATTGCAACCCTTAAAATGCCTGGATATGGTTACGGTATTCGATATGATTACGGTATTTTTTTCCAGACTATAGTCAATGGTTTCCAGGTTGAACAATGCGACAACTGGGTCAGAGACGGGAATCCATGGGAGATAAAGCGCGGGAGTTACCCCTATGAGGTTAAATTCTACGGGCGTTCAGAACCTTATATAGAAAATGACGGAAGACTCAGATACAGATGGGTAGATACTGACAACGTTATGGCAATGGCCTGTGATATATTCATTCCCGGATATTGCAATGACAATGTTAACAACATGCGTCTGTGGGCTGCTACTTCCAGTCGTGATTTCAACCTGGAATATTTTAATCAGGGTGACTATATCAGGGCAATAGAAGCCAAAGTAATGAGTGAAAATATCTCAAAGGTTCTATATCCAAGTGATGAGGGAGAGCATGGTAAGGAACTAAGGCTTAGACAACAATACTTCTTTGTTGCCGCTACATTTCAAGACATTATTCGCAGGTTCAAAAAAAAGAATTCCAGCTTTGATAAATTTCCAGATGAAGTGGGAGTCCAGCTTAACGATACACATCCAGCTATAAGTATTCCCGAACTAATGCGCATCCTAATGGATGAAGAGGAATTGGGATGGGATGAGTCATGGAATATTTGCAATCGTACTTTTGCTTATACAAATCACACCATACTCCCTGAGGCTCTTGAGACATGGCCTGTAGATCTTTTAGAAAAAATGCTTCCAAGGCATTTGGAAATAATTTATGAAATAAATCAAAGATTTCTGAAAAAAGTTAAAGAATGTTATCCTGAGAATCAAGAGATACTGTCCAGATTATCGCTTATCCAGGAAGCGGAGGAACGCAGGGTACGGATGGCTCATTTAGCTATTGTGGGAAGCCATTCTGTAAACGGTGTTTCAAGAATTCATACTGATATTATAAAAAATGGTTTATTTAAGGAGTTTGATAAGTTATTCCCAGGACGCATAAAAAACATAACCAATGGAATTTCCCCAAGGAGATGGCTTCTTCAGGCTAACCCTGCCTTATCCCAACTGATTACTTCGGTAATTGGTTCGGGCTGGATAACAGACTTGTGTAGATTAAAAGAACTTATCCCCTATGCTGATGATCCTGAATTTTGTGTTGCCTGGCAGAAGGTAAAAAAAGAAAACAAAGAGAGGCTTGCCAACTATGTTATGCAGAAAGTCGGCATTAAAATAGATCCTGACACCCTTTTCGATGTCCATGTGAAGCGCATACACGAATACAAACGCCAGCTTTTAAACATTTTACATGTTATAACTCTTTATAACAGGTTAAAAGAAAAACCTGAATCCAAAGTTGTTCCCAGGACGATTATATTTAGCGGTAAATCTTCACCTGGTTATTTTTTAGCCAAGCTCATAATTAAGTTGATTAATTCTGTTGCTGAAATAGTAAACAATGATCCTTATGTTAATAAAAAACTTAAAGTAATTTTTTTGCCGAATTACTGCGTTTCCAAAGCAGAAAAAATTGTGCCGGCAACTGATTTGTCCGAGCAAATATCTACAGCAGGTACGGAAGCATCAGGTACCGGGAATATGAAATTTGCCCTTAATGGAGCTCTTATAATTGGTACATTGGACGGCGCTAACATGGAAATAATGGAAGAGGTGGGTGAGGAAAATATATTCATCTTTGGATTGAAGCAAGAAGAAGTTGAAAAGCTGAGGAGCGGAGGTTATAATCCTTATAATTATTATCTGAACGATCAGGAGCTGAAAAAGATTCTGGATATGATTAGTTATGGGTATTTTTCGCCGGAGCAGTCCAGGCTTTTCTGGCCTATTCGAGAAGCTCTTCTTGATAAGGGAGACAAATACTTTGTGCTTGCCGATTATCGCCAGTATGTTCAAAAACAGGAGGAAGCAAGCAGTGTATATCGTGATGCCATGGAATGGAATAGACGGACAATACTAAATACTGCAAATATGGGAAAATTTTCCAGTGATCGGGCAATCCTTGAATATGCTAGAAAAGTTTGGGGTTTGAGAAATGATGGTTAACGTGTTGGGCTTTAAGCCGGTCTTTTGACGGCCCGGTCAAAGCCAGTTGATTCTGAAGATTCTGCAGGCGTTCAAGACTTGCAAGATATTTCTGTTCCGCATTATCAAGCGTAGTTTTTCAAAGAGCTAAAGTGTTACTAATCCTGAATATCCTGTCAATCCTGTCAAAAAATAATATTTAAAAGCGCTAAACTATTACCAGCGGTTAAAAATGCAGATAGACGACAAGAAAGCAATATTCGCATGGAGCATGTATGACTGGGCTAATTCTGCCTTTGCCACCACAATTATGGCCGGCTTTTTTCCGATTTTTTTTAAGCAATTCTGGAGTACGGGCGTTGATGCTACGGTGAGTACGGCAAGACTGGGGATGGCAAATTCAATTGCCGGTATTTTTGTGGCTCTATTTGCACCCATACTCGGAGCTATTGCCGACAGGGGAACATCAAAAAAGAAGTTCCTGATGTTCTTTGCCTATATGGGCGTGATTATGACTTTGTCCTTGCATATGGTTTCAAGGGGTAATTGGCCAATGGCCGTTATTTTGTATATCTTTGCTACTGTCGGGTTCTCGGGAGGAAATGTTTTCTATGATTCATTAATAACCAGTGTTGCCTCAAGAAAGAAAATGGATTTTGTTTCTGCGTTGGGATTTTCGCTGGGATATCTTGGAGGAGGTCTTCTTTTTGGCTTAAATGTATGGATGACTCTCAGGCCTGAAACATTTGGATTCGCTGATGCCGGAGAAGCCGTGAGATTTTCGTTCCTTTCTGTGGGAGCCTGGTGGGCGGTTTTTTCTATACCGCTCTTTGTTTTTGTGAAAGAGCCTGTGAGTAAAGATGCGGTATATGGCGTTAATATGGTGAAAGCAGGTTTTGCCCAAATAAAAGAGACTTTTCATCAAGTCCGCCATTTAAAACCCATATTCATGTTTCTTATGGCCTACTGGCTTTATATGGACGGGGTGGACACAATCGTACGTATGGCGGTAGATTATGGAATTTCGATCGGCTTTGAATCAAATGATTTGATCATTGCTTTGCTCATCACACAATTTGTCGGATTTCCTTCCGCCATAGGATTCGGTTATCTCGGGGGCAAGATAGGCGCCAAACGCTCAATTTTTATAGCGATTGCAGTTTATCTCTTTGTTTCCATATGGGCCGCTTTTATGCGGGATAAAATTGAATTTTATATTCTTGCCATTATCATTGGTATGGTGCAGGGCGGCATACAGGCATTAAGCCGTTCTTATTATGCCAAAATAATTCCTGTGGACAAATCGGCCGAGTACTTCGGCTTCTATAATATGCTTGGAAAATTCGCTGCGGTCATCGGCCCTGTTTTCATGGGATTAATCGGCCTGATGGTAAGACATATGGGGTACAGCAGTGATATTTCATCAAGAGTCAGTATTATGTCTATTTCGCTTTTTTTTATAGCGGGCGGTACTTTACTCTATTTTGTACCTGAAACCCGCATAAACAATTTTGAAAACAATCTAAATGATTAATAGTTTCAATATATTTAATGATATTTGTTCCAAAATACAAAGGCATCAAAACGCTGAGCGCATTTTTTCATACAATATTCAAGATTGTTTACCCTTCGGGAGCGCCGATTTCACCGCATCCGCTGTGTTGCAGGGCATTCGCGGTAGTTCACTACAGCTTCACACCCTGCGCCTTGCGGCTGCGGTAAACTCGACACTTGCGGGATTTAGGTTGTAGATGAAAAAAGGAATAATGAAGAAATATAGCCTATTAAATACTTTGCTGGGGTTTTTAGCTAAAATTCTACTCAGGCTTCGTTATGGTATTAAAATAAAAGGGCTGGATGATATAAAATCAAAGGGGAAAAGCAATATTCTGTTTTTGCCGAATCATCCGGCATTGATAGATCCTGCCATCATAGTTTCTGTACTGCACAAAGATTTTGCTCCTCGCTCACTCGCCGTTGAATTCCGGATAGCCAATCCCCTGATTGCATGGATAAGCAAACGCTTTGGAGCAAGGTTGATCCCTGATATCCCTAGAACAGGGCCTGCTGCCTCCACATTTATTAAAGAAGCTCTTGCAGAAATTATAGAAGATCTTCGAGCCGGCGGAAATCTTTTACTATATCCTGCCGGTCGCCTCAAAAAACGCTATCTGGAAGAGATAGGTGCAACCAGTGCAGTCGAAGTAATTCTGGAGCAGGTTCCAGATGCTCGTGTGGTTCTGGTACGCCAAAATGGCTTATGGGGAAGCAGCTTTAGCTGGGCCTCAGGCAAAAATCCAGACCTTATGTTTAACCTTAAGCAAGGCATAAAGTATCTTTTTATTAACGGCCTTTTTTTAATGCCTCGCAGGCCGGTACAGATTGAGTTTGTCGAACCAGAAAACTTTCCCCGCACAGCAGACCGGCTTACCATGAACCGTTTTCTGGAGAATTTTTACAATACTAATGCTTCGCACAATACCTATGTCCCATATTTTTTCTATGAAAAGGGTGGTATTAAAATACGCCCTGAGCCGGAGTATGTAAAGATCGATTGGAAAAAATATACTGTACCTGCAACCACACAGAAACTGGTTATTGAATTTCTAAAGCAGTTTACGGGACAGGCAGACATAGGAAAAGACCATAATCTGGCGTATGACCTTGGGCTGGACAGCCTTGCCATTGCTGAAGTGATTACATGGCTGGAAAAGGAATTTGGGTTTTCTCAGGTTGATACTGATTCATTGAACACTGTTGGAGATGTAATGCTGGCTGCAATGGGCAAAGGAACGGCATCTGATACTGCGCCATTGAAACCGGCCAGCCGGATGTGGCTTGCTGAACCTCCTTCAAATACTCTGTTAACCGTAGCCGAAGGGAACACAATAACTGAGGTTTTTTTGAACCAGGCAAAGCGGAATCCTGCCAGGATTATTATTGCGGATCAAACAAGCGGCGAAAAAACATATCGCGATATCATTACTGCAATTATGGTGCTTAAGCCCCTGATCAAAGCGTTGCCTGGCAGTCATATCGGGATTATGCTGCCGGCATCGGTAGGAGCTACAATAGTCTATCTATCTACCCTTTTTGCCGGCAAGACACCGGTTATGGTTAACTGGACGGTCGGCTCTCGCAATATGGTGCATTCGCTTAATCTTATTGGTGTAAATAATGTATTGACTGCAAAAGCTCTGGTGGACAGGCTTTCAATGCAGGGAATAAATCTGGAAAAATTGAACAACAGTTTTGTATTTCTTGAAGGTCTTCGCAATAAAATTTCATATAAATCCAAAATATCAGCTTATTTAAGGAGCCGGATAACATGGTCGTCATTAAAACATCCAAAGATGAGTGACATTGCTGTAATCCTGTTTACCAGCGGCTCCGAGGGCCTGCCTAAAGCAGTACCGCTTTCACACAGTAATATAATGACAAATATTCGGGATATTCCTTCAATGGCAACCGTTCGGGAAAAGGATATTTTAATTGGCATTCTGCCTCCGTTCCATTCATTCGGCATTACAGCAACGATTGTACTTCCATTATGTATGGGTATTCGTACAATATATAATCCCAACCCTACCGAGGCATTGACTATTGCACGTTTAATAGAGGAATACAGGGTATCGCTGATTGTCGGCACTCCCTCATTTTTAAATGGCATCGTGAAAGCATCAAGCAGCAGGCAGCTTCAAACCTTACGCTTTGTCATCAGTGGTGCTGAAAAATGTCCGGCAGCAGTGTACGGGTCCATAAATGAACGCTGCCCGAATATAAAACTTCTCGAGGGCTATGGAGTAACTGAATGTTCGCCAATTGTATCTTTCAACATGGAAAGTTCGCCAAAACCATATACGATCGGCAGGGTAATGCCATCGATTGAGCATGTCATTATTGATGTCGATACTGGTAAAGAAGTTGGCCGGAACAAGGCCGGAGTACTTCTGGTGCGCGGCCCAAGTGTATTCAGTGGATATCTGAACTATGACGGAGAATCGCCCTTTGTTGAGTACAGAGGTAAAGAATGGTACAGAACAGGCGACCTTGTATCCGAAGATGCTGATGGAGTTTTGACCTTTTGCGGTCGCTTGAAACGCTTTGTTAAGCTGGGAGGTGAGATGATCTCCCTGCCTGCTATAGAGGAGGTTCTGGCGCCACATTTTGCAGATGGCGATGAAGAGGGCCCTGTAATCGCAGTTGAGGCAACACCCGGTGAGGAGAATCCTGAGTTGATATTATTTACGGTTAAGGATACAGATCGGGTATCGGTAAATTCCTACCTTCGCGATGCCGGTCTCAGCGCACTTCACAATATCAGGCATGTGATTAAATTGAATGAAATACCGGTCTTAGGTACAGGTAAAACCAATTATCTGGAGCTCAAAAAACGGTTAGAGACATTGATTTAAATTGGTTTTTTGGTAATAGTTCACCACGGATTTTCACGGAATTACACTGAATTATCAATAGACCTACTCTCAATCGAGTTGTTTTGAAATAATTGATCAATTGGGCTTCGTTCTGATTTATTATCTTTTTTATGGCCTTGTTTTATAGCAAGAGATCGACTTGTAATCTACGTTCAAATTTAATATTCTTATTGTGACTTATTCATTGTTTACAATTTTCAGTGAAACTCCGTGTCGTTCCGTGGTGAAGTTTTACGTTTTTTTGGAATTTTTTGAGAGGCCGGCAGGGCATTGCTTTACCCGTGAGAATAGATTGTGGATAAAAACAAGCTGAAAACAATTCAATATGGTTTTAATAATTTTTTAAAGGTGATGAGATATGCTTTAAAAAGGTTTGGCCAGGAGCATGCACCAGAAGCCGCTGCAAGCATGTCTTTTTATACATTATTTTCGCTTTTCCCTGTTATTTTAATAGTTGTTGCTGCAAACAGCTTTATTTTAGAAAGTTTACATGTCCAGGAACAGATACTGGAAACAATTCTAAAATTTTTTCCTGTCGCTTCCCACCAGATAATCAGTAGTAATATGCAGCAAATACTCCAGGCTCGCGGTGCTGTTGGAATTGTGGGTGTGATTATACTGGTATGGGCGGCCACCTGTGTTTTTACAACTCTTGTGCATAATCTGAACAGGGCATGGACGGATGCACCAGTGCAGAATATTTTCAGGGCCAGGTTAACCGCCTTTTCAATAATAATATTTTTTGTAATGTTACTGCCTTTATTTTGGATGTCAAAGGCTGTAATTAATCTTATTCCCGTCTGGGATGCTAACTTGTTGGGCGTCATCAACATTTCATATTTTAAAAAAATTATTTCTAATGTTTTTATCTATATATTCGTTTGTATGACTCTTATGACCCTTTACCGGTGGATACCAAAAACAAAGGTAAGATGGTCCGAGGCTCTTGGAGGAGCTGTTTTTGCTGTAATGGCTGAAGGAGCAGCCACAGCAGTTTTTAGCTGGTATCTCAGAAGCGGATTGTCAAAATATAATTTAGTATATGGATCTTTGGGAGCACTTATCTCTTTTTTGACCTGGATTTATATTATTAATTTAATCGTGCTGTTTGGTGCGCATTTGAGTGCTTCAATTGCTCATCACAGAAATTTATCTGAACTGCAATAGCGAGCGCATTCCCCGTAGCTTGCTACAGGGTTCTTCAATCGTAAAATAGAGCTATTTTGATAGACATGGATAAACCGCACAAACTCTGAGCGATAGTACAAAATAATCGGAGATTTTAAACATTAGTAATTAAGGTTAATGTTGACACTTAAGCATAAGTTTATATATAAATAATCGTTAGTAATTGGTCAGAGGCACATTTATTATATTGTATTATATTAACAGATTAACCGGAAAGAGCTGATTAGGAGATAAAGATGGCAGATAAACATGACAAGGCATTTATTCTTTGGTTTGATGATATTTTAATCGAGGATGTTGCTCTGATTGGCGGCAAGAATGCCTCGCTGGGCGAGATGTATCAGAAACTAAGTTCTAAAGGTGTTGCGGTTCCTCATGGTTTCGCCATCACTTCTTATGCTTATAGACATTTAATCAAAACTGCTGGAATTGAAAATGAAGTAATAGATGCCATGGCAGGGCTTGATACTCATGACATGAAAAATCTTCAGGAGCGCGGCAAGAAGGTCAGAAACATAATCAGAAATGCCGAGTTTCCCGATGACTTGCGGCAGGCCATTGTTGAGGCTTATAGAAAAATGGAAGAGGAATATGGTCCAGATGTGGATGTGGCGGTCCGATCGTCTGCTACAGCAGAGGATTTGCC
>Ga0180009_10002576_pt1 | contig 21294 bp, 24 predicted proteins | sample OS_PC_MetaG_FD_123537 | JGI IMG/M metagenome (GOLD analysis project Ga0180009, IMG submission 123537) | Groundwater microbial communities from the Aspo Hard Rock Laboratory (HRL) deep subsurface site, Sweden - OS_PC_MetaG | ecosystem: Environmental > Aquatic > Deep subsurface > Groundwater...
GATAAAACGTCTGTCCCGGATGGCGTACGGTTACAGGGATGTCCACTATTTCTTGCTCAAGATCCATCAGCACTGTGGACTACTAAACCCCAGGCTTTCAACTTAAATACGAAAGACCCGAAAATTTTATAGACAGGAGGTAGGCGAATGGCAGATTATTATATCAATCTTTTTCTCGATGATGAAAAGCTAAAAAAGCTTGAAGGTGTCGGACTCTCCGGTGAAATTCAGGAAATCAATGGCAAAAAGGCCATCAGGGTGGGAGTGACAGGCAAGGAGCAGAAGAAGCTTGCGAAGAGTTTCCCGGATTTGACCTTCGATTCTTCCAATGCCTGCGTGCTCCCCGAACAGGCGGAGAATCTTGTGATGAACATGATCGTGTCGATGAAGAGCATGGATGTGATGAAAGGCGCCATCTTGAAACTGTACAACCCCTTTGCCGGCAAAGAGCTTCTGCAAAAGACCTTTTGATGACGGGAGACGAACATCTCGTGGCTGGGCTTACCCCCGAGGAACGGAAAAAAAAGGCCATTTTCGATGCCATGTCGGAGAGGAGCCGGAAAAGGGTTCTTGCCAAGGGATACGAACAGTGGGACCCTTTTCTTCCGCCGAAGGATCCGATAGACCTCCGGATGGACCAGCGCCGGGAAACGGCATTGTCCCTGATGAGAAGATTTTTACGGGAGAGCCCTCAAGAAGAGTACGACAACGCTTATGGCCAAGGGGCTTGGGAGACCTGTATGGGGATCGCCGGCGGCGACGACCGATGGAGAGGAAGTTACGATTTTTCCTGCTGGTACCGTGATTTTTTGGAAAAAGGCGAGTGATGACGGAAACGATTTCCACGGAACGGGTTGTGACGGAGTTCCGGAAAAGATTGGCGGAGAACCCCGGTTGCGCGATGACCCATTACAATTTGGGGATCGCGCTGATCAGGCTGCACCAATGGGACGATGCCGCTGCGGAGTTTTTGGCGGCGATCGCGGAGAGTCCCGAACTGGCGGAAGCGTATATCAACCTAAGCGGGATCTGTTTCCATAACGGAGAAATGGAAAAAGGGATTGAACTCTGCAGAAAGGTAATCGCCTTCCGGGCAGATTACGCGGTTCCTTACGGGAATATCGGCTTTGCCTATCTGCAGATGGGCGAGATCGACCAGGCGGTCGAAATGCTTGAAAAGGCCGTTCAAAAAGATCCGATGTTCGTTCAGGCCTTGAGCGATCTGGGCAGCGCCTACCTAAGGCAGGGCAAAATCGAAGAGAGCGTCACTCACAGCAAAAAGGCCATTGAAATCGCTCCGCGGTTCGCGGTTGCCCATAATAACCTGGCCGTCGCCTACCTTCAGATGGGAGATCCGGCCAAGGCGACGGAGCATTGCGAAAAGGCATTGGAGTATGGGTACGAGGTACATCCGGAGCTTCTGGAAGAATTAGTGGTATTACGAAAATAGTGCGGGTCATGCGTGACGAAAAACAGAAGCGAGAAATAGACCTTATAAGGTTTTTAACCTGGGGGAAATGAACCGAATGGGAAAATTCCTACAGAATACTTAACGGGAGAGGAGGTTTTTTTGATGGCAAAGCGTAAGACTCCGATGCTTGATGAATTGGAAAACGGAAAATGGCCGAGTTTTGTCTCCGATATGAAGCAGGAGGCCGAGTCGAGAAACAAAACCGACGTTGATTTACAGACACCGAAGGAGGTTTGTGACGATCTGCTCGGCCTTCTGGAACTCTCTTTTAAGGACAGGGAATGCCACTGGAAACACGGCGGCGTCGCGGGTGTTTTCGGGTATGGTGGAGGCGTGATCGGCCGATACTGCGACCGGCCTGAAGAATTTCCGGCGGTAAAGGATTTTCATACCCTCCGCGTGAATCAGCCCTCCAGTTTCTTCTACAAGACTGAATTTCTGAGGCAACTGTGCGAGTTGTGGGAGAGGCGGGGCAGCGGACTCACCAACATGCATGGTTCGACCGGCGATATCATCCTGCTGGGAACGACCACCCCGCAGATAGAAGAGATCTTCTGGGAACTCACCCATAACCTCAAACAGGATCTTGGCGGTTCAGGATCCAACCTCAGGACGCCGAACTGCTGTATCGGAAAGTCTCGCTGTGAGTTCGCCTGCTACGATACCCAGGAGGCTTGCCGCAACCTCACGATGGAATTCCAGGACGAATTGCACAGACCCTCGTTTGGGTACAAATTCAAAATGAAGTTCGATGGCTGCCCCAACGGATGCGTTGCCTCGATCGCCAGGTCGGACATGTCGGTGATCGGGACCTGGAAGGATGACATCCGTGTCGATCAGGAGGCGGTGCAGGCTTACGTGGCAGGAGAATTCAACCCGAATGGAGGAGGCTTCGCCGGCCGCGACTGGGGACCCTTCGATATCGTCAAAGAGGTGATCGATCTCTGTCCCACCCATTGCATGGCCTGGAATGGAAAGAAACTCGGGATCAACAACAGGGAATGCAACCGTTGCATGCATTGCATCAGCGCGATGCCCCGTGCCCTGAGGATCGGAAAAGAGACGGGGGCCTCGATTCTGTTCGGAGCCAAAGCCCCGATTCTGGAAGGCGCGCAGCTTTCGACACTGACCATACCGTTCATGAGGATGGAAGAGCCGTTCAATGAGATTAAGGAGCTGGTTGGTAAGATATGGGATTGGTGGTCCGAAGAGGGCCGGAGCCGTGAACGGCTCGGTGAACTGATGCAGCGCAAGGGTTTTGCAAAATTCCTTGAGGTCTGCGAAGTGAAACCGGATCCCCGCATGATCAAGGAGCCCAGATCGAACCCCTACATCTTCTGGAAAGAAGCGGACATCCCAGGAGGATGGGAGCGGGACATCAAAGACTTCAGAAAACGACACCAGAAATAGGAGGTTCAAAAAATGGGTTACGATGCAAAAAATCCGATGAAGGACAGGATCACAGATATCGGTCCCAGGGATTACAAAGAGTTTCTGCCTCCCGTCATCAAGAAGAATTTTGGAAAGTGGTTGTACCACGAAATCCTTGAACCGGGCGTGCTGGTGCATGTCTCCGAGTCGGGTGAGAAGGTGTTCACCGTACGGGTGGGCGGCGCGCGTTTGATGAGCGTCACCCATATTCGCGAGATATGCGATATTGCCGATAAGCACTGCGACGGCTACGTCCGTTGGACCACCCGCAACAACATCGAGTTTATGGTCGATGACGAAGCGAAATTGAAGCCGCTGATGGAGGATCTGGAAAAGCGGAAATTCGCCGGTGGGTCGCTCAAGTTTCCCCGCGGCGGCACCGGGGCGGGTTTGACGAATATCGTACATACCCAGGGGTGGCTCCATTGCCATACCGCGGCGATCGATGCGTCGGGCGTGGTCAAGGCGGTCATGGATGAATTATACGAGGATTTCGGAAAGATGAGACTGCCGGCTCATGTCAGAATATCTCTGGCTTGCTGCCTGAACATGTGCGGTGCCGTTCACTGCTCCGACATCGCCATTCTGGGCGTTCACCGCAAACCGCCCATGGTGGATCATGACAACTTGGGGAATATGTGCGAGATTCCTCTCGCTGTCGCGTCTTGCCCCACGGGAGCCATCAAGGCGACCACCGTGGACGACAAAAAGAGCGTGGTAGTCAACAACGATAAATGCATGTACTGCGGCAATTGTTTCACCATGTGTCCCGCCATGCCGCTGGCGGATGCGGAGGGAAGCGGCGTGGCCATCCTGGTGGGAGGAAAGCTTTCGAACCGGATTACCGCCCCGATGTTTTCCAAGGTTGTGGTTCCTTTCCTTCCCAATGAGGCGCCTCGCTGGCCGCAGACGGTGGAGGCGGTCAAGAAAATTCTCAATATCTATGCGAAAGACGCGAAGAAATATGAACGCCTCGGCGACTGGGCCGCGAGAATTGGCTGGGAGAGGTTTTTCGAGAAGACGGATCTGCCGTTTACAGAGCACCTGATTGACGATTACCGTTTTGCTTACACAACCTGGCGTACCAGCACGCAGTTTAAATTTTAAGAAAAGAGGTGTTTGATGGGTGCCGAAGAGGACAAGAAGCTGATCATCGATACATTGAAGGCCAAGACAACGAAGACGAAGTTCTATCTGAAAGACTTCAATAAGATGTTCCCTGAGAGAAGGCCAAGGGAAGTCAGCAAGCTTGTAAATGAGATGGTCACAGAGGGTCTCCTGGAGTATTGGTCCAGCGGCAGCACGACAATGATCGGGCTCAAGGGTGCTGGGATCCAGCACGAAACGGAAGACAGCAAAGAATAGAGTGTGGAAATGATGGTTGACCGCCCGAGGGTAGTTTTCTCTGCCCTGCGAGGAAATTCAGGGAAGACCTTCTTGACCGTGGGGGTGGGGGCATGCCTTACGCTTAGGGGTAAGGCCGTGTCTCCCTTTAAGAAGGGTCCCGATTATATAGACGCTGCCTGGCTTGAAATGGCCACAGGGCGTCCCTGTTATAATCTTGACCTTTTCTTGATGGGAAAAGAAGGGCTGCTCTCTTCCTTTACAACCCGCCTGCGGCATACCGACGGCGCGTTGGTGGAGGGAAACAGGGGTCTGTATGACGGCATGGACCATGAAGGAGCTACAGCACGGCTGAGCTTGCCAAATTGCTAAAGGCGCCGGTCATCATGGTGGTGGACTGCAGCATGGCGACACGCACCGTAGCCGCCACGATTCTCGGCTGTCAACTTTTCGACCCCGAAGTTGCTATTAAAGGGGCCATTCTGAATCGGGTCGCAGGGGCCCGTCACGAAGCCGTCATCCGCTCCGCCATAGAGGAGCGCTGCGGAGTGCCGGTTTTAGGGGCACTCCCCCGGATACAGGAGAAAATATTTCCAGAAAGGCATATGGGTCTGGTGCCCCCGCGGGAACACCTGGAGGCCCGACGGGCGATAGAAGAGACGGCCCGGATTGTCGATGGGCAGGTCGATGTGGATAGAGTGTGGAAGATTGCCCAGGAAGCCCCTGCCGTTGACATCAACATACCGGACAGGCAGCAAGAAGAGCGGCCTATCTGCTCGTCGGGACGACCAAAAATCGGTTTTATCCGGGATTCCGCCTTCTGGTTCTACTATCCGGACAATCTGGAGCTCCTCGAACAATTGGGGGCATCCCTTGTCGCATGCAGTGCTCTTGACGACAAGGAACTTCCTCCCGTAGACGCCCTATATATCGGAGGCGGTTTTCCTGAATCCCATGCCGCTGCGCTGGCCGCCAACACAGATTTCCGAAAATCTCTCCGCGAAGCGGTGGAGGCGGGGCTTCCCGTTTATGCGGAGTGCGGAGGACTGATGTATCTCGGGAAAGAGCTCCTTGTGGAAGAGAAAGTATTTCCCATGACCGGGGTATTTCCCTTCCGCTTTGTTTTAGGCAAGCGCCCGCATGGTCACGGGTACACGATCCTCGATGTCGATGCCCCTAATCCCTATTTCCCTATCGGAGAGACCCTTCACGGTCACGAGTTTCATTACTCCCATATCCAGGAATGGGAAGAGGGACCCTTTACCTTGGTTTTTAAAGTGAAGCGCGGGCAGGGTATCCATGGGGGCAGGGATGGTCTGCTCTATAAGAATGTCTTGGCCACCTATTCCCATATCCACGCCTCGGGAGCGAAGGGCTGGGCCAAAACATTATTGGAGAAGGCCTCTTGTTATGGGAGAAGCAAAATGTTAGGGGAAAAGATGATGGTGCATGAGACCCCGGTTATCACAGAGATGTCCAGAACGTCAAGACTTTCGGTTTCACCGAGGCTTATGGGTTTGTCTTAGTAAAATCTACATAAATAATAAAAAGGGGGTAGTAAAGATATGCCGCAGTTAGAAATTGGAGGAACGACGTACGAAGTGGATGAGGATGGTTTCCTGCAGGAACTGGACAAGTGGGGTAGAGGCTTTGCACAGGGCTACGCTTCCATAGAAGGCATCGAAGGAGAACTGACCGAAGATCATTGGAAACTTATCGATTACATCAGGGAGTATTATGCTCAGTTCGGCATTGCTCCCATGATCAGAAAGATGTGTAAAGATACTGGACTTGACTTAAAAAAAATATATGCACTCTTCCCATCCGGACCGGCCAAGGGGGCTTGCAAGCTCGCCGGCCTTTCGAAGCCGACGGGATGCGTCTAAACACGACGTCCACTGTGCCACGATGACAATGGCTGTCCCGTTCAGGGAAAATGGCGGCCTCGTTTTCTTCAGGGGAGCCGTCCCATGAATGATGATGTGAGAACCCCCGCCTCTGAGGCGGGGGTTACGGGTTACGCTTCCGGTCAAGAATAGGGATTCTGCTTATGGCGAATGAATTCAAGGTGAATGAGAAAATCATCCGCGTGATGGTCGGATTCATCACCGATGTCGGCAATATGGATGGGATCGTTTATTACGCCCGGCCGGATTTGGTGTTGGGAGCCGGATTCGGCACGGCGATTTCCACCCAGGGAGGCCCCAAGGTACAGGAGGAGTTGAGGAAACTCGGCAGCGCCGGTACAACCGATGTCGTCGTCACCGGCGGAGGAAACCTACAGGCCAAGTACATCCTGCATGCGGTCGGACCCCGATTCCAGGAAGAGGACAGCGAGGAAAAACTCCGGGAAACAATGCTCAATACACTGCGAAAAGCGGAAGAGCATCAGATGCAGCGGATAGTTTTTCCTGCCATGGGAGCAGGGTTCTACGGGATTCCGCTGGAAGTTTGCGCCCGCGTGACGCTGGAAGCCGCCAAGCTCTTTTTGGGGAGCAACTCCGCGCTGCGGGAGGTTGTTTTTTGCCTTCGCGACTCCCGGGAGCTGAAGGAGTTCCAGGCGTATCTTCAGAAAATGATTTAAGTTCCATGGGGATTTTTCCCTTCCCCGGGTAGTGAAGCTCCCCGCGGCTTGCCGCGGGGTATTTTGCAAGGATATTTGATAAAGAGTTTTCCGCTGCCATGCCCGCCGAACGGCATGGCAGCGGTTTGAGGAGGATGGGATGAGCGAGACCCTTCGTTTTTTTTCCGATGAACTGCAACTGATGGCCCTGGGTTTTATGGCCGTCGTTTATATTCTGCGCATCCGCTGGCTGCTGAAATTCAAGGCATCCCGGGACAGACAGGCAAAGTCAGAAAACATGAGCGCTTCTTCGCTCAAGGGGATTGTCTATTCCTGGGCGAACGTCGCCATGCCCTGGTCGATGGAAAGCACCCGCCAAATGACCTTTTTCTACATCCAATTCGTGGTTTTCCACGTGGCGGTGGCCACCAATATCGGGATGTCTTTCATTATCCCGTACGCGCCCGGTTTGATGAAACCCGTCATCGTGGTCCGCATTCTCCAGATCCTCTTTGGCGCGGCCTGCGCGATCGGCTGCCATCGGCTGTACCGCCGTCTCAGCAACCCTGCCATTCGCCTGATCAGCACCCCGGATGACTTTTTTTCCCTGGTTCTGCTGACCGTCTGGTTGTTCGCTTCCATATTTGCGGCCCCGAACCGCCCGGATCTGGGAGAAGGTTCTCTGATGGTCTATTTCATTATGACCGCCTTTTTTCTGGTCTATGTCCCCTTCAGCAAAATCTCCCACTATCTCTATTATCCGTTTACCCGCTTTTATTTCGGGAGAACCATGGGGCACCGAGGCGTCTACCCGATCAAACGGGTTCCGCAAACGAAAAACACCGCAGTGAAGGGGTAATATCGCATCAGGAGTAAAAAATGGCCGTAAAAGCAAGATCCCATAAAGCCGAGAAATTCGTCGAAAGATTGCGTAAGAAACTCAACCGCCAACTGGTAGGCTCCCTGGCGGGCTGCGTTCACTGCGGCATGTGCACGAATTCCTGTCACTACGTCCTTGCAAACCCGGACGATCCGACCTATGCCCCGGCTCACAAGGCGGATCAGATCCGTAAGATTTTCAAACGCAACATTGACTGGACCGGAAGAGTTTTCCCCTGGTGGGTTCATGCCGAAGACATCCGCACCGATGAAGATCTGGAAAGGCTCAAGGATATCGTTTTCGGAAAATGCACGAATTGCCGAAGATGCTCTCTCAATTGCCCCATGGGGGTGGATTTTGCCACGCTCAACCGGATGGCCCGGGGATTGCTGGTTTCCGTCGGCGTCATGCCGGAGGGGGTGGCCGTCGTCAGCAAGGATCAGTGGGAGGTGGGAAACCAGATGGGGGTTCTGCCGCAGGACTACCTGGAGACCCTCGAATGGCTGTCCGACGAACTGGAAAACGAATTCAAGGATCCCGCGGCGAGGATTCCCATCGATAAAATGGATGCGGATATCGTCTACGCCATCAATCCCAGGGAGGTCAAATACGATCCCCGGACTATAACTGATGCGGCCCGCATTTTCTATATTGCAGGAGCGAATTGGACCATGCCCAGCGATGGTTGGGACATGACCAATTTCGGCCTCTTCTCCGGGGACGATGAGCTCGGCGCGGCGGTCGCTCAGCGGGTCTACGACAAGGTGATTGAACTGCGAGGGAAAACGCTGGTATTGTCCGAGTGCGGACATGGATACCGCTCTACCCGGTGTGAAGGACCGAACTGGTCGGGGAAAGGGGTGCCCTTTGTCATAGAGAGCTCCGTTCTGACGATGCTCCGTTATATCAAAGAGGGCCGGATTCTGGTGGATAAAGAAAAAAACAGGGATCCGGTCACTTTCCACGATTCCTGCAACAATGCCCGAAGCTGCGGATTCTTTGAGGAACCGCGAGAGCTGCTCAATCTGCTGGTGACCGATTTTCGCGAGATGTATCCGAACCGTGCGGAGAATTTTTGTTGCACGGGCGGGGGCGGGGCGATGTCCATGTCGGAATATACCCCGGAACGCCTGAAATCGGCCAAAATCAAGGCGGACCAGCTCAAGGCTACAGGGGCCAAGACGGTCGTCACTTCCTGCCACAACTGCGTGGACGGTCTAACCGACGTGATCCGGCATTATAAACTGGGCATGAAGGTGACGCAACTGGTCACCCTGGCTGCCAACGCCCTGGTGATCCCGGAGAGGGTCGTTGTTCCCGTTGAAGTACAATAGCGTGCCCCGAAATTCGGACCGAGCGTAAGTTATCAAAAGTCTGTCTAACCTGTTTATAGAAGGATATTGTCAACCGAGAAAAGGAAGTCCTGCCATGCGACATGCTCCCCGACGATACCCGTCCGGGAAAAGGTCGAGTAAATCATCCACGTCGATGCCGTTTGCCTTGCAGGTTGCAAACACGGAAGGGATGGTTCCTGTATTGCGGAAATGGTCCCGCAAATAATGGATGATTTGCCAGTGTTTGTCGGTCAATCCGTCCGGAAGCGGCCACTCGCTGGCCACAATTTGGGCAAAGTGATCATCCCATTGCTCGTAGGATTCCAGAAATCCGGCTTTCGTCAGTTTATATTTGGATTTAAGAATGGAATAACTCTCGTAAGTCAGCCAAGGATTGCTTTCGTACATGAACTGATAGTTGATTCCGGCAATCCTGCATGCCCCTCTGATATACCCCGTGGGAAAGAGAAACGTGAGTCTGCTGAGTTTGAGATGATTGTCCGCGCAGGCGTAAACAACCAACGGGACTGTTTTTTCCCCAACGAATTTTCTGCGCAGATAATGGATGAATTTCCAGTGTTCCGGCGTCAACCCCTCGTAAATCCCAAGATGTCCGGCCATACCTTCCGCAAATACTTCGTCCCATTGTTCCGGCGGATTCAGGAACCCGTGTTCGTCGAGGGTATACTGATGGCCACTAAAATTGATCGTGCTGGGCTCTTCGGGCAAGATGCCTTCCTTTGAACGTTACCTTGATGAAGGCGGTTAAGGGCAAAGGGAAAAATTCTCTTTGCCCCTTCGATTCTCAGCCATTTTAATCTTTTACCTTCAGATAATCAATACTGCCGTCGTTCAGCGGCCTTCCCGTTAAAGGAGTATTGCCCGTGACAACATGTCATGGACTCCTCCGACTGCAACGTTCGTCTTGTGGTAGTCCATCAGTTGCCCCAGGTGCCGTTTACAGTTGGAACACGCCGCAGCCACATATGTTGCACCGGTGTCCCTGATCTGCTCAAGCTTCTTTTTCCCGGAGACGTTCATTCTGAACTCAAGAATATCGTCCATCGCAGAGAGGCCTGCGCCTCCTCCGCAACACCAGTTCTCCCCCCGATTGGGATACATCTCGCGGAAATCCGCGCAGGAGGCCTGAAGAATAATGCGGGGCTCTTCGGTAATGCCGCAAGAACGACCGAAATTGCAAGGATCATGATACACCACCGGCTCAGGATTTTTGCTCTTGTCGAATTGCAGCCGCTCATTCACAATATGTTCCGCTGTCCACTGCATGCAGTTGATGATTTTGAATGGGAGATCCCCCCACCACTTGCCGGGTTCCATCATCATTTTCATGACCCGATATGCGTGGCCGCATTCGCCCATGAGCATGACTTTACTGCGTAAACGCTTGGCTTCCTCCACATACGGTTTGTTGTCCGCCTTCATATCGGCATCATTACCGGTGAACAGGCCATAGTTGGCGCCGTCGAAGCATGCGGAGCTCATTGTCCACTTATCAGACATGCCCAGAACATGAAACACTTTGGCCAATCCCATGGTCGCCTCTGGATTGACCAGGACATCTCCCGAGGGCGGCACATAGAAATAATCCGCTCCGACCACATCGATTGGGATCTTGACATCGACACCGTGCTCGTCCACCATCTCTTCCTCGAGGAAGGCTATGGCGGCTTTGAAGGCTTCCGGCGATGCCCCGTCCGTATTGCGAGTCCGCAGAGAGGTCTTCACGACTCTCTTCATGGTTTCCGGCGTCAGTCCTACTTTGTCCAGTATCCCGCGGATTTTCCGTGTGATTACCGAATTATCAATTCCAAAGGGGCAAAAGGTGGCACATCGGCGGCAACCCGTGCAGGAGTATGAATCCTGCACCCATTTTTCTAAATCAGCCGTTCTGAAATCCTTTGCCCCGACCAGACTGCCGAATATCTTGCCGCTGGTGGTTTTGTGTCTTTTGTAAATGCTTCGGATCAGGTCGGAACGAAGCACAGGATTAAATTTCTTCTCCGGGCTCCCAAAGTATACCGGACACTGCGTCGCGCATGTCCCGCATCTTGCACACATTTCCATGTACAGTTTGAGAACTCTGGGTCCCCCTTCAATCGCCGTAATTGCACCGATCACTTCCTCAGCTAAATTATCCGTCATGCTCTCCGGGATTTTGTTGGACGGGCTCGACAGGGCCGGGGTTTTTTGGGGTGGAGCTGTGGGACCAGCCGCCGGCTTGTCTTCGACAGCCACACCAACAGACGCCATCGCGCTTTTGTTCGTCATACTATCTCCTCTTTATCAAGGTTTGGGTAAAGAAAATGCCGCCAAAGTGAAGGATCTTCGAAAACGGAATGAACAGGATGAGCACCTGGGACAGTGCAAGGTGGAGCAGAAACATCTCATTTTTCGGGATTACCGGCGAGAAACTGAGCAGAGACGCTGCCCATACTCGCGTTTGCTCAAGGTCGAAGGGCGCAGAAAATCTGAGCAGATCACCAGTGACGATTATAACTACGACCAACAGGGTGGCCAGAACATCTGGAATGCCTGTGATCTCGCGCACTCTTGGCAAGGCAATTCGGCGCAAGAGCAGCAACAAACCGATTGCCAAGAGAAGGATCCCCGCAGCCCCGCCGGCAAGGCTGGACATCAAATCGATCCCCTTGGGCGACATGCCGGCCGCTTCCAGCATTCGGTCGATGGCTCCCGTAAAGACGCGAATATGACCCAGAAAAACCAACGCGAGTGTGGCGTGAAAGAACCAGGCAAGAAACCACAAAACTCGATCTCCTCTGAACAAACTGGGGAATAACAGCGTCTCCGCCAGCACCTCTCGAAAAGTCGAACCGCCCGCGGGAAAAAGGGTCATCTTGGCTGGTTGAGGCGATTTAAACCAAGTCCAGAAGCGATAACTCATTCCAGCAACAAATGCGGGCACGACCACATATGGCAGTATTACGCCGACGATGAATTTAACGGTATTCACTTGGGACCTCCAAAATAGTTAATAAACCTCCCGGCAGCAAGATGCGGGTTATCTGAGACAGCTAAGGAATGACGCAAGTTTTGGGAATTTACCCGGAGAGATTAAACCGCTGAGTATCTCCCTATAGGCAGCCGCTCGGCTTCGGTAATCCGGCCAGTCGATAAGCCCCTCGGGCGACACCACAGGGAAACATGGAGCAGATCGCACCGGAGGTGAACCCTGTAGCTTTGCCGATTTTGGCAATGGGCGGGCCTTCTCCATGTTCGCGATAGTATTCACGCACGTACTCGATGATTCTCCAGTGATCCTCCGTTAAAGGGCCCAGATCGTTGCGCCGCGCCAGCTCGAGGGCCATTTCGCGAGTCCAATTGGAAATCTCACTCAGGAATCCATCGTTGTCTAAACTTTCTGCATTAAGGACTTGTGCTTCCACGAGCCGCCTCCTTGATTGGATAAGACATTGCTTACGCGTAGTTGAACTATAGGGGAGTCTTTTTTGCTTGTCAAGGGATATTTTGCTGGCAGGTGTTATTTTGCGAACCATTCTATATATTGACAACATGTCGCCAACCGAGTATGGTTCGCCCGGCTGCTGCCGGGATAGATTCTACGGATGAAGGCAAGTATCACTCAAACGTTGCAGGCGGAATATCCATTATGAACCTTATTGCGTCCCTGGTCGCTATCCTGATTTTGACCCTGTTGGCCCTGGGGATAGCATTCAGCCCCTTTTCCTTTCTGCTGACGGCGATCCTCCCTTATGCCGCCTTTACGGTCTTCATTGTAGGGTTCATCTATCGCGTCGTTAAGTGGGCCAAAGCCCCCGTTCCCTTCCGCATCACGACCACCTGCGGCCAGCAGACCTCCCTCCCCTGGATCAAGAATAATCCTCTGGAGAGCCCATCCAACGTTTGGGGCGTGATCGGACGGATGGCCCTGGAGGTTTTCCTTTTCCGGTCGCTCTTCCGGAACACCGACGTGGCGATCGTGGGGCAAAGGCCCGTTTACGGCAGCGCCAAATGGCTCTGGTTTTTCGGGCTTCTCTTTCACTGGTCTCTGTTGATCATTGTGCTTAGGCACATGCGTTTCTTCATCGAGCCGATCGCCCCCTGGATCAACGGCCTCTCGCTGATCGACGGTTTCTTCGAGATTGGCGTCCCGACCCTCTATCTTAGCGACACAGCCATCCTCGCGGGGCTGACGTTTCTGTTTCTCCGCCGGATGGTCGTCCCCCGGCTGCGCTACATCTCCCTGGTCACCGATTACTTCGCGCTCATGCTTTTGCTCGGTATCGTGACCACGGGCCTCCTGATGAGGCACTTCTTCCCCGCCGATCTTCTCCACGTGAAGAACCTGACTCTGGGGTGGGTCACCTTTGCCCCAGCCGTCCCTAAGGGGGTTGGTACGGTCTTCTACATTCATCTGTGTTTCGTTTTCACACTGTTGATCTGGTTTCCCTTCAGCAAGCTGATGCATATGGGGGGGATCTTCCTGAGCCCGACGCGGAACCTCGCCAACGACAACCGGATGAACCGGCATATCAACCCCTGGAACGCCCCGGTCAAGGTCCACACCTATGAAGAATACGAAGACGAGTTCCGGGAGAAGATGAAGCTGGCGGGACTGCCTCTGGAGAAGGAGTAGCGATGGCCTCTGCGAAGATACCCAACCCCGACGAGCTGATCGCGATCAGGTACGAACCGCCGGAGACGCCCTGGATGGATACCCCCGTCGTTTTCCGGCCGGGGACCTGGAGCTACAGCGGAAGCGCAAAGAGCCTGACCGCGCTTGGCCTCCCGAACCCGAGGGCCTGGCAGCCCCCCGACGAGGACTGGAAACTCCCGGAGAACTGGCAGTCGATCATCCTGGAGGGTTTCCGGGAGCGTCTGGAAAAGAACCGGCCGTTCCGCCTCTTCATGGATATCTGCGTCCGGTGCGGCGCCTGTGCGGACAAGTGCCATTTCTACATCGGCACCGGCGACCCGAAGAATATGCCGGTGCTTCGGGCCGAGCTCTTGCGTTCCGTCTACCGCCGCTATTTTACCGAATCGGGAAAGCGCTTCGGCAGGCTGGCCGGCGCGCGGGACCTGACAATGGAGGTCCTCAAGGAGTGGTTCTACTACTTCTACCAGTGCACGGAGTGCCGGCGGTGTTCCGTCTTCTGCCCCTACGGCATCGACCAGGCGGAGATCACCATGATGGGCCGGGAGCTTCTCAACCTCGTCGGCTGCAATATCAACTGGGTCACCGAGCCGGCGGCGAACTGCTTCCGGACGGGAAACCACCTCGGCATCCAGCCCGGCGGCGTCAAGGACATGCTCGAATTCATGAGGGACGACATCGAGGACCGGACCGGCGTGCACGTGGAGGTCCCCCTCAACAAAAAGGGCGCGGAGATCCTCTTCGTCACCCCTTCCGGCGACTACTTCGCCGACCCCGGGACTTACACCTGCATGGGTTACCTGATGCTCTTCCACGAGATCGGCCTGAACTACACCTTCAGCACCTACGCCTCCGAGGGGGGAAACTTCGGCCTGTTCACCTCCCACGAGATGATCAAACGCCTCAACGCCAAGATCTATGGGGAGGCGAAGCGGCTGGGGGTCAAATGGATCCTCGGGGGCGAGTGCGGCCACATGTGGCGGGTCCTCCACCAGTACATGGACACGATGAACGGCCCGGCGGATTTCCTCGAAGAGCCGGTTTCCCCGATCACCGGGACGCGGTTCGAAAACGCCCGCTCGACGAAGATGGTGCACATCGCCGAATTTACCGCCGATCTGATCCGGAACAGGAAACTGAAGCTGGATCCGTCCCGGAACGACGCCTACCGGGTCACGTTTCACGATTCCTGCAACCCAGCCCGGGCGATGGGACTTTTCGAAGAGCCCCGATATATCATCAGCCACGTCTGCAACCATTTCCACGAGATGGCCGAGGATACAATCCGGGAGAAGACCCTCTGCTGCGGCGGCGGGGCTGGGCTGGGAAACGACGAGAACATGGAGATGCGGATGCGCGGGGGGATGCCACGGGCCATGGCCGTCAAGCAGGTGCGGGAAAAGCACGGCGTGAACCGCCTTGCCTGCATGTGCGCCATCGACCGGGCGACCCTGACCTCCCTCATGGAGTACTGGGTGCCGGGGGTGACCGTGATGGGAGTCCATGAACTGCTGGCCAACGCCCTCGTCATGACGGGGGAAAAGGAGAGGACGACGGACCTGCGCGGCGAATCGCTGGAAGGAAAGGCAGCCGATGAAGCTCTATAACCGGGGAATGATCATCGCCGGGATCGTGGTCTTTTTGATCGCGGCCACCTTTCCGTTCTGGTATGGCAGGGGAAAGGCGGTTTCCCCGCCGGACCTGAAGCTGGATACGCCCGCCATCCAGCGGCTGAAGAAAAAACTCTGTGTGGAGCCGGCCCCGTTCATGCGGTCGAACCATATGAAACTCCTCGGCGCCTGGCGGGACGGCGCCGTCCGGGAGGGGATCCGGTCCTACACCGCGGCGGACGGACGGGTCTTTCAAGTCAGCCTTACCGGGACCTGCCTGGAATGTCACAGCAACAAGAAACAGTTCTGCGACCGATGCCACGATTATTCCGGGGCAAAACCCGCCTGTTGGAGTTGTCATATCATACCCGAGGAGGTCCGGTGATGGCGCCCACTCGTAGAGAATTCCTTAAAAAAGCGGGGCTTTCGGCCGTCGGCCTGGTTCTTCCCTTTCTGCCTTCACTCTCCTTGGCTCAAGCCGGAATCCCGATCGCAGGCAGCTTATCCCTTGCGGCTCCGGGACGTTTTCAAGCGCTGAAGGCAAAGCGCTGGGCGATGACGGTCGAACCAAGAAAATGCAGACCCGGTTGTACGGATTGCATCACCGCCTGCCATCTTGAGCACAACGTGCCCGATTTCGGAAACCCCAAGGATGATGTCCACTGGATCAGCCTTGAAAGGGTTGAACATATCTTTCCCGCGGAGGCCCATCCCCGGTTGCCGGAATCGATCACGAAACTTCCTGTCCCGGTTCTCTGCAACCACTGCGAGAACCCGCCCTGCGTGCGGGTCTGTCCGACGCAGGCGACCTTCAAGAGGGCAGACGGGATCGTGATGATGGACTATCACCGCTGCATCGGGTGCCGGTTCTGCATGGCCGCCTGCCCCTACGGGTCCAGAAGCATGAACTACCGCGATCCCCGGCCCTTCATCCGCAAAATCAATCCGGCTTTTCCGACACGGACCAAGGGCGTGGTGGAAAAATGCAATTTCTGCGAGGAAAGGCTTGCCCGGGGGATCCTTCCCGCCTGTGTCATCGCCTGTAAGGACAAGGCCCTGGCATTCGGCGATCTGGAAGATCCCCGTTCAGACGTCCGGTTCATTCTTGACAAAGGCCTATCTCTCCGGCGGAGACCGGAACTGGGAACAGGACCTCAGGTCTATTATATTTTGTGAGGCTGCCATGCTCGAAAAAGCCCTGAAAGGAAGTCGCGGATACGGAATCTGGGTGGCATTTCTGCTGCTGTTGGTTGCTATCGGTTTTTTCTTCTACCTGAGGCAGCTCGATTACGGTCTGGGGATCACCGGCATGAGCCGGGACGTCTCGTGGGGGCTTTATATCGCCCAGTTCACCTTCCTGGTCGGGATTGCGGCGTCGGCAGTGATGCTGGTTCTGCCTTACTATCTCCACGACTTCAAGGCATTCGGGAAGATCACGATCCTCGGGGAATTCCTGGCCGTCTCCGCCGTGACGATGTGCATTACTTTTGTCTTCGTCGACCTCGGCCAACCCGGCCGGGCTGTAAATCTCCTTCTCTATCCTTCTCCGAGATCCGTGCTGTTCTGGGACGTGATCGTCCTGAACGGTTATCTTTTGTTAAACATCATTACCGGCTGGACAGTCCTTGAGAGCGACAAGAAGGGCATTCCGCCGCCGACCTGGGTGAAGCCGCTGATTGTCCTCTCCATTCCTTGGGCTGTCAGTATCCATACCGTCACGGCCTTCATCTACTCGGGTCTGCCGGGAAGGGGCTTCTGGCTGACGGCGATCATGGCGCCCCGGTTTCTCGCTTCGGCCTTCGCCTCCGGGCCGGCTCTCCTGATCCTGTTCTGCCTGATCCTGAGGCGGTTCGCCCGGTTCGACGCCGGAGAAAAGGCGATTCAGACCCTGGCCAAGATCGTGGCCTATGCCCTGGCGACGAGCATCTTCTTTGTCCTGGTGGAGCTCTTCACCGTCTTCTACAGCCAGATACCGGGGCACATGCAGCATCTGACGTATCTCTTCGCGGGGTTGGACGGCCACCACACGATTGCCCGGTGGATGACCGTGTCGGCATTTACCGCCTTGACAGCCCTCGTATTGCTGATCATCCCCCGAACACGGAAGAACGAATCGCTTCTGGCGTTGGCCTGTATCGGCGTGTTTCTGTCTCTCTGGATCGAGAAAGGACTGGGGCTGGTGGTGACGGGTTTCGTGCCTTCCCCCTTGGAGACGATCACCGACTATACCCCTACGGGACCGGAAGTGGCCATCACCATCGGAGTTTGGGCCTTGGGATTGCTGATGATCACGCTACTCTACAAGATTTTCATTTCCGTAAGAAAGGAGTAGACAATTGGCCGCCACACTCAGACCTTTTGAATTCTTCCATCATCACCGCATATCAAAGCAGGTCTTTATCAAAAATCATAGACTTGCCGAAGGAGTAGCCAATGGGTAAGAAAGACGCCATCCGAATCGTGGCGGTAGGAGCAAATGCGGCCGGTCTCAGAGCCGCCGCCCGGGCAAAGAGGCTTTTACCCAATGCCACTGTCACCGTTATCGATCGCGGCAAATTCATTTCTTATGGGGCCTGCGGGATGCCCTATCTGGTTTCCGGAGACATCGAGACTGCCGATAAACTCCGCGAGACGGCGTATGGCGTGATCCGGGACCCGGATTTCTTCCGGAAGGCCAAGGGACTTGAGGTCGTTGTCCAAACCGAGGTGGAACGGATCGACCGGGAAGGTCGCAAAGTCGTCTGCAAATCCCTTCTGACCGGAGAGACCAAAGAGTATCCCTACGACAAATTGATCCTGGCCACCGGAGCCGCTCCTATCGTGCCTCCTGGAATCCCCAGGAACAACCATAGGGTGTCCACCTTCAAGATTCTCGAAGATGGGATTGTCTTACGGAAGGCCCTCCAAACCGGACAGATAGAAAAGGTCGGGCTTGTAGGCGCCGGGCCCATCGGCTGTGAACTGGCCGAGGCGTGTACGGCCATGTGGGGCGCCAAGGCAATCCTCTTTGACGCTGCTCCCAACATCTTGCCCGCCATGCTCGATCCGGAGATGGCCCGGGTCGTGGAAACATACATGAAGGGGGAGGGAATAGAAATCCATACGAATTGTCCACTGCAGGACGTCGTTGAATCCAAGGAAGGGGTGACCATCAAAACACCAAAAGGCGACTTCGAAGTGGATCATGTCATCATCGCCATAGGGGTGAAGCCCGATAGCACGCTGGCCGCCGATTGCGGACTAAAGATCGGCAAGACGGGCGGAATCGTCGTGGACGAGAAGATGACCACGAGCGACCTGAACATCTTCGCCGCCGGCGACTGCGTGGAGCTGAAGCATCTCGTCTCGGGAAAGGCCGCCATACTTCCGCTCGGTTCGCTGGCCAATCGGGAAGGGCGGGTGATCGGTTCGAACCTTGGCGGGGGTGACGAGCGATTCGGGCCGGTGGTGGGCAGTGCAGCGGTGAAGGTCTTCGACATGAACGTATCGTCCACCGGGCTTACAACGAAAGCGGCGGAGGAAGCTGGCTTCGCTGTCGGCGTGGCGTGGGGCAGTTTCACGGATAAAGCCGATTACTATCCGGGATTTGAGAACCTCCATTTGAAGCTTGTGTATGACAGGAAGACAACCAAACTCTTAGGGCTTCAGGGCTTCAGCAAGGGGGAAGTGGTCAAGAGGGTGGATGTGTTTGCGTCGCTCCTCAGGCATGGCGGAAAGCTTGAGGACCTACTCGATGCGGAGTTCGCCTACGCACCGCCGTTTGCTCCGGCGGTCGACCCCCTGTATTCGATTGCCTGTACGGCCCGAAATGAGCTTTTAGAGGGGATTCAATCCCTCCCGCCGGATACCGATCTCGATGATCGGTTCATCGTCGATGTCCGCCGTGCCAGGGAGGCCTCCGATCGGCCGCTGCCGGAAAAGAACACGAAGAATGTGCCGTTTGAAGAGTTCCGGGTGAACTGCGATCAGGTGCCGAAAGATCAGGATGTGGTTTGCGTTTGCTCCAAGGGGGTGCGTTCCTCCGAAGCGGCGCGCGTCCTGAAGGATAAGGGCTGCGCCAACGTCAAATACCTTGGCGGCGGTTCTTTGATGAAACTGGCTCAAAAGGCGCGGTAAAAAGCAGGATTTGATCGGTTGAACAGGAGAAAAGGATGGAACTGACCTCGGAAGAAAAAGAGCTGCTCTGCCGGATCGCAAGCAATCAATACAGCGGAGGCGCCTATAAGCGTGCGACGTGGATTGACATGGTCTGCCCCACCAAAGCGGACAAGGCAGTGCTGGAAATTCTCTATCGCAAGGGCCTAGCTGAAACCGGATTGGGAGGAACCGTGGCGGGCGATCCTTATGACGCCTGTTGGTTAACCCCGAAAGGAAAAGAAGCGTTGGATTAATTCTACACTGCCGAGAAGCGCCCAGGACCCCCATCATTCGTATCGAACCAAGTGAACCATTGACGGCCCGGGCAAGATCCGCCTCCCCTCCATCGCCCGGTTCCGATTGATCGGCACAAAAAGGAGAGGGCGAGCAGTGGGGAATCCATGTCGTCGGGCAGCGCTTCGAACGCAACCAGGGACCGGCGGCCCCTCCTCCCCTTCTCATCCCATCAAAGAGTAAGAATCATTCCTCTTTGATCAGATCGTACAGCAGACGGTCCATGGGGTCGATGAGGCGCTTGAAATCTCCCCCGTGACTCATCGCCGATGCGAAGAGCTCATGCCTCAGGCGACTGATCTCCACGTCCGAGCACTCCACTGGGGAAAGAGAAGCGTTCATCATGTACAATCGCTCCTTGATCAGAAGGCGTTTTGCCTTTTCGCAAAAGGGGATGAGTTGCTCCCGGATCTCCTTCAGATCCTCTTCCCAGCGTGATGGATCGATCTCCTCGGGAACGGCCGACCGGTCCTCAGGACCTGAAGCGCCGGGGTTATTAAGACGTCTCTTAATCTCCCCGATCATTGAGGCCAGCGTGGAGTATTCCAGGCCCCGGACGCCCCGACGCCATTGGAGAAGCAGAGGATTCCGCCAATACCACAGGAAGTTTCTCTCGCCCGTAGCGATTAGATCAGTGATGGCCGCGTGGATTTCTTCGATCGATTCAAGAATATTCTTCGGGACACCCTTGAAGGACCGTCCCGGTTCATACCTCACTCCCATCAGAGGATCGGAAGGACGATATGGAGATGGAGGACTCCAGAGATTTCGTAGAACGGCGGCGCCGTTCCTGTCTCCGGGCGTATCGAAATGGACCAGCGACAGGATCACCCTCCCGCGGCCGAACCGTCCCTCCAGAACCCCGGGCTCGCCGCGCAAACGCGACGGGTCCAAAAGAATACCATAGCGCTGCTCCAGCTCAGACCAGCCGATGGTTCCTCCATCCACAATATTGATATCCGCGCTGAAAGCGTCCGCTTGTGCCTCTTCATATCTCGCAAGTACCTTGATGTTCGGATCCTCGACCTGAAACCGGGAAGGCCACCAGACGAAGAATATGGGTGTATCGATCTCTTGCCACATCGCGTGCTCGGCACAGGAGAGGCGGATACGGCCGCTGAAGCTGGGGACCCTTTCTCTCGGAGGCTTCCTTTTGATCGGCAGGAGACCGAGCCCGTTTTCCGTGGCCATTCCCGCACCGCCGCAGATCCCCAGGTAATTGCCTCCTCCCGCTACAAAACACCGGATCTCCTCCATCCCCTGATCTCCAAGGGCGTTGATCTTGTTCGACGCCCAACCGCCCGGGACAAAGACCATCCGGTAACGGGAGAGCGCCCCCCTCCGAACATCCTCCGACCGGAGAAGATCGAAAGGTAGCCCCGCCTCTCTGAGGGCCCGCCAAGCCATCAGCCCCCAGAGGAACGATTCGTCCCAGAGCAGGGCGCAGGATCTTTTCGGTAGTTTTTCCGCGTCGTAAAGGAGATGATCGTTTTTCATAAATGCCTTCTCTTCCTTACTTCGGTGTCGATGATAAAAGAGAATCCGCAAAGTGATCTATATCTATTTTGGCGTTTAA
>Ga0180009_10002577_pt1 | contig 21288 bp, 22 predicted proteins | sample OS_PC_MetaG_FD_123537 | JGI IMG/M metagenome (GOLD analysis project Ga0180009, IMG submission 123537) | Groundwater microbial communities from the Aspo Hard Rock Laboratory (HRL) deep subsurface site, Sweden - OS_PC_MetaG | ecosystem: Environmental > Aquatic > Deep subsurface > Groundwater...
ATATCGCTGAAAGAATAGTTTGAGTCTTTGAATATTTTATAAAATTCATCTGTCGTTTGGGCAAAAATGCTGTTAAGTGAACCCATTAATATTATAATGGTTATAATAAACACGCTGTTACCTTTTGCCGTGAATTGATTCTAAAAGAATTTCCGCATGTTTCATAAAAGCGCCTTTTTCTTTAGTCACAATTTCAAAATATGGTTTTGCCTTTTGAATACTATCCAAGGCAAGATATGCGTTGCCAATAAAAAAATAAGCGTTCAGGTTAATGTTTTTAAATTGTGGATTGGTATTTTTCTTAACAGCCAGATTAAGTTCATTTATTCCTTTTTGAAGATCAGATTCGTTGTATGATGTAAATAATCCCAATAAATTAGATTTACTGTTTTGCAGATGAACCATTCCGAGTACGTAATGTGAATAAAATATTGTCCTGCCGTCTGGATTTATTGAAATGTCTTTATTAAGCATATCAATGGCTTTTTGAAGATCGTTGTTGTTTATGTAAATTAAGCCTTGCTGAAAACTCTCTGAAATTCTGCCCCGTGTATAACCGTTGTCTGAAGTATCCTGTAAAATGATATTATTTTTGTAATCGGGTGTAAAAATATTTAAAACAATTAAAAGAAAGAAATAAACAAAAGAGGTCACGGAAATTGAATAAAGTGAATATTTTTTAAATCCATTTAAATTACGTAAAGTGTTTAATAAATCATTTTTCTTCGATTTACCTGATATTGTAAATGTGTTTGTAACATACTGTGCCGCTTCAGAGAATTCGGCATTAAGAAATTCAAATTCTTTTTTTAATTCGTTTGATATTCGAAGCTGCTTTTCAATTTCTGGTATTAAAGTAATAATATTTTTATCCAGCGGCTCCTGCCCATTTAAATACAATACATAATCTGAAAGCTGTTTAAACGTTATTATTTTATCGATGATATTAGATTGTTTTAATTTGTTATAAACGCGAACAATCTTTTCAGCTTCAAGGTCACCGGCGCATAACGCGGATATATTGTTCTCGTCTTCGGGAGATAAATTATCTTTTTCTAACAATTCAATTAATCTGTCGTAATTGTTCATTTTGTTTCCTTTGGCATACATACTTTTAGTATTCGGCAAATTCAAATAGTGACATATTATTCCGCTTTTTTCCCCAGTTCTTCAATTGTCCTATAAAACATTTTTTTTACGGCTGCTTCGGATTTATTTAGTTTATCGGCGATCTCATTGAATTTTAACTCCTCCCAAAAACGGAGTTTTATAATCGATTGTTTTTCATGTGACAATTTATTTACCAACGCTATAATATTATCGATATCAAATTGATCGCTTTTTACCGCTTCGGACTCAATGTTGTGGTAACCTTCATCGAGCCGGGTTTGAGTTATGTTTTTATTTTTTTTATACCAGTTTACAAAAGTTAAGAACAATACCCTCCTAAGCCAGTGTTCAATATTATTAATATTGTTATATTGTTCGGCAAATGAAATATACACGCTGCTTGTAAGATCATCTACGTCGTCTTTATTTTCTATTTTTTTAGAATAATATTTTGACATAAAATAACTGTAAGAAATATCTTTTATATGAATTGACAATTTTTTAAAAGATAGATTATCACCGGATTTAGCATTTACTAATAAATGCTCAATTATTTCTTTGTCAATATTTATGAAGCTCGATTTTGAAGGCACGATAAGCACCAAATGTTTTTTAAGTTTTGAATATAATTCTTTTCAACAATAAACGTAATAGTAGCAAACAATGTGCGCGACACCAATTTATAAAAAATTGTCACTTTTAAGATATAATTGTTACTATATATAAAATAGTGATTGGTTAAGATAATAGAATAAAGTATATATAAAATTATTACGGCAAATAATTTCCATTGTATAAATAATCCCAAATGATTAATTACTATTTGCATATAATTTTACCAGTATATTTGTTTTAGTCGGAATTAGGTCATGAGAAAATATCAAACAGTATTAATTTTGTTGTTAACCTGCAGCACAGTTTCTTTTTGTCAAACTGCGTTAAAAGTATATCCCGAAACACTTCAATATAAGAATCAATTTGAAAGGCTTCAGCATTTGGTAATTTATAATGACGGCAATGAATCATTAAAAATTGACAGTATATATGTTGATGATAAATTTTATTTCGCGCGATTTGATATAGATCCAGTATTTCCGTTTACTCTTCACCCCGGAGATTCTATAAAGATGGATTGTTTATTCTGGAATTACTGGAATTATACTTACGGGGTTTACGACAGCGCCATAGTTATATACGGCGAAATACCAAATAATATTATTGTAGTCGGATCTAGTATAAATATTGGTATTGATATACCCGGAGTTGGAGAAATTGTTGGTGAAGTCTTATCCGGAAACATCAAAGTCCCAAATGCAAAAGTATTGTTTTATAGGAACGGTACAACATTAACTGATTCAACAACAACTGATAATGACGGAAACTACACAGTAATATTGAAGTCGGGCAACTATTTCGCCTCGGTTGAAAAAGAGGGTTATTATTTATCTTATAATTTAAATAGAACAAGTCCGCTGGATGCCGATTTTATTGAACTAAAAGAGAATTCAGTTCTAAATATTGATTTTGAATTAACGCCGGTTACTTTATCCGGTTACTCAATTAGGGGAAACATTTTTGATAAACAGGTAGGGGGACTAGCAAAGAAAAAAAGAAGCGGCGTTGTTGTCGCTTCAAGAGGCGATCATAATCCATCAAAGGAATCTCATACTCAAAACCATGATGCTAAAATCTTTACAGGTATCATTTATTCGGACGGGTCATATTCAATAAACAATATTATTGAACCCGGGTATTATTATCTGCAGGCTTTTTCAGAATATTTTGTGCCTGGTTATTATTCTGGTTCTACAAACACTTCTTTTTTCTGGCAGACAGCCGATTCAGTCTATATCGACAAAGAATTAAACGATGATTATAACATTTATCTTGAAAGAGATTCATCATATGGCGCGGGAATAATATCGGGTAAAGTTTATTTGAATTCTGATTCTAATTTTGTAAATACAATAGTTTATGCCCAATCGGAAAACGGTAAAATTTATTCTCACAATTTTGTGGACGCAAATGGTAATTATAAAATATCAGGATTACCTTACGGTAAATATAAAGTTGTCGCTCAGCTTATCGGGTACAATAATGCTGTTACGCCTTCAGTAATTATAGACGAGCAGAATACATCTGTATCAGGAATGGATATTCAATTTGAAATTACGGGAATAGATAAAAAAGAAAGTGTTCCGAATAACTTGCAACTATTTCAAAACTATCCTAATCCGTTTAATCCAGAAACAATAATTAGTTTTTCTCTTAATAGAAATTCGTTTGTAACATTAAAAATTTATGATTTGCTTGGCAATGAAATTGGGGAGATAGTTAAGGGGAATAAATCAGCCGGCATTCATAGAATTATATTTAATACAGCCGATCTGCAAAACGGCGGAATGAATTTATCGAGCGGGGTTTATTTTTACAGATTATTGTCTCACAACCAAATATTAACAAGAAAAATGGTACTGCTTCGCTGAAAAATATAGTTAACCATGCAGTTCAAAATTGTCCTTTTATTTAATACATCAAAAATATAAATGTCACCATTTCCGCCATTCTTTTACTATTAAATAGTAACATATATAATCGCCGGTTAAGCAGAAAAGTTTTCTTAAGAACAATATTTTTCACGGGAGTAAATTAAAGTAGTCTAACATTTAAAAAAAATAAATAAAAACGTCCAAAAATAAGACAAGGTATCATATAATTAAGTTAATGTAAGGAGAATAAAATGAACCCCAATAAATACAGTATTATAATCGGACTTGCTGTTGTTGCGGCATTCACAATAATAGTTGCGCAAAGTTTCAGACCAAATGAAATTCCAAACGGCTTTATAAATGATTGCGCAAATTGTCATATAAATCCTAACGGAGGAGGCACACGTAATGCTTTTGGATCTGCTGTCGAAAACGGATTCTTATCGCAGCCAGGTCCCGGCGGTCATGTACAATGGGGAAGCGCATTAGCTTCGCTTGATTCCGACGGTGACGGTTTTACCAACGGCGAAGAACTGCAGGACCCTTCCGGAGTATGGACAGGCGGATCTATAGGAAATCCGGCGCTTGTTACAAATCCCGGCGATCCGAACAGCCACCCCGATATTACTTCGGTTGATAGATCGAATGATATTTCACTCCCGGGAAATTATACGCTCGAGCAAAATTATCCCAATCCCTTTAATCCATCTACCGTTATTAATTTTTCCGTTCCTGAACAAAGTAATGTTTCATTAACTATTTATAATAGCCTGGGACAATTTGTAGAAGAAATTGTAAATGAAAATTTGTCCGCGGGTAATTATAATGTTCAATGGCGCGCGGTTAATTTATCAAGCGGCGTTTATTATTATACATTGGCAACGCAAAACTTTAGAGAAAGTAAAAAAATGATTTTAGTGAAATAACCTTTTGATATTTTTTATAAATAAGGCGGTTGTATGAAAGAATTGAAAGTACTGTTGTTTTTACTAACACAGATTATATTTTTAACTAAAACGGATGCTCTTCCTCGTTATGCTCTTAAGCTTGGTGATAATTGTGCTTCATGCCATGTTAACCCAACCGGCGGTAATATGAGAAATTTAAACGGATGGCATTTCGGTAAAAACCTGCTTGGAATGTTTACGCCTCATGATAAAAAGTTTAAACTTTCGCCCCAGCTGAACGAAAACATTTCATTTGGACTTGATTACAGAACCCAATTTTTATATTCGCAGGAAAAAGAAAAAACTGACTTTCAGGAAATGACCGGATCAATTTATGCCGATGTTGGCATTGGCGAAAAGATAAATGTATTTGCGCGGTATGACTTTATTAATTTTATATGGGAAGGTTATGCCGTTGCAAAAATATTGCCCAATGACGGCTACATTAAGGTTGGAACATTTCAGCCTAATTATGGAATAAGATTGGACGATCATACCGCTTATACTAGAGGCGGTGATTTCTTCCTGCTTTTTACACAAGGCGCCCGGCAGGGTTTATTATATGATCCTTTCTACCGTGAAACAGGAATTGAGTTTGGATTAAATTTCGCCGGCATCAGCAACTTTACATTCAGCGCCGGAAAAAATTCAGCCAATACATCTTTTCGTGCAGATCCAACTTATACGGCAAGACTTGAATTTACACCGCGCATAGGGGAACTTGGTATATTACTCGGCGCCTCTTCGGTTATAACTCATTTACCTCGTAGGTCAAATTTAATTGGCGGATTCTTTGGGATTGGATTCGGAGATTTCGCGCTGCTCGCGCAATATGATGTGGCCGAAGATTTAAGAGCAATTGATACGAAATCTAATTTTATGATGACGCAGGCTTCATATCAAATAATGGGCGGGCTCGAAGCTATCGTACGTTATGACAAAATTGATCCGGATAATGCCGTTGAGAAAGATGAAATATCACGGCTTGTTGTCGGTTTTGAATTCTTTCCTTATAGTTTTATAGAAATTAGGCCGCAGTATAGATTTATATTTGAGCACGAAGGAGTTGATAATAATTCGGCAGTGATTCAACTTCATTTTTGGTATTAAAATTTATTTTTGATTAAGATAATTGTCCCGTCTAGTTTTAGTCTTTTATGTAACAATCATTCTTGCATTTAGATGTGAGGGGTAATTGGAAATATAAGTATTTTAAAAAAAAGTGTTACATAAATTTTATTTTAGAAAATGATATTCGCCATAACGGTGCGGAACTAATTATTTATTATAACTACATTTAAAAGTCTACTTTAATAAGCGCAATACTTAAGAATTTACCCTCCGAAGCCTTTAGCGCAGGAGGGCTGCAACTTCCCCGCTTGACGAAGCGGGCGGATTGATTTACTTGTTAGCTGTCATTCCTAAACAATTTATTTTATTGCTTCTAAATTATATTAATTTTATAATTGTATTGCTATTGTCATTACAAAAGAAAAGAGAGTAAAATGAATAAATCAGCAACTATACAAGCGAGAATTGATCCTAACGTTAAGAATAAAGCTCAGAAAATTCTCAATAAATTGAATATTACTATGTCAGAGGCAATTTCAATTTTTTTAACTCAAGTTTCTTTAAATAAAGGAATTCCTTTTGAAATTAGAATCCCGAATGAATTAACAGAAGAAACTTTGCTAAAATCTGAAAAAGGCGAGAACTTACATATTGTTTCTGACAAAAAACAACTTTTCAAGGAACTCAGTAATTGAATCTTATTTATACTTCTCAATTCAAGAAAGATTTCAAGAGAGTTTCAAGTCAAGGGAAAGATTTGTCTAAACTTGAAGTTGTAATTGAAACTCTACTAATTGGTGAAAAGTTAGACCAAAAGTACAAAGACCACTCATTAATCGGAAAATGGAAAAATCATCGAGATTGTCATCTTGAACCGGATTGGGTCTTAATTTACAGATTAACTCAAGACTCACTAATATTAGAAAGAACCGGCTCCCATTCTGAGCTTTTTAGATAACTCCAAAATATTACAGCTAACATTTAGCTTATACAGAATTACCCGAATCGGTTTAACATAGGAAACGTAATAAATATAAGCTTACGAATGATGCAAAGGTGTCGGTAAAAATTATGATATAAACGCTTTGGAAATAGAAAACATCGGCAGAAAAAAGTTAATCAATTACATTTAACTCGAATAAAAGAAAAAACAACATCGAAAAAAATCAAGTTCGTTATTAAATATTTACATAATGAAATCAGTAAGTTTTATGCAGCGCAGGGAAATGTAATTATATAAATAATGGTTATGTTTACTGCATCCGTAGTAACCACAATTTTTATTTATCTCTATAAATATTATTAATTTTAATTTTCGGGTCGAGCATCTGTTTATTCTCGGGCCAATTATGAATCCTTTTTACAACTCCTATTCCGTTAATTACTTTTCCGAAAGCCGCGAATCCTTGACCGTCCGGATTTCTTTTACCGCCGAAATCAAGTTCGGGCTGATCGCCTATGCAGATAAAAAATTCGGAAGTTGCCGTACCCGGTTCATTACGCGCCATAGAAATTACACCGTTTTTATGAAGAATACCTGTTTTCTCAGTCGATTCATGTTCAATCGGCGTGAACATTTTATCTTCTTCATAAAGGCCGCCTTGAATTACTTCAATTTTAATATCATTATTAGGCTGGTTTTCCTTTGTAACAGTCCTGTAAAAAAAGGAATTAACAAAGGCGCTGCTGTCAACATATCTTAAAAAATTCGCGGCCGTTATCGGCGCTTCTTTTAAGTAAAGCTCTACTTCTATATCGCCTATTTCAGTTTCAATAACAATTACAGTATTATTTGAATGATAACCCCAGAACATAGATAAAACAATTAAAATAAGCGCTACAATTGTTATTATTGTTTTCATATTATACTTCTGTTATTTGTTGTTTGATTCTTGTTTAACTATTGTGCCGAAATTTTTTAATTCCTCAAATAAATTCTCAGCCGTAATAACTTCGGAAGAAGAAATATCAAAACCGCAGCTTTCAAATGCCTCTGCTATCCAGGTATTGCATGTGTTGAACAAATGATATTTCAAAACTGATTTATAAAATATAATTCTATTATTATCATTTTGCGATACTACCGTCAAATTTTGATTACTATCTTTTGTGAATGAAGAATCTATAAATCGGCATAATTTTATAAATTGAGTTTCCGTCAAATCAAATTTTATACAGTAATCGCTCCGTTCGGCAATTTTATTAATGTCATCATTTTTACCTTCAATCCGTACAACACTGTTTGTTGGAATTAATACTGCTTTTGCCCCCATTATAATGTCGGGATCCGGGTGCTGATAAAAATCTTCATCCCCCCATCCGATGTTAATATATTTGTAACCTATAAAATTCTTTGTTGCGGGAATAGTTTCATTGATTTCAGAATTAGCATTAAATATTAACCCTGTATGCAGGTTGTTCTTAACAAGATAAACCGATACAAATGATTGTAATAATATATTAATTAATAAGAATAACATCTTCAAACTATTTTCTGAATTTAAAGTAGAACCAAAATATTTTTTTAATAGATTGGAATAATATTAAAAAGAAATTTCCCACAAAGGAATATAACCTTCTTGACGTATAATTTTTTGACCTTCGGGAGTAAGAACCCAATCAATAAAATCTTTTATTTTACCCGTTGGGGATTTTGAAGTGAAAAAATGTAAATATCGAGTAATAGGGTATGTATCGTTTCTTGCGTTCTCTTCAGTCGGTTCAACATTATCAACAGTTGCGTGATAAACATCTTCTCCGAATCCAATTCCTCCGTATCCTATTGCGTTTATATTATCTTCTACGGCTTCAATTACGGCTTCTGTAGTTGAATAAATTTCTGCTTCCGTGCAGTACTCTTCGCCGTCAAGCACATGTTCTTGAAAATATAAATATGTGCCTGAATTTGGCATTCTGTTTAATATAATAATATTTTCGTCGTTTCCGCCGAGCTCGCTCCAATTTTTAATTTTGCATGTAAATATTTCTTTTAACTGGACCCGCGTTAGGTTTTTTACAGGGTTGGCGGGATTTAAATAAATGCTTAATGCGTCCTTTGCTAAAAGAAAATACATGCCGAGCGTGCCGTAATAATCCGCAAGAAGTTTTGCTTCTTCTGCTTTTAACAGGCGGGATGCCGTGCAGATATCAACTTCTCCTTTTATCATTGATTTAATGCCGTTTGAGGTTCCGCCTCCTTCAACGTAAATTGATGTTCCGGGGTTTCGATTCATATATTCATCGGCCAGCTTTCTTGTTAAAATTAGCATAGTATCAGAACCTTTGATTCTAATAATTTCTAATCTATACGGCTCGGCGCTGCAGCCGAGTATGAATAATAAAATTAAAAAATATCTATACATATAGTTATTATCTTTTTTCCGCTATTGATCTTAATCTTGCGTTTATATAAGGCGCGTCAGGATTCCATTCAGGTGCTTGACTTTCATTTGCAACATCAACAATAAAATTATAAAGAAAATTTATATGTTGAGCTGCCGCTTCAAAATTAATATCCTGCAATAAATCATCAAATGGAGAATGGTAAATATTCTCCTCGTAGTTGATTATTTTATTTAAACCTTCTTCCTCCGACAAATTTTCAAAATACGGAGCCTCCAGGACAAGCACCGAAGGAATTCCGGCATTAGCAAATGCGATTTGATCGGACCTGTTGAATGCCTCGGTCTGTTTAAAAACCGGAGGAATTGGCACGACGATTAAATTATTATTTGCCGCTGTTTTTTCAAGAATATTTTTTAATGTAGAATATCTGCTTCCTACTCCAATTATGCTTTTAAATCTGTCAAACGAAGCTATCCCGTCTATATTAATGTTTGCGGCTGTTTTATAAAGAGGCACAGCCGGATGATCGGTATAATAAATTGATCCGAGCAAACCTTTTTCTTCGGCGGTAACAAGCAAAAAAATGATGGAACGTTTCGGGGCGGTTTTCATTTTAGAAATGTTGGAAGCAATTTCGAGCAAGGCTGAAACTCCCGCCGCATTATCAAATACTCCGTTATAAATAGAATCCCCTTTAACCGCGGGTCCTATTCCTAAATGATCATAATGCGCGGAGACAATAACAAATTCGTTTTTTAATTCCGGGTCGCTGCCTTCAACTATTCCAATAATATTGGGCGCTACAAAATCACGGCGTTTAAATTCACCTTTAAATGATATTTTGGTCTCAAGCGGAAAACTAATAATTTTATTTTGTTCCGATAATTCATAAATATAATTTAAATCGTATTCGGAATTTAAAAATAGTTTTTCAGCCGTTTGAGGATTCATCAACGCGCCCAAATTACCTGTAACCGAATACGCAAGTGTCATATCCTCAAAAACAAATTGTTTCTTAAAATTCTCCCAGCTGTAAAAATTATTTTGTTTGATATTAGGAATGATTATTGTCCCTGCCGCTCCTTGTGAAATAGAAGTCCTTATTTTCGCTTCGGGATAACTATAAACCGTTGGAAGATCACCGTCAAAATACGACGGATCGTTTGATGCCGGTTCGCCTTCAAGCATCACTACTATTTTTCCTTGTGTCTCAATCGTTTGATAATCATTATAATCAAATTCGGGCGCGATTATTCCGTAACCGGCAAAAACCAATTCAACGGGCGCGGGAATAAAAGTTTGATCGCCTGATTTGTAAAGAAGATAATCATCGTTTAATTTTAGTCTTTGTTGTTCATTACCTGTGTATAGAATAAAACTTGAGGATGCTAATGCGGTACTTGCATGAAGAGGTATGTATTGATAATATGTATCCTTATCGCCGGCAGGTTTAAGATTTAATTGAGAATAAACTTGAGCAAGATATTTAGCGGCGAGATAACCGCCTGTGCTTCCCGTTCCGCGTCCCTCAAATAAATCGCTTCCCAAAACTTCAATATGTTTTCTAAATGATGACTGTGAAAAAATATTAATATTCTGCGAGGTAATATTATTTGATAATATAAATACAAGAACAAATATGATTTTCCCGGACAATTTCATACATCAATTAAAGAAATTTATTCAATTATAAAAACAAAAATAAATTTATAAAATCACTTTTCGCAATATACTTTTACGGCGTTCATATCTTTATCAATAGATTTTGTAACCATGCCTGCTATAAGCATATTAATTAATTTCGCGAATAAGTTTTTGGCCGACGCGTTCATTGTTACAGCAAGTATTGTTTTCCCGTTTTCTTCTTTAACGGTAAACAATGTATCCCATATTGTTCCGCCTGCCTCAGCAACTAACCTGATTTTTTCATCGATCTTATATTCAGTAACCTCAAGCTCGGTCGTCGCTTCTTTGCCTTTCATCATCCTTGTTTCTCGGAAACGCGCGCCTAAGCCTGTTTTGTTTTCCGATAGAAATTCTACATCTACAATATCATTTACAATCTTTGCGAATTCTTCGATATGAGCAATTGAATTAAATACAAGATTAATAGGCGCATTTATGGATTTTGCAAGAATTATTGGTTTCATATCTCTCCTTATTATAAAAAATCAATTTATAAACCAGGGAATAATTAATTATGACTATATAAAGTTAGATATCAGCTTTTAATTTTCTGCTGCATTTCCTCTCATTCCCCAAAGCAATATTCCGCAAACGGCCAGCATAGCAATTGATAAAGAAATCAAACCAAATTTAATTACTAATTCCTGCCAGAAAAGCCCCGTAGAATCATTCCCTGCGAAAGGCATCATCTCCGAACCGGCTCCCCAAATTCCCGCTAAAAACGTTGTGCCCCAATTTGTAAATGTGCCGAAAAGAGATAATCCGTAACCCCACTTTAACACGGAGTTTGACAAACGCAGTTTTGTCCAGATTAAACCGAACAAAATTAACAGCATACCGTTAAGCGTTCCTTCAAGATGACTTGAAAGTCCCATTCGCGGATTCTGCATTGCGGGTATTAAAAATCCGGTAATCAATCCTAATAAGAACAATAGAATGCCGTATCTGATAAGTTTACGGCCGAGTTGCAACTGTAAATCATTTATCATTTTTCTACTCTTATTTTTGTGAATAGTATTTATAAAATTTTGAGGTTAATTTTATTTCAGTTGAACTTATACAAATTTTATTTTACACTCAACTATTTAAATTACATACAAAAACAGAAAGCTCATCTTTGCTTACACAAGGCAAATTAAAATTTTCTATAAACTGCAAATAAGAAACATACAAGTAGTGCACAAGGATTATACAAGAAATGTATAAGTAACATACAAGGAATCAATAAGATAACAACAAGATAACTACAAGATAAGTACATAGTAACTAAGTTTAAAATCCATAATAAACCGCATTTGATTATAGAGTATTTATTAAAAACTAAATTCTGTTCCAATATTTAATTCAACTGCTTTTTGGTAAATATGGGAGGCAGTGGACAAATCTTGAATTGAGAGCCCAACACTTTTAAAAAATGTAATTTCGGTTTCACTTTCACGCGCGGGAATTTTTCTAGCGCATATTTGCCCGAGTGTTCCGTGCATTTTTTCCCACGACCATTTATTTTCGCTGACGGGAATAATAAAATCGCCAGCTTCTTTACGGCATGCATCAAAACTATCGCAGACACATTTTGATTTGATAATAGTATTGGTATCAATCTCTCTTGTAATAGGGGAGTGTGAACCGGCGCTGCAAATATGTGTTCCGGGTTTAATCCAATCACAATTTATCAGCGGTTCTTTCTTGTTTGATATTAGTGAAATTATATCTGATTCTCGAACCGCTTGTTCCGGATTTTCATAAATCACAATTTCACAATTAATTTTTTCAGTTAAGGAATTGAAGAAATTTTGTTTGTGTTCATTTGATGAACTTGTAACAATTATTAGTTTTCTTATATCTCTTACTTCGCTTATTGCAAGCGCATGAGGTTCCGCCATTCCGCCCGTACCAAAAATTGTGTGTACTCTTGCATCTTTCCTCGCTAAGTATTTTGAAGCGAGTCCGGCTACCGCCCCGGTTCGGTATGCCGTAATTTGTGTGCCGTCCATTATTGAAACCGGTTCTCCGGTTTTATTATCAAGCAATAAAATTGTACCGATTGTATTCGGCAGATTATACTTTTCAAAATTGTTTCTGAATACTGTTACAATTTTAGTCCCGAGAACTCCGCTTTCTTTCAAATATCCGGGCATAATTAGTTTCATTCCGTCGTGTTCGGGTAGGTTTATATAACTTCTTTCGGGCATGTCGACATTCTCATTCCCGAATTCTATAAAAGCTTTTTCTAGAATGTTAATCGTATCTTTTATTGTTAATATTTTTTGTATATCGTTTTTTGAAAGTAGTTTTATCATAAATAATCTCGACTTTATCTCAATCTAAATCTCAATCTTTATCTTAATCTTGACTATTATCTTAGTCTTCTATAAAATTATTTTTTTAGATAAAGATCAAGATAAAGACAATGATAAAAGATTAGTAAAGAGTCACTTAAATTCGCAAATATCATTTAGTTCTTTCCTTTTTATATCAGGTACCTTTACATTTTCCGCCGGATAACCGGCAACAAGTATTAAATAAGGTTTCTCATTCGAAGGTCTATTTAATATTTTATTTAAGAAATTCATTGGGCTTGGAGTATGAGTAAGAGTAGCTAATCCCGCATGGTGCAATGCGGTTATCAATATTCCAGTCGCAATTCCAACTGATTCTTTTGTATAATATTGTTTAACTTTTTGACCTTCCGGCATCAGTTCATACTTGCTTTCAAAAATTACAATTAGGTAGGGCGCTGTTTCCAGAAACGGTTTATGTTCATCGGTTCCCAAATGCGCCAAAGCGTCCAGCCATTCCTTCGGGGCTTTTGATGAATAAAATTCTTTTTCTTCCTCTTCGGCGGCAATTCTAATTTTCTTTTTAATTTCTTTGTTTTCAACCACTATAAATTTCCACGGCTGCATGTTTGCGCCGCTGGGAGCGGTTCCCGCCGCCTTAATGCAGTTAATTATAATTTCTTTCGGCACATGTTTATCAGAATAATCTCTGATAGTTCTGCGTTTGTTTACCTCAATAAAAAATTCTTCGGATCGTTTTAACATTTCATTTTCGGGATAAATTTTATGGTCATTTAATGAAATAAATTTTGCTTTCTTCATTATTCCTCCGTTCAGCAAAATGTTTTTGACGAAAATTCATTGTAATTTATTAAAATTCACTTGTAGTATAAAAATTAAAATTATTTTTGGATAAACACGCACTTTATTAACTAATATCTCGAAAAAAAAGAATTCTATTCTCCGTAAATATTTTTCAGCTCGTTAATACTTTTAGGTTCGCCAATAATTGTTATCCTGTCATTCTGCATTAATAATGTATTCCCTTTGGGCACAATAATATGTCCTTCTCTCAGCAGGGCGGCAATTAAACATTCTTCCGGAAGTTTTAGGTCCTTTATCAATTTACCGACAAGTAATTTTGATTTTAACTCGGTTGATATAAAAATTGATATAAAATTATCATTATGAAGAAGTACTTCTTTAAGCTGGTGTTCATCTTTGGCGGAATGCCAGTCGATTTTAAAATTATCTTCGTCTACTCTTCCCGCAATTTGAGCCAGCATTCTTAAATGCTGTGTAGGATTTCTTTCCGGTGAAACAAGAAAAAATATCGCATGGACTGTTTGAATGCCTTCTTCTTGATGCGTCAAAGGGTCATATAACTTTATTTTTATTCCGTTTTTTGCTCTCATTAAAACCATTTCGGGATGATCTAACTCTTTTACTTTAAAATGAGGAAGCGCAACGTCATTTGTTACGGGGGTTGCGCCGACTCGGGTTCCTTCAAGTATTTGTTTTGTAATTTGATTTGCAGACTGCGGAATTATTGTTGATAAATTTTTAGCGGCAATTTCTACAGCATCTTCAAAATTCATTTCTAAATTTAAATCAATTACTATGCTGCGCATAACTATTTCATTAAAAGGATCTCCGGCGCGCAGTCCTTTTTCTTTTAATATGCCTCTAAGTTCGCTGTCCAATCCTTCGTACCTCTGTTTACCTAATCTCGCGAAAATATGGTATATCGCTCCTGTTCTTCCTACACGCGATCGGACATAATAAAAGTACCATAATATACAAATCAAAATTAAGCCCAGACTGAAAGACAATGGAAGCCATCCCATTTCAACAATTAAATAAAGAGGTGAAATTATTCCAACAATCTGCATCCATGGATAAAATGGGGAGTAATAGCCGGGGTCATAAGATTCTATTCTACTTTCTCTCATTACGATAACGGCAAAACAAACTAGGGCAAACATCAATAACTGAAAAGCGCTGGCTAATTTTGCGATACCCAGAGGATTTAAAAATAATAGTATAATTACAATGGACGAAATTGTAAAAATGAGCGACACCGTTGGAGTGCCGAACCTGCCCAATTTTCTGAATATAGAAGGCATAATATGATCGCGGCTCATAGCAAGAGGGTAACGTGATGCGCTCAGAGTTCCGGCATTTGCAACTGATATAAAAGCTAGAATTGCTGCGGTTGACAGGAATACAACTCCGACTTTCCCGAATAAAATATCGGCAGTTTGTGCAACAGGTGTTAAACTTGCTTTAAGTTCCTCAATAGGAAGCACGCCTACCATAATTGCCGTACCGAGAACATAAATTAGAATTGCTATTCCTAGAGCTAGCAGTATTCCTCGCGGCAAGTTTTTTTCGGGGTCAATTATTTCTTCGGAGAGACTTGCTACTTTTGTTACGCCTACATAACTGATATAAACCAATCCGGCGGTAGCTAAAATATTGTCGAAACCCGCATCCAGAAAATTATCGAAATGATCTGAATGTATTTCGGGGATTCCTCCTGCTATAAAAAAAAATAAAATTATAAGAAGTCCGCTTACTAAAAATACCTGAAGATCACCGCTTTTTTTTGACCCAAAAATATTTAATATACCCAAAGCAACGGCTAGAGCAACGGCGACGGGTACAATTGAAATTTCCGGAATGAATAATTGTATATATGCACCCATGCCAATTAATGCGAATGCTACTTTCAAAATAAGAGCAAGCCAGGTTCCGAGACCGCTTATGGTTCCGAAAAGCGGGCCTAATGTTCTGTCTAAAAAATAATAAACACCACCGGCGCGAGGCATTGCGGTGGCAAGTTCAATTATACTGAACATAGCAGGTATTAATGGAATTGCTGCAATTAAATATGCAATTACAATCGCGGGTCCAGCAAGCCTAGCGGCTAATCCTGGCAGTAGAAAAAAACCCGCGCTTAATGTTGTGCCGGCAGCTATTGCGAATACATCTAATAGCCTTAATTCTTTTTTCAAACGTCTGGAACGTTTTAATTGTATCATACAAAATATATTTAATAATGAGATTAGATTTCCGCATGACGTATTCTAATTTCAAAATACTAAAATTTGTTTCTATTAGAAATCCCTTATGCATATTTAAGTAAACTTTCAGTAACGGGATTTCGTTGTTTTAGTAAAATATTTAGAATATATTAAAACCAATTATTAAACACGGTGTTTTCATTATTATTATTGTGCTTCTTGTTAACATCGGATTTGGTATCATATCATTATTAAAATAGTAACTTCAAAGCAATAAAAGATGGGCAATATGGGAATACCATTTAAGAAAATTGGGTTAGCTATAACTTTTTCGCCGACAGGCAAGGCTTTATTATATGAAGCCGGAAGACTGGTAAAATTATTTGCCGCTGAAATTGTTTTAATTCATAACGGCGAAAAAACATTGGAAGCAGAAACTAAATTGGCAGAATTGATTGAGTCTGCCGGGTTTAATTTCTCTTCTGTAAATATAGAGTGGGTGAAAGGAGATATTGCCGATACCATCATTAATAAGGCCGTGGAAAAAAATGTTGATCTGCTATTAGTAGGAGCTTTGGAAAAAGAAAATATTATTAAATATTATTCCGGTTCTGTTGCAAGAAAGATAATGAGACAAGCAGGATGCTCTGTTCTTGTATTAACCTCCCCTTCCGAAACCCCGGTTAGTTTTAAGAAATTTTGCGTCTCGGTTGATTATTCCATGCAAAGTGAAAATGCGATTAAAACAGCGTACGATTTAGCGATGCTTGAAAAAGCTGAGAAGCTGATATTAATTAGAGAGATTCAGGCTCCGGGACTCGCTATGACAGTTCAGGATTCAGGATCTATGAGAGAGGTTGAATTAGCGAGACAAACATGGGCAAAGGAAGAAAAAGATAAAATGGAAATGCTGATAAAGGAAATGAATTTAACGGAGATTGATATTGAAACACATTGTTTGTACGGTAAGGAAGGATATGAAGCAAATAAATTTGTAGAACAAATTAACGGAGATATTTTTGTTGTCCCGGCTCCTCAAAAGAAACTAAAATTATTCGATAGAATATTTCAGCATGATTTTGAGTTTACATTAAAACAAATCCCGTGTCCAGTTTTAATAATTAGAAATCCCGGTAAATAATGAGTCAGCTATCATCAACGGAACTATTTCAGTTTATATTGGCCATTACCGTAATGTTAGGCTTCGGTAAAGGATTCGGAGAATTATTCCGTAAACTGAAACAAGCTCCTGTAGTAGGAGAAATAATTGCAGGAATTATTTTGGGTCCTACTATACTCGGATATTTTTTCCCCGATCTTCTAAAATTTGTTTTTCCGGAATCCGGTCCGGTAGGATATTCGCTCGAAGCAATAACTCAGCTTTCGATATTGTTCCTTCTTTTAGCCGTGGGCTTAGAGGTGGATCTCGGAATTTTAATACGGTACGGAAAGTCGGCCCTTATAACAACATTCTACGGAATGCTTATCCCTTTTATATTCGGTTTCGCAGTCGCTTTTTTAATACCACAGTTTTTTATTGATAATCCGGATGAAAGATTAATTTTCGCTCTTTTTCTGGGTACGGCTTTATCAATATCTGCTCTTCCTATAATTGCTCGCACGCTGCTTGATCTCAATATATTCAGAACAAAACTTGGAATGATGATTATCGCATCGGCTATGTTTAATGATTTAATTGGATGGATTGCGTTTTCAATATTTTTAAGTGTTGCCGAAGGAACAGGCACAGGTTTGTCAATTGTTTCTCCTATAGTATTAATTTTATTATTTACCGCCGTAATGATAGTTATAGTAAGGAAACTATTTCATAGGATGATTCCTTGGGTGCAGAAAGAGTTAAGCTGGCCCGGGGGCATAATCGGATTTATTATGGTAATGGGATTAGTAGGAGCGCTAATAACGGAAAAACTAGGTATGCATACAATACTCGGCGCGTTTATTATGGGCGTTGCGCTTGGCGATTCAGTTCATCTCCGCGAATCCACAAGAGAAATAATACAGCAGTTTATTACAAATATTTTCGCCCCGCTGTTCTTTGTTTACATTGGATTAAGAATTAATTTCCTCACGGCTTTTGATCCTACAATTGTTATTATAGTTCTGGTACTTGGTTTCGCGGGGAAAATAATCGGGGCAGGATACGGAGCCTACAAAGGGGGTTTCGGTAAAAACGAGTCATTTGCCGTAGGATTTGCTATGAACAGCCGCGGCGTGCTCGAAATTATTTTAAGTTTGTTCGCTCTTGAAATGGGAATAATTAACGAATCATTATTTGTCGGTATTATTTTTCTTGTAGTTATAAGTTCAATTTTAAGCGGTCCGCTTATTAAACTTTCTCTCGGCAAAGATAAATTAAAAGGATTTGTTCAATTATTGTCTTCGGAAGATATTGTAATCAGCAACGCTGTTTCCAAAAGAGATGCCGTAATGGAACTTGTTGAATTGGCATGCTCAAAACATAAACTTGATAAAACAAACGTATTTAACGAAGTATGGAAAAGAGAGGAATCATTATCTACCGGTATTGAAAACCACCTTGCAATTCCTCACGCTAAAATTGATATCAAAAAACCAATTGCAGTTATTGCATTAAATAAAGACGGACTTAATTTTGAAGCTGCTGACAATGAGCTTTCAAAAATTATTGTTCTCCTGCTTACACCTAAAAATGAAAATGAGCTTCAGCTAAAACTGCTTTCCGAAGTCGCTAATCTGTTCGCGGATAAAACCAATTCAAAAGAGATAATTAACTCAGATTCGTCTGAAGAGATTTTGTCAAAGTTAGTTAAGATTAAATCGCGGATGGAGTAAAAGCCGAATTAATTTTGATAAACATCATTTCAATTTAAGCGGTTTTAATTCCGTAATTATCATTTTTTCGCTTTAAAATGAATGGCTTAACAACTGTTTTAAGCTAATATATTTTCTTCCCAAATTTTATGCTGCAATTTTTCTCATCAGTTTTCTTTTTGCAATAGGAAGCAAGGTCTCATCAAAAGGAAAATCAATGTTTATTATTACATTATAGGTTGCCGGATTGGGCAAATCGGGGTATTTCCTAATCAATTCTAATTTTATATTTTCAACCGCTATTTCATTTACGGCTGATTCAAAAGTTTCAACAAAACTTGTTTTTAATGATCGGAAAGGAATCTCCGAAGAAGCTATAATTGATAACTCAAATCTGAATACTTGGAATAAGTTTTTTTTCAAATCGGGAATTAGAAAATATCCCTCATCTTTATATAAAGGATGAATACCGAATTCCTCTATTTTTATATTCTGTTCAACAAAATCATATATTGCTTTCCCTTCGTCCAAACCTTCGCTTAATTTCGGCATAGCCCAATCAATAAACTCAAATACTTTATCCATATCATTTTCATTTAATTGGTCTTTTTCATAAATGAGTTTCTTCTCAGTAAAATCAAAACCAGCTAATTTATTGGGCATTCTGTTGGCGAAGTCGTTTCTTTTATTTAATAATGTATTAAGATTTTGATACAATTCAACAAGCTCGCCGAACGGAGGAAATAATTTATTCTTGTGAAATAGATCCAAATAATTTTTCATAGTTGCTAGTACCATATACTGACTGAACTCGCTGTCCGAAGCCGCGGTAATAAATGTATTTAATGTTAACTTTTCCATAATGTTCTCCAATTAAAATTGGTGCATCTGTTTTTAATATCGAATAAAATTTTAAAATATTTAATGCATTTATAAATCAATAAAATCGTAAAATTGATGTGTGAAGTTTTCTTATATTCGAAACAGAAAACTAGATTTATTGATTGAATGAATGATTTTGAAACTCGTTTAATCTATTAAGTATTCAAATAAAAATTTACGGAATAATTTATGAACCAATCTCTTTCAATAAACAGTATAATTGAAGCTTCCAAAAGAATTAAAGATTACGCTCACCGCACTCCGATTTTAACATCGGGTTCAATAAATAAAATTGCCGGATGCAGCATTCATTTTAAGTGCGAAAATCTTCAGAAAGTCGGAGCGTTTAAATTCAGGGGAGCGTTTAATGCGGTTGCTTCATTAAAAAAGGAAGAACTTGAGAGAGGAGTGGCTACACATTCTTCCGGGAATCACGCGGCAGCGCTCGCGTTAGCCGCTCAAATGCACGGCGTTAAAGCCTATATTATAATGCCTCACACAGCGCCGGCAATAAAAAAGAAAGCGGTAGAAGGTTACGGCGCGGAAATAGTTTTCAGCGAACCTACATTGGAATCAAGGCAGGATACCTTAAATAAAGTGGTTGAAGAAACCGGAGCTCATTTTGTGCCGCCGTTTAATGACACAAGAGTAATTGCGGGGCAGGCAACAGCAGCTTTAGAATTAATTGAAGAGACTGAAAAATTAAATTTTATAATCGCTCCGGTAGGCGGCGGCGGATTATTAAGCGGCACTTCGCTGTCTGCGAAATTTTTCGGGAATGATATTAAGGTAATCGGCGCTGAACCGAAAGGCGCCGACGATGCGTTTCGTTCGATACGCGATAATAAAATTTATCCTTCGGTAAATCCGCAGACAATATGCGACGGACTTTTAACATCTCTGGGGGATATTACTTTTGAAGTAATAAAAGAAAACGTTAATGAAATTATAACAGTAAGCGAAGAAACAATAATTGAAGCAATGCGTATGATTTGGGAAAGAATGAAAATTATAGTTGAACCATCTTCTGCAGTTGTGCTTGCCGCAATTTTAGAAAATAAAGAAAAATTTAAGAATAGAAATATCGGTGTTATTTTATCCGGCGGAAATGTAGATCTGGAAAAGCTGCCGTGGAATAAATAAAGGCGATTCAAAGAACCGCCAAATTAAAATTCTTGTGTCTTGAATCTTGATACTTGTGTCTTACATCTCACATCTTGTGTCTAGTTCAGTCCACACATACCGCTTGCGCAGCTTGATGCAGCCGGAACACCGCAATTTCCGGTTGAGCATCCGCCTCCGGCGGCAGGTTCAACAGAAGCCGCAAAAGAGGAAAATAATTTTTTACTGTTTTCGGAACCGCATGAAGGGCATTCAATTTTTTCGGCGCTGCTTAAAGATTTATGGTAAACTTCATATTTACCGCTGCATTCTTTGCACTGATATTCAAATACCGGCATAATCTTTCTCCGTAATATTATTATTAGTTTTCTATAAAATATTTTCTCTTCGTGACTTTGTGTCTCGTATGTTAGTAATACGAAATAAAAGTTAATTTGTTCTAAAAAATACTGGCTTAAGGAATAGTAGAGCGGTTCGTGCCTAGATACATAAAACAAATGATATCGTCACAAAGAAATTA
>Ga0180009_10002578_pt1 | contig 21287 bp, 17 predicted proteins | sample OS_PC_MetaG_FD_123537 | JGI IMG/M metagenome (GOLD analysis project Ga0180009, IMG submission 123537) | Groundwater microbial communities from the Aspo Hard Rock Laboratory (HRL) deep subsurface site, Sweden - OS_PC_MetaG | ecosystem: Environmental > Aquatic > Deep subsurface > Groundwater...
ACGCGATTCCCGGCGAATGGATGATTTTGGGTGAGGATGTGCCCGCCCGCGTCGATATGCTTGATTTGTATAATGGTGGAGTTAATAATACACAAGCGTTTGGTACGCTCCTCGTCGTCCCAGGTGGCACTTCTCTTGAGACAAGTTTTCAGTTTTTACTGCCGTCAAATGTAATTACATCTACAAATAGCTCTAGTATAAAAGTTTACCAGCTTCGCGCTCAAAAACAACCAGGAACACTGAACATACCGCTCGAAATCCGTGTCCGCTTGCCTGCAGGGGCAAAAATCCTAGACACCAACCCCGAGGCTAAAATAGGGGTTGACGGCTTGCATTTCGATACCGCCCTGTGGAAGGATGTAGTGATCAAGATTGTATTTCAAATGCCGTAATCCGTACAAAATCCGGCAAACTACTGGTTGTTGTATAGTAGAATAAGCGAAAATCCCTGAAAGGAGAAAATGAAAATGAAGAAATTCTTCCGTCTCGCTATTGCATTAATCGTTTTGATGAGCGTTTCTTTTATGAACGTAAATCATATCGCCTGGGCACAAGTTGAAGGCCCTGGCACCGTTCCAATAGCTCCCGAAAAAATTACAACTGCTGATGGAGGAGAGCTTTGTGTTGGAACTGCGTGCGCGTATTTTAATCATAAGAGCATTCCAGGCAGCGGCTACGCGGGTGTTTCTGTGATCCAGCAATCTCGTATCGAAGAATTTTTCAGAATGGGTCCTCCCGGCGACACTTATTTTGTGGCCGATGGTATTGATGTAAGAATATATGATAAGAATAACAATCAAGTAATTTACTTTGCCCCGCCAGTCAAGGTTTGTTTTGCAGTTCGGCCTGGTTGGGATGGCGTTGTTCGGTATTGGGCCACTGCCGCATATCTAGAGTCTATGGGCCGCACGATGTTACCTGGTCAAACCGGTGATTGGATAGCCCTGCCAACATTCATTGATACGGTTGATTGGCCTGGGGCATATTGCGCTTGGGCTTATGAACCGGGTGCATACGTCGCCGTGGGTGGTTATATAGGCCCATAGCGTTCCAAGTTCATTCTTTTACCCAGATGCGCGGTGGGGAAGAGATTATCTCTTCCCCACCGTTTTTGGTTATAATACCCGTATGTTCCGCCGATCAATAAGAACATGGCTCCCGCCGGGGATCCTGATTCTTTCTTTGTGCCTGACGTATGTTGCTACCATGGCCCCTGGCTTGAGCTGGGCCAATAACAGCGCGGATAGTGGGGATCTTATCTCGGCAGTTGCCACAGGCGGCATAGCGCATCCCTCTGGATATCCGACTTATTTGCTCCTGGCGCGTTTGTTTCAGTTCCTCCCTTGGGGTTCAATTGCTTTTCGCACCAACCTGTTTTCAGTTGTATCAACCGTATTGGCTGCGGTCATTATGTATTTCATGGTGATAAAAATTCCCTATGGTCCAATACAAAACAATAAGTTCGCAGGGTTGATATCTGCTTATGCATTTGGATTATCACCTCTGGTCTGGTCACAAGCAGTAATTACTGAAGTATATGGCCTGCATACTCTGTTCGTTGTACTTATTCTATATTTAATGCTATTGGGAATAGGATCGTCTTTAGGATTGCAGTTACATCTCGACCGTCTCAGAGGTCTTGTCTTTGGTTTGGGGATGGGCAACCATTTAACGACCATCTTCTTATTGCCAGTGATATTTATCAACGGTATTGTCACAAAGTCCGATGTGGAAAATGCAGACTTGGAAAGCAGACACAAGAATATTCGGTTGATTGTATGCCTCGGGCAAAAATGGCGATTAAACTTGGGGGCGTTGACCGTCAGAATGAAATGGTTGGCGATTGGCCTGCTCGTTTATTTGATCCTTCCACTCAGGGCCAGCTTCCATCCGCCGATTAATTGGGGAAATCCGGTCACATTTAAAAATTTCTACTGGTTGGTTTCCGGTCAATTATATGGGGAGCGCGTGTTTACAGTTCCAACTGAACTCATCCTTCCGCGCATCGAGGCGTGGGCCAACCTGCTCATTAGCCAGTTCGGTTTATTGGGTCTGGCGATCGGATTATATGGTCTGTTTTATTGTCGGCCAATACCGATCAAGTTTTACCTCGTGACCGGGTGGCTATTTATTGCCTTTTCTTTGTTCTCTATCGGTTACAATTCGTATGATTCTGAAGTGTATCTTACCTATGCTTTTTTACCGCTTGTCATCTGGATAGGCCTTGGCGCGGCGGATATTATTCAATCCTTGTCTCTCCGAACACCTTGGTTGGGTACGGCTGTGGGTATTTTGATAATTGGATATATAATTGGTCATGCTTTGTTCAACTTTCCCAAAGTTGATGCGTCTCGCGATCAACGAGCAGAAATATTCGGGCAGAAGGTTTTGGCTGTTGCCCCTAGTAATGCGCTTATCTTTACGACGAAAGATCAAGACAGTTTTACGCTGTGGTATTTTCAATTTGTGCTTAATGAGCGTCCCGATATTGCAATACTGGTTGAGGGGCTATTGCCTTACCAGTGGTATCGGGATATGTTGCGGTACACGTACTCCTCGCTCGTCATTCCCGATCAGACGAACGGACTATGGCTTTATACAATTATTGAGGCAAACGCTTCCCGTCCTATTTGCAAGACCTCTCTCGAGGGGAGTGAAGTGCTCCTATGTCGCTAAAAGATCATCCGAGTTTGAGATAGCTGGAGGCAAAATGAAATTACCCCTGACTAAAGGTCTAACCTTTCTGATGTTAGTTGTTTTTTTGAGTGCATGTAGCGGCGGACTGACTTCACAACCTCAATCAAGCCCTACCTCATCGCTCCCAACACCCACTTTTGCCCCTTATCCCCAATTGCCCACCGCCGTAGTCGCGGACGAGATCCTGAGGCTATCAGGAGAGGGGCCCTTTACCAGTGAGCCATTTAAGCTGGAGAAGGATGAAGCATTGCGGGTCAGTTGGCAGCAATCGAGCAAGGGTCAATTTATTCTGTCTGTTGTGAACGCAGATCCTGCTCTGAAAGGAGATCCTTCCGGGAAAGTCAACTTTGAATTCATGGTTGGTCCGAGTTTCGGCAACGGCGACTATAAATTCAAGGCGGGCAGTTATGTTATTTCGGTAGATAAGGCAGATGGCCCATGGGAAGTTTGGGTGCAAGTGTTGAATGTGGGCGAATGAAGTATCGTTTCTGATCATTGGCGTTAAGAACGGTAGTATGCCATGGACTGTATGGCGCAAAATATATTGGAATTGACGCAAGGATTACTGGGATTTACGAGACGCGATATTCAGTCAAATATAGTATTGCTCTTGTAAAACTATCACAATCGCGAAGATTTTGTAGCGCGATATTCGTAGCGCGATATTCATATCGCCCTTTGGTTGCGGAATGAATTCCGCGTTACGGAGCAATAATAGAGAAATCGCGATGTCGAAAATACAATCTATTAAAATTTGTGACCCGGGTCTGATGCGCCAAAACGAAGACTTTGTAGCCTCCTATGAACCTACAGATCCGAGCGCACTTCAGCGGAGTGGGTATCTATATATCGTCGCGGATGGGGTTGGCGGCGCCGCCAGAGGTGAGCGCGCCAGTGAGTATGCCGCCAGGAAAGTTATGTACGAATACTATCGTCTTCCTGAGGTTGAACCTGGCGACCGTCTCCGGCAAATCATATCTCAAGTAAATACAGATATATTCACTTACGCTGAACAAAACTTTACCCGAATGGCTACTACACTGGTTGCAGCGGTGTTTCGAGAGAATACACTTACTGTGGCGAATGTTGGGGACAGCCGGGCTTATTTGATCCGTGATGGAGAAACTAAACAGATCACTCGCGATCACACCATCGCGGGACAAATGCTACGCGACGGAAGTATATCGGAGGTGGAGGCGCGCGCTTCCAAAGGCAAGAATCGCCTGTTTCGCAGCCTGGGTGGAGAGTCGGAAGTCCATGTGGATATTTTTCAGGATATACCGCTACAACCGGGTGACAAGATACTCCTCTGCTCGGATGGCCTCAGCCGCTATGCACTAAAAGAGGATATTTCCAGGTTAACTTCCCAAGGCTCACTGGATGAAATCGCAAGAAAATTGATAGATTTTGCCAATGAGTGTGGCGGTGAAGATAATATCTCGGTCATTCTCGTCGCATTTGATAAGGATGAAGCCAGAGAACCGACAACCAGTACCGAGAAGATCTCCCAGGCATCCAGGCAAGAGGCAGCGATAGTTCATGCGTATCGAACAGGCGAGGGCAAACTATTCCTGGAAATTGACGGTGAGAGGCTCGAAGAAGGTGAGATAATGACGCCTGAGCAACGCCGTCGGTTGGTCAAATTTCTGATCCAGTTTCGCCCCTGGCTTGAGGCTACCCCAGCCCCTCGGTCTATTCAACGAACCGAAAGACCGTCTCTTGTTTCAGTCACCCTTCCTGAAAATGTTGGGGCAGAAAACCCACCGATAAAACCATTTATTGGCTATTAGCATATGACCACAGATAGAATGAAAGCCTTAATCCATATCCTTTCTGATCGCTGTTATCAATACAACACAAGAGTCCACAGAAAAAAGCTAACCGCTGTACCCTTTGGGTATGCTTCGCGAAGAACGCCGACCGAGTAGGCCCCCTGCGAGGGGAGCGCAGAGTTTTTCATTATCATATCTCCGCGTACTCTCATGATCGGGATATTTCAGATACAAGGATAGTTGATGGCGAATCTCATAGGTCAAACACTTCTAGGGCGTTACCGCCTGGATGACGGCCCTTGGCAAGGTGGCATGGCGGATGTGTATAAAGCATGGGATCCGGACCGCAATCAATACCTGGCCCTGAAAGTTTTGCATGAAAACCTTGCCCTAGATCAAGAAATCATCCACCGCTTCCAGAAGGAGGCGACGAGGCTGGAAAGTCTCAAGCATCGGAGTATCGTTCGCTTTTACGAGTTTGAACAAGATGGCTTGCTGGCTTTCATCCTGATGGAGTTTATAGATGGTCCTACCTTACAGAAGAAGATTTTTCTTGCCGCCTCTCAACAAAAGCCATTTTCACTAAATCGTGTCCTTGAGCTCATGCGCCCGATATGCAGCGCCCTGCATTTTGCGCACCGGAGGAAGTTAGTTCATTGTGATATCAAGCCCGCGAATATCTTGATTGATAACACGGAATGCGTGTATGTTTCGGATTTTGGCATTGCGCGCATGACCGAGAGCGCCGCTACTACAACAATATTAGGGGTACAGGGGACGCCGCATTACATGGCTCCTGAGCAGGCGCGCGGTGAGCCCCCGACCCCTCAGACAGACATCTATGCCCTTGGAATCGTGTTGTACGAAATGCTCACCGGCGGTACGCGGCCATTCATGGGTGAGCATGCTCAGAAAACGGGGAGTATTAACGAAAAGATTTTATGGGAGCATATAAACCTCCGGCCACCGTCAATACGTATGCACAATCCAAAGGTTCCACCGGCAGTGGAAGCGGTGGTGATGAAATGCTTGGAGAAAGTACCGGGGGAACGACATTCTAGTGTGTTGGAATTACTGGGTGCTTTAGAGTGGGTGATTGAAGGCAAACAACCCATCCCAACTGCCGAGGAAATAGCCCGACGCAAGAAGGAAGAAGAAGCGCGACTGCTGGACGAGGAAGAGACTCAACGCAAGAAGAAGGAAGAAGAAGCGAAATTGCTGGCCGAGGCAGAAGCCAAACGCCGGGAAGAGGAAGAGGCGCGTCTAAAGGCTCAAGAAGAAGCCCGACGCAAGGTAGAGGCTGCCGCTCAGATGCTGTCAAGCATTCAGCCCGCCGAAGAGGAGTTACCCAGCCAACCAACTGTCTTGGACGAGCTAGGCGATGAGCAGACTGTTTTGCAAGAGCCAGAGGGCGAGAAGACAGTCTTGGAGGAGCTAACAGACAAGCAAATCGTTGTGGAGGAACCATTCGAGGCTCGATCTGTGCTACCAGGTATCCTGACTGCTGTACCAATTTCAGAATCTGAGTTGACCATTGACACCGGAGCGATTTCTAAGCCAATATTCCCACCCAAACAACCTGTTAGGGAAAAGCAATCAGGCAAACAACCTGAGTTGCCAATAAAAACGCTAATCGGGGTGGGTATGGCAGGATTTATTATTATTTTGGGAGGATTATTTCTGGTATTTGGTGTGGGGCCGCTAATATCTGCTGTAAATAAACTAATACCTGCTTTAACAATTGCACCAATAGCTGTTGCAACCAATCCACCATTTCAAGTTGCAATAAATACGCCAACTCATGTTGCATCAAATACGCCAACGAATGTTGCAGTAACTACGCCAACAAATGTTGCAACAAATGCGCCAACTCAGCAAGTAAGGGTGGGACCGGGATTTGATGTAATCTTTGTTGTTGATGCAACTCAAAACGTAAACAAACCAATAAATGTCACCGGTGGAAAAAGCACGACCTACCTTGACCGGATGAATGAAATCATGCTCAGCTTTATTGAAGATATGAAGGCGGCAGATCAAGTTGGTTTTCATGTCGTGACCGGGGATAATGCCGGCTATAAAATAGTACCATTGACCGCAAATAAGGAAGATTTAATAAATCAGATTCTTCCTGGGATTATTAATGACCTTAAGAATATACAGCAGACAGGCTCCCCTTCAACGGGTGTAGAGGGTGCTAAAAATGCGCTTAGTCAATTTCCGGCTACATCGGGTACTGATATACAAAGGGTAATAGTAGTATTAACTACAAAATTCCCACAGTGGGATGCAGATCCAAACTTGAAAGAACTCGTTGATCAAGCAATAAACAATCATGTTATTATCAATGCAGTATTAGTGAATGTGGTAAGATCGGAGCTTGGCCCACCTCCTAAGGCGGGAGAAAGCGCGCAGTCGTCAATATCTCTTAGAGCGCCGCTCAATATATTGGCGACTCAAACAGGCGGGATCGAATTATGGGGCTCCGCAGCTATGGATTCCCAATGGCAGGCTCTAATAAAAACGTTCAATGATTGGTTCATAGGGAAGCGTGGGTCATAAAAAGACAGGATAAACACGTCCAAGGTCAGTATTTATACGACCCATCCAGACCTTGCGCTCCGTCTCTCAACTCAATTTTGAGAAAGCCCGAATCGTGATTGGTTCAAAATTGGCAATGATGGGGTATTAAGCATTTCCGGGGCGACAAGTGATGTCGTCCCGGAAACCCCCAAAAAAAGGTTAACTCGATTATATGCGCCTTACTTGATTTTGCCAGTTGTGAAGCCAGATCAATTTGAAAAGCCCAAGATCTGAAAGTAGATTTCCAAACGAACTATGCTTTACGTTTATAACGTCTACTGATATTCTCTGCGCGTTTGAGAAGTGCATCGCCAGGCTCTATGCCTTCCTGCCAGCAGACTGCTGTCTGGAACAATTGTATCATGCCCCTTCTAATCAGATAGCCCCGTCCAGGAGGAAGACCGGCCGATGGTTGACCTGTTGGACGGCGTACATTGTTGAAACATACATCGATGCCCTCCACTCCACCAAGTAAAACACCACATCCCTGTCTTCGAAGACGTTGAATGAAAAAATCCTGGTAGTCGAGGGGTAGTTCTGTTGCAGTGCCAGCAATTATGTAACTTGTTCCATATTCACCACCTTGTTGCAAGCACGCTGCTAACTGATTACTTTCCCCGCTTGGTTCGTTCCCAACCCTCGTCTGCAAATCAAAGTCTTCATAATCATCAATTATAACCAAAATATGAGGCCATTTCTTTATTGTTCGAGTGCTGTCGAAATTCTCCGGATGCTTTTCGTACTCAGCCTCAACTGCGGCTCGTCTTTTTTGGATTTCTTTGCTCAATCCAGTTAGAGCAGGTTCAAGTTTTGATTTTGCGCCCACATAAGCCTTTAGATGAGGTAATTTCTGGAACATGGAGAGAGAACGAGTGTGGAAATCTATCAAAATGATTTGAAATTGCTCTGGCGAGAATCTTTCTGCCAGCCCAATCAGCCAACTCTGCAACAATGTAGTTTTACCACTCTGCTTGGTGACGCCGGCGATCAGAAAAGATGGGCCGTCTCGGTCTAATGCGAGGCCAATGGGTGATAGGGTTTCGAAATCCTGACCGAACTCGACATTCAAAGAGTCGATTGATTTTTCGGTTGGAGTTCCAATCGGAAGAGTTAGCAGCAAGGGCAAGTCGAGGATTTCCTGAGGTCTATGTCCATTCCAGGCTTTATTCATCATACTTGTCAGGTATCCAAGATTATCTATTTGTTCTTTATCCGTTTCTCCAATGGAAGGCAAAGCAGCCTGGAATTCAAAGGGCGGAGTCCCTCGAAGTAAACCGCGCCCTGGCCGCAAGCCCTTTTCAGCATCCTCCTGAATTTTAGCCTCAGAGGGCATGCCAACAATGTTGAAATACTCGGTTGGTTTTGCCTGATTGAACGTAAACCGCAAATTGACATTAGCGAATAGTTCATCAGGGATGTCTGACTGCAAACTTGATGCGACTGCCATGAACAATCCAGATGCTTGACCACCGGAAACCAATTTAGTAACATCATTAATAAATTCTATAGGGAATACCTGTTTGAAAGTGCCGAATCCGTCAATGAGCAAATAAAGGGCGGGTAAGCGCATTTCTGGTTGCACATGGGCATTGTAATCTATCCAATTATCCACGCGCGCATTTCTGAGCAACTCGTTTCGGCGTAAAACCTCGGTTTGAATGAAACGCACCAATCGTTCTGCTCGTTCTGTTTCAAGTCTCGTGGCAACAGCGCCGACATGCGGAAAATTTTCCAGAACCTTTAGCGTTGATTGACCGCCGAAATCTAAAACATAAATATGGATATCATCTGGTGACTGGGCGAGGGCCATAGATGTTACAAGCGTACGCAATAAGGTGCTTTTACCAGAACCAGCCGAGCCAAAAATCAGGAGATTTCCCCCTCCTCGCTCGGGGCCGACTTGTAAAATCGGCTGTCGTTGCTTGGCAGGATCATCGTAGAGACCAAGCACAGGATATATAAATCCTAATTGAATCTCTCCTTGTGATACTGAGCTATAAGGGTGCCACTCTTCACCGTTCCAGCCACCGGAATAGAGTTCTTGATGTAACTCCGGCAAATAAATCCGTTCAGGGAGTACATCCGGCCAAACCTTCTCAGGGGGTTTTAAACGAAGTTTTCTGGCTGTTGCAATTATATGTTCAACTACTGCACTTGCTTCAGTAGCAGGAGGAATAAACGGCTGTTGTTTGTTCTTGCTCCAGCGAGCTACCTCTACATTTTCTCGTCGGCCATCCGCCCAGACACGGATAAAAACATTAGGAAATGCCTCATCATCGCCGCTAAGGTAGGTTGCTCCAGAATATGCTGATTGATACAGCACACGAGTATTCGCACTGAAATAGGCCCGTCCACGCATCAAATTTACTGCATCAGGAATGCCCACCATTTGGACACTATCCTCAGGCGTGCTGACCTTCAGGCAGATTCGAAAAGTAGAGTTCTGTAGGATTTCCGGGTCTATTGCAGCCTCGATGTTCTGCGTGGCAAGGATGAGATGCACACCCAATGAGCGCCCCACCCTGGCGATACTTATTAACTTCTTACTTTCTTCCTTATAGCGGGATTTAAACTCTGCAAATTCGTCGAAGACGATCACCAAACGAGGTAAAGGTTTTTTAACATTTAAACCGTGATATTCGTCAATATGTGACTTGCCAAAGCGAAATGCAGCGCGCGCGCCCTCGATTACTCGCTTTCGACGTTCGATCTCTCCTGCTAGAGATAGAATTACCCGTTCAGCATAGGTGGCATTCGACTCGATGTCAGTTACCACACCCACTGTATGAGGCAAAAGGGCTAATTCATTGAAGGCTGCGCCACCTTTGAAATCTATCAGCGCAAAGTTTACGTCATAGGGATGATGAGTCACTGCCAAGGCTAAAATGATTGCTTTCAGGACTTCACTTTTGCCTGAACCTGTCATGCCACCCAGCAACCCATGAGGACCATGAGCGCCATCGCGATCATTAAGATCAAAAATCATGGGTTGCGTGTCTGATATTTTACCTATCGGTGCGCGAAAGAATCCATATGGAGAGCGATTATCCCACCAAGTCTCAAGAGGCAACTCTTCAACCCTTGAAACTCCAAAGAGTTCCAAGAATGTTATTTTATCTGGTGGTAGTGTAGTGTCTTTTGATTCGCACCATTCGATTGAGGAAAGGGTCTTGGCAAACACTTTTACCTGATCTAGATTAATTCTATCTGGGTAACATTCCAGCTTATGCCCTTCAGTTCCACTTTCCTCATAAACCAGCCGATTGCCTCTGATTACTTGAATAGCTCCACATTCGCCGGGTATTTGCTCAGGTTTATGAGTTAGGAATATTCCGTAAATACCTAATTCCCGCCCTTTCTTTAAAAGTAACATTAAGGCGGGGTGCGAAAAGGTTGGATCAAGATAATCAAGAACGATAACTAAGCGTGGTAAAGGTACTGATGGAGTACTGCTATCTGTCCCCCGATGCACCACCTTGCTCGTTTCGACTATTTGCTCCCGACGCTGCAATTCTGTTTCTAGGGCAGCCATGAATTTTGAGAGGCGAGCGCCGGCGTCTTCTGTGGAAGAGACATCTTTTTTTGCCGATTTCAATGGGGCAAAGATATTGGGCAGGGATTGTACCCAATCCCATTCTGGGGAATACTCTGGTTTACATATTATGGCGATCGAAACCTCTGAAACCCAATGATGCGTTAGGATGTGGACAAGAAAGGATCGGGTAACATCCAAAACATCGTTTCTTTCTCCCGCTAAGCCGATCGAACCGGTAATGGGTAGCCGAGCCAGGAGAGGAGCTTTGGGGATTTTCAAATAGGTGGTGCGGATTTGATCAACACGATTAATTTCATCCTTAAATTCTTCTGCGTACTCTTCAATATCGGGAACTTGGAGGTGATAGGATGAGGGTACATCACCGATACCCAGGCGAGGACATAAAAAATCAGGGTCGAAAGGCCGGCGTTCCCCCAAGCGTGGGTCTCGAGACTGAACACGACGCATACATTCGCCGGGGTCGGGGTCTTTTTCGATCCGCAATTTCAGTTCTTTCTCGCGAAAGGCGTTTAAACGGTTTTCGACCTCCACCAAGTTGTTTTTGAACTTCTTGTGCGCTTCTGCAAGCTTCCGGGCGTATTCTTTCTTTTGGACTCGACCTGTTATGATTCCAGCGAGAGAGGATACCAACATAATCGGGATGAAGATGAGGTAGCTCATCGAGCTACTACCACCACCCATAAAGACGATCATTAAAATTACGCTGAGCAGTATACCTCCTATTGGGAGGACTGTTGTCAGCCAGTTGCTGGTTTCTGGTTTTGATGGGATCGCTGGAGGTTTGGGAATAGCAACTGTATCGTCAGGCAGTGATTTTTGTATACGCGGTGGACGGTTAAATGGCATAAGAATACCTTCCCCTGGGTTGTGGAAAATCTTGCCGAATATGAATTAAGACCATCACCCGATCGGTATCGAGCGATGGTCTGGTTTATTGACTACAGATGCTTTTACATACCCGAATCTGCCGCGCGGAAGTCAGTCGCGGCGCGCTTGAGCAAGTCGCTGGCTTGCTGTAATGCGGTAACGGCATTGTTCAAATTTGTTTGCATACCGTTCCATTCGTTGAAGATAGCTGTAGCGCGCTGACCTTTGAATGCTCCCTGGAGATTGGTCATAAGGGAGCGCGCGTTGGAAAGCAGCGATTCCAATTCTCCACGCTTGGTGCTAAACTGACCACCCGTGGAATTAACTTGATCGGGATCTATCATAATTCGGGGCATTTCGTCCTCCTTGATTTATTCAGAATTAGAAAGAAACTTTGAAGCGGACATTTTATTTTGCCGTATCTAATTGCTCCTTTCTCGGTGAACATAAAAGCAGCAGAGCAATTTACTGATCTGCTTTTTCAAACCTGTCAGCCATAGCCTGCATTTCTTGGGCAATGTTGGTCATCATGGCAGCAAAACCTTCCATGTACTGGCGGAGTTCTCGATATTGTTTATAGAATGTCTGTTGTGTAACTCCGGACCATTTGTTCTCGAGGCTGCTTGTAGTTTCGTCTAACTTCTTCAGAATGGCCGAGGTATCTTTGCTGGCTTTCTTGAAAGCCTGAGCTGATTTTTGAAGCTCTTCAGGTTGAATGATCAAATCACCCATGTTTCCTCCGGACCTTTATCTCAAACCAGAGATTTTCCAGTTTTTCCTGATGAAACGAGCAGACAGGTTTTTTTTTCATCGTCTTACCACTTGAGTCTCCCACACCGTCACCGTCATACGTTCGATATTGCGCGCTTGAGCATCCAACCAGGCCGCGTAACTTTCTGTGTTTCCTGGTTCGGGCCTAAAGATGCCAAAAAATCTGTTTTTAGCATTACCCTCCCAGGAACTGTCCAAAGTACCCCCAATCCCGCTTAACTGTTGTGACAATCCTCTAACTCGGGCAGCCTCGGCCCGGAATCCTGCAGCAATTGCATACGCCTCGCTGGGAACAAAAGTCCTAGGAACCCTGATAGTAACGTATGTCGGCCCCGCGGAACCAGCGCTTGACCTAGGAGCTGATGGTTTTCCGGCCATAGTTCTCTCCCACGAACCAACCCGATAATAATATTTTCAATTATACCTAAATTGGGACTTGTTTGCAAGTACGAAAACCATTATAATATATATGTTTTCATTAGGATTGCCCCAGAATCCCTCTCCAATCCGCCAGTGAATATTTCTACCCGTGGCGTGATTATCCAGCAATATTACCCAACACGTGAGGGTCATTGATTCATGGATAGGTTTGGAAAATAAGTCATGCGCATCCGTGTGGATCCTACTGTTCTCCGTCAATCTTCGAAGAACGTTTCTGGCGTTGGGACAAACCTGAGCCAGGTTGGCCAGAGCGCGCTTGGGAAAGCCAGCGGCGCGCCCAGTTACGATGGGCAGTTTGGCCCCCGGCTGCAAGCGATTGGGTATGAAGCGCTTGCGCGAGCGCAAGGGCTTTCAGGGCGGGTAAATGACCTCGCGGGTCAGTTGCAGCGCAAGGCACAGGCCTTTGAAGCTGCGGACTTGGCCAGCATAAGTGCAATAATATTAATCCCCAGGATGCCAATCCCTATCTGGAAGCCCCCTTGGCGGTTGCCGTTTCTACTGCCTTGGCGACCCTTTCCCTGGCTTCCCAAATGGCGACTTCATCCTTTTCCGCTGTGGCCTCCCTTTGCGCGTATTCCTCCCAAACCAGTGCCCACACCAAAACCTGGCCCACCCCCTACTCCAAATAAGCCTGGTTTGAGTCCTAATCCTGGCTCTGCGAACCCGAGAATTGAGCAAGATGCCTTTAAGCCTCAACCCCCCTGGAGTAATTATTATGTTTCGGGTGGCAGATTCCCGAAATACGAAGATGGCACCCTGCACACTGGGATTGATATTAAACCTACGCCTTACGATCCAAATCAAAAATATCTGGTTCATCCTATAGGGCCAGGTAAAATTGTTCGTGAAGCCACAGAATACGAGAAGGATGGTAAGGGACAATTTGTTTTAGATGAAAATGGCAATAAAAAAATCAGTGGATATGGACATTATGTAGTTATCGAACATGAATTATCGGATGGAAAAAAAATATACTCCCGGTATGCGCATTTGGCTTCACCCTCCGACCTAACTGAAGGGCAGGAAGTTGGAACCGAAACCGAATTGGGCAATATGGGCAGTTCTGGGCGGTCTACCGGAGCACATCTGCATCTCGAAATTTATAATCCAGAAGCGTATACTGGATATAATGACAAAAATCCAGACGCTCTTTTCAATCCCCAAAACCCCAGTAGCCCAACCTATTTGGAAAAAATGAAACAGGATTTTTGTGATCCAGAACCATTCCTCAATGGTAAGACAGATATCCGCTTCAAAATAAACAAACCTTGAGAATAACAATTTACCGGCTTACTCATTGGCAGGGGAACCGCCGTCGCCAGTTTGATTCACAGGTCGTTTCCGATATGCAGCAACTGCAAAACGCCACCCTCATGATTGATGAAGCTGCCAAGAAAATCAGAGATGCCATTCAATCTTTTACCCAGGCAGATTAATGATAATGGCTGGCACGATGGTGATTATCCAGCGATAATTTCCACTCGACAAATTGGAATTGAGGTGAGAAGCCATGTCGCCGCGAATACGTGTTGACCCTTCTGTTCTCCGCCAATCTTCTAAAAACATCTCCGGCGTCGGGACCAACTTGAGCCAGGTTGGTCAAAGTGCGCTTGGGAAGGCCAGCGGCGCGCCCAGTTACGATGGCCAATTCGGCCCCCGGGTGCAAGCGATTGGGTATGAAGCGCTATCGCGTGCGCAAGGCTTATCTGGAAAAATGAGCACTTATTCTGGTCAACTTCAAAGCCGGGCGCAGGCGTTTGAGGCGGCGGATATGGGGATGTCAAAAGGTTCTGTTTTGGGAATTGCTACCTCCAACTTAACAACAACTCCCCATCTATTTTGTGCAATAAAATACACCAAAGTTACCAAATCTTCTGCTGGGATTTATTCAAGGTTAGGGCAATTAGTGCCTCGAAAAAAGATAGCAAAAACGGCCGACCAGATCAAATCCGTGCTGCTGATGGGGAGGACCCACTACCGTGAGTTGTTCAAAACTGCTGCACCACGTATTATTGCAGACTTGAGACGCAACCCGTTACGAAAAATTAAAGGGGGCACACCACTCGGGTTCTTGTTGGATGCAGGTTTGGGATATCTCGCAGGAGATGACCATTCCTTACGTGGAGGCGGGATCGCAATAACGGAGGCTGCGATAAATATCGGTGTTTGGAAAATAACGGTTGTTAATGCCATTGTTCAATTGGGCGGATCAAGCTTGATCTGGTCGATCTCACAACCAGCCAAGCTCGTGACAATGAGGCCTGAAGATCGTCAACTAGTAGATGAGAGCGCAGAGCGTGCTCAACGAGCGTTGGAGAAGGCTGACATAGGAAAAGTTACCAGAGCAGTCGCAACTGCTTATGTTGATGTGAAGATTGCACAAGCACAAGCCGTGCATAATGCCTTCAAGGATGCAATGCAGACACCGAGCGTGAAAAACATATTGCGCACTGGACTATTAGGCCTTTCTCTGGTCACACCAGGAACAGAAAATGTCGCTGCAATGTTGGATCCGAATGTTAGCAAGGCATTGACCAGCAGTTCAGAAAGTGTCCTCAAAGCAGGAGGTGATTTCGTTGTAGGAATTATTGATGCGCCTTTCGAGTTAGGGCGACACATAGGCACCTCCGTGGTTGTTACCGGGACTGGTATTTGGGATCGAATCCAAAAAGCAGCCGAAAGTTTCCAGGCAGGATTCAGTCCTACTTACTAAACAAACAGGAGATGATATGAATACTGAAGTGAAAATCCCGAGCTTTACTATAAGTCACGAAGAGCTGGCTCTTTTATTGCAGATACTTAGAGCCCCTGGATTAATGGGATTTGAAGAAAAGCCTCTTGCGGAGCTAACACAAGAGCAAACTGCCATGGCCATGGTATCCGCAGAGCGCTCACTCCGTGCTAGGGGACTTATCCGGTTAGTAGAAGAGGAAAAGCGCATTGAAATTGATACCGTTGTCATGGCTTTTCTTGGGACTTGTTTAACACCGGATTACTCCATTATGATCACATCAACAAAAAAAGAAGGCATGCAGGGAGCTTATTATTATCACGTTTCCACCCATTTGGCCGTGGAAAACTATTCTCCTGAATCAGGTCTATACCGATTCTCTGGAGCGGAAAGACTCCAAGATTTGTTTCCAAACATCGAGCGGGTCGCGCATTTAGAGAATCAACCTGCTCCTGCTAAGGCAGGCGGACGCATAAAAGAAAAGATTCTGACTCAGGCACGGGATGCGTCTCGTGCTGGAAAAAAGACAGAGGCGGCAGATATTTTGAAAGGCGGGGGGCTTAGTGCAGTGTCATCTAAGGCTCTAGTCGCGACGCTGGAAGCTCCCATCAATAATGGTTCTGTGATCCGCCTTGATTTTGAAAAAGAGCAAGCACAGTCAACAGGTTTTTCATTCCTGGAAGGCAGGGCTGGAATTTGGATTCTAACCCCTGAGGAAGATAGCGATCCACTTTGGATCAGAATAGAACCTTGTTCAGCCGAAGAAATAAGAAACCGTCTGCGTACTCTGATCAATGGTAACAAAAAACGATGACTAGAGCCTGTAGAGCAAGAGTTCGGCTCACTACTTGAAGAAAAACGCTTTGCCGAAAATTCATTGCTAGTATTAGACTCGATGATCTCTAAGAACAAAATAATCCCTGGCCTAGCCAACATGGTCAAAGTAAGCCTGAGCCAAGATCTTATCATGCCCTTTATTCATGCGCTGGAGCAGCCGGAATTTACGCTCTCGCTGGCTTGTTTGCAGATTGAGAACGATGAAGCATTGGATGCGTCCTCAACATCCATATTTGCGGATCAGCAATCTGCCTGGGGTATTTGGCCTGATAATATGGAAGCCGATCCACCCATCTTGTTGATATTCCCAAGCGGTATTACTGATATATACAATGCCGTTACAGATTGGTTGGAGGCGAGAATCAAGGCAGGTGAATATGAACGCTACAAAAACGACCAACCTTTCCATCACATTAGCCACTGACGAACTCTGGTTCCTGATGAGCCAGTTTGGTCCGGCCTATATCATCGGCATGGAAAACCCGCACTTGGGCTGGCTGACGGAAGAAATCGAAGAGGTTGACCGCAAGGCGGTTCAAGGCCTGGCTGAGCGAGGTTTGATCGGGGAGATCACAGAGCAAGAGGTCGAGATAGATGATGCCTTGTTGTCAATGGTAGAGGCGTGTGTACACCCCGAGCACTCGCTCATCGTATATTCTCAAACTGAGGATGGTAAGGGGAAGGAACGGTACATACACTTCGCCCAAGATCGGATTGTAGAACACATTGAAAGCGAATCCAATATCCACTGCTTGACCGCGTTTGAAAACCGCGCGGCGCTTACGTTGCATCTCAAAGACGACCTGCGTCTGGCATCAAAGACTAGCAGCAGCTCCCAATCTTTTTATTTGCCTGAAGAGGTGTTGTTAAACACCAGCCGTTTGTATGCAGATGGTAAAGCCCAAGAAGGGAATGCAGTTCTACAAAAATCCAACTTGTATTCAACGATAATCCAAACGTTGGATAATGTTCTTACAGAGCCAATTGCCAATAGCTCCTTTGTTGTGCTCGTCAATCAGAACAATCCCAATACACAGCATGTGCGTGGCTTTGGGATACTGGAAGGGAAGGACGAGTTTTGGCTCATGTGCCCAACCGAAAGAATGGGACAGCCCCAGGTGGAGTTTACGCCTGCCAATGCTGAAATCGCTCACCAACGCTTTATCGAAATTTTGCCGTAAACTGTAATTCGTTGGATGGGAACCCAAGAAAGAAGAAATAAATCATGCCGAAACGGTGCTTCATTACTATCCGAAAAAAGAATTCGAATGAGCAGATTGATATAGAAGTGCCCGGCGACCAGCCGGTACGCATAATATTGCCTGATCTATTGAAGGTTCTGGACGAGCCCGTATCTCTCGGAGGAAGACCCTTGCAGTATGGACTAATGACCGAAAAAGAAGCGTTATTGACTGAGGAGGATACGCTCAAGGACGCCGGTGTAGAGAATTTTGAAACCCTGTATCTGTGTGTGTTGGAAGATTCTGGAAAGCAGAGTGGTATTGAAGGTGGAGACAAGGGGGAAAAGCAAATAGAAAACACGAACCCGGAAAAAAAAACCGCTGCACTAGAGATGCCGGATTTGCCGGTGGAATTGAAGGGTTTGATATCCCCAATCCTGTGGGCGCAATTACTGATCGAGCAACCCTCCCTGATTAGCCCTTCTGGCTTGATCTTTGTACTCAATGAATCTCAAACCCTGATCGGTCGGAAAAGTAATGAAAGTCAACCGGATATAGATTTGACAGAACTAGACACGAATCTAATTGCCTCCCGCAAACACGCCGAGATCACATACTCAGATGGTTATTTCACCCTTCGAGCGCTAAGAACAACAAATGGGACATTTGTGAACGGGGTAAGACTGCAACCTGATCAGTTATGGACGATAAGGGATGGGGATGTGATCCAATTCGGTTCTCGTGGCGTCCAGTTGATTTTCCGGTTGCCACATAAACTATGATTGCCGGACTGCAACGGTAGAAGGCTATTGAATCAAATCGTATCTTGAATTATAGATTGCACGGAGGCTCCATGACCCGCGTGAATAAGTCCTACCTTTATGTTTTGACTGTGATCGTCCTCCTGCTTTCCCTGTGGGGAACCTCTTTGCCGGCACGCGCCCAGACGAGCATTGACGTAGTCGTGCATTATGTGGAAGGCGCCCCAATAGCCGGTAAATTTGCCTATGATGTCTCGGTTTATTTCTCTGTTCTGGATAGTTCCGGGAATCCTATCAAAGACATCACAAATGAAAACTTGTCGCTCAGTGAGGATGGCAAGAAAGTCGCCCTCGACTCGCTAAAGCCTGCCGAAGACGAACCGATTAGCGTGGTGCTTGTCCTGGATACGAGCGGCAGCATGGGTGGGCCAAAGATCGAGGCGGCGCGCACGGCGGCAGGTGGCTTTATCTCCAGCTTAAAGAACGGCGACCAGGTAGCCGTGTTGAGTTTCAATACGACCATCACTTCCCAGACTGACTTCACAACGGATCTGACCGCCGCCCGCCAGTTAGTGGACTCTATAAATGCCGTCCGCGGATCCGGCACATGTCTATATGACGCAACCTACCAGGCGGTCCAAATGACAGCTATGCTGCCTCCCGGACGACGGGCGATCATCCTGCTTACGGATGGGGTGGACGAACTGCCCAGCGGGGCCGGATGCAGTAAATATACCGTTGATGACGTAATCAATCTCGCTTCTCAAGGCAGCACCCGGATTCCGCTCTACACGATTGGCTTGGGCGACACGGTAGATAAAAAGACGTTGCAACGGTTGGCATCCGTGACCGGTGGTCAGTATTTACACTCGTCGGATGCGTTTCAATTAGACGCCGTATTTCTGAAGCTTCTTGGTCAACTTCGTTCGCAATATGTCAGCCACTATACTTCCACCGCTCCATCCGGAGAGCACCTGCTCATCCTCCAAGTCAATTATCAAAATGCCCAAAACCAGGACAGTCGCAAATTTCTATTGCCTCCTTTACCTTATAGTCTCTCCTTCGTCTCCCCAGTGGAGGGTCAAGAGGTTAGCGGTAAGATCAAGATTGCCATTTCAGTATCCGGCCAGGGAGCGCCGATTAAACAGGTGCTCTTTCAAGTTAACGGTGTAGATATTGGATCTGTTGAAACGACGCCGTACGAATTAGCGTGGGAGCCTTCTACTGACCTGATCGGCGAGGTCACTTTAGAAGCCATCGCCATCGGCGGGAATGACGAGGAATTGGCGCGCGCCTCAGTCAAAGTGACACTGCCCACTACCTCAGCCGGAGATGGAGTACCGAGACTACCTGTCACCTCGGTCGAAGATGGAATACAGCAACTATTTCCCATGTCTAATATTGTTACTGTTCTCATGGTCGGCGGGGTTGGCCTGATCATGTTGATCGTCATTGTCGTTGTGGTGTTCTTTTTTGTTCGCAAGAAACGCCAGGAGCCGAAAGGTAAAGAGCAGGCAGCCAGCCGACGGTTCATTGAAGATGCGGGGATGTTGGATCACACCATTGATATGTTTGTTCCTAGTAAGGATGCTTTCGGCGTATTGATCGTCTTGCAGAGCGACGATCCAGCCATGGTCGGACAACGGATCGAGATAACCCAACCCTCTACAAGTCTGGGGCGCAGCGCCAATAATGACATCATCTTTCCTAAAGACAGCCCAGTCTCTCGCCGTCATGCCATCATCGAAGATAGGAGTGGACAACTGGTTCTAAGCGAGGCGATCTCAACAGATAAAGGGGGTCAGGCTAAACAGCCAACTTATGGGACGTTTATCAATGACAAGCAGATCGAAACCCCCGTTCCGCTTTATCATGGAGATGAAATCCGCCTGGGCACCCGTGTGCGTCTACGCTTCGAGGCAGTCAACCGGGTAGCGCCAGATGAGGATCGGACGATAGATCAGATTTCCACCGATAACGACGGTACTGTGGAATGGAAAGAATAGCTATTTACGGTAAAGGAAAGCGTGCATGACTCCTTGGGATTTTGAAATTGGCATCGCCAGCCACCCTGGTCGCAAGCGGAGTGGAAAACCTAACCAGGACGCGGTAGAGATCATCCTGCCCGATGTGGAGCGGAAACACCCACCCCTGCTGATCTTAGCCGATGGCATGGGAGGTTATGCCGGGGGCGAAGTAGCTAGTCGTTTAGTGATCGAAACTATCCGCGATTTGTATCGCCAGTCTGAAGTCAGCAATGATTATTCGGCTTTTTTTGTTGGGTGTCTCCAAAAAGCCCATGAAGCCTTGCGTAGTCACAGTGCGCAGAATCCCCAAATGGCCGATATGGGCAGCACAGTGGTCTTAGCGCTATTGGATGAAGAGCAGATAGTTACAGCCAATGTAGGTGACAGTCGTGCTTATCTATTTCATGACGGTGAAATTCTCCAACTTAGCCATGATCACAGCGTGGTAGCTGAACAGGTGCGAACTGGCCTGATCACTCCGCTCCAGGCGCGCCGGCATCCCAAGCGCAACCGCTTGACTCAATCACTTAGCGCACGGAGGCAGGAAATTCATCCCTACGTAAACCGATCGTTGTTAAAGCCGGGTGATATCGTCCTTTTATGCAGCGATGGCCTGTGGGGTGTTGTTTCGGAGGCCATTATCCAGGCAGTGGCAATTGAATTGTCGCCGCAGGATGCAGCGAATAAACTTGTTACCCTGGCTAATGCCAGCCAGGGGCCGGATAATGTTTCAGTGATCATTGCCCGTCGCGCCGGTGACAGGGATGAGAGTAAGATCGCTTCGTTTTTAGATGACACCAATCCCGGGGAAGTGTTAGCATTAGTTTAGGGATACTCAGTCGTTCACGAAAGAGCATTCGGGGGGTGATGTTGGCTCACGTTTGGCACAGCCCAATGCTGATGGGTCTTCGGCGGTTAAACTCATTCTAGAAACATCTTTCCCGGATTCAGTATCCCATTCGGATCCAGCACCTGCTTGATCCGCCGCATTACTTCCACCGCCGCGCCGTGTTCCTCGCTCAAATACTTGCGCTTCGCCAGGCCGATGCCGTGCTCGCCGCTGGCC
>Ga0180009_10002579_pt1 | contig 21283 bp, 14 predicted proteins | sample OS_PC_MetaG_FD_123537 | JGI IMG/M metagenome (GOLD analysis project Ga0180009, IMG submission 123537) | Groundwater microbial communities from the Aspo Hard Rock Laboratory (HRL) deep subsurface site, Sweden - OS_PC_MetaG | ecosystem: Environmental > Aquatic > Deep subsurface > Groundwater...
GGCGGGACCGGAGCGAAGCGAAGCCCGGAGGAGCCCGGTCGCCGCCCGCAGGGCGGCGAGGCGCCCAGACCACTTCAAATGAACTGCGAAAAAGTCAGATCAACGGATCAGTGAGCGATCCTGAGAATGGGGGACCATGTGGCGACACGTTGTTCACCGGCTGCTCTGGGTGGTCCTGCTCTTGTTCGGGAGCGCCGCTTGTGGGGGCGAGGTTGTGGGGTACGAGCCCGATGGGGGGCCGTTTCCGGACGTGGGGCCGTTCCCGGATGTGGATCCCCTGCCGGACGTGGATCCCCTCATCCCGGAGATCCCCTGCAGCGAAGAGGGGACCTGGGTGTACGTAATCAGCCACGACCACGGGCTGTATCGTTTTGATCCGTCCCTGCGGCAGTTCACGCTCATCTCGACCCTCAGCTGTCCCACGGCGGGGCGCCCGTTCTCCATGGCCGTCTCCCGGTCGGCCATCGCCTACGTGTTGTTTTACGACGATGTGGCTGGGGGTACCTGCGTGGGCCTGAACGCCGTGGACGTGGTGACCGGGGAGTGTCTGGGCCCCACGGGCTTTGACTGTGACAACCTAGAGGGCTTCAGACTCTTCGGGATGGGCTACGCCACCCTGGGGCCGGACACCGGCCAGGAGAAGCTCTACATCATGAGCGGCTGGGGAGAGCCGCCCTGGCTGGCGAGCCTCGAGCCCGAGGACGGCACGGTGGTGCCCCTGGTCTCCATGGGGACCCAGGACCTGGCCGAGATGACCGGCAACTCCCAGGGAGAGCTGTTCGGTTTCTTCAACAAGGAGAGCCCGAGCTTCCTGTCGCGCATCGACATCTCCACCGGCGAGATTCGTGACACCGTCCTGCTTCCCGCCAACCTGTCGGGGGGGGCTTCGGCCGTGGCGTACTGGGGCGGCGACTTTTATGTCTTCTCTTCCAGCGGAGACTCCGGCGACGTGTACCGGGTCTCGGGCACCAACGTGACCCTCCACACGAGCTTTCCCTTTTCGGTGGTGGGCGCCGGCGTTTCGACGTGTGCTCCGGATGGGTCTCGGTCGGGACCTGCTGATTAGCGAGTCGCAGTGGGTGTGGGACGGGGACGGGGAGGGGAGTCAGGTTCAGTGAGGGTCTAGCGACCGCTGGGCTTGAAGTGGAAGGGGTAGACCACGTAGGGCATGTTGCCTTCGGGTTTAGGGAAGCGCCAGGTCTTCACCATGCCGCGGATGCAGCCCTCGGTGGGCGGGTGGTTCAGCGTGGTGGCCGCAGTGCGTACCATCTGGACCCGGCCCCGGGCGTTGATGGTGAAGGAGATTTTGTACATGCCCTGGAGCCGCGGGTTGGCGGCCAGACCGTAGGTCATGTAGCAGTATTTGATTTGGCTGATGTGGCGTCGGATGACGCGCTTGATGGTGGCCGCGTCCATGCCGCCGCTGTTCTCGAAGCGCGTGTGGTAGACCACCGGGCCCTTGGGCTTGTAGGGACCCACCGGCCGGCCGTCGCCGAGGGGGCGGAGGCTGCCGCCGGTCGGGCCCCAGCCGCCGGGACCCCAGCCGCCGCCGCCGCCCGGGCCGAGCTTCCAGCCACCGGGGCCTTCCACGCCGGCGCCGTTGCCGCCACCGGCGCGGCCGCCGTTGTTCAGGCCGAGCCCGTCGAGGCCGGCGTCGTCACCCACGGCGTTGCCGACCAGGGCGCCCAGGGCATCCTCGGCGTCGGAGCTGACGGCGTGCTTGGCGAACATGCTGCTCATCTTGCCGGTCGCGGCCTGCAGGACACCGACCATGCCCATGCCGCGGCCCAGGCTGCGGGTGGGGGAGCTGGTGGCCGGGCTGATGGGGCCGGCGCCGTGGTTTTTGTTCATGCGGTCGTCGCGTTTGCCGCCGGGGCCTTTGAAGTCGGACTTGGCGGTGAGCTTGGACGGGTCGGGCTTCGGAGCGGGCTTGGGCTTGGCGACGGGTTCCTTGCGGGCTTTCTGGAGTTCGGTGCGCACCATCTTGTTGATCCCGCTGGTCTCCATGCTGTTGGCGTCAAAGGAGCCGGCTTCGGCCGGGCGGAAGGAGAACAGCAGCATGAAGAGGCCCACGACGGCGGCGGAGCCCAGGGTGGCCAGGGAGATGGGCCGGGCGGCGGCGACCGCCACGGTGGCCTGCACGCTGCCCCCGGACACGGCCCTGGCCGCGGCCACGGTGTTGATGACGAAGCTGTTGTCGCCGAAGCGCAGTCGGGCTTTCATGCCCTCGATGATGGGGAGCTGGTAGGCGCCCTCCACCGCGGGGGACGGCCGGGCGATGCCCTTGGCCACCAGCGCCGACAAGTCCATGGACCCGTGGCCGGGCAGCTCCACCGTGCCGTCCATCATGGGCGTATAGGCGAGCTGGAAGACACCGTCTTCGGAGCGCACCAGGGGGAACTCCGCCTGGCCCGGGGGCAGGGCCTCCGTAGGCGTGTGGAAGGTGCATTTGGGATGCTCACCCACGGTGAATTGGGGCTTGCGCAGGTCGTCGCGGGTGCGCAGCATGCCGAACAGGAGCCAAAAGAGCCCCAGGGCGAAACCCGAGGCGCCGGCCACCTCGGCGGTGCGGTTGGTGCGGACCTTGGGCACGAACTTCAGGGGCAGACCGCGCTCCTTGATGAACTCCTTGGTTTTGGCCTGGTGGAGCTCCTGCCGCTTGACCGAGAAGATCTGGCTGCCAAAGGCCGCAGCGCCGCCGATGGCGAGGCACAAGCCCACGGCCAGGGCGACGAGGCTGCCGGTTCGGGCGCGGCCGGCGCGCGGATTGCTGAAGTGCGTCACCACGTGGGCGCAGTCCTGGTACAGGGCCACAACTTCCACCGAGCGGCTGCCATCGGAGTGCTCCACCCGGGAGACGTCCTCGGCGGAAAGCTCGGTCTGCTGATAGGAAGAGGAGCGGCGCAGGGACGCCCCCATGGGGATGGGGGTTGCGGTCGCCAGGGGGCGAGCGCTCGGGACGGGGGGAGCGCTCGGGATCACCGGGGAGGTGGCCACGCTGGGCACAGCCGCCGTGGCGACGGTGGTGTCTTTCATCGTGACGACCAGCTCGGTGTCGCCGAGCCGCAGGCGGTCGCCATCGACGAGCTTGGACTTGTTGATGCGTTGGCCGTTGCGCAGGGTGCCGCCGGCCGAGCCGAGATCCGAGATGTGCACGTCGCCGGTGGGCGATACCTGGATGTAGGCGTGCATGCGGGACACCTTCGCATCGTCGAGCTGCAGATGCGCCGAGGTGAGCGTCCCGACCTTGATGACGTCTTTGCAAAGGGTCTGCTCGCCCAGGAGCGCCCCGCGCTGATAGATCTTGAAGGTGAGTGATTTCTTGGGGTTGTTGCCTGTCATGACGTCCTCCTTGGCTGAAATCGGGCGCACGGGTCCACAGACCCACCCCCGCGCCTTTGGCGTTCGGATTTTGGATGACTTGCTGTCCGGAGCCCGAGCCGCCTCGCTGCGCCGGAGCAGTGTCGTTTGCGTTACTGGGGCTTAGGACACCGGGGTCCCGGGGCGGTTCCATTTTTTTTGCGAAGTCAGTACACCGCGCCGTGAAGGATGACGCGCACCCTGATGATGCCCCGGTGGGAAGAGCCCCCGGAGTGCTCGAAAAGGCGTGCCGTTTGTTGGGAATTGGGAGTGCATTAATCCCAAGAGTCGTTGACAGTAATCGCCGGGGGCAGTTACGCTAAGTGCTTTGTGATATCAGGCGGAATGACCATCTCCACGTCGAACAGCATATTCGGTCGGCAGTCCCTCGTGGGCACGCTGGTGGGCGGTCGATTCAAAGTCGGGGAGTTGCTCGGCGAGGGTATGGCCGGGCAGGTGTACGTCGCCGAGCACCTGGACCTCGGGCGCCGATACGCCATCAAGGTGCTCAAGGAGACCGTCGAGGCGGACCACAACATGGTGGAGCGCTTCCGGCGGGAGGCGCGCGCGGCCGGGCGACTGGACCACCCGAACATTGTTTACATCTCGGACTTCGGGCGCATGGAGGACGGCCGGCTTTACCTGGTGATGGAGTATGTGCCCGGCGTCACCCTGGCCGAGGCGCTCAAGGCCGCCCCGCGCCACAAGTTGCCCCGGTCCCGCGCCCTGGAGATCCTGCGCCAGACGGCCGACGCGCTTCGCGCAGCCCACGAGGCCGACGTCGTGCACCGGGATATCAAGCCCGGCAACCTGCTGCTTTCCGCCGCGCCCGGGGGCGGGGAACGGGTGAAGATCCTCGACTTCGGCCTGGCCAAGATCATGATCGAGTCCGAGCTGGCTGCGCTCACCGGGCGGGGGGAGATGTTCGGCACGCCCGCGTACATGTCTCCGGAGCAGGCCCGCGGCGAGCCCATCGATTACAAAACCGACCTGTACGCCCTGGGCATCCTGGGCTTTGAGCTGCTGACGGGCCGGCTGCCTTTCCTTTCGAAGTCCATCCCGCACATGATGCTCTCCCATCAGCAGGAGCCCGTGCCGGATCCGCAGTCCCTGCTGCGCCCGGGTGAGCCGCCGTTGCCCGTGGAGCTCACCGAGATTGTGCTGCGTTGCCTGGCCAAGGACGCGCGTCAACGCCCCCACTCCGCCGCCGCGCTGGTACATGCCATCGAGGGCCTCGACGCCTCGCAGCACGCCTCCACGGTGACCATTCCCATCGTGCAGGATCCGTCCCAATACGGGCACAGTCCGGGGGCGCCTCAGGTGGTGGCAGCGCCGCCGGATGTGCGGGCCCTCGAGCGGGCGGGGACCCTCGCGGTGAACCCCGTCGAGGCCGTCAGGACCGTGCTGGAAGAGAACGCGGACGGCACCACACGCCGGGCCTGGGCCTTGGACCAGGCGGCCAAGGTGGGGCGGGCCATGGCCACCCAGATGGTCTCCTTTGGGCTGGGGGACGCCAGCCTCCAGGCGGCGTTGGCCGAGCTTGCGCAGCTGGAGCAGCAGCAGATCGGCTTGGAAACCCAGCTCGCGGTGTATCGCGCCCGGCTCGAGGAGCAGGAGGTGCGGTTCCGCCAGCGCATTGCCAGCTTGCGGTACGCGGTGACTGACCTGAGCGTGGACCGGGGGAGGGCGATGGACGTGGGCGCAGCCGCCTCCGCTGTGGTGGCTGACATCGACTATCAGATCAGCGAGCTGGAGAAGCGGCTGGGCGAGGTGAGCCGCGAAGAGGAAGGCGAGCAGGCCCGGGTGGTGGCCGGGATGAAGGTGATCCAAAAGGGCTTGAGCGCGCACGGGCGGACCGTGTCCGATGCCGACCGCAGAATGATCAGCCTGCTGTATCAAGCCCGGCCCGATCCCTGTCCAAAGCAGTTTCTGCGCGACTACGATGCGCTGGATCTGCTCATGAAGGCCGCCTTTGGCGCGTGATTCTGTGGCGCCCGGTTGACGCTCCCGCCCCTGGTTCCGAATCCCGGCGTTATGGAGTAGAATGCGTGCTGGCAGACAGCACAAACTGGATTGGAGAGGCCCATGGTCGGGCAGATCATAGACGGGACCTACAAGCTGACGCGTCAAATCGGCGTGGGCGGAATGGGCTCCATCTGGGCGGCTGAGCACCTCCGCGTGGGGCGGGTTTTTGCGTTGAAGTTCCTCAACGTGGAGATCGCCACGGACCGGGAGGTGTTTGAGCGGTTTCGGCGGGAGGCGGAGATTGCCGGGCGGTTGGGTCACCCGAACATCATCGAGGTGATGGACTTCAAGCAGACCGAGGATGGCACGCCCTTCATGGTGATGGAGTGCCTCGAGGGCGAGGATCTTGCGGCCCGCATCAACGCCCAGGGACCCTTCCCGTTGCAGGCGGCCATGTCCATCATCGGCGACACGGTGGACGCCCTGGACGCGGCCCACGCCGCGGGCGTGGTGCATCGGGATCTCAAGCCCCAGAACATCTTTCTGGCCACGCGTGGACGTCAGAAGGATGTGGTCAAGCTGCTGGACTTCGGCATCTCCAAGATCAAGGCCTCGGGCACCATCCAGACCAAAACCAACGCCATCATGGGCACGCCCTACTACATGTCCCCGGAGCAGGCCCAGGGCCAGGTGAAGGACATCGACGCGCGCACGGACATCTTCGCCATGGGCGCCATCGTGTACGAGATGCTCACCGGTCGCATCGCCTTTTACGCGCCCACAGCGCCCTCGGCCATGTTCAAGGTCTGCTTCGAGCAGCCCAGCCCCATCCGGGAGCTTCTGCCCATGCTGCCTGAGGGCTTTGAGCGGGTGCTGGACAAGGCGTTGCACAAAGAGCAGGACATGCGCTACGGCTCCATCCTCTCTTTCTGGGAGGATCTCGACCGGGTCGCGGGAGGGAAGGAGGCGCGCCTGTTCACCGGGGAGGTGCATAAGGTTCTGGTGCACGAGGGCGAGGCCGAGGAGCACGAACGCGCGGCAGGGCTCACCCACGGTGTGGCGGCCACGACCATGTCCGGCGCGGCCGGAGAGAACTCGGCTGCTGTGACGTTGGTGCCGCCCTCGTCCAGCCGGGGGGCGTTCATCGGTGTGGGCGTAGCCCTCGGTGTGATCGTCATCGCCCTGGCGCTCTATTTTGGTCTTCGGAGCCGGGAACGGGCCCCCGCGCCAAAGTCGGCGGCGCCGCCCCCTGCGGCGCTCACCATGGATCCGGGCGTGGGCGCCGTGGGTCACAAGGACAAAGTGTCCATCACCGTCGTGGTACGGCCCGCGGCGGCGGCGGCCGAGGTGTGGGTCAACGGGCAGAAGATCCGCGGCCGGAAATTCACCCGTCCCTACTCCATTGAGGCCCCGGTGAATGTGAAGGTGATGGCGACCGGCTATAAATCCGCGGTCGCGGTGGTGATGCCGAACAAAGACAAGGTGCTCGAGGTGGAGCTGTGGCAGGCGGCGCCGGGCGCGAGCGTCAGGGGGACCGAACCGCCAAGCACGGGCCGCCGTCGCCGCCGCCGCCGTCGTCGCCGTCCGGCGGTGATGGAGGTGCCGCCCCGGCCCAGGCCCGGGCCCGGGCGCCCGGCGGTGATGAGGCCCGTACCCACGAGGCCGAGCATGATGGGCCCGGTGAGTGATGGGCTGTAGCTCCACGCGGGAGCGCTGAGCTCCAAAGATCCACCCAAGCAACGAGGCGATTTGTGCTGCTTCAACCAGACCCCCTGATTCCAGTCATGCTCCGCCGGGCGGTACTGACGATGTCAGTCGCCTTGATCGTCTGCGCCGGTGCCACGCCGCTCCGGGCCGCGCCGCTGCCGGCGGCGCCCATGGGGGCGCGTCCGGCGCCAAAGCTGGATCCGACGAAGAAGCCCGAGGCCCTCAAGCACCTCCAGGCCGGCCTGAAGTTCTACAACGCCGGCGAGTATCCCCAGGCCATCGTGGAATACAAAAAGGCCTACGCGCTGTATCCGAGCCCGAAGCTGCATCCGAACATCGGCTCCTGCTACAAGTACATGGGCCAGAACCTCCTGGCCATCACCCACTACGAGCGGTTCCTCGCCGAGACGGAGATGGACTCGGCTGACCTGTCCATCGTGAAGCTGCGGCGCATGTGCCGGATCGAGATCAAAGCGCTCAACAAGCTCATCGGGTGGCTGCGGGTGATCGTCCGGGTGTCGGGGGCCGTGGTGAAGGTGGCCGGGCTGGGGCCCCTGCGCTCTCCCATCGACAAGCGGATCCGGTTCAACCCCGGGCGGATCAATATCCTCGTGAAAAAAAAGGGTTTCTACGCCTTTGACCGCGCCGTGATGATCAAGGCCGGCGCCGAGCAGGTGGTGAAGGTCCTCCTGCTGCAGAAGATCAAGCCGGAAGTGATCATCAAGATCAGAGCGGCAACGCCCATCTATAAGCGGTGGTGGTTCTGGACGGCGATTGGCTCCCTGGTGGCCGGCGGAGTCACCGCCGCGGCCGTGGTGCTGGGCTCCCACACGGTGGAAAAAAACCTGTCGGGCGATCTGCGCCTGAACCACAGCACCTTCACGACGAGGTTTTGAATGCACTGTTCCATGGATAGGGCCGGTCCGGTTGGGAGGCTGCCCCGATGGCTCGCGATGTGCCTGGTGCTGACGGTGGGACTCGTCTGCGCTGACTGTGTGAAGGAGGTTTGTGGCGAGGACTCCGCGGCCTTCGAGCTGACCGTCACCTTCGAGGGCGTTGACCTGGGCGAGGCCGACAAGCTCATGATCATCTCCGAGGTGACCGTGCCGGATCCGGACAATCGCTTCGACCGCCGGGTGCGCTTGATGAACATGCCGGAGGTGAGTGGCAACACGTTGCAGATCATCGTGGACCCCGGCGTGTGGAGTCGTGACCCCGAGCAGGTCCAATCCATTGACTATGGACTCACGCTGCGGGTGTTGAACGCCGACCGGGTGATGATTGGCCAGGGAAGCGGCGCGTGGACCCTGGGATATGGCAACTGTGGCGCGAAAGAGCTGGTGGTCTCTGGAGCCCAGGTGGAATGTCTTGGGGCGGGCGAGCCGTGTATCGGCTCTCCCGACGGTATGGGAGGCGGCCACCAGGTCTGTCGCCTGGAAGGCGGCCCCTTGGCGTGCCACGAATCGCTCTGTGGCGATGGCGTGGTGGACCGCCTGGCGGGCGAGCTCTGTGATCCCAACAACCAGGATCAGCCGTGCAACGGCGCCGACGGTCTGTGCGTGCCGCCGCCCCAGGTCGTGGATCTGGGCATCAGCTCCAACTCCCGGTACCGGCGTTTGGTAGTGGGGTCCTGCCCCAACGATTACACGCACCGGGAGCTTGACGCGTTCGACCGGGACTACGTGGATCCCCTCCGGGAACCGGGTTGGTTGGCGATCCTGCCGGCCAGCATCGCGGTGGGCGATTTCCACGGCTCGTCCCCCCTCGAGAGCACCGGGCAGGTCGAGTCCAGCGGGCAGGAGGTTGCGTTGGGGGCTCCGGCGGGCTGGTGGGATACGGATGTCGGTGGTTGTACGGGCAACACCAGCGATCCCGACAATAGTCAGGATCGGAAGCCCCAGCACCGTCGGGGCAAGGTGTTGGTGGGGGATCTCCCCATTACAGGCGCTGATCTGGGGTTGACCGGGGGCGCTCTGGAGCCGCCCCTGGCGGGTGACCCTGAGAGCCTGTTTGGCTACGCCCTCGTGGCGGGTGATCTGAATGGCGATGGTTATGACGACCTCGCAATCTCCGCGCCGGTGGGGACTGCGAACAACGGCTACGTGTATGTGGCCCATGGTCGCACGGTGCTCGCCGAGGGGGGCGGCGCGCAGGTGACGACAGCCGATCCCCGGCTCGTCACCATTCGGCACGCCAAGACAAACGCCACTTCGCGCTTTGGCCACAGCCTGGCCGTGGGCGACCTCAACGGGGACGGATACATGGATCTGGTGCTCGGTTCGCCGGGCATCAAGAACAACACACTGGACCGCGCCGGCGCGGTGGACGTCCTGGCGGGGGGCCCCGATCGCTTCGGCGCGGGGACCCTGTATGAGGTGGGCTCCACCACCGACAATCCGGTGGCCGTGCGGCTCCTGGGGCACCACGCCAACTGTCGGCTGGGCAAGTCCGTGGCCGTCGGGGACGTGGATGGGGATGGCTACGACGATGTGGTGGCAGGGGCCACCGGCGCGGCCACTGACACGTCTGTGCAGACCTTTGTCGGAGCGGTGCATATACTTTTTGGCGGTCCCGATCTACTGGGTGACGTCCCCGAGCCCACGGGGCCCCGAATCGAGTTCGAGTGCGACACCCGCTGCTACGATTCCACCGCCTCGGGGCTGGCCATCCGGGCCCCCCAGGATGCCTTCCCGGTGGGTCCGCAGTCCCGTTTTGGGGCCCGGGTGGCGGTGGGAGACCTGGACGGTGACGGGCGCGCAGAGGTGGTGGTTTCCCGCCCAATGCTCGACTCGGAGGGGCGCGGCGTGGTGTACGTTTACCGGGGCAAGACCCTCGCGGCCCTGCGTGTCGCGGGCGCGAATTGGCCCGAGGTGACTGTGCCACCCGACCTCATCATCTATGGTCCCCCGAACAGTCTCGCCATGGACCACGATCCAGCGCTGGGGCCCCAGACCGGTTTTGGTCACCGGCTGCTCATCGCGGATCTGAACGACGACCGGCAGCCGGATCTGGTGATTGCCGCCCCGCTCACCTGGGTGGGGCCTGACGGCGCCGTTCCCCCGCGACCCGCCGCCGGGGCGGCCTATGTGATCATGGGCACCCGCCGGGCAACCTGGTCCGGGGAGCTGAACCTGGCGGACTACGAGGATGGCACCACCATCACAGAGGCCAACGCCGCCTACGGGGTGGTCGTGCTGCGGGGGCCGGTGATGGGCGCGCAGATGGGCATCGCCCTGGCCGCGGGGTTCCGGGTGCTCGGGCAGGATTTGGAGCCCAACTCCGGACTGCTGCTGGCCGTGGCGAACAACGAAAAGCACCAGCTCGAGGGCAGCGGTGGGGCGTTGGCGATCAACTTCGACGGGGTGTTCGACCGCCAGTGCGGAAACGGGATCCTGGAGCTGGGCGAGCAGTGCGATTGCCCGGGCGGCACCTGCACGAGCGACGAGGGCACCGGCCAATTGCGCTGTGATGATTTTGGCTATGGCGACAAGGGGGATGTGATCCCGGATTGCACGGCGGAGTGCCAGCTCGATCTGACGGCGTGCGCCGCGGGTGCCACGACTACGCCCTGCGGTCGTCAAACAGGGGAGAACGGCACCTCCTTCATCGAGGTCATCCAGCAGTGCAACGAGAACGAGCGTGTACCCAAGGTGGGCCGGTGGGGTCTGACCTGTCAGGGGTTGGGGTTCGGGAACGAGGGCTCGCTGCAATGCATCGAGGCCTCGATCTCGACGGACGGATCCTGCATGGCCGACCTGAGTAGCTGCACACCGTAAGTCGACCGTTCAACCGCTCGCGGGCCGATCGGCCACGTACCAGCCATAGGTGTTCCAGACAGGGTGGTCGGCGATGATGTCGAAGCCCACGTCTCGGAGCCCGGCGCCGAATTCGCGGTGGTCGAAGCGGTCGTGCTGGGGGTGTTCGAAGAGGCGTCGGAACAGCGGGTTGAGCAGGAACCAGCGGTAGACCTCCTCCCCGTAGAACCGGCCCCCCGGGCGGAGCACGCGGTAGACCTCGCGAAGGGCGCTCCGCCAATCGGGCACGTGGTGGATGATGCCGAAGTCCATGACGGCGTCGTAGCTCGCGGACGCCGCCGGGATCTCGGTGACGCTACCCACCCAGAGCCGTGCCCGGTCCCCGCGGGGGGCCAGCCGGCGGGCCGCCCGCGCCACCATGGCCGGATCCAGATCAAAGGCGTGGACCTCCCCGGCGCCCAGGTGGTCTAACAGCAGCTCGACGCCGCGGCCGCGGCCGCAGCCCACCTCCAGCACCCGACCGGCGCCCATGAGGCCTCCCAGGCGCAGCAGTCGCGGCACCTCATAGTGCCGCTGAATGGCCGCCCGGACGGGGTTGTTCATTAACCAGGTCTCCATTTGGTTCAGGCGCATGGCCGCTCCCGGGGTGCGATGTGATGAGCCGGCATCTTACACCTCCGCCGGTTCTGTGAGAAGATGGAGCCACTCAAGGAGGCGCGATCATGGCACGCAGGCAAGTGACGATCTGGGCGGCGGTGGTTTTGGCGCTCGCGGGATGTGAAGGCTCCAAGGGCGCCAAGCGCGGCACGCCCACGGGCGGCGATGCCACGGGTGGTCCGTCGACCCCGGTCTGCGATCCCGGCACCAGCGCGGGGGACGTGGCCGAGCCGGTGTTCTGGATGAACCTATCGGGGCAGACCAGCTGGTTCGCCGATCCGATCGTGTACGACCTGGACGGTGATGGCACGAACGAGCTCATCGCCGCCTACTATTCGGTCTATGTCTTTGACCACCAGGGCAATCGGCTGGCCGAGCTCGACGGTGGCGACAGCCGGGTCTACGCGCCCCACGTGGTGACGGACCTCGAGGGGGACGGCATTGCGGAGATCGTGTACGGCAACGGCCACGAGGTCTACGTCTACGAGTGGCGGGACGGTGCGCCCGTGCTGCGGGACGGCTGGCCGGCGTCTACGTCCGGGGGCGGCAACGATCCCGAGATCCGCGGCATGGCGGCGGGGGATCTCAACGGCGACGGCTCCATTGAAATCGTGGTGTCCACCACCCAGACGGCGGACGAGGAAGACGGCGGATCGCAGATCTATGTGTTCAACGCCGACGGATCCCTGTACCAGCCCGAGGGGATCTCCTGGAACGCCTGGCCCCGGTACAACGCTGCGGCCGGCGAGGGCAACGACGGCGACCGCAACGGCTCCGGGCACCACGGCTATGGTTGCTACGGGTTGAACGTGGCGGTGGGCAACATCGATGACGACCCGGATCTGGAGATCCTCGCCACCTACGACAACCACCACATCCAGGCCTTCCGGCACGACGGCGTGGCCATCAACGCCGCGCCCTGGTTCACCAACCGCGACAGCGAATATCCGGATCAGCGGCTCACCTGGGGGCAGTTCATCCGCTGGGCGGATCCCCAGGTGGAACAGGACCACTATCACGACCACACGGGCGAGTGGCCCCACCCGGACTGGGCCGAGTGGCTGCAGTGGACCGCCTCCCCGCCCAACCTTGTGGATCTCGACGGGGACGGACGGAACGAGGTGCTGGGCGTGCCCAACGTGGAGATGCACGTGCCCTACGTGACGCAAGCCTATGCGCTCATGGTGCTCGAGGGCGACTACGGCGACGGCAGCCGCTCGGCCATGCGCAAGGCGGGTTGGGAGATCCTGCCCCGGGGAGACCAGCCCGTGCAGGTGGACGGCTGGTACCCGCCCGGCGGCGTTCCCGCGCCCACCACCGCGGACCTGGACGGGGACGGCCGGACCGAGGTGATCGTGTCGTTGAACGACCGGCACGTATACTGCTTCGACGGGGAGGCCAACCTGCAGTGGCGGTACGACTACTCCGGCGGCCGGGACATCGTCTACGCGACGGAGACGCTGGTGGCGGACCTCAACCAGGACGGCGTGCCCGAGCTCCTGCTGGCCACCTACGGGGACCCGGACACGGACGACTCGGGCCACCTCATCATTCTGGATAACAATGGGGAGCTCCTATGGGATGTGCCGCTGCCGGACCCGGGTCAAAACGGCAACGGCAACGGCGCCCCGGCGGCCCCGAGCGTGGGGGACCTCGACGGCGACGGCGAGCTGGAGGTCTTTGTGCAGACCTTCGAGCACGGCATGGACATCTTCAAGATCCCCGGCTCCGCGGACAACTGCCTGCTGTGGCCCAACGCGCGGGGCGGCCCCCTGCGCATGGGCCAACCGAACGCCAATTGATTCTGACCTGAGAATACATGACAGCACCCAGAGATGTTTTCACTCCCGGCCGGCTCGGGGGGCTCGCGCTCCGCAACCGGGTGATCAAGACCGCGACTTTCGAGGGCATGTGCCCCGCCGGGGAGGTCTCCGAGCCCCTCATCGAGCACCACCGTTCCATGGCGGCCGGCGGGGTGGCCATGACCACGGTGGCCTACTGCTCCGTCTCGGCTGACGGGCGGACCTACGGCCACCAGATGTACATGCGCCCCGAGATCCAACCCGGTCTCCGGCGCCTCACCGACGCGGTACACGCCGAGGGCGCCATGGCGGCCTTGCAGCTCGGCCACTGCGGGAACTTCGCCAGCAAAAAGGTCATCGGCAAAAAGCCCCTGGCACCGTCCAGGGTCTTCAACCTCTACGGGCTCACCTATCCGCGACCCATGACCCCCGACGACATGGCGCGGGTGGCCGACGACTTCGCCCGCGCCACGGCCCTCGCCCGAGACGCGGGCTTCGACGCCGTGGAGCTGCACTACGGCCACGGGTATCTCCTGAGTCAGTTCCTGTCGCCCTTCACCAACCGCCGGCGCGACGACTACGGCGGCTCCCTGGACAACCGCCTGCGCTTCCCCCTCCAGGTGCTCCGCCGCGTGCGCGAGGAGGTGGGCGCGGACTACCCCGTGCTGGTCAAAATGAACCTCCAGGACGGCTTCCGCCGCGGTCTGCAGCTCTCCGAGTCCGTGGTCGTGGCCCAGCGCCTCGAAGAGACCGGCGCCACGGCCCTGGTGCTCAGCGGCGGCTTTGTCTCCAAAACCCCCCTGTACATGATGCGCGGCAACGTGCCCACCCGGGACATGGTCCGCGTGCAACAGGGCTGGTTCCGCAAGGTGGGCCTCACCCTCTTCGGGCGCATCTTCGTCCAGCGCTTCCCCTTCGAGGAGCTGTTCTTCCTGCCCGAGTCCCAAGCCGTCCGAAAGGCCGTGGACCTGCCCCTCGTCCTCATCGGCGGCATCCTCTCGCGCCCCGGCCTGCAACGCGCCATGGACGAGGGCTTCGACTTCGTCGCGGTGGGCCGGGCCCTCATCCACGACGCAGACTTCCTGCACAAGCTGCAGCGCGGCGAGCTCGACCGCTCCGGCTGCGACCAATGCAACCGCTGCATCGCCGAAATGGACGCCGGCGGCGTACGCTGCCCCTGCGCCGACGAGGAAGCGGCCCGCGCCCCCACTGTTTGAGCGCGCACCTCGAACGAGGAGATCAGGCGGGAGCTCCAGATTTGCGCGAGGGATATTTCCTGAACTTCCGCGTCGTGAGCGAGATAAATGCGGGTTGGTTGCGGGCGTGTGTTACACAGGAGTTGAGGAACCATTGAGCTCGTTCGCAGTCGCAACGGTCTGAGGTTGATCATGCCGTCTAAACCACTATCGAGAGCGCGGGTCGGGCTCACCTTCGGGCTCGGGCTGCTGTTGTTTGCCAACCCGGCGCACGCTGGCCAAACAGTCAATCACGGTGACGCGTTTGTGCCTGTGTATGTGGCCACGGGGTTGTTGAATGGCGTGTTTGGGCTGGGCATTCTCATGCTGACGTCGCTCCTGGGTCGCCGCGGCACGCCGGTCGCGCGATGGAAGCTGACCGTCGCGGTGTTGGGCATCGTCTTGTCGTCCCTCTGCACCCTGTGGAACCTGGGGGTCACTTTCGCGGTGGTGATTGTCCTGATTGTGGCCACCACCCGCTCCACGGAGGCCTCCGCGGTCGTTGCCGTGCTGGGCCTCACGGTCGTCCCTCTGGTCGTCTCCATCAGCGCTATCGTCTCGTCCGCCAGGCTATACGGCCGCAACGAGAACCCACCCCCACCCCAGTACCCCTCTTCGGGATACTGATCGGAAAAAAAGAGCCCAATTGCCGGTCAGCTCAGCGGATGCTGAGCCAAATGTCGAAGAGACTCCCGGTGCCCATGTCTTCGGACTCGACCGTCAGGCTAGCTGAACTCGCGTACGGGATCGTTCGCGGGCTTGTGATCGGGATCTTGGATCTCATCAAATCGGAGCAACGGTCCTGCCGCCCCGCTGTTTTCATCATTGGTTGAAGTGGAACGCGTCGCGTTTTCGGACGACTGTCGTGGCTCGGGGTTGGATGGATAATCCATGGTTCGGCTCATTCCACTGTGAGCTGATTATACCATTGTGCGTCGTTGCAGACCGGGCCATTCCGGTGGTTGTAACCCCGAGCGCGCTAACCTGTCAGCCGGACATCGAGCTGTTAGCCAGACATCGAGCTGTTAGCCAGACATCGAGCTTGACCCGTGTCGCCGCGGGCGAGATACTGTTGTTTAATCGCCTGTTGTCTCGAATGTGGCATCGCGCAGAGCGTGCGGAGAGGGTCTGGAAATGCAAACGTACCCGGCCGTAGCGGCAGTGACCCGAAGCCCTCGGCAGTTCTTGCGACTGGCTTCGCGGGGCCTGCGCGTAGTGCTGGTGCTGGGGATGGGGATGGTCGGCTGCACGGTGGATTTTACGAAAGGGTCTGTTTCGGGCGGCGATGGTTCGGTGGGTGGGGACGGGGCGTTGGTGAACTGCGGCAATGGCGTGGTGGATTACGGTGAGGGGTGTGACGACGGCAATCTCGTGGGCGGCGACGGTTGCAACGCGCAGTGCCAGCGGGAGGTGTGTGACTCGAGCTCCTGTCCGAACGGCTGCTGCGATGCCCAGGGCTTTTGCCAGGTGGGCAATCAGGACAACGTGTGTGGCACCGGCGCGGTGGACTGCGAAGACTGCGTGGTCAGTGGCGATTGGTGTGTCGAGGGAGCCTGCGGCGCCCTGGGCTCCTGTGAGGCCGGAGATCTGTGGCCCTGCGGCAACTGTGGCAACCGCGTTTGCGGCAGCACTGGCACCTGGGGCAACTGCGAGTCCCAGGGCCTATGTGCGCCAGGGGAGATCGACAACGGGATCACCTGCGGCATGTGTGGTCACCAGGAGGCCACCTGTCAGGCCGACTGCTCCTGGGCCCCGGCAATCTGCGTGGGAGAGTCGGGGGTCTGCGTGGCCGGCACCGTTGAAACCGGAGCCGTCTGCGGTGACTGCGGCGCCGAAGAGCGCACCTGCGAAAGCAGCTGCACCTGGTCCAGTTGGGCTTGCCTCAACGAAGGGGGCTGCACGGCAGGTGCCACGGGGACGCAGGCCTGTGGCAATTGTGGCACGCAGAGCCGCACCTGCGAGGGGGGCTGCGCCTGGTCGGCCTGGGGCAGCTGCACCGGCCAGGGGAGCTGCTCACCCGGGGAAATGGACTCGCAGGGCTGCGGCGACTGCGGCACCCAGACCCGAGGCTGCGCCAGTGACTGCACGTGGGGCAGCTGGGGCAGCTGCACCGGACAAGGGGACTGCTCCCCGGGGGCCACGCAATCGCAGGGCTGCGGAGACTGCGGCACCGAGACCCGGAGCTGCGACGGCAGCTGCAACTGGGGCGGCTGGAGCGGCTGCACCGGAGAGGGGGTCTGCTCCCCGGGGGCGATGGACTCCCAGGGCTGTGGAAACTGCGGCACCCAGGACCGATTCTGCACCGGCAGCTGCGACTGGGGCGCCTGGGGCAACTGCACCGGAGAGGGAGTCTGCCCCGCGGGCACCAAACAAATCATGGGCTGCGGTCGCGAGACCTGCACCTCGAGCTGCCAGTGGGACGGCGTGTGCACCTTCCCCCTGAGTAACTGCGGTGGTGGGGACACCTGCGATATTGACACCTGTGATTGCGTGCCCTTCCTGCCGTAGCGCCGGGATGTAATTCCGAGCCGCTGCCCAGGGCTGCGTTTCCGGGGCAACAGGGGCGAAATGCGACTGCCCATCGGTGCGGTTCGGGCTATTATAGGCGCGATGACAGATGCGGGAATGTCCAGGGAATCGATGCTGCACGACGTGGTGGCCGGGCGGTTTCGCATCATCGAGCAGCTCGGAGAGGGCACGGTGGGCGACATCTACCTGGCCGAGCACCGGGTGCTGGACCGCCGGTACGCGCTGAAGGTCTTGAAGCGGCACTTTTTGTCCAACCGCACCGTGGTCGAGCGGTTCCGGCGGGAGGCGCTGGTGGCCAGCCGTTTGGAGCACCCGAACATTGTGGAGATTTCGGACTTCGGCCAGGCAGACAACGGCCGTCTCTTTCTGGCCATGGAGTACATCGAGGGGGAGAGCCTGGGGGCGGCTATCACCGAGCACCTGCCCGGGGTGATGCCGTTGCGCCGGGGGCTGCGGATCCTGGCGCAGGTGGCCAGCGCCGTGGCCGCGGCCCACGACGCGGGCGTGCTGCATCGGGACCTCAAGCCCGACAACATCATGCTCACCCAGGTGCGCAACACCGAGCTGGTGAAGATCCTCGACTTCGGCCTGGCCAAAGTCATGGTCGGCGCCGAGTCCCTGGTGCTCACCAAGCGTGGGGAGCTGTTCGGCACGCCCATGTACATGTCGCCGGAGCAGGCGCTGGGCGACGAGGTGGATTCGCGCACGGACATCTACGCCTATGGTGCCATCGCCTATGAGGTTTGCACCGGGCGTCCGCCCCTGGAGGCAGAGCGGCTGCATCAACTGCTCATTGCCATTCAAACGGAGATACCGCCGCCGGCGTCCACGATGCATCCCCTGGGGCCGGCCGCGGTGCCGGCGGAGCTGGACGAGATTATTGCGCGGTGCCTCGCCAAGGATCGCGACCAGCGCCCCTTGCGCATCAGCGAGGTGGGCGCGGTCATCGAAGGCTGCCTGGCGCGGTACGAGTCGCGGTCGAGCCCCTACCTCGACACGTTGAAGTTCGACCAGGTGGCGCTGGAAGAGCTGGTGGAGGCCTCGGTGGCGGGCTCAGCGGAGGTGTTTGCGGAGGCGTCAGGGGACGTCTCGGGGGACGTCTCAGGGGACGTCTCACGGGAGGCGCCTCGTTCGAACGGCACCGCGTCTTTGGCGGGCACCGAGCTCGTTGACGCCATCAGCGACCCCAGCATCGTGGAGATTGACCCCTGGCAGTGGCGGGAGGTGTGCAAGTCCCTGGTGGGGCTCGCGCACCGGCTCAAAGCCCTGGGGCTCTGCCCCCTGGAGGTGGTGAGCCTGCTGACGTCTCTGGGGGACGTGGCCGATCGCGCGCGCACGCTGGCCATGGGGTTGGACGCGGCCGCGGATCGCCTGGACGCGGTGGAGACGGCCCACCGGGAAGAGGCCGCGCAGCTTCGGCACGCGGTGATCGATCTGAGCCTCGAGCGGGGACGGGTGGCCGAGGACGGGGACGCCGATCCGCAGCTCATGGTGGATCTCGACTTCCAGATCAAGGAGCTGGAGCAGCGGTTGGCCCAGGTGTATCGGCTCGACCGGGCGCACCGGGCAGATCCCGAGCGGGAGGTTGCGGAGCTGGAGGCGCAGGCCGAGCAGGTCCACCAGCAACAGAACGAGCTGGAGTTTTGCCTCCTGGACCAACTACGCGCCTGTCGGCCGGTTGACGCGCCGCCGGAGATCACCGTGGCGTTCGAGGAGCTCGAAAGGCAGCTGCGGTAGGGTCGTGCTGCGCAGCGGGGCTACCGCGCCGTTTGGTGGGTCTGCTGCATCACCGCGGTTCCGATGCGCTCCAGCAGGTCTTTCATGGCCACGGGCTTGACGAGGGTGTCAATACACCCGGCGGCGAGGGCCTCGCGTTGCACGGAGTCTTCGGCGCGGGCGGTGAACAGGAAGATGGGGGTTCCGGCGTGCTCCGGGCGTTCCTTTACCTGGCGGACGAGCTCCAGCCCATCCATTCCGGGCAGCCCGAGGTCCACGAGCATCAGATTCGCGCCGAAGGCGGGGAGCTGCGCGAGGCCGTCTTCGGCGCTGGCCACGGCGAGCACCTCGTAACCGTGCTGGCCCAAAGCCAGCTCCATGAAGGTGCGCGTGTCTTCGTCGTCCTCCACCACCAACACCCGCGAGCCCTGTCCCTTCGGGGCCGGGACGTCCCGGGCCTGTCTTCGGGCCCTGGGGCCGGGCGCAGCTTCGTGCTCGCTGGTGATTACGGCGAGCAGGGGCAGGGTAAAGGCGGCCGTGGTCCCGCCCCCCTCCCGACTCTCGAGCTCCAGCTCCGATTCGTTGGCCGCCAGCAGGCTGCGCGCGATGGCCAGACCGAGGCCGAGCCCGCGCTCCCGCTTGCTCGAGCGCACGAAGGGCTCGGTGGCCTGGCGGAGCAGCTCTGGGGACATGCCCGCGCCGTCGTCGCGGATCTCGATGCGAGCGCGAGCGCCCGGTGCCTTATGCAGTCGGACGACGATGGAGGCGTCTGCGCCCGCGTGGTGGTCCGCGTTGTTGAGCAGATTTGCGACCACCTGGCGGATCATGTCGGCGTCGGCCAGTGCCGGCGGTAGCCCGTCCGCGGCTTGCACCAGGATCGACCGTGCGGGGTGGGCGGTACGCACCGTCAGGTCTGCCACACATTCGGCGCAGAGCTCCGCCAGATCAAAGGTGGCGACCCTGGCCGATTGACTGTCCCGGTGGCTGAGCTGGTGGTAGCGAAGGATCTCGTCCACGAGCCCGGCGAGGCGCGTGAGGTTTCGCATCGCCACCCCCATGCCCGCGCTGATCTCTTCGGAGACGGGGCCGAGCTTGCCTCGCAGCAGCAGGTCCACGTAACCCAGGCCCGTCACCAGCGGGGTGCGCAGCTCGTGGCTGATCATGGCCAGGAATTCTTCCCGGGCGCGGTGCAGCTCAGCGAGGCGCTCGTTGACCGCGCGGAGCTCACGGTTGCGTTGCTCCAGCTCCGCGGTGCGCCGGGTGACACGCACCTCCAGATCGCCGTGCGCTCGGTGCAGCTCGTCTTCGAGGCGCTTGCGCTTGAAGAACTCGGGAACCTCCAGTCGGTCGTCGCTGCCGTGGGCCGGGACCAGGCCGGCGGCGTGCATGCGATCCAGGTGACCCTGGATGCGCGAGGGAGGGGCCATGATGAAGCGGCAGTGTTCGTCCCCCCGGGCACGGCACGTGATCTCCGTGGCCACCAGCGGCACATCGTAGCTCTGCTCGCACCAGCCCGAGGAGTACCCGGCGTTCATCACGCACACGGCGAAGTTCGGGTTGTCCCCCCGGCGGAGCCACGCGTCGGCCTCGAAGGAGTTGGGGTGATCAAAATACAGGAAGTAGTCTTCGTCCGGGGAGGGCGCGGACTCCGGGTGGATGTCCACCAGGGCCCAGCCCGTGTACGCGAAGTGCAACGGCCCGGCAGACAGCTTCTCCAACGGGTCCACCACACCCATGCGCTCGTGAAAGGCCGCCGCGTCGGCCTTGCCCAGGGCGTGGGCGACGTCAAACAGAAAGCTCCGCGCCACCGAGTGGGCCTCGGCCGCGCCGCGATCCCGGTACAGGGACCTGACGAGGTCAAAAAACTCAATGGACATGGAGGCCGCGCGGATCAGGATGTAGCGCTCCCCCGAGACGACGATCCGGGCGGAGTTGGGATCCTCCCAGCGGGTGTTGAAGTAGTCCGCGACGTAGGTCCTGGCCTTGCGGAAGGTCTCCTCGAGCTCCTGCGGCACGGCCACGATGCCGGGATTGTCAGGGTCGGACTGCGCGTTCAGCTCATCGAGGGAGGTCTTTACCTCCACAATCCGATGGCGAAGCCTTTCCAGCTCGGCCTCCAGCAGCTTGCGTTTGTCCATGCTGTCACTCATCGCCGCCTCCACACCGCCCGGCCGACTCATTGACTACCTCCCTAGTTTATTTAAGTCGTGGTTTTTGTCCAACCCCGTACGGCCGCCCTTGCCGCCCCGCGTCTTAACGCATATAAATCTTCCCGAATGTCTGTCACGCGTATGGATCCTCTGCTGGAATCGGAAGCCGGCTCGCGACGGTTGCTGCTGGGCAACGAGGCGGTGTCCCGGGGCGCCTTGGAGGCGGGGGTGGCGGTGGCGACCACCTACCCGGGCACACCGGCCACGGAGATCGGCGACACGCTCTTTCGGCTGGCCAATCAGACCGATCGCTACTACTTCGAGTACTCCGTCAACGAGAAGGTCGCCCTGGAGGTGGCCGCCGGCGCCGCGGTGGCCGGGGTCCGGGCCCTGTGCTCCATGAAACA
>Ga0180009_10002580_pt1 | contig 21275 bp, 24 predicted proteins | sample OS_PC_MetaG_FD_123537 | JGI IMG/M metagenome (GOLD analysis project Ga0180009, IMG submission 123537) | Groundwater microbial communities from the Aspo Hard Rock Laboratory (HRL) deep subsurface site, Sweden - OS_PC_MetaG | ecosystem: Environmental > Aquatic > Deep subsurface > Groundwater...
TCCATCCTCGCGCTCGCGCTGCGCACCACGCTGGTCCGCAGCGGGCTGTTCTACGAATCGCACCTGGCCAACTGGGTGGTCGGCCAGGACAGCCTCGACGGGCTGCTGCAGGAGCCGCAAAACCGCCCGGCCGCCGAAGCGCCGCGTGGCGCGCCCCAGGCGCCGACCAATCCCCTGCACACCCTGCTGACGCAGCAGTTGCAGGTGCTGGAGTCGCCGCAATTCGTCTGGCGCGGCGAACTGTGGCCGGGGCAACCGCTGGAATGGATGCTGCGTCACGATGCCGGTCAGGATCAGGACGCAAAAGCCGCCCCCGGCGGCGACGAAGACGCCGGCAGGGGCTGGGAATCGCATCTCAAGCTGACGCTGCCGCAGCTGGGTACCGTGAACGTGCATATCCGGCTCGACGCGCAGCAGGCGTTCAGCATCCGCATGGTCCCGGAGCAGTCCGACACCGAACCGGTGCTGCAAGGCAACCGCGCGCGCCTCGCCGAACAGCTGGCTGCGGCAGGCTGCGCGCTCAAGACCCTGACGGTGGAACACGATGGCGATGCCTGAGGCCCACCCCGACCGGCAACGCGCCGCGGCCGCCATCGCCTATCGCGAAAGCGACGGCGCGCCGCGCGTGGTCGCCAAGGGGCGCGGCATCCTCGCCGACACCATCATCGAACGCGCGCGCGCGTCCGGGGTCTATGTCCACGAATCGCGCGAATTGCTGGCTTTGCTGATGCAGGTCGATCTCGACAGCCACATTCCGCCGCAGCTGTATATAGCAGTGGCCGAACTGCTGGCCTGGCTTTATCATCTGGAAGAATCCAAAAACGACCGCGCGCCCACGCCGCCCTGACGTCCGACCCGAATGCCGACTTCATCACCCCGCACCGCCGACCCTGCCGACCGCGACGATCCGCTGGCGCCCTATACGCTGCATTCGCGCGCGGACATCGTATTCCAGCTGCGCACGCTGCAGAAACGCAAGGTGCTGGTCAACCTCGACCTCAAGGGCAGCCGCCAGATCATTGTCACCTCGGTGCTCGCCATCAACGAAACCCGCGGCACGGTGATTCTCGACAGCGCCCGCGGCGACGCACTCAACCACGACCTGCTGTCCGGCAAGGGCGCGGAATTCGTCGCCCAGATCGACGGCGTGTCGATCTCGTTCACCACCGGCCCGGTGACGCTGTGCGAGTTCGAGAAGCTGCCGGCACTGCGCATCGCCCTGCCCGAGTCCATGGTCCGCTTGCAGCGGCGTGAGCACTTCAGGGTGCCGATGCCGATCGCCAATCCGGCCCGCTGTCTGATCCCGGTGCCGCTGGGAATGGATAACACCGAAGCGATCAGCACCCACATCGTGGACATCGGCTGTGGCGGGGTGGCGCTGGTCGACCCCAGCGGCCGACTCGGAACGGAAACCGGCCGCCGGCTGCCCGACTGCCGCCTGCTGCTGCCGGAAACCGACGTCGTCGTGACCATGCTGGAAGTCCGCAATACGGCGCAGATCCGTCTTCAGAACGGCGCCTTCCAGACCCGGCTCGGCTGCAAATTCATCGATCTGCCCAACGACATGGCGGCCCATCTGCAGCGCTTTGTCATGGATATGGAGCGCGCGCGGCGCAACTCGCTCTGAACCACGCCAGCCGCCCTCAACCGAACACCCAGGAGACCCCCATGCAAACCATCCAGCAGGAAATCGACGAACGCACCAATCTGACCAGCTCCAACAAGCTGGAGCTGCTGCTGTTCCGTCTGGGGGTGGATGCCAACCTCGACCGCAACGAGCTGTTCGGCATCAACGTATTCAAGATCCGTGAAATCATCCCGATGCCGATGATCACTGCCGTGGCCGGCTCGCATGCCCACATGATGGGCGTGGTGGACCTGCGCGGGCAGGTGATTCCGGTCATCGACCTGCCGGCGGTGGCCGGCTGCACGCCGAAAACCGGCTTGAACATTCTGTTGATCACCGAATATGCGCGCACTACGCAGGCGTTTGCCGTCGAATCGGTGGAAGATATCGTGCGCCTCGACTGGCGCCAGGTGATGTCGGCCGAAGGCAATGCCGCCGGCGGCATGGTGACCAGTCTCGCCCGCCTCGACGGCGAGAACAGCGACCGCCTGGTGCAGGTGCTGGACGTCGAGACCATCCTGCGCAAGGTGATGCCGCCGAGCGACGAGGACCACGGCACCACCCACATCAACACCACGGTCGACATCAAGCCGGGCACGGTCATCCTGGCGGCGGACGATTCGCTGATCGCCCGCACCATGATCGAACAGGGCCTGGAGGCGATGAAACTGCCCTACATCATGTGCAAGACCGGCAAGGAAGCCTGGGATCAGTTGCAGTCGATCTCCGACAAGGCGGAGGCCGAGGGGAAAACCGTGCTGGACCGCGTTGCGCTGGTGCTGACGGACCTGGAAATGCCCGAAATGGACGGTTTTACGCTGACCCGCAACATCAAGCAGGATCCGCGTTTCAGCTCCATACCGGTGGTGATCCATTCGTCACTGACCGGATCGACCAACGAAGCACACGTGAAAAAAGTGGGGGCGGACGCCTATGTGGCGAAATTCGTCGCCGAGGACCTCGCCAACGCGCTGCGCTACGTGCTGATGCACGCCAACAACAAGTAGGGCGGCGCCAGGGTCAATTAGGCCAGGGGCAATTAGGGCAGCGCCCGCGGTCAGACGCCCATGTTCATGATGTTCTGATAGGCCTCCACCAGCTTGTTGCGTACCTGAACGGTCTGCTGGAAGGAGATACTCGATTTTTGCAGGGCGATCATGGCGTCGGACAGACTCACCGTGGTATCGCCCGTCTCGAAGCGCCGGGCCAGATCCTGCGCCTGCGACTGTGTCTGGTTGACCTGGTCGAGCGAGGACTTCAACGCCGACGCGAAATCGACCGAGCCGGCCGCTTTGGCCTGCTGGGCGGGTTCAGCCGCCGGGCTCGCCGCCGCGGCTGCTGCCCGCAGCTGCGCCACCATTGCCTCGATCCTGCCGGTATCGATCGCACCTATGCTCATCGTGCCCTCCTTTGTCTGCTGAGGCGGTTTTTCACGTGACCACCTTATCAGGCCGGACGCAAGCCATAAGGGCAATAAGCGCGGTAAACCGGCTGTTATTCCCCCGATTGAAACAGGCACCACTGCCGATAATGCCTTCACATAGCGACATTCCATGGGGGAGACACGGATGAACACGACAACCGTAGACAGGGCGGCCCATGACGCCAGAACGGTGGGAGCGGAAAGATGGCGGTAGAAGGCGAAATCGTGGTTCCAGGCAACGTCATGTCGTTTACCCAGACGACGGGCGGTCGTAAAGTCCTGCTGGCGCTGGGCGTGGCCGCCATGGTCGCGGCCATGGTCGCGGTCTGGATGTGGGGGCAGCAGCCGGATTACCGGGTGCTGTTCTCGAATTTCAGCGATCGCGACGGCGGTGCCATCGTGGCCGAGCTGGAAAAGATGGGCATCCCCTACAAATACGCCGAGGGCGGCGGTGCCGTGCTGGTGCCCTCCACCCACGTGCACGACGCACGCCTGAAACTGGCGTCCCAGGGACTGCCCAAGGGCGGCAACGTCGGCTTCGAACTGATGGAAAACCAGCGTCTGGGCTCGTCCCAGTTCGTCGAACAGATCAACTTCCAGCGTGCCATGGAAGGCGAGCTGGCCCGCTCGATCGAGTCGGTGTCGGCAGTGCAGGCCGCGCGCGTGCATCTGGCCATGCCCAAGGATTCGGTCTTCGTGTCGGAACAGAAATCACCCACCGCCTCGGTACTGCTCAACCTGCACCCCGGCCGCACGCTCGATCCGCAGCAGATCAGCGCGATCGTCCACCTGGTCGCCAGCAGCGTGCCGGAGCTGATGACCAAGAACGTGACCCTGGTCGACCAGAACGGCAACCTGCTGTCCGATGCCGGTCGAAACGCCGGCAGCAGCAGCGGCATGGACCCGACCCAGATCAAATATGTGCAGGAGCTGCAGCAAAGCGTCGTGCGCCGCATCGAATCGATCATCACGCCCATCGTCGGCCCCAACAACGTGCGTGCCGAGGCGACCGCGGACGTCGACTTCTCGCGCAGCGAACAGGCGGTGGAATCCTACAAGCCGAACCAGGCGCCGGAGGCCATGGTGGTGCGCAGCCAGCAGACCAGTGAATCGCTGAACGGCGTCGCCAACCCCGGCGGCGTGCCGGGCGCGCTGACCAACCAGCCGCCGGCACCGGCTACCGCGCCCATCGTTGCGCCTGACCAGGCGGCCGCGCCGGCCGGCGCTGCCGCTCCGGCCACCAGCACGCGCAAGGATGCCACCTTCAACTATGAAGTCGACAAGACCATCCAGTACGTCCAGCAGGGCGGCGGCGGCCTCAAGCGGCTGTCGGTTGCGGTGGTGGTCAACCACAAGCGCAGCACCGATGCCGAAGGCAAGGTGGTGATGCAGCCGCTGACCGAGGCCGAGATCACGCAGATCACCAATCTGGTCAAGGATGCGATGGGCTTCAATGCGGAGCGTGGCGATTCGGTCAACGTGGTCAACACGCCCTTTGCCCGCGCCGAGGTGGAGGCCCTCCCCGACCAGCCCTTCTGGAAGCAGTCCGAAAACCGCGAATACATCGAAATGGCGAAAACCGCGGGCAAGTATCTGCTGATGGCGCTGGCGCTGGTGCTGCTGTATCTGCGCGGGCTGAAGCCGATGCTGAAAAAGCTGGATGAAATGGCCAAGCTGCCGCCGCCGGCGCCGGTCCAGCATCTGCAGCACGCCGGGGGCGGGAATCTGCTGCCCGGCCAGCGCAACTATGAAGAAAACCTGACTCGTGCGCAGCAACTGGCCAACCAGGATCCGCGCGTGGTCGCCAATATCGTGAAGACCTGGGTGGGCGGCAATGAGTGACAACAGCGGCGTCACCAAGGGCGCAATTCTGATGCTTGCACTGGGAGAGGAAGGCGCCTCCCAGGTGATGAAATTTCTCGGCCCGCGCGAAGTGCAGAAGCTCGGCGAGGCCATGACCAGCATGAAGTCGATCCCGCAGGAAGAGGTCGTCAACGTGCTGGAGGACTTCAACACGGTGGTGGATTCGAATTCGTCGCTGGGGCTCGATTCCAACGATTACATCCGCACCGTGCTGACCAAGGCGCTGGGCGACGACAAGGCCTCCTCGCTCTTGAACCGGATTCTCGGTGGTGGCGGCGACGCCAGCGGCATCGAAAGCCTGAAGTGGATGGATTCCGAGTCGGTGGCCGACCTTATTCACAACGAACACCCGCAGACCATCGCCACCATCCTGGTACACCTGGAGCGCGATCAGGCCTGCGAAGTGCTCAACTGCTTCACCGAGCGCCTGCGCAACGACGTGCTGCTGCGCATCGCCACCCTGTCAGGCGTGCAGCCGGCTGCGCTGCGCGAGCTCAACGACGTGCTGACCAAGCTGCTGTCCGGCAGCGACGTGCTGAAAAAACAGCCGATGGGCGGCACCCGCGCGGCGGCGGACATCCTCAACTTCATGAGCGGCGAGAACGAATCCACCGCGATGGAATACCTGAAAAACTACGATCCCGAGATGGCGCAGAAGATCATGGACGAGATGTTCGTGTTCGAAAACATCATGGACATCGAGGATCGCGGCATTCAGCTCCTACTGCGCGAGGTGCAGTCCGACTCGCTGATCATCGCGCTCAAGGGCGCATCGGAAGAAATGCGCGAAAAAATCTTCAAGAACATGTCGCAACGTGCCGCTGAAATGATGCGTGAGGACCTGGAATCGAAAGGTCCGGTCCGCTTGTCCGAAGTCGAGGCGCAGCAGAAGGAAATCCTGATGATCGTCCGCCGTCTGGCCGACGAGGGCCAGATCTCGCTGGGCGCGAAGGGTGAAGAGCAATATGTCTAATTGCGTGATTTCCAGCACGGACCATGTTGCCCAGCCGTGGGAAATGACCAGCTTCGATGCCGATCCGCACCCTGCCCGTCATGGCGGCGGCTCCGGCGGCGTCAGCCTGCCGACGATTGAGCAGATCACCGCGATCCAGGAACAGGCCCGGCAGGAAGGCTACGCCGGCGGCCATGCCGAAGGGCTGGCTGCGGGGCGTGCGGAAGCGGCCCTCGAGGCTGCGCGGCTACGCGAACTGGCCGACGCGTTCACCACGGAACTGCGCCAGGCCGACGAAATCGTTTCCCAGCAGATACTTGATCTGTCGATGGATTTCTCCAGAGCGCTGCTGCGTTCGGCGCTGGTGATCCAGCCCGAGCTGGTCATCCCCATTGTCAAGGAAGCGGTGCGCTACCTGCCCGTCCTGCAGCAACCCGCCCTGCTGTTCCTGCATCCGGATGATGCGCGGCTGGTCAAGGACCAGATCGGCGACGAACTCGACAAAATGGGCTGGCAGGTGGCGGGCGACACCCAGCTGGTGCGGGGCGGCTGCCGCGTGGAGACCGGCAGCAACCAGATCGACGCCACCCTGCCGACCCGCTGGCAACGGCTCGCCGCCGCGCTGAGCAAGAACTCCGACTGGCTGATTGTCTGACCCGAAAAAATGAACCCGCATACCCATAGCGACCGCTGGAAAGCCTACCTGCATGACTGCAGCGAACTGCTTGCGATCGCCGAGCCGATGCAGGTGTCGGGTCGCGTCACGCGCATGGCCGGGCTGGTCATGGAAGCGGTGGGCCTGAAGCTGCCGGTGGGCAGCGCCTGCACCGTACCGCTGCCGAACGGCTCGCAGATCGAGGCCGAAGTGGTCGGCTTCTCCGGCGACCATCTGTTTCTGATGCCGCAAAGCGACATCGAGGGCATTGTCCCCGGCGCGCGCGTGTTTCCGGTGGAGGTGACCGCCACCCTGCCCGGCATCGGCCAGGTGAATCATCCGCGCCGCCGTCCCAGCGACCGCACCCGCCACCTGCCGGTCGGCGATGCGCTGCTCGGCCGCGTGCTCGACAGCAACGGCCGCCCGCTCGACGAGCTCGGCCCGTTGCAAACCATGGCCACCGCACCGCTCAACCGGCGCGCTGCCAACCCGCTCGGGCGCGCGCCGATCACCGAAATTCTCGACGTCGGCGTGCGCGCGATCAACAGCATGCTGACGGTGGGCCGCGGCCAGCGCATGGGCCTGTTCGCCGGCTCTGGCGTCGGCAAGAGCGTGCTGCTCGGCATGATGGCGCGCTACACCAGCGCCGACGTGATCGTGGTCGGCCTGATCGGCGAACGCGGCCGCGAGGTCAAGGAATTCATCGAACAGATTCTCGGCGAGGAAGGCCTCGCCCGCGCCGTGGTGGTCGCCGCGCCGGCTGACACGCCGCCACTGATGCGGATGCAGGGCGCCGCCTATGCCACCACCATCGCCGAGCATTTTCGCGACCAGGGCAAGAACGTGCTGCTGATCATGGACTCGCTCACCCGTTACGCGATGGCACAGCGCGAAATCGCGCTGGCGATCGGCGAGCCGCCCGCCACCAAGGGCTATCCGCCGTCGGTGTTCGCCAAGCTGCCGTCGCTGGTCGAGCGCGCCGGCAACGGCAAGGCGGGCGGCGGTTCGATCACCGCTTTCTATACCGTACTGACCGAAGGCGACGATCCGCAGGACCCGATCGCCGACGCCGCGCGGGCGATTCTCGACGGCCACATCGTGCTCGATCGCACGCTGGCTGAAAGCGGCCACTACCCCGCGATCAACATTGAACAGTCGATCAGCCGCGTGATGCAGACCATCGCCAGCCCGTCGCACCAGCATCTGGCCCGGCGCCTGAAAATGCTCTATTCGCGCTATGCACGCAGCCGCGACCTGATCAACGTCGGCGCCTACGCCGCCGGTTCCGACCCGCTGCTGGACGAAGCCATCCGTCTGCAGACGGCGCTTGAAGCCTTTCTGCAGCAGAACATTTCGGAACGCTCCGATGTCGGTGCCAGCCTGGCCGAACTCGAAGCCCTGTTCCGGTCTCCCACTTAATCGATCGCGTACCCCATGGCCAACACCACTGCACTGCATACCCTGATCGAACTCGCCAACAAGGACGCCGACGAAGCGGCACGCCTGCTCGGCATCGCGCTGCGCGCGGGCGAGGATGCGATGCAGAAGCTCGACCTGCTGATCCAGTACCGCGACGATTACGCCGCGCGCTGCCAGTCCAACCTGGCCACCGGCATCAGCACCACGCATTTCAACAATTTCCAGGTTTTCATGCAGAAGCTCGACCATGCCATTGTCGGCCAGCAGAAGGTCGTCAGCGATGCCGAGCAGCGGGTCGCGCTGGCGCGCACCGCCTGGCAGACCTGCGAGCAAAAAAAAATGTCCTTCGTCACCCTGGTCAGCCGCGCCGACAAGGAAACCCAGCGCCGCGATGCGTGGCGCGAGCAGAAGCAGAACGACGAATTCGCCACCCGCAGCGCGCAACACAAGCCCACCACTTCCTGAATCCGGACCGATCCCATGAACGCACAAGCCATGAACCTCAATCCCGTGCAGCCCCAGAGCACGTCCGGCAAACAGGCAGACCGCGCGTCGTCCGACCCGTCCGGACCGCCGTTCAGCGAGGTGCTGTCAGGCGAAATGGCGAACAGCCGCAACAAGGACGGTGCAGCCACGCAGTCGGCCGAAGCCCAGTCAGCCCAGGCCGACACCCGGCCGGACACCCCCACCCCGCCGGGCACGTCCACGCAGCCGGCAGACGCCGCGCCGGAGGTCAAGCCCGAGGCCAAACCCGTCACGATCGAGCTGGCCGCGCCCGAATTGCCGGTGGCCGATCCGGCCAGTGTGGCCGTGCCCGCCGGCATGCCGGTGCCGCTGATCGAACCGGGCCGGCTTGATGCGGCAGCGGACGAAACGGACACCGATCTCCTCACCCGAATGGCCGCAGACAACGGGCAGCCTTTTCCGCCCGGCCGCAAGGGCCGTGCGGCGCTGGAAATTCCGTCCGGCCAGTCCGCCGAAAAAACAGATGCCGGGTCGCCCAAGCAGGCGTTGGCGATGCCCATCAAGGTCGACGCCCAGGCCAGCGCGAAACTCGCCGCCAGCGCCGCCTTCTCGGAACAGCTGGCAAGCAGCCGCAAGATCGGTGCCCTGAATGCCGGCGAAGCCGCGCCGGAACTCTCCGGCGCCATGCTGCGCGCCGCGCCGCACACCACGTTTGAAACCCTGGCGGCACTGCATGAAGCGGCGGCGCCCAAGCTCGCACCCCAGGTGGGCACCACGGCCTGGAACCAGGCGCTGGGCGAAAAAATCGTGTGGATGGCGGGCGCTGCCCAGCAGACCGCCACGCTCACGCTCAATCCGCCCAATATGGGGCCCTTGCAGGTGGTGATCAACCTGTCGAACGATCAGGCCACGGCCAGTTTCTTTTCCGCCCAGCCCGAAGTCCGCCAAGCGCTCGAAGCCGCCTTCCCGCGTCTGCGCGAAATGATGAACGAAGCCGGCATCGAGCTGGGCCAGGCCACGGTCAGCAGCGAAACGCCGCAGCAGAACGAACGCGATGCACGCCAAGCACAGGGGATCGCCCGCCTGCTTCCGGGAAGCGACGATGCGCTGGGCGGTTTGCAGACCGGCCAGATGCCGATCCGGCAGTCCCGCGGGCTGGTCGACACCTTCGCCTGACGGGCACCTTGCCGCACGTCCGTCTGTGGGCCGATGGGCGGGTCATGACCCACACAAAACCGTGGCCATGCGCCGGACTAACGATCATGGCTGTCAGCCGCTCCAAATAATGAAACGTCTGCCAGCCATGATCGTTTCCCCCACCCCGCCCTCCCCCGCCTACGGAAGGGGGGCCCAGGCTCGCTTCGCACGTTTCACCGTGCGCGGCCGCTGCCGCTGATAAAACTGATATGCGTCCCTTTTCCCCCTCTTATTCCGACATCGAAACCGCTTGCGGGCTTCGATAATTCCCCTACCAGAACCGAATTCTTAAACCACAGGAACCGAATCGATGGCCAAACCAGAAGCGCCCCCAGTCGAAGTCGACGACACCGGCGAAGCCAAACCTGCCGGAAAATCGAAGACGAAACTGATCGTGCTGCTCGCGCTTGTCCTGGTTGTGCTGGGCGGCGGCGGCGGCGCGGCATGGTATTTCATGTCGCCCGGCGACGCGCCCAAGGAGGCGAAGGCTGAACCGCCCAAGGCACCGGTTTTCCTGCCGCTCGACACCTTCACCGTGAACCTGCAGGGCGGCGATCACTACCTGCAAGCCGATATCACCCTGCAGGTGGCCGACCAGGCCCAGGTGGACACCCTCAAGCTGCACATGCCGCGCGTGCGCAGCCGCCTGCTGACGCTGCTGTCGTCCAAGCATCCCGACGAATTGAACACGCCGGAGCACAAGCTGCGGCTCGCGCTGGAAATCATGGATCAGGTGAAGCAGCCGCTCCATCCGGACGGCGAGCCCCAGCTGATCGATGACGTCCTGTTCACCTCTTTCGTGGTCCAGTAAACCATGGCCGAAAACTTTCTCTCGCAGGACGAAGTCGATGCGCTGCTGAAAGGCGTGACGGGCGACGTCGACGAGGCGCCCAGCGAAGAAGTCGACGGCAAGAGCGCGCGCCCCTACAACCTGGCGACGCAGGAGCGCATCGTGCGCGGCCGCATGCCGACGCTCGAGATCATCAACGAGCGTTTTGCCCGCCTGCTGCGCATCGGTCTCTACAACTTCCTGCGGCGCGGGGTGGAAATCTCGGTCGGCCCGGTGCGGGTCTCGAAATACAGCGAGTTCATCCGCAACCTGGTGGTGCCCACCAACCTGAACCTGGTCCAGATCAAGCCGCTGCGCGGCACCGCGCTGATCATTTTCAACCCCGATCTGGTCTTCCTGATGGTCGACAACCTGTTCGGCGGCGATGGACGTTTCCATACGCGGGTCGAGGGACGCGACTTCACCCAGACCGAGCACCGCATCATCCAGCGCGTGCTGAACATCGTGTTCGAAAACTATGCCAAGTCCTGGGAACCGGTTTTCCCGGTCGAATTCGAATTCATCCGCTCGGAAATGAACACCCAGTTCGCCAACATCGCCACCCCCAACGAAGTCGTGGTGGCGGTGACCTTCGCCATCGAGCTCGGCGAGATCAGCGGCGAAATGCACCTGTGCATGCCCTACTCGATGATCGAGCCGATCAAGGACCAGCTCGCCAGCAGCCTGCAGGCGGAAAACCTGGAAGTGGACAAGCGCTGGATCCGTCTGATGCGGCAGCAGATCCAGCTGGCGGAAGTCGAGCTCGTCGCCGACCTCGGCACCGCAGCCGTCAGCTTGCGCGACATCGTCGACCTCAAGGTGGGCGACATCATTCCGCTCGACATCCCGAAAACGATCGAAGCCAAGGTGGACGGCGTACCCGTCATGGAATGCGCCTACGGAAAATTCAACGGCCAGTACACCCTTCGCGTCGAGAAACTGCTCTCGGCCAGCTCGCCCGATTTGCACACAGGAGACCCAAATGTCTGATGACACCAATCAAGCCGTAGCCGAGGACGACTGGGCGGCCGCCATGGCCGAACAGACCACCATCCCGGCGGCCAAGGCCGACCCCGAAATCTTTCCCGAACTGGCTGGCAACACCGTGTCGGGCGGACTCGCCAAGGATATCGACTTCATTCTCGACATCCCGGTGCTGCTGACGGTGGAGCTGGGTCGAACCAAGATCTCGATCAAGAATCTGCTGCAGCTGGCGCAGGGATCCGTGGTCGAGCTCGATGGCCTGGCCGGCGAGCCGATGGATGTGCTGGTCAACGGCTGCCTGATCGCACAAGGCGAGGTGGTGGTGGTGAACGACAAGTTCGGCGTACGCCTGACCGACATCATCACCCCGGCCGAGCGCATCCGGAAACTCAACAAATGATGAAGCCGATGCGGGCTGTCCTGGCCGTCGCATGCAGCCTGCTGCTGCCGGCGCTGGCGCACGCCGCGACGGCGATGGACGCCGCGGCGCCCGAAGCCTCCGCCGCCGGCAGCCTGCTGCAGGTCTTTATCGGCCTGGTCGCGGTGCTGCTGCTGATCGTCGCCACCGCCTGGGTCGGCAAGCGCATGGGCGTCGCGCCCGGCAGCGCGTCGGGCCCCTTGCAGGTGGTCGCCAGCACCTCCGTCGGCACGCGTGAGCGCGTGGTCGTGGTGGAAGTGGGCGAGTCCTGGCTGGTCCTGGGCGTGGCCCCCGGCAGCGTGAATGCGCTGGCCACCCTGCCGCGCGGCGAAGCCCGGCCGCTGACCGCAGCGGTGCCCGGCGGCTTTGCGGCGCGTCTGCAGCAACTGATCGAGAAACGCCGTGCGTAATACAGCCGCACCCAATACAGCCGTGTCCAATACCCTTCCCCGCTGGTTGCAGGGTGTGCTGCTGATGCTGGCGCTGCTGCTGCCGTCGCTGGCGCTGGCGCAGGCCGGCCTACCCGCATTCACCAGCACGCCGGCAAGCGGCGGCGGCCAGACCTATTCGCTGAGCCTGCAAACCCTGCTGCTGCTCACCTCGCTGTCCTTCCTGCCAGCCGCGCTGCTGATGATGACCAGCTTCACCCGCATCATCATCGTGCTGTCGCTGCTGCGGATGGCGCTGGGCACCCAGTCGTCGCCGCCCAACCAGGTGCTGATCGGGCTGGCGCTGTTCCTGACGCTGTTCGTGATGGGGCCGACCTTCGACAAGATCTACGTCGAGGCCTACCAGCCGCTGGCGGAAAACAAGATCCAGATGCAGGAAGCGCTCGACAAGGGTGCGGTTCCGCTGCGCGCCTTCATGATGAAGCAGACGCGCGAAAGCGACCTCGCCCTGTTCGCCCGGATGTCCGGCAACGGCGCGATGAAAACGGCCGCCGACGTGCCGATGCGCGTGCTGATCCCCGCCTTCATCACCAGCGAGCTGAAGACCGCGTTCCAGATCGGCTTCGCCGTGTTCATTCCGTTTCTGATCATCGACATGGTCGTTGCCAGCATCCTGATGTCGATGGGCATGATGATGGTGTCCCCCGCCATCGTGGCGCTGCCCTTCAAGCTCATCCTGTTCGTGCTGGTCGACGGCTGGAACCTGCTGCTGGGTTCGCTCGCGCAAAGCTTTTACTAGGGTGTGTTAATGCGAATTTCACATCCGCGACGAGGCCGATTCGGGATGCAGCCCGCGAAGCGGGGCGCGCCGCAGTGTCGTTCACTGCAAGCGGCTCGCGACAAAGGGGTGCGCCCGAATCGGCCCGTCCCTTCGGGTTGCTGCGAGAAAGCGCGTCTGTGGCGTTGCGCCACTTGGCAAGGGATGGCCCTTGCCGGCGCGACGCGCCTTGCATCCATCGCTTTCTCGCGGCAACGCGGATGCGAAATTCGTATTAACACACCCTAAGAGACGCGTCATGACTCCCGAAAGCGTAATGACCATCGGCCGCGCAGCGCTGGAAATGACCCTGCTGGTGTCGGCGCCGGTGCTGCTGGTCACCCTGATCGTCGGCCTGACCGTGAGCGTGTTCCAGGCCGCCACCCAGATCAACGATCCCAGCCTGTCGTTCATTCCCAAGGTGGTGGGCGTGCTGATCACATTCGCCATCGCCGGGCCGTGGATGCTGACCGTGATGATCGACTACATGCGCCGGGTGTTGACCGGCCTGCCCGGCATCATCGGATAAATCCCGTTCCGCATTCATGATCAGCCTCACCGACGCCCAGCTCAACGCCTGGCTGATCAGCTTCATCTGGCCGCTCACCCGCATTCTCGGCCTGGTGATGGTGGCGCCGGTGCTGGGCCACCGCTCGGTGCCCGCACGGGTCAAGATCGGACTCGGCGTGTTCATCACCCTGATCATCGCGCCCACCCTGCCCCCCATGCCCGAGGTCAGCCTGGGCTCGTGGCATGGGCTGTTCATCCTGGTGCAGCAGTTTCTGATCGGCATAGCGATGGGCTTTGTGATGCGCGTGATTTTCTCTGCAGTCGAAGCCGCTGGCGAGATCATCGGCCTGCAGATGGGCCTGGGCTTCGCCTCCTTTTTCGACCCGCAAAGCGCCGGCCAGACGCTGGTGCTGGCCCGCTTCTTCAACCTGATGACCGCGCTGGTGTTCCTTGCGGTGAACGCCCACCTGCTGATGATCGGCGCACTGGTGGACAGCTTCCAGGGGCTGCCCATCAGTACGCAACCCTTGTCCGCAGCGGGTTTTCACAACGTGGCCGCGTTCGGCTCGACGATTTTTGCGGTCGGCCTGCAGCTGTCGCTGCCGGTGATCGCCATCATGCTGATCACCAACCTGTCACTCGGCATCCTGACCCGCTCGGCGCCGCAGCTCAACATCTTTGCGATCGGTTTTCCGATCACGCTGGGTGTGGGCCTGATCGTGCTGAACATGACCCTGCCCTACCTCGCACCGCATATCGAGCAGGCCATCCAGCATGGTCTCAAGACCATGGGCCTGGTGGTCCAGACCCTGCTGCCGGCAACACGCTAGTACCTGCTGATTTGGGCGGCGACGAATTCGCGATCCTCTGCGCCGAATGTGCGGCTGCCGCCTGTGCGATGCGAGTGCCGCCCTGTAGCGGGCGAAAAAAACGGCCCGCGCAAGCGGGCCGGACGGGAGACGCGCCCTGCGGCGCCCCGGGGTGGCTCAGAACCCCAGGCTGTCGAGCAGATCGTCGACCTGACTCTGGTCGGCGACTACATCGTTTCTATTGGCCGGATTGATTTGCGGTCCATTGAGCAGGCTGTTGTTCGATTCGCGGCGCAGCTCGGTCGGCGCGTAATCGATCAGCAGCTGCACCAGCTGCTGTTCGAGGCCATGCGCAAGATCGGTCACCTTGCGGATCACCTGGCCGGTCAGATCCTGAAAATCCTGCGCCATCATGATGTCCAGCAATTGCTGCTTGGTGGCGCTGGTGTCGTTGCGCATGTCGGCCAGGCATTGCATGGTCAGCGTGGCCATGTCGCGGTAGTTGGCTTCCGAGAACGGCGCTTTCAGGGTCGACTGCCAGCCGGTAAGAATTTCATCCGCGCCGGCGTCGATCCGTTCCTGCAGGGGAATCGCAGTGTCAGTCGCGTTCAGCACGCGCTGTGCCGCCTGTTCGGTCATCTTCGCCACATAGTTGAGGCGCTCGCGAACATCGGGAATATCGGTGGTGGCTTTTTCGAGAACCTTGTCGAGGCCAAGCTCGCGCAGGCTGTCATGCAGCGTGCGGGTAATATGGCCCACCCGTGCCAGCATGGCCTCCGGGTCGCAGCTGTCTGCAACGGCGTTGGCGGGAGCGGACGCACTGGGGCCGGCGAGATGCGAATCCACGTCAGGCCCCTGATTTTTCAATTTTTTCGAAAATCTTGCTGAGCTTCTCGTCGAGCGTGGCGGCCGTGAAAGGTTTGACCACATAACCGTTGGCACCGGCCTGGGCCGCGGCAATGATGTTTTCCTTCTTCGCTTCGGCCGTGACCATCAGCACCGGCAGTTTGGACAGCGCGGCATCGGCACGAATCTGCTGCAGCATGGTCAGGCCATCCATGTTAGGCATGTTCCAGTCGGACACGACGAAATCGAAGCTGCCGGCGCGCAACTTGGCCAATCCGTCCACACCGTCCTCGGCCTCTTCAACGTTGGAATACCCCAGCTCCTTGAGCAGATTTCGCACGATGCGGCGCATCGTTGAAAAATCGTCAACAACCAGGAATTTCGTGTTCGGATCGGCCATGCAGGACTCCATTGAGGCGGTTCATTGTGTATGAGTGTATACGGCATCCGGGCATCAAACTTAAGCACGGAAAACGACGCAAACAGTAGTAAAAACCACCTCAAACCCGCATGGCGCGGTTGCCGTGTGCGGCAAAGTAGGCCATCACCCGTGCCGACAGTTCATGGATCGGCCCAACCTCGTCGACGGCGCCGACGGCGATGGCTTCCTTCGGCATGCCGAATACCACACACGTCGCTTCGTCCTGCGCCAGGTTGTAGGCGCCGGCGTGTTTCATCGCCAGCATGCCGGCGGCGCCGTCCTTGCCCATGCCGGTGAGGATGACGCCAACCGCGTTCTTGCCTGCCGCCTGCGCGGCCGAGTTGAACAGCACGTCGACCGAGGGCCGGTGACGGTTGACCGGCGGCCCCTGGTCGAGCTTCGTCATGTAGTTGGCGCCGCTGCGCACCAGCAGCAGATGGGAATGGCCCGGCGCCAGGTAGGCGTGTCCGGGCAGCACGCGCTCGTCGCCCTCGGCCTCGCGCACGGAAATCCGGCACAGCTTGTCGAGCCGGTTGGCAAACGAACGGGTGAAGCCCTCGGGCATGTGCTGGGTGATCAGGATGCCGGGGCAGTCCGACGGCAGATGGATCAGGAATTCCTTGATCGCCTCGGTGCCGCCGGTGGAGGCACCGACAATGATCAGCTTTTCGCTGCTGGTCAGCGGATTGCGCAGCGACGCCAGCGGCTGACCGGCGGCGGCGGTGCCGGGCGCCGCGCGCGGCTTGACCTGCGCTCGCGCCGTGATGCGGATTTTGTCGGCGATCAGGTCCGTGTATTCGAGCATGCCGCTCTGGATCGACACCTTGGGCTTGGTCACGAAGTCGACCGCGCCCAGTTCCAGCGCGCGCATGGTGATGTCCGATCCGCGCTCGGTCAGTGTCGACACCATCAGCACCGGCATCGGGCGCAGCCGCATCAGTTTTTCGAGGAACTCGAGTCCGTCCATTTTCGGCATTTCCACATCCAGCGTCAGCACGTCCGGATTGGTCTGCTTGATGAGATCGCGTGCCACCAGCGGGTCGGGCGCCACGCCGACCACTTCCATGTCGGGCTGGCTGTTGATGATTTCCTTCATCACGCTGCGGATCAGCGCCGAATCGTCCACGATCAGAACCTTGATAGTCATGCTGCGTTCTTTCCGCTATGAAAACAGGTCGACGTCGCCGTCGACCGTGTTGATGTTGAGCCGGCTGGCGTAATCCTGCTCGCGCCTGACCAGCGTGTAGTTGTTGAGCTGCTTGAGCTTCTTGACCAGCACCCGCCCGGTGGCCGGAAAGAAGTACACCTTGCGAGGGTGCACGTCGTTCAAGTCCTCGGCCACGATGCGGATGTTTTCGGTGTGCAGGTAATCGCGCACGAACTGGGCGTTGCGTTCGCCCACGTTCATGCTGGTGAAGCCGCGCAGCACATTGCCGCCGCCGAACACCTTGGCTTCCAGATTTTCGCGGCGTGCGCCCGCCTTCAGCAGCTGGTTGATCAGCACTTCCATCGCATAGGCGCCGTAGCGCATCGAGGCGGACGCGGGGTTGTTGGTATCGCCGCCGCCGTCCGGCAGCATGAAATGGTTCATCCCGCCGATGCCGGACACGCGGTCGCGCACGCAGGCGGCCACGCACGAGCCCAGCACCGTCACGATCAGCATCGGCTTGCCGGTGAAGTAGTACTCGCCGGGCAGGATCTTGGCGGTGTCGCACTCGAAGTTGCGGTCGTAGTACAGGTTGGTCGCAAGCTGCTCTTCGATGGCGGGATTCATGCAGACACCCTCGCCCCGCCCTGCCGCGGGCTCAGCACATAGACCGTCTTGCCGCGCAGCTTGAAGGCGTCGGACGCGTACATGAAGTTTTCCGAATGGCCGGCAAACAGCAGGCCCTCCGGCTTCATCAGCGGCACGAAGCGGGCGAGGATCCGGCTCTGCGTGGGCTTGTCGAAATAAATCATCACGTTGCGGCAGAAGATGGCATCGAACGGCCCGTTCAGTGCCCAGCTGGGCGCCAGCAGATTCAACGGCTGGAACGTGACCAGCTGCCGCAGTTCGGGCCGCACCCGCACCATGCCGGACTGTGCGCCCTTGCCGCGCTGGAAGAAATGCTTGAGCCGCTCGCGCTCCATTTTCTCGACGCGTTCCATCGGGTAGACGCCGTTGGCCGCCGTCTGCAACACATTGGTGTCGATATCGGTGGCGACGATCGTGACCGGCGGCGTCAGCGTGCCGAACACCTCGCATGCCGTCATCGCGATCGAATACGGTTCCTCGCCGGTCGAGCTGGCCGAGCACCAGATCGACAACGGCGTCGCGCGCCCGCGAAGATGCTCGGCGAGTACCGGAAAATGGTGCGCCTCGCGGAAAAAAGCAGTCAGGTTGGTGGTCAGCGCATTGGTGAAGGCCACCCACTCCTCGCTGTCGTCGCTGCCATTTTCAAGACTGTCGAGGTATTCCGCAAACGAATTCATGCCCCGTGCCCGCAGGCGGCGCGCCAGCCGGCTATAGACCATTTCGTGCTTGCCGTCGGACAGCGAAATGCCGGCCTGGCGGTAGATCAGGGCGCGCACGCGCGCAAAGTCACGCGGCGTGAACTCGAAAATCTTGCCGGGATCCGGCTGCTTGTTTGGGGCGGGTTTCATGCCGACATTCTAAGGGTGCTCGATACAGGGCATACGATTGCTGCGCACTGTTGATGCGCGCCCGCGATACCTGTGTTATCGGCCGCAATGCCGCATTCTTGACTGGTCCATCCCGTGAGACGGGCCGGACATTCCGGCCCGTCAGATCAGCTTGCCGTCAGCCGCTTGTGCCCCGCCGAGCGGACGGGCATGGCATGCCGGCCCTCCTCCCGATGGTGCACCACCGCCGTGCGACGGTGCGGCGCCGTCTGCCCCCCTTGCACCAGCGTAAAGGCTGCCACCAGCTGCGTCAGCTTCTCCGCCTGCGTCTGCATGCTTTCCGACGACGCCGCGGCCTGTTCCACCAGCGCGGCGTTCTGCTGGGTCATGTCGTCCATCTGGGTGATGGCCTGGTTGACCTGCTCGATGCCGGCACTCTGTTCCTGGCTCGCCGCCGCGATCTCGCCCATGATGTCGGTGACGCGCTTCACCGAACTGACGATCTCGTGCATGGCTTCGCCTGCCACATCGACCAGCTTGCCGCCGGCCTCGACCTTGCCGACCGAATCCTCGATCAGCCCCTTGATCTCCTTCGCGGCGCCGGCGCTTCGCTGCGCCAGGTTGCGCACTTCGGACGCAACGACCGCAAATCCGCGCCCCTGCTCGCCCGCACGCGCGGCTTCCACCGCGGCGTTCAGCGCCAAAATATTGGTCTGGAACGCAATGCCGTCGATGACGCCGATGATGTCGGCAATCTTGCGCGAGCTGTCCCTGATCGACGCCATGGTGTCGACCACCTGGCCGACGACCTTGCCGCCGCGCGCGGCGATATCGGCGGTGGACACCACCAGCTGGTTGGCCTGACGTGCGTTCTCGGCGTTCTGCTTGACGGTGCTGGTCAGCTCTTCCATCGAGCTGGCAGTTTCCTCCAGACTCGACGCCTGCGATTCGGTGCGGCTCGACAGGTCCATGTTGCCGGCGGCGATTTCGCTGGCAGCCGTGTCCACCAGGCCGGTGCTCTGCTTGATCTGTCCGACCAGCAGCTTGATGTTGATCTGCAGAATCCGCAGCGACTGCATCAGGCGCGACACTTCGGCGACGCCACCGGCCACGATCCGTCCGGTCAGGTCACCTGAACTCATGCGTTCGATGTCGCCACGGGCACGCTCCAGCGGCGCCACGACAATGCGATGACACACCACCGCGAATCCCACCGCCAGCGGCATGCCCAGCATGGCGATCGCCATCAGCCAGCCGGTCAGCGCCTGGTTGGCCTCGGTGGTCGCCGGCCAGGCCAGCACGCCCATCAGCCCGAACAGAAGCATCATCGACACCGCCGCCACCGTCAGAATCGACTTCAGCGACAGGTCTTTCATCAGGCAGAGGCAGCAGCGTTCCAGGAAATTCGGCCGGATCGCGCGGCCTTCCTCGATCTTCAGCGCCCTGTCGCCGGCCTTGATGGCACGGTAGGCCGCTTCCGCGGCCTGCACCTGATCGCGCGCGGGTTTGGTGCGCACCGAGGTGTAGCCGACGATCTGCCCGTTTTCGATGATGGGCGCGGCGTTGGCTTCGACCCAGTAGTGGTCGCCGTTCTTGCAGCGGTTCTTCACCAGACCGGTCCAGGCCTTGCCGGCCTTCAGCGTGCCCCAGAAGTCGGCGAAGGCCTCCACCGGCATGTCGGGATGGCGCACGATGTTCTGCGGCGCCCCCAGCAGTTCGTCTTCGGAAAAGCCGCTGATGTTGACGAAGTCCTGGTTGACATAGGTGATCCTGCCTTGCAGGTCGGTCTTCGACACCACGGTTTCGTGGTCCTTGAGGACGTACTCGACATGCGTGACCGGCATATTGTTTCTCATGCGCTTGTTCCCTCCCTGGTTTTATAGGAAGACCTGTTCACAGGCCTGTGCTGCTACTCGTGCGTTTGCGAAGAAACCGTTCCTCCCCATCCACACGCCTTACTCTCCAAGCACAGCCGTCCCGCCGAATGCGTCCAGGACGATTCGAAGAAGCTGTACCTCATGAAAAAAATGACGCGAATTCAGCGCGGTATGCAGCGCCTTCCGCGTTTCGTCCGGACACAACGCAGCGCCGCCTGTGCCGCACGCACAGCGTTCAGGCACATCGAGCCAGGTTTGAAATCGGGGATGGCGCTTGCGTGCAGCGTGCGCGCGGGGCGGGCTGCCGGCCATGCGGGCTGCCTGAGAGGCTGGCCAGCGTGAGTTGTCCTTGTGGACAGCATCAAGGGGGGTGAAGCGCGGCAGGGTGTGCATGGCTTATTCCTCTCCAGGACAGGCGTGCGCGCCTGCATCCGGTAAGCCTGCAATAACCCTCTTTTGATTATGGGCAGGCCGACACCTGTATTACGGCTGCCGGCCTAGTAACCTTAGTTATTTAATGGTTAATTGATACTGTTGTTAATGCATCGCGCTGCGGACGCGGCTGTTCGACGCCAGCGCAAGCGCCGACTTGCCTCCGGACAGGGCCTTTGAGGCCCCGGTCGGACGGGGCTTTGTCGTCGTTTTTCCCACACGCGCCAAGCGGAAGGCCTTCATCAATTCTTCCAGTTTCTCGGCCTGCAACTGCAGGCTTTCGGAGGCTGCCGCGGCCTGTTCCACCAGCGCGGCATTCTGCTGGGTGATGTCGTCCATCTGCGCGATAGCCTGGTTGACCTGCTCGATACCGGCGCTCTGCTCGAGACTGGCGGTGGCGATCTCGTTCATGATGCTGCTGACCAGCTGGATCGAGGTCACGACGTCGTCCATCGATTCGCCCGCGCCCCCCACCAGCTTGCCGCCGGTGTCGACCTTGCCGACCGAATCCTCGATCAGCGACTTGATCTCCTTCGCGGCGCCGGCCGAACGCTGCGCCAGGTTGCGCACTTCGGACGCGACGACCGCAAAACCACGGCCCTGCTCGCCCGCACGCGCGGCTTCCACCGCGGCGTTCAGCGCCAGGATATTGGTCTGGAACGCAATGCCGTCGATGACGCCGATGATGTCGGCAATCTTGCGCGAGCTGTCCTTGATCGA
>Ga0180009_10002581_pt1 | contig 21270 bp, 16 predicted proteins | sample OS_PC_MetaG_FD_123537 | JGI IMG/M metagenome (GOLD analysis project Ga0180009, IMG submission 123537) | Groundwater microbial communities from the Aspo Hard Rock Laboratory (HRL) deep subsurface site, Sweden - OS_PC_MetaG | ecosystem: Environmental > Aquatic > Deep subsurface > Groundwater...
ACCTGCAGCCGGTACCAGTCGACGTCCGGCTTGCCGGACCCTCCGCCGAGGGCTCCCTCGACCGCCGTGCCCTCGACGAGCGCCTGAGCCTGCGGCCGCTGGTTGTTGGGTTCCTCCTCCGCCACCGGCTTGGGGCGGCTGGCCTCCTCGGGATCCACCACCACCACCGCAGGGCTGTCACCAGCGCGCGCGGAGAGACGACTGTTGCAGGTGCACCCCTGCGTGAGCAAGGCCAAGGCAACCAGCACGGCGGCACCACCGCTCAAGGGCTCACCCCCCTCGACAGCCGGCACACCCCGCGTCTCGAAGCCCGGGCGAAGCCGATCAGTTGCTCGACCTCGTCACACTGGTCCAGCTCCGCGACACGCTCCAACCCCTCGCGCATCGTCGGGGCGGCCAGCAGCCGTCGCAGAGCCCGGCGCAGCAGCCGTCGACGGCTGGCAGGGAAGCCCAGTCGCTTGAGACCGACCACGTTCAGATCGTAGACCCTCGCCCTGTCGCCGTTGGCCAGGGCGAAGGGGGGCACGTCCTGGGACACCATCGAACCGGCGCCCACGAATGCCAGACGCCCCACGCGAACAAACTGATGGACCGCGGCGAGGCCGCCCAGGACGGCGAGATCCTCGACCACCACGTGGCCGGCGAGCTGAACGCCGTTGGCCAGCTCGACACCGTCGCCGATACGACAGTCGTGCGCCACGTGACTGCCGGCCATCAGCAGGCAGCGGCTGCCCACCGCGGTAAACCGGCCAGGACCGCCCCCACAATGCACGGAGACGAACTCCCGAAACCGGTTCTCGTCGCCGATACGAAGCCCTCCCCACTCAGTGTCGGCGACCTCCCTGATCTGGGGCGCCCCCCCCACCACCGCGTGGGGTCCGATCCGGTTGTTGCGACCCAGCACGGTGTCTCCCTCGAGCACCACGTGGGCCTCGATGCGGCAGCCTGGACCGACGCGGACGCCCGGGCCAACCACGGCATAGGGGCCGACGTGGCTCGTCGAGTCCACCCGCGCGGCGGGATCTACGATCGCGGTCGGGTGGATCCGGGGGGCATCAGTCATTCGACCCGGGGGCCCATGGAGGCCATGAACTCGGCCGACGCAACCACCTGCTCGCCCACCCTGGCAGTCCCCCTAAGCTTCCACACGCTGCTCCCCTTGCGCAGCGGCACCACCTCCATCTCGATCCGGTCACCCGGCCGGACCGGGCTGCGGAACTTGGCCTTCTCGATGGTCATGAAGAGCACGGTCTGCGTCTCGGGGTCGAAGGCGCCGCACTCGTGGGCCAGGATGGCGCCGCTCTGGGCCAGTGCCTCCACGATCAGCACCCCGGGCATGATCGGCAGTCCAGGGAAATGCCCCATGAACTGCGGTTCGTTGAAGCTCACGTTCTTGAAGGTCCTGATCCGGTCCGGCTCGACCTCCGTCACCCCGTCCACCATCAGGAAGGGGTAGCGGTGGGGTAGGACCTTGAGGATGGCGTCGATGTTCAGCATCTTTCTCTCCGGTGGGGATTGTGGGACAGAGCGGGGGCCGTGGCAATAGCGCGCGAGGCAGGGGGCCTGACCTGGAGTGCGGGCCAAGCGCGCGAAGTGGAACCCCCGCCGCTAGTCCGCTCGATCAACCAGTTTCGCCACTCGTTCCGACAGCTGCTGGACCTGTCGCGCCAGTTGCCCCAGCCGGGCAAAGATGACACTCGAGCGCAGCCACTGCTGGTGCGGGACGGCGGGATAGCCGGCCACGGTCTGCCCCGGCGCCACATCCCGGGCGACGCCACTGTGGGCCGCGACGCGGCACCCGCGACCGAGCCGGCGATGGTCCGCCACACCCACTTGCCCGCCCAGCTGACAATCCGGCTCGATCGCGACGCTGCCGGCCAGGCCCACCTGGCCGCAGAGCAGCGAGCCGGCGCCGACGCGGCAGTTGTGGCCCACCTGCACCAGGTTGTCGACCTTCACGCCCTGACCGAGGCGGGTGGGCGCGAGTGTGCCGGCGTCGACGCAGGCGTTCGCGCCGAGCTCAACGTCGCGGTCCAGCACCACGCCGCCGCGGGACGGGATCGAGCGCCAGCCCGTCTCGTCGCGCCAGTAGCCGAATCCGCGCCAGCCCACTACCGCACCCGGTCCGAGAACAACCCCGTCGGCCAGCCGGCAGCCCGCGAGCACGGTTGCGCGCGGTCCCAGGCGACAGCTTGGGCCGACCTGCACCCCGTCTCCGACATAGGTGAACGGCTCGAGGCGGACACCGGCGCCGATGGTGGCCCCCGGGCCGACGTGGACGAATGGCCCGATCCACGCCGACGGATCGACCCGCGCCGTCTCGTCGACGGATGCGCGTGGGTCGACTCCCCGGCGCAGGTCCAGTGGCGCGGGGAGAAACAGCTCCACCAGCCGCGCCAGGGCACGAGCCGGATCGGCGCAGATCAGCTGCGCGGCGACCACACCGTCGAGCAGCCTCCGGACCACGAGCGCGCCCGCGCGGCTGCTGCGGCCCAACTCCACGCGGCCGGGATCGGTCAGCAGCGCCACCTGCCCCGGGCCGGCCGTCTCCGGCTCCGCGACCGAGCCGACCTCCACCGACGGGTCTCCGTGCAGCCGTGCCCCGATCTGCTCGGCCAGCTCTGCGAGCTTCATCTTGGGGCTATTTCCCGATGTCGAACTGGCGGATGACCTCGTTGGTCAGGTCCACGTGACGCGGCGCCCAGAGCACCGCCGCGTTGGAGAAGATGTAGTCGTAGTTGTCCCGCGCGGCCAGACGCTCGATCACCTTGGAGAGCTTCTTGGTGATCTTGAGCATCTCCCTCGTCTTGCGCTCCATCAGTGACCGCTCGGCCTGGAGGTAGCGCTTCTGCAGCGCCCCGAACTGCTGCCGGGACTCGGCCGCGCGCTTGCGCTTCTCGTCGTCCTTGAGGATGCTCCACGCCTTCCGGAGCTGCGCCTCCTTCTCGTAGAACTCCTTGAGCTTGCGGTTGAGCTCGGCCTCCAGCTTCTTCTTCATCCCCCCGAGTCGCTTCTCGGCGGCCTTGCCCGCCCTGGTCTCGCTGACCGCGCGCTGCATGTTGACCACGCCGATCTTGAGGTCCCGCGCCGAGGCGGCGCCAGCGACGAGCGTCGCAGCCATCGCCACACCAGATACGAGGAGCATTCTCTTCATCTCGGACTCCTGCATTCAGCGGTCGTGCCAGAGATCATTCGCAGTAGAGATACGTGCCGACGAGACGATCCATTCACTCCGTCTGCGACCGCGCTAGCAGCGTTCGGCACCTCTGCCGAACGCTGCTAGAAAAAGTTGCCAATCGTGAACTCGAAAACAATCGAATCTTCACCCGGTTGAGGATCAAAGGGCAGGCCCCACTCGAACCGCAGCGGGCCGATGGGCGAGAACCAGCGAAAACCCCACCCCGCGCTGTGGCGCAGACCCTCTAGCGAGACATTCTGGTTATCGTCGAAGGCCATGCCTGCGTCGGTGAAAACGACCCCCTTTATCCCGACCTTCTCGAAGATAGGAAACTCGATCTCGACGTTGAACACCAGCTCCTTGTTGCCGCCCTTGTTGAACGAGATCAGGCGCGCGTTCGGGTCGAGCGACTCGGGCACCGAGATCCGCGGCCCCAGCGTCCGCGGCCGGAAGCCTCGGACGTCCATGATGCCGCCGGTGAAGAAGCGCTCGAAGATCGGCACGCCCCGCGGATCAGAGCTGGTGATCACCCCGATCTGGCCGTTGAACTTGAAGACGAAGGGTCCCCAGATCGGGTGGTAGAAGCGGGTGAAGGCGCCGTAGCGGTTGAAGATGTTCTGCGATCCGGTGTAGTCGCCAGCAAACTCGGCCCACGCCGCGTGGAACATGCCCTTGGTCGGAAACAGCCGGTTGTTGCGTGTGTCCCATTGCACCGAGAACCTTGCGCTGGAGGTCACACCATCGTTGAACAGGTTGCGCACCTGGACGCCGGCTGGGAGCGGTGAGGCGAACCCCGAGCCGAACAGCGTCCCGCCGCTGGTGGTGACATCGATCACCTCTACCTTGTAGGTCAGGAAGACCCGCAGGTCGTGGGTGATGGGGTAGCCCCAGGTCAGGCTGCCGCCCGTCGCGTTGCGGTTGAAAGATTCGAAGTTCTGGATCCGGTTGTAGATGTCGAAACCGAACGTCCAGTCGCTGTCCAGGAAGTAGGGCTCCCAGAAGCTGAGGGCGAACAGTTGCCTCAGCCCCGACATCTGGGCCATCAATGACAGCCGCTGGCCGCGGCCGAACAGGTTGTTCTGCGAGACCTGGGCCTGGGCGATGAAGTTCTCCACGCTCGAGAAACCCGCGCCGACCTGGAACGTGCCGGTGGGCCGCTCCTTCACCTCGATGTTGACGATGATGCGGTCGTCGGATGTGCCGCGCCGGGTGGAGACATCGACATTCTCGAAGAAACCCAGCTGCATCACCCTCGCCCGGCTGACGTTGAGCAGCGTCTGGCTGAAACGGTCGCCCTCGGCGACGCGCAGCTCGCGCCGGATGACCCGGTCGCGCGTCTTGCTGTTGCCCCGGATGTTGATGCGCTCGAAGATGACCTCCTGTCCCTTCTGCACGTCGAAGGTCAAGTCGACGATCCGCTTGTCGCTGTCGATGCTGGTCAACGGGGTGATGTTGGCGTAGGCGTAGCCCCTGTCCCGGTAGCGCTCCACCAGGGCCATGATGTCCTTCTGCAGCTTGGACCGGTTGAAGATCTCCTTGGCCTTGACCGTCAGCCTCCCCATCAGCTCCTTGCGGGGCCACAGCAGATCGCCACGCATGTCGAGCTTGCCGATGGTGTACTGCAGGCCCTCCTCGACGTGGATCGCGATGTACATGTAGCGCTTGTCGGGGCTCAGGACCACCTGCGGTCGGGACAGCTTGACGTTGATGAAACCCTTGTCGTAGTACAGCGAGGTGATCAGCAGCAGGTCGCGCTCGAAGGCGTCCTCCTGGTACGTGCCGCTGGACGTGATCCAGGAGAAGTAGCCGCCCTCCTGAGTTCCCATCACGCTCCTCAGCTCGTCGGCCGCGATGCTCTTGTTGCCGATGAACTTGATCGAGCGGATCACCACCTTCGCGTTCTCCTTGATGGTGAAGATGATGTCGACCTGGTTCCTGTCGAACTTGCGGATCTTGTAGCTGACGTCGGCGAGGTAGAAGCCCTTCTCGATGTACAGGTCGCGGATCTTCTCCAGGTTGCGCTTGACCAGCGCGACATCGAGAATCGCGTCCTTCTTCAGGTTCAGCACCTCGTTGATCTTGTCGAGGTCTACCTCGTCATTGCCGCCGACGATGATCTTGCGTATCGACGGCTTCTCCTTCACCGCGTAGACCAGGATCGCGCCCTTGGAGCTCGGCAACAGGTTGACCTGGACATCCTCGAAGTAGCCCATGGCCCAGATCGCCCGCACGTCTGTGGCCAGCCGCGCGCTGGAGAGCCGCTGCCCGACCTTGCTGGCCAGGACGGCCCTGATCGCAGCGTCCTCGACCTTGCGGTTGCCGGAGAACGCGATCTTGTGGACCAGGGGCGTCTCCTCGGCACCCGCGGGAGCCGGGGCCAGCAGGACGAGCAGCAGCAACACACGCGCGCCGCACGGCTGCCTCACTCCTGGGCCTCCTGCTCCTTGGGGATCTCCTGGGACGGCTGGTCGCGGTATGGGTGGGCGACATCCTCCAGCCGTCCGTCAACCATTCTCAGCTTCCGGGGCATGCGATCGGCCAGCTCCCCGTTGTGTGTGACGATCATCATCGCCATGTCGTAGCTGCGGTTGAGTTCAAAGAACAGCTGAAGCGTCGCTTCACCGGTGGTGGTGTCCAGATTGCCTGTGGGCTCATCGGCCAGCAGCAGCTTGGGCTCCATCACGACGGCCCGGGCCAACGCCACCCGTTGCTGCTCCCCGCCCGACAGCTCGCCCGGCCGGTGCGTCAGCCGTTCCTTCAGCCCCACGGCATCGAGTAACTCCGTCGCCTTGCGCTCGGCCCTGGCTCGCGGCGTGCGCTGGATCAGCAGCGGCATCATCACGTTCTCCAGGGCGGTGAACTCCGGAAGCAGGTGGTGAAACTGGAACACGAACCCGATGGTGCGGTTGCGAAACTCGGCGAGACGCGCCGGGGTCAACTTCGTGATGTCATGGCCCATGAAAAGGATCCGACCGCTGGTCGGCAGGTCGATGGTCCCCAGCACGTGTAGCAGGGTCGACTTGCCGACGCCACTGCGGCCGACGACCGACACCATTTCGCCATGGCCGATCGTGAGGTCGATTCCGCGCAGCACCGGAAGCTGCCGGCCGCCGTGGTGGAAGAGCTTGGTGAGCCCCTCCACCTGGACCAGGGGCTCCCCGCTCACAGGACCAAGTCCTTGATTTCGCAGGTCAAAGTCGCATGACTCCCGTCGAGGTCGGGGTACACTACCCACAAAGACTTGAGGGTGTCAATGCAGCCCGTCACGCCCAGAACCCTTTCATCTCGGTGCTGTCTGCTGCCAGCAGGCCTACAACGCTCTGTGTCGACTGCGCTCGTGCACTTCGCATTGCAGCTGCATCCATGTCACATCTCGTGACGTCGGAGCCCCTCCGCCGGCCTGACCCCTCCGGCCAGCATCGACGGGTAAATCGTGGCGAGGAAGCTCAGGCTCACGCCGGCGAAGGCAACCAATCCGATCTCCAGTGGCTCCATCCGTATCGGCAAGGTGGAGATGTAGTAGATCTCCGGGTCCAGGGGCAGACCCACCTCGCCCAGAAACACGCAGATGCCGATGCCGGCCAGCACCCCCGCCAGCGTGCCGATGATGCCGATGTACAGGCCCGCATAGAGAAACACTCGCAGGACCGAGCTGCCGGAGGCGCCCATCGCCTTGAGCGCCGCGATCTCGCGCATCTTCTCCAGCACCACCATGTTCAGGTTGGTCACGATGGAGAATGAGGCCACCAGCACGATGAAGGTCAACACGATGAACATCACGAGCTTCTCGAGCTTCAACGCGCTGAACAGGTTGACATTGCGCTCGCGCCAGTCCTGAACCTGGTAGCCCTTGCCCTTGAACCGCTCACGCAGGAGATCGGCGACCTCGGTGGCCTTGGACAGCGAGACCACCTTGAGCTCGATGCCGGTGACCTCGTCTCCGATCCCAAGGAACCTCTGTGCGCTTGGGATGGTGACGAAGGCAAACTTGTTGTCGTACTCGTAGAGCCCGGAATAGAAGATCCCGGCGACCCGAAAGGGCTTGGACTTGGGGATCGGACCGGCAGGGCTCATGCCCCCCAGCGGCGCCACCACGTTCACGTCGTCCCCCACGTAGAGGCGCAGGTTCTTGGCCAGCTCGGCGCCGATGATGATGCCGGGGTAGACCGGCCGCGGAGGCACCTTCTTGCCCACCTCTCCCGGCACGTCCCACATCTCCGTGATCACGCCAGAGCGAATCACCTTGCCCGATCCGGTCCCTGATCCACTGCCGCCCCCTTCCTTCTTGCCCTTGTTGTCCTTGGCCTCGTTGTCCTTGGCCTCGTTGTCCTTGGCCTCGTTGTCCTTGGCCTTGTCGTCCTTGCCGCCCTTGCCCAAGGGCTTCCCCAGCGGCACGGTGACCATCGGCCGGAAGCGCGCCTCCGGGATGCGCGCCAGTCGCTCCGGATGCATCAGGTTCTCGAGACTCCCCGTGCCGCCCTCCGCCCGCAGAAAGCGCGTGAGGTCTGTGATCTTCTGCACCCGTCGCGGATCGATGCCCCGGAGCAGCACACCGGACAGATTGGTCTGGCTGGTGATCATCACCTCGCTCTCCAGGTAGGGGGAGGCGGCCAGCACGTCCGGAGCGCGCTCGATCCGTTTCAACAGCTCGCGGTAGTCGGTGAAGGCGCCCTTTGGTCGGGCCACCACCACGTGGGCCGTCGCGCCGAGGATCTTCTGGCGCAGATCGCCCTCGAACCCGCCCATGATCGACAGCACCGCGACCAGCGCCTCGAGACCGAGGAAGACGGTGAAGATCGAGATGGTGGTGAAGAGGGAGAAGAAGAGCATCAGGAAGCCGAAAAACAGCACCCAGTGGGCAAGGCCGGCGACGCCCAGGGCGCTGCCGCGCAGGATACGCTGGACCAGCGTCGGACCGCTGACCACGCCCTCCAGCCTCGGCTCGCCGCCCCAGAAGTAGGAGAGCACCAGCACGCTGGCGGCGACCAGCACCAGCACGATGCCGATGATCAGCGTGATCCACGACCTCTCGTGCTGCACCCTCAAGTAGCGCCAGGCGATCAACCACTCGAAGGAGCGCTGGGTGGCCAGCTGGAACAGCAGCCCTACCAGCCCGGCGGCCCCCAGCGCGGCGGCCACGAGCCACGTGCCTGCCCCCACCATCTCCCACGTGCGCGTTGGGGGCATCGCGAGGCGAATCGCCAGGTACTGCGCGACCAGCGCCAGGCTGACGAGTATCAGCGCCAGGGACGGGCCGAACCGGCGTCGCTGCCCGGAGGCCACCTACATCCCCCCCTCGGGTCGCATGTGGGGGAACAGGATCACGTCGCGGATGCTGGGCTGGTCGCACAGCAGCATCGTCAGCCGGTCGATACCGATCCCCTCGCCTGCCGTCGGTGGCATGCCGTACTCCAGCGCCCGACAGTAGTCCTCGTCGTACTCCATCGCCTCCTCGTCTCCCCGCTCGCGGTCCGCCAGCTGCTGCTTGAAGCGCTCGCGCTGGTCCGCCGGGTCGTTGAGCTCCGAGAAGGCGTTGGCGATCTCGCGGCGAAGTACGAACAGCTCGAACCGGTCCACCACCGACGGGTCGCCGTCCTTGCGCCTCGACAGCGGCGAGGTCTCCGCGGGATAGTCTACGACGAACACCGGCCGGTCGACCGGCAGGTGGTGCTCGCCCAGCTCATCGAACAGCACGCCGATGCGCTTGCCATGGCTCTCGGCGAAGCGGAGCAGCTCGCCGATGCCGTCGCGAGCCAGCAGGCCGCTCTCCTCGCACCAGCCACGCAGGCGGTCGGGGTCGTCAAGGATCTCATCAGTCAGCGCCGGCGTCAGACCCTCGCCCTCGCAGCCCGCGAGCACCGCCTGCTTCACCGTCAGCCGCGGCCAGGGAGGCGTCAGATCGATCGGCTGTGCCTCCCAGCTGATCTGGGTCGTGCCGCATACCTGTCGGGCCAGCAGCGGGATCAGCTCCTCGGTCAGGTCCATCAGCTCGCGGTAGGTGGCGTAGGCCATGTAGAACTCGAGCATGGTGAACTCGGGGTTGTGTTTGCGCGACAGCCCCTCGTTGCGGAAGTTGCGCCCGATCTCGTACACCCTGTCGAAGCCTCCCACGACCAGCCGCTTGAGGAACAGCTCGGGGGCGATCCTGAGGTAGAGCGGCATGTCCAGCGCGTTGTGGTGTGTCCGGAACGGACGGGCCGCCGCGCCCCCCAGCACGGTGTGGAGCAGCGGAGTCTCCACCTCCAGAAACCCCCGCTCGTCGAGGAACTGCCGCATGAGCTTCACGACCTGTCCGCGCTTGCGGAACAGATCGGCCACCTCGGGGTTGGCCACCAGGTCGACATAGCGCTGCCGGTAGCGGGTCTCGCGGTCCTTGAGCCCCTTCCACTTCTCCGGCGGTGGGCGCACCGCCTTCGTCAACAGCACCACCTCCCGCGCCAGCAGAGTCAGCTCACCGGTCTTGGTGAAGAAGGCGTAACCCCGCGCGCCGATGAAGTCCCAGCTCTCGGCCCTCTTGAACAGCGCGTAGGCCTCCTCCCCCACCTGGTCCTTGCGGATGTAGACCTGCAGCCGCCCGTCCCGGTCGGCCAGCTTGACGAACGCCGCCTTGCCGAAGCTGCGGTGCTCGACGATGCGTCCCGCGACGGCGAACCGATCGTCCGACAGCGGCGCGGCGTCGGGAGTGCCCCCCTCCGGCGGCTCAAGCCCGGCATATCGCTGCAGCACATCGGCAGTCGTGTGGGTCGGCTGGAAGTCGTTGCGGTAGGGGTTGTGCCCCGCCTCCCGCAGCTGCTGCGCCTTGAGCTGCCGCTGCTGGATCAGCCGGTTGACGTCCTCGGGGCCCTGCGCTTCATCGGATGGCTGTTGTGGCTTGTTCTTGCTCATCGGTCATGTCTTTCGGGCACTGCGCGTCCAGTGGCCCGGGGAGTGGGTGGCATTTGTCGGGCAGGAGCCGCGCAGAGCCCAAGAAAAGAAAACCGGGTGGTCTGTGCGTGGGGGCAGCATGCCGCGCGGCCCGTGGCGTTCGGGTGCGCTGTGCTTGGGAAGGCCGCTTGGCTGCTCTGCGCGGCTCCTGCCCGCATCAGTTTCGGTGTGGCGGACGCGCGCTGCACGAAGCAGCCACGCGCCGCTGTTGCACCCCGGAGCGCCCCGCAGGGGCGCGAGGACCGGCGCGCGCCTTCCCAAGCCCAGACCACCCCGGCGCACAGGCGGCGCGGCATGTCCCCCGGGCGCACAGTCCTCCACTGCTTTTTCTTCAAGCTTCGTGCAGCGCGTGTCCGCCCAGGGAGAATGATCGAATTCAGCAGTCCGGGACACTAGCTCGCCCCTTCCTCGCCGGTCGCCAGCAGAAAGGCCTGGATGAACCGGTCCAGATCTCCGTCCAGCACCGCGTCGACGTTCCCGACCTTGAGATCGGTGCGATGATCCGTCACCAGCCGGTACGGAGCGAGCACGTAGGAGCGGATCTGGCTGCCCCACTCGATCGCCTTGCGCTGGGCCCGGATCCCCTCCATCTCCTCCTCGCGCTTCTTCATCTCGTGCTCGTAGATGCGGGCCTTGAGCACGCGCATGGCCTGGGACTTGTTCTTGTGCTGGGAGCGCTCGTTCTGGCACTGCACGACGATGCCGGTCGGCAGGTGGGTGATGCGGACGGCGGACTCCGTCTTGTTCACGTGCTGCCCTCCGGCGCCCCCGGCACGGAACACGTCGATCTTGATCTCGTCCTCCTTGACCTCGACGTCGACCTCGTCCTCCACGTCGGGGAACACCGACACCGAGGCGAACGCGGTGTGGCGACGGGCGTTGGCGTCGAAGGGCGAGATCCGGACCAGCCGGTGCACCCCGCCCTCGGCCCTGAGATAGCCGAAGGCGAACTCGCCCTCCACGCTGATCGTGACGGACTTGATCCCCGCCTCCTCGCCCGGCTGCCTGTCCAGCATCTGCACCTTGAAGTCCCGGCGCTCGCTCCAGCGGATGTACATCCGCAGCAGCATCTCGGCCCAGTCCTGGCTGTCGGTCCCGCCGGCGCCCGAGTTGATGTTGACCAGCGCGCCGTAGCTGTCGTTGGGGCCCGACAGCATGCGGGAGAACTCCATCTCCTCCACCTGCTGCTCCACCTTTGCGGCCATGGCGCATGCCTCGGCGGCGCTGCCGGCGCCCCCCTCTTCCTGGGCCAGCTCGAGCAGCGCCGCACAGTCCTCGAGCGCCGCCTTCGCCCGGTCCCAGCACTGCACGAGGCTGCGAGAGGCGGTCTGCTCCTTCAACACCCCCTGCGCCCTGTCCTGGTCGCCCCAGAAGCCCGGCGCCGACGCCTGCTGCTCCAGCTCGGCGACCCTCTTCCGGTGACGTTCGACGTCAAAGATGCCTCCCGAGCGCGACGATGCGCTCTCTGATGTCCCGGATCTGCTCCTCGATCTCCGTGTAGGCCATCTTGCGTCCTCCCTAACGCTGCAGCAGGGGCAGGGGTTTGACCTTCAACGGTCGCTCAAACGGTACGGGGTAGCTCCCCGAGAAACAAGCGTCACAATAGACCCCCCGACGTTCGTCGATGGAGCACAGCATGCCCTCGATGCTCAGGTAGCCCAGTGAGTCGGCGCCGGTGTATTCCCTCGTTTGCTCCACGTCGCGGCTGGAGGCGATCAGCTCCTCGTAGGTCGGGATGTCGATCCCGTAGTGGCACGGATGCCTCACCGGTGGTGAGCTGATGCGCAGGTGGATCTCGGCTGCGCCGGCCTCGCGCAGCATCGCCACGATCTTGCGCGAGGTCGTGCCGCGCACCAGGGAGTCGTCGACCACCACCACCCGTCGGCCCTCGATCAGTCGCCTCACCGGGGCCAGCTTGAGCTTGACCCCGAAGTGGCGAATCGACTGCTGGGGCTCGATGAAGGTGCGCCCGACGTAGTGGCTGCGGATCAGACCCATCTCGAACGGGATCCGCGACTCCTCGGCGAACCCCAGCGCCGCGGTGGTCCCGGAGTCGGGCACAGGGATCACCAGGTCCGCGTCTGCCGGCTGCTCCTTGGCCAGCTGCCGGCCCAGGTTCCGCCGGGACTGGTAGACGCTGGAGAAGCCCAGCAGCGAATCGGGCCGCGCGAAGTAGACATGCTCGAAGACACAGAACCGCTTCTGTGGCGACTCGAACCGGTGGTAGGACCTGAGCCCCTTGCGATCCACGACGATGATCTCGCCCGGGTCCACTGGCCGCATGTACTGTGCGCCGATCAGGTCGAAGGAGCTGGTCTCCGAGGCGAAGACCCAGCCGGCCGCCTGCTCACCCCCGTTCCTGCGCCGGTCCTCGTACGGGATCCCGTTCCTCGCGCCCCTGCGGGGCGCTCCGGGGTGAGGCAGCGGGATCCGCCCCAGGCAGAGCGGGCGGAAACCCAGTGGATCGCGGGCGGCGATCAGCTTCCGCTCGGTCAGGAACAGCAGCGAGAACGCCCCCTGGAGCCGGGCGAGCGACGTGGCGATGCGATCCACGATCTTGTGCTCGGTGGTGCGCGCAAACAGGTGGACGATCACCTCGCTGTCGACGTTGGAGCTGAAGATCGACCCATTGCGTTCCAGCTCCTGCCGAAGGCTGCCGGCGTTGACCAGGTTGCCGTTGTGCGCGATGGCCAGCTGTCCCCGTGCGTGACGCACCGCCAGCGGCTGTGCGTTGGCGACGTCGGTCTCTCCCGCGGTCGAGTAGCGAACGTGGCCGATGGCGGCCCCGCCCTTGAGCCGGCCCAGGGTGGCGTTGTCGAACAGGTCGACCACCAGACCCATCCCCCGATAGGTGTAGAGCCGACGGCTGTCCGAGGAGGTGATGCCTGCGCTCTCCTGTCCGCGGTGCTGAAGCCCGTGGAGCCCGAGGTAGGTCAGGTTGGCAGCCTCGGGGTGCCCGTATATGCCAAAAATTCCACACATTTATGAAGCACGCCCACGGGGAGTCACCCCGTGCTCCCTGTCCTCTACCACACCCGGGGCAAGTGGCCAAGCAGGCCCGTGGGGAGGAGTGTCCTCAAAAGATGCCGAGGAGGATTGTCAGGAGCAGGTTCACCGCGCTGATGCCCAGGGCGGCCAGCAGGGCGGCGCCGAAGCCGGAGAGCTCGAAGCCGTCGATGATCTTGTCCGTGATGACCAACAGCAGGGCGTTGAGCACCACCCCGAAGACGCCGAGCGTCACGTACTTGAGGATCACCAGCGGGAAGGTGACGAAGATCAGCAGGCGGAAGAGCACGAAGTTGAGCAGTCCATAGACTCCGGCGACGGCGAGCGCGCTCTTGAACCCCCGCAGGCGGATGCCGGGGACGATCAACGCCATGACGTACACCGAAACCGATAGCACCACAAAGCTGACGATCATGCCGACCATCTTCCACCTCGTTTGGGTCGAGGGTGACACGATCCACCGCGATGTTCAAACCGCCGCCAACGAGGGTGGTCAGCGCAGCATGTATGGATACTTGAGGGTCAGGGGCACGCCCGAGAAGCGGGGGAAGACCGCGAAGCGACGCACCGCCTGCACCACGCACGTCCCCGAGGGGGTACCGGCGAATCCTCCCAACACGTTGGCGTGGCTCACGCGGCCGGTCTGTCCCTCTATGGTGGCCGACACCATCACCATCCCCGGCTCGCGGAACTGCGCATAGCAGGCATTGACGCCTGGCTGCGCCCGCTTCATCCCCGCAGCCACCTGCTCCCTGGTCAGGCGGGGCAGCTCGGGCTCGGGCGGCTTGCCCTCGTTTCCCTCCTCGGCCGGCTTCTTGGGCTTGGGGCGTTTCCCGACCTCGCCCGGCCCGGTCGCCTCGTCGATCAGATCGTCCAGCTCCGACGCGCCCCCCTTCTTCTGCGGCGTCTTGGGCTGCGGTGACGGCGTCTCCACCACCTCGGGTGGGACGTCGGTCTCGCCCTGATCGGGATCGATCACGTCGATCTCGTCATCCTTGCCCTTCGGCGGGCCGCGACGGCGCCGGCGGGTCTTCTTCCGGGCCGCCTTCCCGGGCGATCGCTTCGTCGCGACGGCCGACCCTGTCGTCGGCTCTGCGTCCGGTTCCCCCGTTTTGAGCCCGACCGTCTGCTGCGCCGCGTCCGGCGCGCTGCTGCCTGCCTCGATCGCGGTCGGCGTCGACCTGTCTGGACCTGCCCGCCCCACCAGACCACCGTTGCCGGCGTCGACCGAGTTCGACTCGGCCGCGGGTTTGCCAACAGCGGCGAGCAGCGGCCCGCCCGAGCCCGTACCTGGCGTCCGTCCGGAAACTGTCAGCTGGTCACTGGAGAACAGCGCGGAGACGAGCCTGGGCTGCACGATGTAGAGAATCCCCAGGAGCACGCCCGCCCCCAGCACAACCCCGAGCACGGCCACGCTGACGATCAGACCCGCGCCGCCGCGCCGGCGCGGCATCGCCTCGGGCAGCAGCAGGGCCGAGGCAACGGCCGCCGCGGTGGGCCGGATGTCGAACAGGGGAGCGTTCTTGCTCCCCCGATCGATCTCCTTGTCAGGTGCATGTGGCGGGGCGGCGAGCTTTCGCAGGTGCCCGAGGGAGAACAGCACCGAGTCGTCGTGGCGCTGTCCCTTCATGTGTCGGTCCCATTCGCCCGAAACGAGTCGGGGGTCGGACTGGCTCGGCTGCGAGGCCTCGAACTGCTTGTTCCACGATATCTCCGACTCTGCGTCGAACTGGGAGGTCCTCTCCATCTCGGGCTCGGGCTCCGGATCCAGCCCGGCCAGCGGGTCGCGCTGCGCCATGTGGATCCGTGTGATCTGTCCCTCCGGTGCAGGTGGATTGCCCTCGGGGACGTAGGCGGTGCGCAGCGCGCTGTCCGAGACTCCCTCGTCGACGTTGCCGGTCTGAGCTGCGTCGAAGTCGAGATCCTCGGACGAACCGCTCACCTCCTCCATGTAGGATCGGGGCGGTCGGGCCTTCTCGGTCCTGTCGGGGTCATCATCCGCGACCGCCAGAGCCTTGCGCGTCGGCTGGCTGGTGACCCGCGGTGTCACAGCTGGATCCCGTTCCTCGCGCCCCTGCGGGGCGCTCCGGGGTGAAACAGCGGGATCCCGTTCCTCGCGCCCCTGCGGGGCGCTCCGGGGTGAAACAGCGGGATCCCGTTCCTCGCGCCCCTGCGGGGCGCTCCGGGGTGAAACAGCGGGATCGGGCGCGCCCAGGTCCTTGAACTCCGGGATGTTGAACAGCCGCTCCCACTTGGAGAACCCCTGGCGCCAGGCATAGGTCTTGGGCTTGATCTCGCCCCGTCCCACCCGCTCGCGCACCTCCTGCTCGGTCATCGGACCGACGCGCTGTCGCTTGATCACCAGGAACCAGAGCTTCTTGCCCCGGTCGATCACACTCTTGATCGTGCCCTCGGAGCTCCAGACCTCGATGATGCTCTGGCAGTTCTTGCACCGGATCTTGAGCATCCGGCCGCGCACCCGTTCGGCGGGGATGCCGTAGCGAGCGTTGCACTGCTGACACTTCACCTTGACCAGGCCCGGCTGTGCTGCGGGCTTTGCGGGCTTGGCAGGCTTGGCAGGCTTGGTGAACTGCTCGGTCACGGCCTCCAGTCCCTTGGGGTCGGTGGTACCGCGCGACTCGGCGACCGCCTTCCGGCACCGCTTGCAGGAGACCAGGTGACGGGTAACCTCGTCGGCCTCCCCATCATCCATCGTCCCCTGGACGTAGCGGCGTATCGCTGAGGTTTCAAGACAGCTCATGGTCGTCCAAGATTCGGGCGCAACCCCGACTGCGTCAGTTTACGACGGCTGGCAGGGGCAGCCAAGTATGCGTATCTTCGACACCACCAGGGGGACCCCCATTGGCCCATCTCCCTCAATCAACTCCCTGAACAGCCGATAGATCATCTTGGGAGGTATTTTCAGACACCATGTCCAAGGACCTCGAGCCAGAGTGGGACGAAATTCCGCGGACCCAGGTGCGGCGCACGACAGCCCCTCCCAGCCCCCTCACCGAGCCGACCCAGGACCTCCCGGTGCTGGTGGTGCTCTCGGGAGGGGCCCAGGGGTACCGGCATCACCTCGACCAGGACGAGATCGTCCTCGGTCGGTCGCCCGATGCCGACATCCAGATCGACTCCGATGACGCGTCGCGTTTCCACGCCCGCATCTTCAAGCAGAACGGAGAAGTCCTGATCGAGGACCAGGGCAGCTGCAACGGCACCTCGGTCAACAACCTTCCGATCAAACGGCAGGTGCTGATGCCGGGGGACCGCGTCCGGCTGGGCAACAGCGCCGTGTTTCTCTTCACCCGCCAGAGTCCCCTCGAGGACAAGTTCCTCGAGGCGCAGAAGCTGGAATCGATCGGTCGCCTCGCAGGTGGAATCGCACACGATTTCAACAATCTCATGGCCTCGCTGTTGGCCGACATCGACTATCTCAAGCGCCAGCAGGTGAGCCCACCGGCCGAGACCCAGGAGTGCCTGGAGAACATGGACCGGGCCGCCCGACGCTCCGTGGAGCTGACAGGCCAGCTACTCAGCTTCACGCAGCAGGGCGCCTATCTCAGTCAGGTGGTCGACGTGGCGGACCTGGTGGAGGAGGTGGCTGCGTTCCTGCGACACTCCTTGAGCCCCGGCATCACGATCAGGACCAAAATTGAGCCGGGGCTTGAGGTGGTGGGGGACCGCCCCCAGCTGCGGCAGATGCTGGCCAACCTGTGTCTGAACGCTCGAGACGCGATGCCTGAAGGCGGTCAGCTCGAGATCCGGGCCAAGTTGTGCCCGACGGGGTCCGAGAGCCTGCCTCATGTGCAGCTGTGCGTCACTGACACGGGCTGCGGCATGGACGCATCGACACAGAGCCGCATCTTCGAGCCCTACTTCACCACCAAGGAGGTGGGGCAGGGATCCGGTCTCGGCCTGGCCGCGGTCTACGGCATCGTCAAGAAGCACAACGGCAAGATCGAGGTGCAGAGCACCCCCTCGAGGGGCACCAGCTTCACGCTGTGGTTCGCGGCCCGCTGCCCCCAGCGCGTCCGAAAGGTCGAAGGAGGGACCATCGCCGCGGTGCCGCGCGTGGCCTGCGAGACTCCCCTGTCCGGTGACATAATCGTCGCGGAGGACGACGTGGCCCTGCGAAAGGACGTCAGCGCCTGGCTGGCGGAGATGGGGCACCGGGTGCTCCCGGCCCGGGACGGCCATGAAGCCCTGATGCAGTACCTGGAGCACCGCAAGAGCGTTCGTCTCGTGGTGCTCGACATGGTGATGCCGCGCCTCGGCGGCAAGGAGACATTCAGGCGCCTCAGACAGCTCGACCCCCTGCTGAAGATCATGGTGATCTCCGGCTACATCGATCAGGCCGCCGCCGACGATCTCCTGCGCGACGGAGTCAGTGGTTTCCTGAGCAAACCCTTCGATGCCCACATGCTGCGCGAGGCGATCCGTCGCGCGCTCGACGAGGGCCCGCAACCAGTCGCGACGATGGTGCCGACCCTCTGACGGCCCGACCTCACAGGGCCTGGCGCAGGATCCGTTCGAGCTGACGGTCCGACAGCTCCACCGGATTGTGGCGCATGCTCGACCCGCGCGAGCCGTCCACGATCTGCTGCAGGTGCTCCTCCCGGACGCCGAGCTGCCCCAGCCGAGGGATCCCCAGCCGGCCCTGGAGCTGGCGCAGCCGGGCCAGCGCCTGCTCCGCCGCACGCTGCTCGTCACCGTGTCGCTGGCCGGTCAGGGCGTCGCCGACCCGCGCCAGGCGGGCGACGAACCGCCCCTCGGCCTCTTCTCCCTGCACCGCCTCCAGGTTGGCCGCCACCACCTGCGGCAGCAGGGCAGCGCAGGCCACTCCGTGGGGGATCGGAAACAGGGCACCCAGCGGCGAGGCGAAGCCATGCACGGCGCCCAGCCCGGCGTTCGCCAGGCAGATGCCGCCCAGCACGCTCGCGAGCATCATGCCCTCGCGGGCCGCTGCGTCGTCGGGCCGCTCCCATGCGTGCACCAGGCTCTCACCCGCCGCGGCGATGCCCTGCAGTGCGAGGCCGTCGGTGAAGGGAGTGGCGCTCGTGGACAGATAGGCCTCGATCAGCTGCGTCAGCGCGTCCATGCCGCAGGAGGCCGTGACCTCCGCGGGCATGGTGTGGGTCAACTCGGGGTCGATGAGGGCCACGCGCGGAATCAGCATCGGACTGCGGATGCTCTTCTTGAAACCGGGCCCGCTGACCACCGCGTTCTTCGTCACCTCGCTCCCGGTTCCCGCCGTGGTGGGAGCCGCCAGCATCGGCGCCGGCACCTGCTCCAGCTGCAGCCCCCGGCCGACCCCCTCGAGGTAATCGACCAGGGATCCGGGATTGGTCAGCATCCCGCTGGCCGCCTTGCCGCAGTCGATCACTGCGCCTCCCCCGACCGCAACCACGGCGTCGCACTCGGCCCCCCTGCCCTCGGCCACGGCCCGGTCTACGTCATCCACGACTGGCTCCCGCCCGCAGCGCGCAACCGCCCTGACAGGCAGCAGGCCCTCGAGACGCCGCAGCAGGCCGCTCTGCTCCGCCGAGCGCCGCCCGACCAACAGCAGCACCCTGCGGCCCGGCGGCGGCAGCAGCTCGGCCACCCGCGCCAGCGATCCTGCTCCGAACACGATGTGCGGTGCGGTGTAGAACTCGAAGGCGGCCGGCGACATTTAGAACTCCTGGTCGGCGGGCAGCAGGCTGCTGTGCTTGACTCCCACGCGGGGCTGGGCCATCCAGTCCGCTACCTGCTCCTTCCAGCTCAGATAGTGCCGGGTCTGCTGGTGCGCCTTGAAGTCGTCCTTGCTCCGGTAGACCTCGTAGAGAAAAAAACGCGACGGATCGTCCTCGGCCTGCAGCAGATCGAAGCGCAGACAGCCCGGCTCCTGCAGCGACCCGAGGTGGTTCTGCTCGGTCGCGCTGATGAAGTCCCTCTCCTGTCCCGGCTTGACCATCACCGTCACACAAACGACGTACATCTCTCCTCCTCCTCAGTCAAAGCAAAGGTGGCCGCAGTCCGCGCGATCTGGGTTTCATCGCAGCCCACCCGAATCCAGTGATCCGGACCGCTGGCGCCCTACTCGATGTTGATCTGCTTGATGTCGGCGCCGCCGGGGTAGCCGTAGGATCCGACGCTGTAGTAGCCGTAGACCATGATCCCAACCGGCTGGCTCGACTTGACCTTGTGTATGCCGTCCTCGACAGGACAGTGCAGCGAGAAGTAGTTGGTGCCCTTGAGCTGACCGATCGAGAACTCGGTGCAGATGCTCTTGAACTCGCCGGTCACCTCCTTGCCGTCGAGCTCGACCACCGCCCCGGCCGGGGCGCCGATCACGACGTAGTCCTTGTCGAAGGTCGGCGGCGTGAGGAAGATGTACTCCTTGCGGTACTGCTCCACCGGCGGGAAGACCACGAACTCGGGGTCGCCGCCGGTCTTGTAGCTGTCGATGAACCCCTGACTGACAGCGAACTGCGCCACCATGATCGGCTCGGACGACTCGATCGTGAAGCCCTTGGTGGCCCAGAAGTCTGCCACCTGGCCCTTGTCCAGCGCGAACTTGGGGAAGTCGCTCAGGTTGGTGTTGACCACGGTGTTGACCTTGGTGGCCAGGATGCGGAAGAAGTCCGGCTCCGGGCTGCCGGTGGACCGGATCGGCGTCCGCGTCGCGATGAAGTCGTTGCCCAGGGAGGAGATGGGGAACATCTGCTGCTCGAAGTGCTCGGTGCAACAGACATCGTACTCGCCCGAGGGCTCGGGCGGCTTGGGGTTGTACTTGTCGAGGGAGAACCCCGGCACGAGGGCCCTGGCGCCCCCGCTGAAGACAGCGACCGGCTTGCTGGCCTTGACCAACGTGCCGGTCAGGTCGCCCGTGATGTTGACCAGGTCCTGGATCGTGTTGAGGTTGAGCACATCGAAACGGTCGAGGTTGACCGTGACGGTCTCTCCCGTCTTGGCCGCGGGCACCTTGCCGTCCGTGCTGGCCTGGGTGGGATGCGTCAGCGTGACGTCGACCTTCGTGTTGTCCAGCGTCCCCACCACCGTGAGGTTCATGAAGTCAGGGATGCCTTCGATCACCTGCCCCGGCATCGGCATGCTGATCGGGTTGGCGGTGGACCAGCCCATGACGTAGTAGTCCGTGTCCAGACCGTTGATCGGGATCAACAGCGACGCCCCGTTGGAGAAGTCGTTCAGGATCGGGTTGAACTGGTAGGCCACCACCGGGTAGCTGCTCTTGACGCGAAAGGCGCGGGAGGAGAGGCAGGTCTTGCTCGGCCCCTTGCGCCGCAGGCGGTTGGCCTTGTCCTTGTACCACTCGCTGCAGTCCACCTCGCGCATCGGCAGGTTGATCAGCTCCAGCGACTGTGGCTTGACGATCTTGGTGGCAATGGTCCTGGTCAGGGGAGTGGTGCCCCCAACCGGGATCTCGGCGATATCCACCTGCACCGTCACGTCGAATCCGCTGGTGTTGGCCACCGCCACCGCGAACTGCTGGCAGGCCGCACAGCCGTACATCGCACAGGTGGCCCCCCCGTCGATCGACATGCAGTAGTACTCGTTGGGCAGGTCCACGGCCCAGAACTCGCAGCCCACGTTGGAGCGGTCCTTCTGCGGCAGGTCACAGAAGTCGAAGCACTCGCCCAGCGCGCACTGCTGGTCGGGCCGACAGGTCTTGATCTTCTCCTGTCTGGCCCCGTCGGCGCTGCACTTGAACGCGTCCTGGCCGACGCAGAACTTGGTGTTGGGCTCGCAGACGCGGCAACCCAGCTTCTCGATGCAGGTCTGGTTCTTGGTGCCGCAGTCCTCGACAACCCAGCGTCCCCCCTGACACTTCTCCCACAGCTTGCCGCTGCACCGACTCTCCCCCTCCTTGCACTCGCCGCCGCCGTCGGCGAAGAACCCTTCGGTGTCAGCACAGGCAACGATGCCGATCAATATCACCAGCCCCAGGGCCTTCATCTCGCACCTCGTCTGTTCAGCCAAGATAATGGAGCCTAACACTTCGCAGGCGTGTTTGTTCGCAGACCTGGTTGCCAAGTAGGCATTTGGGGGCGCCAGGCCTACAATGGGGGGCAAAGTCCCACTCCACCCTCGGCCCTCCCATCCTCGATTGCGCCGTGCTTTCCATCCCTTCTACCTGTCCACCGATGGCACGAAGG
>Ga0180009_10002582_pt1 | contig 21268 bp, 17 predicted proteins | sample OS_PC_MetaG_FD_123537 | JGI IMG/M metagenome (GOLD analysis project Ga0180009, IMG submission 123537) | Groundwater microbial communities from the Aspo Hard Rock Laboratory (HRL) deep subsurface site, Sweden - OS_PC_MetaG | ecosystem: Environmental > Aquatic > Deep subsurface > Groundwater...
CCTCGCGTACGCGGAGGCGACCTGATTGATGGGTGACGCGATACCTTCGTTCACTAACAGCGGAGCCAAACCTGCCCCGGATTCAGATGCTGTTCTTCTGCAAACTGCGCTTCAAGCGCCGGCGGAATGAGGAACAGCGTGGGGCTCGCCGATCACTGGTCCTTTCGCACGCATCGGATAGCCTCCCGACCACTGCCCGCGGGCGGTCCAGATTTCCGCCCAGGCCGCCATCGATTCGCGGTAATGGTCGGTGCCCGCCAGCGCGTAGCCCAGACGGTACGCCAGCCAACGCGAGACCGGCCAGGCGGCGAGCAGTAGGTGGGCCAAGAAGCGCGAGGCGCCGGAAAAATGGCGTTCGATCAGGGTGGCCTTGGCGGCAAGCAGCCTGATCATTTTGCCAGTACGCGCGCGTTCGGAGGCGCCGCCCAGGTGCACGATCGTCGCTTCCGGCGTGATCATGGGGCGGGCACCGCCGGCGCGGGCGCGCAGGCACAGGTCGGCTTCCTCGCCATACATGAAGAACAAAGGTGAAAAACCGCCGAGTCCTTGCCAGTCCTGCCGACGAATGAGGAAAAAGCAACCCGAGACGATGTCGACGGAGCGGACGCGGTCGCGCTGCCAGTCGCCGTAGGCCTCGCCGTTGAGGATTTCGCTGCTCTTGAAAATGCCGGTCAGGCCGCTGGCCCGGCAGAACAGGTTCCACATCGTGATGCGGCCCCAGCACGAGGATGGGTTGAGGCGGCCATCGGCGTAGAGCGTGCGCCCGCCCCAGATCTTCGCCAGCGGCTCGCGCCGGGCAAAATCGACGAGGCGGTCGATGGCAGAATCCAAGACGAGCGTGTCCGGGTTGAGCAGCAACAGGTATTCACCTCTGGCCGCGACGGACGCGCGGTTGTTGGCGGCGGCGAAACCGATGTTTTCGGAAATAGCGAACAGGCGTACCTGCGGGAATTCGGCGGCGATGGCATCGGCTGATCCATCGCTCGAAGCGTTGTCGACGACGATGATCTCGAAGCTTGTGTGGCGCGTTTCGCGGACCACCGAATGCAGGGCGGCGAGCGTCAACTCGCGCGTGTTGTAGCTCACGACGAGGATCGACAGTTCGATTCGATCTGCAACTCGGTTGGCAGCGTGCATGCGGGTCCGGCCTGCTGGCGGGGAACGGTTCAGCTGCGAATCTTACGCCTGCGTAGCTAACCTAGCGTTAAGGTCGGTTCGCGGAGCAATAGCCTTAAGCGGTGGTTAACGGCCGCGCGCTTACCTTGCCCGGGGATTCGATTCATCACCGGCAGGTCGGAACATGGCAGACGGCAGCGCTCATCATCGCAACGGATTCGACGGAATCATCTGCATCGGCGGGGAGGACTGGTGGTACCACAACCGCGGCCACTTCGATTTCCAGATCATGCGGCGGCTGGCCAAACGATATCCCGTGCTGTTCGTCAATTCGCTGGGCGTGCGGATGCCGGGGCTGTCCGACAAGCGGGTGTTCGCGCAGCGCATCGGGCGCAAGCTGAAGAGCCTTTCGCGGGGGCTCGTCGAAGCGGAGCCCGGATTCTTCGTGTTCTCGCCCGTGACGGCGCCGGGCAAGCTTGCCGAGCACATGACGTCCTGGGCGCTGGGGCCGCAGATCCGGCTTGCCGCGCAACGGATCGGTATCGGCAACCCGATCCTGTGGGTGCATTGCCCGGCCGGGGCAAGGCTTACCGAAGCGATTCCATCGGCGGCAGTTGTGATGCAGCGTACCGATCGCTTCGAAGCGTTTCCCGAGGCCGATCGGAATGTTGTCGGGGCGCAGATCGCGCATCTCAAAGCGCGCGCTGATCTCGTCGTCTACGCTGCGCAGAACCTAATGGAAGAAGATCGCGGGCAAGTTGCCCGGCAACTGCTGGTGACGCATGGCGTCGACTTTGACCGGTTCGCTTCGGCAGGGGATGCCGGAAGCAGGTGCGAGCCGGCCGATGTTGCCGATCTCGCGCGGCCGCGGGTCGGCTTCATCGGCGGTGTCGACCGGCACACGTTCGATCCTGAGCTTTATCTCAAGGTAGTCGCCGAACTCAAAGACATGGCGTTTGTCGTCGTCGGGGGCTATTCGCTGCCGGACGATTGGTGTCCATTCCCGAATGTCCGGTTCGTCGGCCGCAAGCCGTACGATGAAGTTGCCAGCTACATGGCGGCGATGGATGTTCTCATCATGCCTTGGAATTCCAGCGACTGGATCAATGGGTGCAATCCGATCAAGCTGAAGGAATACATCGCAGTCGGGCGGCCGGTTGTGACGACCCCCTTTCCAGCGATCGAAGGGTGGCGTGACTTAGTGGCTGTCGCCGACGGACCTGATGCCTTTGCCGATGCGATCCGGTGTGCGGTCGGCGCGCGCTTCGATGCGGCGCCGGGCCGTCAAAGGGTTCGTGCGGAAAGTTGGGATGCAAAAACCGATCTCGTGGCCGATGGTCTGATCGGTCTCGGGTCGGCCGGTCATCGCGCGGTCGCTTGAAGCCATTTGGCCAAACACCATTGCCCCGGATTGCCTAAGCCCAAGCCTCTTCCGGGATCGGATGGCGGGGGCGGCGGGGTGCGTGCTTGATGCGGGTGCGCGCTGGTCGCGATGCTGGTCGTGATCGCCTGGCCTTGGAGCGGGCCGGATCGGCGAGGACGCCGCCGAGCCCGAGGAAGAAGAAGAAATAGGCATAGAGCACGTTCCAGAAGTGGACGGTTGCGCCGATGAGGCAGAGGGCGATCAGTGAGATGAGCCAGCCGCGCAGAATTCTGTGGGTCTGCCTGTCGGGGGTACTCAGTCCCTTCGACACGGCGGCGGCAACCAGCATGGCGATGGCGAGTGTGAGGAGGAGAAACGCAGGGATGCCCTCGCGCATGGCGACAACGAGCCAGAACGCGTCGACGGTGTCGGACACCATCCACCAGGGGCGCTCCCAGTCGGCGAGGCCGATGCCGGTCCACGGATTGGCCCAGACGTTCTCCAGGCCGTGAATCCAGATCTGCATGCGGTAATAGCCGGTCCATGAATCGAGGGTCAGGCCGGTTGCGATGAGGCCGATGGGGCCGCGATCGGAAACGAGCGAGACACCGACATAGAGGCCCGCGATCAATGCGAATGTCATCAGCGCCCGCGAGCGAATGCCGCGGGTGAGCCGGTCCCAGGCCATCATCGCGAACTGTAGCGCAAGGCAAAGCATCGGAGCCGAGGAGAGGCCAAGGAACGTCGCGCCGCCGATGATGGTCGCCCGGCCATAGCGGCGGTTCTGTCGGCGCTCGGCATAGAGCAATAGCGTCAGCAGCCCGGCACAGAAAGTGCCGTAGTGGATCGGGTGGTCGAAGGTGGCGTAGGCGCGGGTGAGGCCGAGGCGCGTCTCGACGGCGACCGGATGCTCGTAGCCGGTCAGCGCGCGCAGGAGATCGTGGGCAAAGTTCTGACCGAGCAGCGTTTCCGGCAACGCGATCAATGCGGCCGTCGCAATCGCCAGGAGCATGACCTTGAGGCTGGCCATGAGCGATTGGTGATCGCGGACGTAGGCGCGTGCCACCAGGTAGGCGCCAAGGCTCTCAAGCGCCAGCGAGCCGCCATAGACGAGGCCGTCGGGTGTGCCGGCGTGGCTTGTGAAGACCGCGACCGTCCAGATGTTGAAGGCGACGAAGACGAGATCGAAACCCTGCAGGCGGACATGGCGCGAGAACAGCAGGCGGTAAAGCGCAATCGGAAACAGGACGATGAGGGCGATGCGATGCGGCGGCAGGCGCAAACCGCCAAGAAACAGCGACAGCTCCGTCGGGCACAGGAAGCTTGCGATGACGAGGGTCACCGGCAAGGGGGCTATCATGAGGGCGCGCAACATCGGGCTACCGTTCTTCGCGCGCGGCCAATTGCGGTTCTGGCCGGCGCATCGTGTTCTTCTCCGGATCGTGGCCGTGGTTCGGATTTCTCCGTCTTGACGCCTGTCGAGATCCGGATTTTCTTCCCGGATTCATTGTTTTAAGAGAGTCGGCCCGAGATCCGTAGTGGGAAACCGGGCCGGCCCGAAGTCGCGTGGCGAGGCAATCGCGCATTCGTACTCAGTGAGCGTTGCGGCCAACCGCGACGACCCAGAAGGTGCGGGCCAGGATCTTGAGGTCCTGCCAAAGCGACCAGCTGGAAATGTATTCCATGTCGCAGGCAAGCCGTCGCTGGAGTTTCTCGGCGGTGTCGGTCGGGCCGCGCAATCCGCGAACCTGGGCCAGCCCGGTGATGCCCGGCTTGACCTGATGGCGGTTGGCGTAACGTTCGAGCTTGCCGCCGAATTCGTCGTCGTGGCTGACGGCATGGGGGCGCGGGCCGACGAGGCTCATCTCGCCCTTGAGGACGTTGATCAACTGGGGCAGTTCATCGAAGCTGAGGCGACGCAGCACGGCGCCGACAAGGGTGACGCGCGGGTCGTTCTCGACCACCTGGCGGACGTCGTCGCCGTCTTCCATGACCGACATCGTGCGGAACTTGAAGACCTCGAATTCCTGCTTGTTGAGCCCGCGGCGACGCTGGCGGAAGATCACAGGACCTTTCGTTTCAGCCTTGATGGCGAGCGCGATCAGCGGAAACAGCGGTGCGGCGAGGAGAAGGAAGATCGAGCCCAGTACGATGTCTTCGATGCGCTTGACGATCGGGGCCCAGTCGGCCAGCGCCTTCTGCTTGACGTCGAGCATGCCGACGGGACCGAGGTTTGACACCTTGTGAGCGTTCGAGTGCTCGATGAGGTCGGAAGCGATGTGGGTGACGATGTGGACGCTGACAGGAAGCCGCTCCAGTTTTGCGGCGATCATGGCCATGCGTCCTTCGGCGACCTGCGGCAGGGCAATGATGATCTGGTCGATCTGTTCATTGCGGCTGGCCTCGATGAGGTCGTCCAGCCGACCGGCAACGACGAGGCCTTCAGGATTGATGCGGTCCTCGCCCATACGGTCGTCATAGACGCCGGAGAAATGGATGCCGTGACTGGCGCTTGTCAGGTAGTCGTGGACACGGCGGGCGATCTGGCCGGCGCCGTAGACGGCGATGCGCTGATCGAAGCGGCCGGCCGCAGTCATCTTGCGCAGGACGACGCGGGCAATGCCGCGGTTGGCGAGAAGAAGGGTGTAGCTTGCGGACGCCCATGCCGCATACCAGACCCAGAGATGCGCTTCCTTGATGGCAAACGGCAAGCCGAGCCCGATGACGGCGAAGAGCGCGATGAGGAGGGCGGCCAGCAGCCGGCCGGGGCTTTCTGGAAAGTCGCTCAGCTGGCGCTGATCATACATGCCCCAGCTGCGCAGAAGGAAAAAGGCGACGAGGGCTGCGGCAATGCTCGACTGCAGCGTCAATATCCAGTTTGGATCGAGGCCGCCGAAGTTGGCGTAGATCGCAACCGGCAGGAACGCACCGATGATAATCGCGGTGGCATCGAGCAGGGCGACGACATCGACGGCGACGCGGCGCGACCAGGATTGGCGTGGTGCCAATTGGCGTCGTGGAGATTGTTCTGCCGGGGCGGCACCGGGTGCCAGTTTGTGCTCGTTCGTCAGTGCGGGGCTTAGCGACATTTGATACCTTACGCGCGTGGCTGAAACAGCTCTGCTTACAGTGATGCTGATTTCAACCTAAATCCCTAAATATAGACTGAAAGTCACTGAACTAATTGATTAAAATTGTACGCGCCGCGTCCAGATCCGGGGCAGTTCCAGCAATCGGGGAACCAGCGTTGGACTAGTGAGGCGTCGCGCCTTAGTTGACCAATGGTGCGGCGAGGTTTGAGTCAACTAAGGCGCGATAAACGCCTCGCTAAGCCATTGATGTTGCTAGTGGCCCTGATGTCGCGCCAAAATCGGACGAGGTTGCGGCTATGATGCGATTTTGGCGCGACGGGCCACTAGCCCGTCCGGCTAATGGCCTTGGTGCCGGCTTGCAATTTCACGGACTGTTTCGGGTGGGGGATTTCAGGCCGCGAGACCGGCTTCGAGATCGCTCTTGTCGCTGACAAGCTCGATGCCGTTGTCGTCCGCCAGCACATCGGCGGCAACCTGGTTGACGACGACGCCGGCGATGCGGTCGGCATTGACGCTCAAGAGTTTCATCGCCTTGCGGGCGAGCTGCTTTGGCGTGCGGCGCCAGGCCATCACGAATACGATCTGGTCGGCATAATCGGCGATGACGCGCGTATCGATCACCGGCAACAGCGGCGGGGCATCGATGATGATCGTATCGAACTGGCTCTTGAGGCGACCGAGAAGGCGGGGCATGGCCGCCGAGGAGAGCAGTTCGGCCTGACCGGAGGACACGGGGCCGCCGCCGGTTGCAGGCAGGAAGTGAAGGTTCGTCAACTGGTCGCGAAGGATCGCATGTTCGGGTGGAACCGCGCCTGCAAGGGCTTCGGCGAGACCGGCAGAGCGGCGACAGGCGAGCTGGCGGGTCAGGTTCGATCGCCGCAGGTCGGCATCGACAAGCAGGACGCGGTTGCCGGTCTGGGCATAATAGTGGGCAAGGTTCGAGGCAACGACGCTCGCGCCCTCACCGGGAAGGCTCGCGGCGATCAGGATGATGCGGGGTCCGGGTTCGATCTGGCGAACGTCGATTTCGCGGCGCAGGGAACGGATTGCCTCGGCGAATCCGCTGCTCGGCGCGGCAATCATTAGGCGGGTCGCGCGTAACGGATCGCCCGGTTCGTCGTTGGCATAGTCGAGACGGGGCAGCGAAGAGATATGCTCGAGGGCCAAAAGCCCCTCGGCCTCCTCCGGTCGTCCAATTCCCGAGGTTGCAAACTCGAGCGCCAGGATCAGTGCGAGCCCGAGGGCAAGTCCGCCTGCCGCGGCCAGCATGACGATCTGCTTGCGCTTCGGGGCGGCTGGCTGGGTCGGGGTATCGGCGAATTCGACGATGCGGGCATCCGGCAGCTGCAGGGACTGGGTGGCGGCGTTCTGCTTGTAGCGGGCGAGGAGGACCTGATAAATCTGGCGCGAGGTTTCCGCCTCGCGTTCAAGTTCGTTCAGGCGGACGCTGGCGGTGCGGCGCTTGGCTTCCTCCCGCTTCTTGTCTTCAAGACCGGCAAGGAGCTCCGCCTCACGGGCGGCAGCTTCGGCATATTCGTTCTCAAGATTGGAAATCAGCGAGGCGATCTCGCCTTCCAGCTGGCGTTCGGCGTCCTGGAGTTCGGCGCGGACCTTGACCATCTCGGGATGGCGAGCGCCATAGCGCGTTGCCAGTTCGGCGCGGCGCCGGCTGGCTTCGGCCAGCTTATCCTTCAACAGGCGGACAGTGTGGCTTTCCAGAACGTCGGCGATCGCGGCGGTGGAGCGGCCCGACGACTTCAGTTCCTTGACGCGCTCAAAGCGGGCGCGCATTTCCGCCGACCTGTTGCGGGCATCGACGGTCTGCTCCATCACTCTGGCCAGTTCCTTTTCAGACAGGATCTGTCCCTCGCTGGCAAAGATGTTCTGTTCGGCCTTGTAGGCTTCGACACGGGTCTCGGCGTCGCTGACCTTTTTGCGCAGCGCATCGAGGCGACCGTCGAGCATGTTGGTCGCGGATTCGGATATGTCCGATTTCGCGGCGAGCTGCTGGTTGATGTAGACGTCGGCGATCGTGTTGGCGATCAGCGCGGCCTTGTCGGGGTTGGCTGCGGTGAATCGAATCTCGATCAGCAGCGTATTGCGGACGCGTTCGACCTTCAGATTCTGCGCAAATGCGGTGGCGAATTCGTCGCGGCGGGGGACAACAGGATCGGCCGCCTCGGTCACCTGTTTGCCGGCGCCGGCATTCGCTTCGCTGGAACTCAGCGGAAGTGCCAGTCGTTCGATGAGCCCGGGTCGGTGGAATTCGGGGTCGTTGCGCAGATCGAGGCGATCGATCACCTTGAGCAGGACCTGGCGCGAGCGGATGACTTCGGCTTCGCTTTCGATCGCGGCGGTGTCGACGTTCAGGTCGGAGACGACGCCTTCGAGGTTCGCGACGTTCTTCTTGCGCGGGTCGAGCTGAAGGGTCGTTGCGGCCTCGTAGCGGTTGGGGATCAGCAGGGCGACGGTCAGAGCGATCAGGGTCGTCGCGCAGGCAATACCCGCAGCGATGCGCCAGCGACGGCGGACAGCCGAAATGATGCGTTCGGGGTTGATGCCCGCTTCGCCGTCCTCGTCGTCTCGATTCTCGATGCTCATTTTATTGTTGTTGCCATGAACGCCAGCTACGCCTGTCAGTCTTCAACGATCCGGAGCAAAGCCGATCTGGCCTTTGCACCAGTTTCCTAAAGCGTGATCTTTTTCGTTTCCGCGTTGCCTCAGAATCGTAATTTGGCCCCGATCATGAACCGGTTGTCGGTCATGTCGAAAATGTCGTCGCTCGATAGACGTTCTTGATGTTCGTATGAAAAGGTGAATAACCAGTTCTTGTTCATGTAATATTCCAGGCCGATTTCGGCGGAATAGATTTTATCCTGGCGGTCAACGCCTTCAAAATCGGCCTGGGCGAAATTCGCGCCAAGTTTCAGGACCAAATTGTTATAGATTTCATATTCAACCCGGGCCTTGAGGGATGTTTCGACCCAGCCGTTGAAGCCTTCGCCGGAAAAATCGTTGATGTCGCGGCTGACGCTTCCATAGACGGTCATGCGCTCGGTGGGCAGCCATTCGACTTGCGCTTCCAGAAGCGTTGCGCCGGCCGTTTCCTGCGAAGCGTCGTCGTAGTCCCGAATCCCGTAGCCGCCGAGAATGCGCCAGCGCAGGAGCGGGCTCGTTTCAAACGCCAATCCGGCGAGGGCTTCGTATCCGGTCGCCGTTGCGCTCGATGGACCGGACTGGCCATTCAGCAGGCGGAGGAGCTTCAATTTTCCGACGGCTTCGAAACCGGGGGAAATGCGGTAGCCGGTGCGCAGCTGGGTGGAAAGAATATCTGTGTCGCGGAAGTCCTGGTCGAGGTTGCCGCCATCGAAACCATCGACATCGTAATAGTCGTAACGCTCGGCTGTCGCAGAAATCGTGCCAAACAGCCGGCCGACGTCGCGGGTCAGGCCGGCGCTGACTTTGGAATGGTGTACGGGTACGGGTTCGGCGGCAAGGCGTGTTGCGGAAAGTTCGCGGCGCTCGTCGTGGGCAAGCTCGGTCATGGCGCTCAAGGCGAGGGTGTGGGCGTGGTCGACATGGACGGCGCCATCGAACCGCGCCCGGGCATCGGCGAAGTCCTGGTCGCTGTTCTCGGCGAAACTGACGAGGCGGCCGTCGAAGGCGAAATTCAGGATATGTCGGGGCAGAAAGGATTTCACTTCAACCGACGGCAGGATTTCAGTGCGGATATCGTCGACTGTGTTGGTCGGGGCAGCGAAGATGTTATCGTCATAGATGACGCGCGTTTCCGCGCTCGGAAAGAGCAGAAAATTGCCAGCGCGTATGCCCTCGGGCTGCACGTATTCACGCGTGCGGTCGCCGACCCGCTCGGCTCCGAATTGCTTCGAATTGTCGTAATCGCGGAGCCGTTCACGGCTGGCTATGGTTTCGGTGATGAGGCCGGTCGGATTCGAGTCATCGAGCGCGCGCAGCGAAGTTGGCGACATCGCAGCGGCGGCGAGCGCTGCGGCGCCGGCCCTCGAGAGCCATGACCGCTGCATCAGAAGAAGCGTTCCGGAACGCGGATGTTGTCGCCGGGCAGCAGCGGGATAACCGCCGGCATGTCGATGCGGACAGGGGCGCTGCCGGCGCGCGAGAGGATCACGTAATCCTGCTGGGCGCGATAGGTGTATCCGCCGGCCATGGCGACAGCGTCGGTGAAGGACAGGCTGTTGCGGTACTCGTACTGGCCGCCCGTCTTGACTTCGCCATGGACGAAGATCGGACGGTAGTTCCTGATCTCAAGGCTGATGCGAGGCGATTTGATGAAGCCGTCGGCAAGCTTGTCGACAATGGATCGCTGCACGTCCTTCAGCGTCCTGCCGTTGGCTGGGATTTCGCCAACGAGCGGAATTTGGATCTGACCGCGTCCATTGATCTCCACGTCGCCGGAGAGATTTTCTTCACCGAAGACGACAAGCTTCATTTTGTCGCCGATCTGCAGGCGATAGGCGTGCTCGAGGCCGGGGCCGGTATTGGTTGCAAAATTCGGCGGCGGAAGGCCTGGCCCTTGAGCGCAGGCTGAAACGGTTACGGCCGCCAGCAAGGCGGCACAAATCGCGATGAGTTCGTTTTTAATGGTACGCGGATACATTGTTTTTTTACTCGGTACTGGCGCAGTTCCCCGTCCTGCGTAGCCTCTAAGATAAAGCCGGTAGTGGTGAAATCGCCGTTAATGGCAACGCTTTCGTGTTCGAAATACCCGAATAATCGGAGTGCTGCGTTAGGGGGCTGTTCACTGTGCTTGGCTAAAACAATTTGAAACCTGTTCGATGCGTTTGGAGTGCCGCGTGACCATAAATGTATTGAGCCCGTCAGACCGTTTGGCTTCGGCATATCAATGCAAGGACCAACGCTATTTCGCCGGTGCGCGCGACGATATGATCGCGGAACTGCCATTCGACCCGACGGCCTCGATTCTCGAAATCGGATGCGGCAGCGGAGATACGGGTGCGCTGGCGCTGCTACGGGGGCGGGCACAGCGCTACGTGGGCATCGAACTGATGGCGGAGCCGGCGGCCGTTGCAGCCGGGCGGCTGTCGCGGGTCATCGTCGGGGACGTCGAAGAGATCGAAATGGATTTCCAGCCGGCCGAGTTCGACGGGCTGATCCTGTCGGAAGTCCTCGAGCACCTGCGCGACCCTGAGGCGCTGCTGGCGTCATTGCACCGATTTGTGCGCCCGCAAGGTGTCGTTCTGGCCAGTTCTCCCAATATCGCGCACTGGAAGGTGCTGCGCGAACTGATCGCGGGCCGCTTCCCGCAGGCCGACCGCGGGGTATTCGACCGCACGCACCTGCGCTGGTTTACGCCGGACAGTTTTGCAGCGATGTTCGAGCGCGCCGGATACAGGGTCGTCTCGATGCGTCCTGTCCGCCGGTTCTCGGCGCGCCAGCGGTTCATCTCGCGGCTAAGCGGCGGGCGCCTCGATCATCTCCTGATGACGCAGATCAGCCTCGCCGCCATTCGCCGCTGAACAACACTTGTTGACGGTTTCCGGCTTCAGCTTCGGGCGACGTTGGCAGCGCCGGCGGTGATGTCGTAGGTGCATTTGAGGCCGGTGCGCCGGTCGGAGGGCGAAAGCACCAGGTAGGGCCGCAGGTAGGCTGATTCCCAAAGCGCGTGGTCGGTATCCCAAATCCTGATGCCGAGGTCCGAACGGCCGATCTCGAGGTCGATCGTTTCGGGCTTTTCCCAAAGGATTTTCGCGACGGCATCTTGTTGATTGTGACGATCGGCCTGACAGGCGGCAATTGCCCGCGAGCGATAGGCTTCGACGAGAGCCTGCGATGTCGCCGTGCGGTAGATCTCGTCCTGGGTATAGATTTTCACCAGTGCAAGTGCTGCGAGCGTTCCAACGATCAGCCTCATGACATACGTCCCGGCAGATGGATGAGAGTATCCTCCATCGTCGCGCGGCTTGGTTAATAAACTCGAAATGCTTGCCGTCGGCGATTGCCGAATTGGACCGGCGGGCCTGTCGGAGCCCGCCCTCGCAAAGCTGCGCGGGACAATTCAGGTCGGGCTTGTCAGGTCGGGCTTGCGATCACGCGGCTGGCTGGGAGGCCCGCAGTGGGCGTCTGCCGGCTGGCACTTCAGTGACCGTTGCCGTTGTCTTTCTTCTTGGCGGCGAAAGCGTCGAGCCAGAAGTCATAGGCGGCCATCAAGGCTGCGAGTAGCAGTACGACCCGCAAGGAGGGGCTCTCAACCGAGATCTCGATAACGAGAAGGAAGCCGATGAAGGAGCCGACGGAGAACACGGCGACGACCTTGTCATAGTAACGCGGCGCAACGATGCGCGTAGCGATGACCAGGAACACCACCACAAGGAAGTAGACGAGAATGTCCCAGTGCGTGAAATTCTCTGCAAATATGCCGGGCATATCAGGCCTCTTAGGGGTTCAAGTGTTTCAGGTGTCAGCTTCTACGGCTTCGAGCCGGGTGGCAAGCCAGCGCGTGGTGCGAAGCAGGCGGCCGTCGTCCCTGCGCAGGCCGACAAGCTGGATACCCACCGGCAATCCGTCGATCTCCATCAGGGGAGCGCTGACCGCCGGCATGCCAAGGTAGGTCCACAGTCCGTTGAAGATCGGCGAGCCGGTGATGCCTTCGCTGAGGAGAGGTGCCGGTCCGGTGCTTGCCGGCGTCAGGATCGCGGTAAAATTTTCGAACAGTTCTTCGATGGCGGCGTAGGCCTTTTCACGCGAGGCGACGGCAGCAACGTAATCGCGCACGGGAACGCGGGCGCCTTCGTCGAGGCGCGTATTCAGTCCGTCGGATAGCGGGGAGCGGCCCTTGTCCTGTAGTGGTCCGTAGTAGGCGGCATTTTCGGCGAGTTGCACGATGCGCTGCCATTCGAGGACGCTGTCGAGACCGGCGATTTCGATCTCCTGGCAACTGGCGCCGAGTTCGCCGCTGAGTTCGGCGAAGGCCTCCTGCATGCGCGGGTCGGCGTGTGCTTTCCAGGCGGGCGTCTTGATGAAGGCGAAATTGGGCGGAACCGGCGGCTTGGCCGATGCGATCTTTGCGAGGCGCGGCTGACTGCGGTCATAGCTGACGGGATCGCCCGGATCGCGCGCCGACATGCAGTCGGTGATCAGCGCCAGATCGTCGACCGAACGGGCGAGGACGCCGACGGTATCGAGGGTGTGGGACTGCATCAGGACGCCGCTTCGCGAGATGAGGCCGAAGGTCGGCTTAAAGCCGTAGACGCCGCAATAGGAGGCCGGACGCAGGACGGAGCCGGCGGTCTGCGTGCCGAGGGCGGCGGGAACCATCTGGTCGGCGACGGCGGCGGCAGAACCGGCCGACGAGCCGCCGGGTGAGCGGGACGTGTCGCGGGGGTTGCGGGTTTTCGATGGCGTCAAGAGGGCCAGTTCGGTGGTGACCGTCTTGCCGATGACAACGGCGCCTGCCGATCGCAGAGCGGCGACAGATGCCGCGTCGCGGCGGGTCGTGTTTTCCGAATAGAGCGGGCAGCCGTTCTCAGTCGGGTAATCGCGGGTTTCGATGACGTCCTTGATGGCGAGCGGGACGCCGTGCAGCGGACCGATGCCATTGCCGAAACCGCGGACCGTATCGGCCCGCCGTGCCTGGTCGAGGGCGTGTTCGCGATCGACGCGCACCCAGGCGCCGATCTCGCCATCGCGCGCTTCGATGCGATCCAGGAAGGCGGTGACGAGCGCTTCGGACGTGGTGCGGCCGTCGCGGATCGCGGCGGCCGCCTCGGTTGCTGTCAGGGCGATGAGGTCTGCGGTATTCAACTCGGTCTGGTCCCTGAACTAGTGGCCATAGAAGTATTCCGGCAGGAACATCGCGATGCCTGGGAAGTTGTAGAGCAGGATCATAGAGATCAACACCATCGCAAGATAGGGCATGGTGCCGGCGAAGATTTGCGTCAGCTGAACATGTGGCGGCGCTATCCCCTTGAGGTAATAGGCCGCCATGGCCATGGGCGGAGTCAAGAAACTCGTCTGCAGGTTGAGTGCGATGAGAATGCCGAAGAACAGCGGGTCGATCTGGAAATGGATCAGGAGCGGCAGGAAGATCGGCACGAAGATGATGATGATTTCCGACCATTCCAAAGGCCAACCCAGAAGGAAGATGATGACCTGCGCCAATATGAGGAACATCAGCGGCGTCAGATCGAGCGAGATTACGAACTCCTTCACGAGTTGTTCGCCGCCCAGGTAGGAGAACACCGAGGAGAAGGTCCAGGAGCCGACGAACAGCCAGCAGACCATGGCCGAGGTGCGCACCGTCAGGTAGACCGATTCCTTCAGCCGTTCCCAAGTCAGCGCGCCATAAGCGGCGGCCAGGATGATGCCGCCGGCCGAACCGACCGCAGCAGCTTCAGACGGCGTTGCCAGTCCGAAAAGGATGGCGCCCAGCACGGACAGGATCAACAGAGCCAGCGGCACGAACGACGTCAGCAGCAGCCAGTAGAGCCGCCAGCCCCTGATGTCGGGCAAGTCCTCGTCGCGCGGTTTGGGGGCAAGCTTGGGATTGAGCCAGGCCATGCCGACGACGTAGATGAGATAGAGCCCGGCCAGCATGAAGCCCGGCAGGAATGCCGCCGCGTAGAGCTTGACCACGGAAACGTTGGTGGTGGCCGAATATACGATCAGCATGATCGAGGGCGGAATGAGGATGCCAAGGCAGCCGCCGGCGCAGATGACACCCGAGGCGTAGCTGACGTCGTAGCGGGCCTTCAGCATCTGCGGGAAGGCGAGCAGGCCCATCAGCGTTACGACCGCGCCGACGATGCCGGTCGCGGTGGCAAACAACGCGCAGGTGATGAGAGCTGCGACGGCCATCGATCCGGGCAGGTTGCGCGCGGTGACCTGCAGCGTCGTGAACAGCCGGTCGACGATGTTGGCGCGCTCGACGATGTAGCCCATGAACAAGAACAGCGGGATGGCCGTCAGCACGTCGGAGGACATCACCGAATAGGTCTGGTTGACCAGGAGGTCGAAGATGCGGTTGTCTAGGTAGGCGACGATGGTGTCGAGAAAACTGCCGTCGAGGTTCATTCGGCTGGCGTCAAAGTAAGCGTAGTAGCCGAAGATGACGCCCATCGCCATCAGTGTGAAGGCGATGGGGAAGCCGAGCAGCACGACGAAGATAAAAAGTGCCAGCATAAAAATGGCGACTTGTGGATCGGTCATTTGCCGTCAGCTCCCTTGTCCGACTTCGGGGTTTCGTAGTCTTGCTGGAGCTTCACGTGGTCTTCCGCCTGGTGTTTCAACACAGTTTCCAATTCTTCGACGTCGGCGAGTTTTTCCGGCCATTGGCCCGTCTTGATGCACAACAAGCACCGGCATACCTGGGCCGTGCCTTGCAGGAACAGCAGTGCGCCGGCGGCTGGAATGATCAGCTTGAACTGCCAGATCGGTATGTTGGCGGGGCTCATGGAGCTCACTTCCATGTAGCGGAAGGAACGTCCAAAATATTTCCAGCCGGCAATCATCAGCGCGATGACGCCGGGGAAAAAGAAGATCATGTAGAGGAACAATTCGAGGCGGGCCTGCGTCCTCGGAGACCACAGCCGGTAGAAGACGTCGCCGCGGACGTGGCTGTCTCGTGCCAGCGCGTAGGCGCCGCCCATCATGAACAGCGTTCCGTACATCATGTAGGAAACGTCGAAAGCCCAGGAGGTCGGATCGCGCAGGACGTAGCGCACGAAGACTTCGTATCCGACGCCGAAGATCATGACCATGATGCACCAGGCGAAAGCGTGGCCCACCCATGTTGACAGTCTGTCTATCGTATCGATGTAGGTTTGCACCGGAGTTGTCCCGTTCCTGCCATGGTGATCAGGCGCCAAGTGAGGGGGCAGTCGTGCATTGGCTTGTGGGTTGCCACCGACTGGTTGACACCGTTGCTGGAACAGCGCGTGCCGTTCGCTGTTTCTCCGGCGCCGGGGTCAGCGACCCACGCGTCCGCCGGTCGGCGACCAGAGATCGGCAAAAATCAGGAACGCGCCGCAAAGGCGGCGCGCTCCCGTCGCTCGTTCCGACATGCGTGGGCTTAGGCCTTCTTGAGCTTGCCCGGGTAGTAGTGATTGAAGGCAAGTTCGTAGTCGGCCGCGTTGGTCAGGTAGTAGAACGCAACGCGCTCGGCCCAGGCTCGCTGGCTGTCGACGACCTTCTTGAAGAACGCGTCTTTTTCCAGAGTTTCCAAAACCTTATCCCAGGCGCCGAGCTGCGCCTGCATGACCGAAGTCGGCGTGCGGTGAACTTTTACGCCCTCGTCTTTCATGAGGGCCTGCAAGTCCTGGGAATAGCGGTCAAGTGCCAGGCCGTAGTTGGCCGTGGAGGCCGCTTCGGCACCGTACTCGCAGATTGCCTGGATTTCAGCGGGAAGCGATTCGAACTTCTTCTTGGAGAAGATGATTTCGAAGAACTCGGCAGCCTGGTGATAGGAGCCGAGGTGGTAATCCTTCGAAACGTTCTGGGCGCCGAACTGACGGTCGGACGTCGGATTGTTGAATTCGAAGGCTTCGATGACGCCACGCTCGAGAGCGGGGACGATTTCGCCGCCCGGCAGCTGGGTCACCTTGAGGCCCATGCCCTGCATAATGTCGGTCGCAAGACCAACGGTGCGGTACTTCAAGCCCTGCAGGTCGTCCGCCGACTTGATCTCTTTCTTGAACCAGCCGAGCGGCTGGGTCGGCATCGGCATGGCGAAGAAGCCGACGACGTCGAGGCCGAGGATCTTCTGCGTCAGTTCCTTGTAAAGGTCGCGGCCTTCCTGGGTCTGGATCCAAGCCAGCATCTGGGTGGCGTCGCAGCCAAGAACCGGGCCGGTGCCGAACAGCGAAGCGGCCTTGTTCTTGCCGTACCAGTAGGCAGTCACGGTATGGGCGCAGTCGATGATCCCGTCGGAGCAGGCGTCCTGCACCTGAAATGCTTTCACAACGGCGCCAGCCGGCAGAAGATCGAATTTCAGACGGCCGCCTGACATCTTCTCGCAGCGTTCGACGTACTGCTTTGCCATGTCCTGGAAGATATCGCTGGCGCCCCAGGAGCTCTGCATTTTCAATGTGACCGTTTCGGCGCGCGAAACGTTCGGCATGGCGACGGTTCCGACTGCGGCGGTGCCGGCGGCCACGGCGCTGCCCTTGAGGAAGCGACGGCGATTGACTGATTTCGTTTCGACGTTGGACGTCATGGGGCTGGTCTCCCTGGTGGTTTCCAAGCTTCACCCTTGTCCGCGGTCGCGGAGCGGGTTGGCATTTAATTGTCGGTGTCCTGTCGTCGGCTCAGCGGTCTAATCTGGAAGCTTTTCACTTCTCTCATCGTGGCCCAAATCCGTGCCACGCCCAGACGTAAAGACGTATACAAGACCCGCGCTGAACCTAATTGTCGCGGGTGTCCGCGTAAATCTATTTCTTTAGACTTACGCCAAATTGATTACGGCCAGGAGAAAAGTGCCGCTTTCCCCAGCTTCGCGGCAGGGCCAAATCGATCTGCAGAAAAGCTGGCCGATGCGAGATCGGTCACTTCGCCTTTCCCGACTATGATGCAGTGCGGTATCGCGCGGTCGATTATGCCCCTTTGACGGGACCACGAGGCTGCGCTATGCCGCATCACCGGTGGCCGCAGCGCGATCAATTCCGATCGGCGCGGCGCCGCCTTATCCTTTTTGGTCTTTCACACCCGCTGCACATCAGGATTCACACGCATGTCGAAGACGACGTATCGCGCTGGCCGCCACTTCCTCCAGATCCCCGGACCGACGCCGGTTCCAAGCCGTATCGAACGGGCCATGTTGCGACCGATCATCGATCACCGCAGCCAGCAGTTCGCCGAATTCTCGAAAGGCGTGCTCGAGGGACTCAAGGGCGTGTTCAAGACCAAGAACCCGGTCATCATGTTCCCGGCATCCGGGACCGGCGCCTGGGAAGCAGCGCTAGCGAACACGCTTTCGCCGGGTGACAAAATCGTGATGTTCGAAACCGGTCAGTTTTCGCTGCTGTGGCAGGCGATGGCCAGAAAGCTCGGGATCGATGTCGACTATATTGCTTCGGACTGGCGCGTCGGGGTGGATGCAAACGCGATTGCCGAGCGGCTCGCCGCCGACAAGGCGCACCAGATCAAAGCCGTTGCCATCGTGCACAACGACACGGCAACGGGTTGCTGCTCGCCCGTCGAAGAGGTGCGCAAGGCGCTCGATGCAGCGGGCCACCCGGCACTCCTGATGGTCGATACGGTGTCGTCGCTCGCCTGTGTCGATTACCAGCATGACGGATGGGGCGTCGACGTCACGGTCTGCGGATCGCAAAAGGGCCTCATGCTGCCGCCCGGCCTCGCCTTCACCGCGGTCAGCGACAAGGCGCTGGCAGCTACGAAGACGGCGAAACTGCCGCGTGCGTTCTTCTCCTGGAACGACATGCTCGAGCCGAACAAGAACGGCTTCTACCCCTACACGCCGGGCATCACTGTCATGTACGGCCTCGAAGAGGCCCTCAAGATGCTCAACGAGGAAGGCCTCGACAACGTTTTTGCCCGCCACGCCAAGCTGGCCAGCGGGGTTCGCGCCGCGGTCAACGGCTGGGGCCTCGAGAACCAGTGCCGCGATGCGAAGTATTTCTCCAATACCGTGACTTCGATCCGAATGCCGGAAGGCCACAGCGCCGACGCGTTCCGCAAACTCGTGCTTGAGAATTTCAACATGTCGCTTGGCGCCGGGTTGTCCAAGGTCGCCGACAAGGTGTTCCGGATCGGCCATCTGGGCGATACCAACGAGCTGACCATCCTCGGCGCGCTGGGCGGTGTGGAGATGGGCCTCGAACTGGCCGGCGTCCCGCACCGCGAGGGTGGCGTCGATGCTGCCATGGCCGAATTCGGCCGCTGGGCCAAGGCGAAAGTCGATACGGCCGCCGCGGCCTGATTGACGCGCTGCAAAGAAAATCAATCGGCCGCCGGGGATCGTCCTTCGGCGGCCGTTTCGTTTTCGGCGCGAAAGTGCGTTCCGGATCGAGCCCCTGTTTTTCGAGCCGGCTTCTGATCGCGCCGACCGTCTGGTGGTGCCGATGGTCGAGTTCGGGGATCGTTCCTCCCGCGCGATAGGCTTTGTGCCGCAAGCCTGACTCGTGTCAATTCGAATCGGCGGTCGCGTTGCTCCTGAAGCCTCAACGCGCGGGCGGCGGCGTGGAGCGCGCGAATGACATCGGGCTCCTGGCAGATACGATCGTTGTGGAAAAACTCTCCATCGACTGGGTTGCGGCCTGCGGCAAGCTCGTCAATGATCTTCAAAGCGTCTGTTGGGTCCATTCAAGCCCCCTCCAACAGAATAGCGAACCGACCATAGCGCGACTTTGCATGAGTGCCAGATTGGAGACCCAGTCGATGCCCGCTGAAGCCTATATCTTCGACGCTTACGGAACGCTGTTCGACGTGCACTCGGCGGCCGCACGCCATTCAGCCGAGATCGGTGAGCGGTGGCAGGTTCTGTCGGATATCTGGCGGACGAAGCAACTCGAGTACACCTGGGTGCGGTCGCTCGCCGGGCAGCGCGCAACGTTCTGGCAGGTGACGCAGGAGGCGCTCGACTTTGCGATCGCCGCAAGCGGCGGTCTTGACGCTGCGCTTCGCGACAAGCTGCTCTCGGCCTATCGCGAACTCGACGCGTACCCGGAGGTGCCCGGCGTTCTTGGTGCGCTGCGGGCGCAGGGGGCGAAGGTCGCCATCCTGTCGAACGGCGACCCGGCCATGCTCGCCGATGCCGTGCGCTCGGCGGGCGTCGGGGATCTTTTCGATGCGGTGCTGTCGGTCGAGCCGGCGGGAATCTTCAAGCCGGCGCCGCGGGTCTATGAACTGGCAACGTCGCGTTTCGGCCTGCCGCCGCGCAACATGTCCTTCCTGTCGTCGAACCGCTGGGACATCGCCGGAGCGAAGGCCTACGGGTTCTGCACGGTATGGATCAACCGCGGCGGTCGCCCGGACGAGTACCCAGATCTGGCGGCAGATACCGTTCTTGACGACCTGCGCGGCCTCATCGCTTGATTTTTTTGGGATTTGGCAGCGATCATGGGCCTGTTGCCCGGGTAAGCCGGTGAAATCCGCCGATCGTGAATTGACGGCGGTCAATGTTGCGGCACCCGGACGCCCTGATAATTGACAGAGTTGAACCCAACGCAGTTCTCGCGAGGATCCCATGTACAGCCACATCCTGATTGCGACCGACGGCAGTGAACTGGCCAACTCCGCAGTTCCGCACGGACTGGAACTGGCAAAACTGGCAGGGGCCAAAGTGACGGCGCTGACGGTGCGCCCGCATCTCGACGATTTCGTCGCCGAAGGCGTCGTGGTGACGGTGTCGAAAGAGGACCGTGAAGCCTTCAAGAAGGAGGTCGACCACCATCTCGATTTTGTTCGCAAAAAGGCCGAGGAGGTCGGTGTCGAACTCAAAGCCGTGCAGGTTGAAAGCGGCGAGCCGTGGAAGGCTATCGTGGGAGCGGCCGAGGGTGGCAATTGCGACCTAATCGTCATGGCGAGCCATGGCCGGCGCGGGCTATCCGCACTCATCTTCGGCAGCGAAACCTACGATGTGATCACTCACTGCAATATTCCGGTGCTGGTCACGCGCTGATTGGTTTATCTGCAACATAAAGATGCAATCTATCGAGCAATTTTCACGACCAAGCGTATTGCAGGCTCTGGCGTAACTGTATAACAGTTGAATTAGGACAAGGTCTGGCAACGACCAGCCCAAGTCCAGGAGGAGACGGGGGAGGGTGTATCGTTCACGGCCACGCTGCGGTGTGCCCTCCCTTCGTTATCGTGCCAGCCGCACCTGCTGTTGCGCGCATAAAAAAGACCGGTCGCGATGACCGGTCGGAAGTTGTCTCTTCGCCTGCGGGAGGAGATCGACACAGGCGAATAGGGCCGAACCTACGGCCACTGCTGACAGGAACGTTGTGCACAACGGATTGGATTTGCAGCGCAGCAGGCTTTTCTATCAGAGCGGCCAGACGAGCAGGATCATCGGCACGCCGACGGCGACGATGATGATTTCGAGCGGCAGGCCCATGCGCCAGTAATCGCCGAACCGATAGCCGCCGGGCCCCATGATTAGCGTGTTGTTCTTGTGGCCGATGGGGGTCAGGAAGGCGCAGCTGGCGGCAATCGCCACGGCCATCAGAAACGGGTCGGGATTGACCCCGAGCGAGCGGGCGACCTCGACTGAAATGGGCGCTGCGACGAGGGCGGTCGCCGTGTTGTTCAAAACATCCGACAGGGTCATCGTCAGTGCCATGATGATCGTCAGGACGGCCCAGGGCGGCAGCCCTTGCGAAACCTCCACGATGCTTTGCGCGAGCACCTTCGAGGCGCCGGAGGTCTCAAGGGCGACTCCGATCGGGATGAGCGACGCGATCAGTACGACGACGGGCCATTCGATGGTCTCGTAGAGTTCCTTCAGCGGGACGATGCCGAACAGGACGTAAAGCACGCAGACGAGCGCGAGGGCGACCGGCAGATAGAGCAGTCCGAAGCTCGATAGCGCGATTGCGGCGCCGAACAGGGCTGCGGCCAGGAGCGCCTTCGACGTGTCCTTGACATCGAGCCCGCGTTCGGCCAGCGGAACCATGCCCCAATTCTCGATGAAGGCGCTGGTGCGTTCTTTCGGCCCGAGCAGCAACAGCACGTCGCCGAC
>Ga0180009_10002583_pt1 | contig 21268 bp, 20 predicted proteins | sample OS_PC_MetaG_FD_123537 | JGI IMG/M metagenome (GOLD analysis project Ga0180009, IMG submission 123537) | Groundwater microbial communities from the Aspo Hard Rock Laboratory (HRL) deep subsurface site, Sweden - OS_PC_MetaG | ecosystem: Environmental > Aquatic > Deep subsurface > Groundwater...
CGCCCGGCAAGGCGGGTGTGCGGCGTGCGACGGGATAGGCGAAAAGCAGCTGTTCGATCCGCAGCTGGTCGCACCCAACGAGGCGGGGACTGTGAAACAGGGCGCGGTCGTGCCGTGGGCCAAGTCCAACCCGCCGTCACCCTATTACATGCAGGTGCTCGCCAGCCTCGCCAAGGCTTACGGCTTTAACCTCACCACCCCGTGGCAGGATCTTGAGCCTGACCAGAAGCTGATCATCCTCCACGGCACGGGCGGGATGCCGGTGCCGCTGACCTTCAAGGATGGCCGCCGCGAATACACCGTCAACAAGGCATTCGAAGGCGTGATCGGCAACCTCAACCGCCGCCTGCTCCAGACCGAAAGCACGTGGATGCGTGAGGAGCTGTCGAAATACCAGACCGCGCAGCCCTGCGAAACCTGCGGCGGCAAGCGGCTCAATGAAAAGGCGCTCAGCGTCAGGATCGCGGGCACCGACATCGCGACCCCGGTGGCGATGAGCGTCGCGGACGCCAAGGCGTGGTTCTTGCGGCTAGACGCGCAGCTCACTTCGCAGCAAAGCCAGATTGCCAAGGCGATCCTGAAAGAGATCAACGAACGCCTCGGCTTCCTCGACAATGTGGGCCTCGACTACCTCAATCTCGACCGCACCAGCGGCACCCTGTCGGGCGGCGAAAGCCAGCGCATCCGCCTCGCCAGCCAGATCGGCAGCGGACTTTCGGGCGTGCTCTATGTGCTCGACGAACCCAGCATCGGTCTCCACCAGCGCGACAATGACCGCCTGCTCGAAACCCTCAAACGCCTGCGCGATCTCGGCAACACCGTGATCGTGGTCGAGCATGACGAGGACGCGATCCGCGCCGCCGACCATATCGTCGATCTCGGCCCAGGCGCGGGCGTGCATGGGGGGGAGATCGTCGCGCAAGGGACGCTCAAGGACATCCTCAAGGCCAAGGGCAGCCTCACCGCCGATTACCTCACCGGCCGCCGCAAGATCGCGGTGCCGGCAAAGCGCCGCAAGGGCAACGGCCACCACATCACGGTCAAGAACGCGCGCGCCAACAACCTCAAGGGTGTGACGGCCAAGATCCCGCTCGGCACCTTCACCTGCATCACCGGGGTATCGGGGTCGGGCAAATCCTCGCTCACCATCGACACGCTGCAAGCGGGCGCGGCGCGGGTGCTCAATGGCGCGCGGGTGATCGCAGGCGCGCATGACGCCATCACCGGGCTCGAATATTGCGACAAGGTGATCGAGATCGACCAGTCGCCCATTGGCCGCACCCCGCGATCGAACCCCGCCACCTACACCGGCGCCTTCACCCAGATCCGCGACTGGTTCGCCGGCCTGCCCGAAAGCCTCGCTCGTGGGTACAAGCCGGGGCGCTTCTCCTTCAACGTCAAGGGCGGCCGCTGCGAGAAGTGCCAGGGCGACGGGTTGATCAAGATCGAGATGCACTTCCTCCCCGATGTCTATGTGACCTGCGAGGAATGCGGCGGCAAACGCTACAACCGCGAAACGCTGGAGGTGAAGTTCAAGGGCCTCAGCATCGCCGACGTGCTCGACATGACGATCGAGGATGCGGAAGGTTTCTTCAAAGCCGTCCCCTCGATCCGCGAGAAGATGCGGATGCTGAACGAGGTGGGCCTCGGCTACGTCAAGGTCGGCCAGCAGGCGACAACCTTGAGCGGCGGCGAGGCGCAGCGGGTGAAGCTGGCCAAGGAACTCGCGCGGCGCAGCACCGGACAGACGCTGTATATCCTCGACGAGCCGACCACGGGCCTGCATTTCGAGGATGTGCGCAAACTGCTCGAAGTGCTGCACCGGCTGGTGGAGGGCGGCAATTCGGTGGTGGTGATCGAGCACAACCTCGACGTGATCAAGACCGCGGACTGGATCATCGACCTCGGGCCTGAGGGCGGGGTGAGGGGTGGGGAAATTGTGGCTGAGGGGACACCAGAGAAGGTGGTGAAGGAGCCAAGGTCATTTACCGGGCAATATCTTGCATCATTGCTCCAACGGTAGGCAACCACAGTCTGTCCTGAGCTTGTCGAAGAGCGGCGGCCCCCGGCACCAGGCGCAAGGCGGGGCAAGCGGCGGATTAGACCCGCACCGCCGGTTTTGGCGCGACTCGCATCCCGTGGTATGTTCTGCCGCAGGGAGGAGATATGCCATGAAAAGCAGAACCGCACTTGCTGGCCTGTGCCTTGCCGCGTTCGGCGCCGGCGCAGCCCAGGCCGCCGCCTATATCAAGTTTGACGGGGTGGACGGCGAATCCAAGGTCGAGGTCCAGTGGAAGGTCGAGGAAGCCGACAAAGCAACGCCCGGTGCGGGCAGGCCCGCCACGCGCCCTGCCGCAACCGATCTCGCCGCGCCGTCACGCGAGCCTGAGGCCACCTCGCTGCTGCTGCCTGCGGTGCAGAAGGTGCGCGAAGCCGCCGCCGCCCGCCCGCGCGGCATGGCCTGCACCCCCGGCGCGACCTTGCGCAACCTCACCATCCGCGACGATCAGACCGCGCAGATCGTGCGCGTGCCCGAAGCGACGGTGACCGGCTGCACCGCCGAGCAGATTTCGCTCAATTTTGCCAAGGTGGAAGCGACGGGCCCGATGCGCCCGCGCGCACGCGCGCGCCGGTAAGAACCGCGTCCCGACCGGAAAGCGGTCGTATGGCGGCAGGATAGCCATCTCCCCTCGCGGGAGAGGGGCGGGAGAGCGGGCCAGCCACAGGCTGGTCACGCGGCCAGACAACGTGCACGACGCCCGGCGGCGCAGACGCTGCACATCCTCGACGAGCCGACCACCGGCCTGCATTTCGAGGATGTGCGCAAACTGCTCGAAGTGCTGCACCGGCTGGTGGAGGGGCACGCGCGGTTTTCCGAACGCCCCCTCCCGCTTCTCTCATTCTCACAAAAGGCATCTATGGACTTGGGATAGACATTGAGGACAGGTTGACTTGTACGCGCCCTTTGTCCACGGTCACCTTATGTTCCAACCTGAGCAAACGCCCGCCGAAAGCCTGCTTGCGAAAGCCGCAAAGGGCAAATTCGCCACAGTTTTGGCTGACCCGCCATGGCAGTTCCAGAATCGCACCGGGAAGGTGGCGCCGGAGCATCGGCGGCTTTCGCGATATGGGACGATGGCACTCGAGGAAATATGTGACCTTCCGGTGCACCAGATTACTGCCGATCCTGCGCACCTTTATTTGTGGGTTCCGAACGCCTTGCTTCCAGAGGGGTTGAAGGTGATGGACGCTTGGGGCTTTCGCTACATTTCGAATATCGTCTGGCACAAGGTTCGAAAGGATGGCGGCTCTGACGGTCGCGGTGTGGGCTTTTACTTCCGAAACGTCACTGAGATTTTGCTTTTCGGTGTCAGGGGTAAAAACGCACGCACACTTGACCCAGGACGCAGCCAAGTAAACATGATCCAGTCACGGAAACGTGAGCACAGCCGCAAGCCTGATGAGCAATACAAAATTATTGAGGAATGCAGCTGGGGTCCGAGGATAGAGCTTTTCAGCCGTGGAACCCGTCTTGGCTGGACAGTTTGGGGTAATCAAGCTGATGACGACTATCGGCCCGATTGGCAGACATATGCGTATAACAGCGCGCTAGATGTGGCGGCAGAATGAGTGGCTCGGAGGTTAGTTCGCCAGCGAGTGAGCCAGGGCGTTTGGACGACGTTTCGACAGGGAAAGCCGCAGATCATCCTGATCTGGTGGGAGCGCATTTCCCTGCCGAGCTACAAGATAAATTTGAGATTTTCAGTTATCGAAATGCGGCATCCATCCTTGCAACAAGTTTCCCCAACCACTTTGCTGACATCATTCAAGCGCTTGCAGATTTTTCGATATCTACGACCATGATCCGAACTCCGGGCGGGAGTAAAGGCCCAATAGCCAAGTACGTCGATACGCTATTTACAGAGCAAGACGGCTGGCGAGAGACCCGAATTTCAGCAGACCTTCAGGTAAAGTTGCTTGACGCGAAAAAGACAGACCATGTCATTCAAGAGTATATCCGCGCCGGTTTCCTTGACGGACATCGGATCGATTTTCTGAATGGCCGAGTGGCGCTGGACCTTGAATGGAACAGCAAAGACCAGACCTATGATCGCGACCTTTACGCATTCTCTGCTTTCTATGATGCGGGAGCGATTGATGTAGGTGTTCTGATCACCCGCGGCTCGTCCCTCGATAACAGCTTTTTCCGAAGCTTGGGCAGTGTGTTGAGCAAGGACGGTTCAGAAGGAACGGCCGAGGTTTACAAGAAGTATGGTGCGTCAACGACTTGGATGGGTAAGTTACTTTATCGTCTCGATGCGGGTCGCAACGGTGGATGCCCGGTTTTGGCAATTGGCATAACGCCAAACTGCGTAACGCCTGACTGACCTAGGCTTTGCTACACCCCAAATCCCCCGTACCCTCCCGCGCAGGCGTCGGCCTCTGCGCACAACCTCCCACTCCGCGCTCCGGCCCCGCCACCCACTCGCCAACCCGCGCGAGGGGCGCGCGCCATTGTGCTCGCCAATGAGCGCCTGATGCGCCCCTATCCTTAAGGGGATCGGCAGCCTCCGGTGTGATGAGTGTGGGGCGGCGGACGGATCAGCAGCGCGTGCCCCTCCACCACCTTCGGTGGTCCCCCTCCCCTGAAGGGGAGGATTGCCGCGCCGCCCCTCCACCATCCCGGAACAAGTCCGGGATGGTCCCCCTCCCCGTGCCGGGGAGGATAAATCGGGCTGCAGGCCCGCATGGGCCTCGCCCTCAAGTAGCGTAGCGATAGGGCAACAAAAACGCCCGCCCGCAGCGACGCGCCCGTAGGGCGTGTGAGCGAGGATTTCGCATCGCGGATGCGATGCGGAACACGGGGACTCTCCATTTTCCTACCGCCCCCTCCCGCTGATAGGCTCGGCGATCGTGTCCTCTCGCTGCCAAGGAACCGCCCGATGTCCGACCTTTCGCCCCACGCTCCCGCTACCATGCTCGCCGCGCTTGAGGCTGCTCCCGATCTTCCGCGCGCGACGCTGGCCGCGTTTGTCCAGACGCTGTCGCAGTGGGGCAATGTCCGCGCGGCGGCGGCGCAGGTGGGGGTTTCGCGGCAGCATCTCTACCGGATGCGGCGCGCCTCGGCCGAGTTTCGCGAATTGTGGGATGCCGCGCTGGTGCTCGCCCGCCCGCAGGTGGAAGAAGTGCTCGCCGACCGGGCGCTGAACGGGATGACCGAGAGCGTGTTCTACCACGGCGAGGAAGTCGCCACCCGCACCCGCTATGACGCGCGGCTGCTGCTGGCGCATCTTGGACGGCTCGACCGGCTGGAGGCCACCTTCGCGACGGGCCGCGCCGCGAAGGAGTTTGACCAGCGGTTGGGCCGGCTGCTCAACCCGCCGGTGGTGCGCGATTGGGATGAGGACGAGGACGGGGACGACGACGCGTTCTACGCGGAAGACTTGGGCGAGGATGACTTTGATGCGGACGATTTCGCTGAGGACGGGAGCGACTGACCGGGCGCCTGCGCGGGGGCGGTTTTTACGCTCCTGGACAGTGTCTCATGTGTCTCCTACAGCCGCCGCCCAGAGGATCAGCCCTCGATCAGCCTTCGATCAGCACCAGCTCAACCACCGCGTGTCCCGGCCCGATCAGGCCGAGTTCTTCCGCAGCGGCGCGGCTGACATCGATTTCGCGGCCTCTGGTGAACGGCCCGCGATCATTGATCCGCACCACCACGCTCTTGCCGCTCGCCGGATTGCTGACGCGCACCAGACTGCCAAACGGCAAGGTGCGGTGCGCCGCAGTCATCGCGCGGTTATCGAACACCTCGCCGCTGGCGGTGCGGCGTCCGTGGAACCTGGCGGCGTAGTATGACGCGCTGCCCCGGCCAAGCGTGGTTTCCTGCGGTGCAGAGAGCGTTTCGAAAGCGGGCGCGGGCGCGGTGACGTCGGCATCGGGCTGCACTGGCACCAATTCGATCACGGCGGCGCTGGTGGCCGGATCGATCAATGCGGTATCGGCATCGGGTGCAGCGGCGGAGGATGCGGGTAGCGGGACGATTGCGAACATCGCGGCGATCACCGCCGTCTGGATGCTGCGGGCCTTGAGGCCATCGATGCGCATTCCGCTTCGCATGGGGGGGGCGGATAGATCGGCGGGGGTGGAGATGGCAAACCGGCGCAGCATTTCATCGCTGGCACGGTTCAGGCGCGGCATGAAACGCCCCGGTTTCGGGATGAAGCGATGCAACCCGCACGCCGCCGGAGCCGCTGATTTGCGCTGGTTTGCAGGCCTGCGACTCGAAACCGGGAGGATGAGTTGGCGGCGCTGTTTCAGGCGGGTCAGGTCAACCGGTCCGCCCCCCAATGCAAATGGGGCCGGCATTGCTGCCGACCCCACTCTCACCAGCGCGTGGATCCCCTGTTCCTTGCGAGACTTCTGGCGGACCTTCCGCCTCGCTGAGTTCAGGGCATACTTGGCGCCCGATGTCTGGCTCTGCTCGCCCAATCTTGCGATTGGTGTCTTGCGACTGGCGCATCAGAGTTTCGTCACCGGCGCTCGCACCGGCATCCGGCTTTCGCTTCTGCCCTGCTGCGTCTGCCAAAGCCCGCAGGCTCCGGTTTTCGCTGCCATGCGCAGCTGCCTGGCCGAGACCGCGTCCCTTTGCCGATCCGGGCTTGCGACTTTTCAGGCTTGCGCCATCCTTGCCACCCGTTCCGGCCAGATCACCCGGCCTGTCCGGTAAAACTGCGTCGCGTCCTTCTCAAACGAGCCCGCTTGCATTTGGCCGAGGCCTCTTCCAAGCCGTCTCTCGATGAACGCGTGGACATGTTCCACCGCCATCCTTGGGAATTAAATCATCAGAACTTCAAGGCCTTGCGGCGGTCTGTTCCAGTTGATCCGTGTCCCGAAGACAAGTTGAAAGTGCGCTTCAACCGGCGATCTGGCAACATCGGCAAGGCCTAGTTTTCCACTTTTGCCCGGATCCCCTGTGGACACGGGTGGATAAGTCAACAGCTTGTCGCATTTGTCAGGTGCGGCGCGCAGGAACGCGCACAAAACCGTCTGCAAATGGTCATGCGCGCGCATTCAGCCGCAGCACCTTGCGCGGCGACTCGGTTCAGGCGTCGCGGTTGCGCCGGGCCAGCAACCGCAGCCGCAGCCCGTTCAGCTTGATGAAGCCTTCGGCGTCCTTCTGATCGTAAGCCCCGGCGTCATCCTCAAACGTTACATGCGCTTCGGAATAGAGCGAGAAGGGCGATTTGCGCCCGACCACGCTGGCTTGCCCCTTGTAAAGCTTCAGCCGCACCGTGCCCGTCACCTTGTCCTGGCTGAGGTCAATCGCGGCCTGCAACATCTCGCGCTCTGGCGAGAACCAGAAACCGTTGTAGATCAGCTCCGCATAACGCGGCATCAGTTCGTCCTTGAGATGCGCTGCGCCGCGATCGAGCGTGATCTGTTCGATCCCGCGATGCGCGCGGGCGTAGATTTCGCCGCCGGGGGTTTCGTACATCCCGCGGCTTTTCATCCCGACAAAGCGGTTTTCGACCAGATCGAGCCGCCCGATCCCATGCTTGCGGCCCAAATCGTTGAGCGCGGCCAGCAGCGCGGCGGGGGACATCGCCGCGCCGTTCAGCGCCGCCCCGTCGCCGCGTTCAAAATCGATGGTGATATATTCGGGCGTGTCGGGCGCGTCTTCGGGATTGACCGTGCGCGAATAGACATAATCGGGGGTTTCTTCCCACGGGTCTTCGAGCACCTTGCCCTCGGACGAGGTGTGCAGCAGGTTGGCATCGGTTGAAAACGGGCTGTCGCCGCGCTTGTCCTTTGGCACCGCGATCTGATGCGCTTCGGCCCAGGCGATCAACGCGGTGCGGCTGGTCAGATCCCATTCGCGCCACGGAGCGATAACCTTGATATCCGGGTCGAGCGCATAGGCGGAAAGTTCAAACCGCACCTGATCATTGCCCTTGCCGGTCGCGCCGTGGGCGATGAAATCCGCGCCGGTCTGGTGCGCGATTTCCACCAGCCGTTTGGAAATCAGCGGCCGCGCGATGCTGGTGCCGAGCAGGTAATCGCCTTCGTAGCGGGCATTGGCGCGCATCATCGGGAATACGAAATCGCGCACGAATTCTTCGCGCAGGTCTTCGATGAAGATGTGATTATCGGGAATGCCCATCGCGCGGGCCTTGGCGCGGGCGGGTTCGATTTCCTCACCCTGGCCCAGATCGGCGGTGAAGGTGACGACTTCCAGCCCGCGCTCGGTGCTCAACCACTTGGCGATGACGCTGGTATCAAGCCCGCCGGAATAGGCGAGGACGACTTTCTTGGGCTGATCCATGGCGGGGTTCCTGATTTGAAAACGCGGGGGCGCGGTTGCAGCCGACCCGGGCGTTGTCAAGCAGGTGTGCGGTCAGCGCAGCAGGTAATCACGCGTGATCGGTAGTGCGTGGCGGCTGCGGATGAACTGAATCTGGTAATTGCACATGCCGCCATTTTCAAACACCGTGGCCGCGCCTGCCAGATAGAACGTCCACATCCTGTAGAACCGTTCATCGTGCAGCGCGATGATTGCATCGCGGTGGGTGACGCAGTTGTCATACCAGACCCGGATCGTCTTGGCGTAGTGCAGCCGCAGCATCTCGACATCCGCAGCGATCAGGCGGACCTTTTCCGAAGCAGCGACGGTTTCGGACAAGGCCGGGATATAGCCGCCGGGGAAGATATATTTGCGGGTAAAGGCATCGGTGGTGCCCGGCCCGCCCATGCGCCCGATCGTGTGCAGCAGCATCACGCCATCATCGGCCAGCATCCGGGCGCAGGCTTCAAAAAAGGTTTCAAACTGCGCGCGCCCGACATGTTCGAACATCCCGACCGATACGATCCGGTCAAACCGGCGGCCCGAAGCGGCGGTATCGCGGTAATCTTCGAGCAGGATCGTGACCTTGTCGGCTACGCCTGCCGCACGCACCCGTTCGCGGGCGAGCGCGGCCTGTTCTTCCGACAGGGTAATCCCGGTGACGTGGACATCGTGGTGCCGCGCCAGATGGATCGCCATCCCGCCCCAGCCGCAGCCAATATCCAGCACCCTTTGCCCCGGTGACAATGCCAGCTTTTTGGCGATATGCGCCAGTTTTGCGCCCTGCGCCTCGCCCAGCGTCATGTCGTCTTGCGGCCAATAGGCGCAGGAATATTGCCAGTGTTCGCTATCCAGCATCAGCGCATACAGCGCGTTGCCGATGTCATAGTGGTGCGCGACGTTCTTTTTCGATCCGACCCGGTTGTTGATCTGTTCAGCGGCAAAACTGGCGCGGTTGGCCAGCCGTTTGATAAAGCTGGGCGGGCCGATATCACCGCCCTTGTCCCACGGGTTGTTGGCGCGCAGCAGGCTGACGAGGCCCATCACGTCGCCTTCCTCGATCAGCAGGCGGCCATCGATGAAGGCTTCTGCCGCGCCCAGCCGCGGATCAAGGATGATGTCGCGCGGCACTTTGGCATCGGTGAAGCGCAGCACGATCTCGGGAAAGCCGGGGGCAGGGGTGCCGTAAGTGCTGGAGCTGCCATCGGCAAACACCACGCCGAGGCGGCCATGTTTGACACCGCGCGAGAGGAAGCGATCAAGGAGGGATTTGCTCATGGAGACTCTTTCGTGTGTCTGACGCGTTATGTTACTCAAAAATACGGCTTTCGCAACGGCGCGGATCCGGATCAGGAACCACCAGCCGCGCCGCGCGCTGCGGCTTCGCGTGCCAGCCAGATCACGTCGCGCGGCTGATCCATCAGGTGCTGGCCGCTGTCGACGAACAGGGTCTGCCCGCTCGCCAGCGCGCCGCTGGCCAAAAACAGCGCGGCAGCGGCAATTTCATCGGCATCGGTCTTGCGTTTCAGCAGGTTCATGCGGTGCGAAACTTCGGCCTCTTCTGCGCGCTGATCGTGGCTGGGCAGCACTGCTCCGGGCGCGAGGCCATAGATGCGCGCGTCGCGACAGGCGCCGCTTTTGGCGATCATTCCGATGGTCGCGGCCAGCGCGTGTTTCGACATGGTGTAGCTAAAGAAATCGGGGTTGGTGTTTTCGATCTTCATGTCGGTGATGTTGATCACGCTGCGCACACCCGCACTCACCGCATGGGCAAGAAAGGCCTGCGCCAGCCGCGCAGGGGCGAGCGCGTTAACCTGCATCGCCGCCCGGTTGGTCGCCGGGTCGAGCACAATTGCGCCGTCATATTCGAACACCGCAGCCGAATTCACCAGACAGCGCCAATCGGGCAGCCGCGCAGCCAGCGCGATGATCGCGGCCACTGCGGCTTCATCATCGGCAAGGTCGAATTGCACCGTTTCGGCAGAGGGCAAGTTGGCGGCGAGCGTATCGGCCTCTGTACCGGAGCTGCGCGAATGGATCACCACGTGCCAGCCTGCCGCCGCAAAGCCGCGCACGATCTCCGCGCCGATGCGGGTCGCCCCGCCAGTTACCAGCACAGCGGGGCGGGTCATGTGGGCGGATGGGTCACGATGGGCATAAGCCATCGCTAACAGGGCGTGCGGCGCGCTTCAATCCACGAGACGCGCGCCGCCGCCTGAGCTTATCGGCAGCGCAGCTCGCCGCGGTCGATTTCGCGACCGATCAGGCCGCCCGCCACACCGCCGATTACCGCACCAAGCGTCTTGTCGCGTGCAAGTTCGGCCCCGGCCAGCGCGCCTACGCCTGCGCCGATCACCAGACCGGTGGTGCCATTGTCCCTGCGGCAGTAATAGCGGTTATCATCCCCGCGCCATACCCGATCATTACGGCTCAGGCGGCGCGGTTCGAGGTAATAGCCGCGATCATTATAAATCCTGTCCTTGGCGCGCTTGCCATATGCGGGCGCGTGCGGGGGGGGATCGGCTTGCGCAGGCGCAGCGATCGGGAGCGTCATTGCGCCAGCGGCGAGAATTATCGCTAGTTTCTTCACGGCAGTTCCTTTTGGTTGGCTGCTATTCACGGCATCATTATCATCATCCATGCTGGTTCCCGCTTTAAAGAGTCATGAACGGGGCACGGTAGGGAGGCGGGCTTACCATTGGCGGCAAGCCCGCCTCGTCAGGAATCAGCGGCAGCGTGCGCCGCCCCGGTCGACTTCGCGGCCCAGCAGACCGCCGCCGACTGCGCCGACAATCGTGCCAAGCGCGCGGTCACCGCGGTTGTCGACTTCGCGGCCAATCAGCGCGCCCACACCCGCACCGATCACCAAGCCCACGGTGCCATCATCGCGGCGGCAGCGATAGCGCCCGTCGTTGCCGCGCCACACGCGGTCATTGCGGCTCAGACGGCGGCCATCGTAGCGATCGTTATGGTGGCGGCGATCACGGTCATAGCGACGATCATTGTCGTAGCGGCGACCATCATTATAGCGGCGATCATCGCGGTCACGCCCGCGGTATTTGCGGCGATCATCATAGCGATCACGATCATAGGAGGCGACCGGCACCATGGGGTTCGCACTGTGGTTGAACGCCGCGACAGCGGGCGGGGCGGGCAGTTCGACCGCCTGCGCGGGGGCGGCAAAAAACGCCAGCGAACCGGCAGCGGCGAAGATGGCGAGGTGTTTCATGGTCGTTTCCCTTGTGAGGGCTCCCTGATGGAGCACGACCGTTATCGTTCATCTAAAGCGAATGTAGCATGAACGGACTTGGCAGGGAGCAGCAGGGTTGGGTGAACCGGCGCTGGCGCGCGACAAGCCGCTGCTAACCCTGTTTCTGCGCCGCTTTTTCGCGCAATTTAAGGCTGAGCGGGGCAAGCGCAGCCAGTTCTTCAAGCTCGGCAGCGGTGCCTTTCCCGGCCATCAGCGCGCGAAACACCCGCGCGACGCTCCAATCTGTCGCCCCGATTGCGACTCGCTCCAGCGAATCACCCGCTGTTACGTCGCCCGCCTCGATCACGCGGAAATACCACCCGCAGCGCCCCGTCTTTACGATGCGCGCGACCATGCCTTTGCGATCAAAGCGATGTTCGATCTTCCAGCACGGCTGGCGCGGCTGGCTGATTTCGATCAGCGCCCCGGTTGTCTTGGGCCCCAGCCGGAAGCGATCACCAATATGCACCATGTCCTCGGTCAACCCGCGCACCGCGAGGTTTGATCCAAAGCAGCCGGGCTCGGCCAATAGCGGGTGAGGGCCAAGCACCTCGGCCCAGTCATCATGGTGATCGAGCGGGTAAAGGTGCAGCGCCATGTCTGGCCCGCCATGGTGCAGCCGGTCGGCCTGTTCATCGGGCGCGAGGCCATCGGCCAGCACCTGCACCGTGCCTTCGCGCGGGCGTTTCATGATCGCGCTCAATTCCGCGCCGTTGAAGGGCCGGGCGGTGCCGGTGCAGATGGCTTCGATAGGGCGGCTGAGCGGTGCGTCCATCGGTCAGGCTAGACGGCGGCCGCCGCCGCTGCCTCGCGGTCGCGTTGGGCGCGCGATTTCTTTTCCGCAGCGGTTTTCAACTGGCCGCAGGCCGCGTCAATATCGCGCCCCCTTGGCGTACGCACCGGGGCGGAAATCCCGCCCTCGAACACGATGTTCGAAAAACGCCGGATGCGGTCGGGGTCGGAACATTCATAGCCGCTGCCGGGCCACGGGTTGAACGGTATCAGGTTGACCTTGGCGGGCAGATTATAGGCTTTGAGCAGTCGTACCAATTCGCGCGCGTCATCATCGGAATCGTTCTTGCCCTTGATCATCACATATTCAAACGTGATGCGCCGCGCGTTGGATGCGCCGGGGTAGTCGGCGCAGGCCTGCAGCAGGTCTTCAAGCCCGTATTTCTTGTTCAGCGGCACCAATTCATCGCGCACATCCTTGCGCACGCCGTGAAGGCTGACCGCGAGGTTCACCCCGATTTCAGCGCCGCAGCGCGCCATCATCGGCACCACGCCGCTGGTCGACAGGGTAATGCGGCGTTTGGACAGGGCGAGGCCATCGCCATCCATCACCAGCATCAAGGCATCGCGCACATGATCGAAATTATACAGCGGTTCGCCCATGCCCATCATCACGATGTTGGTGAGCAGGCGGCCATCGGCGGTGTAGTGAAAATCATCGTCATCGTCATCGTCATCGGCAAGATCGTGCGCCCCTGCTAATGCTGGGGCCTTGGTCGGCGTTGCGCCATCTTGCCTGAGGTCCCCGCCTGCGCGGGGATTCGCGGAAAGGTTCGCACCGGATTTCGGCCATTCGCCCAGCGCATCGCGGGCGAGCATCACCTGCCCGACGATTTCGCCCGGTGTCAGGTTGCGCACCAGTTTCATCGTGCCGGTGTGGCAGAAGGTGCAGTTGAGCGTGCAACCGACCTGCGACGAGACGCACAAAGTCCCGCGCGTTTCATCGGGGATGAACACCATCTCGTAATCGTGGCCATCGGCGGTGCGCAGCAGCCATTTGCGGGTGCCATCAGTGCTGTGCTGCGCCTCGACGATTTCCGGGCGACCGATGACAAAGCGTGTCGCCAGCCACGGGCGCATCGCTTTCGCGATATCGGTCATGCTGTCGAAATCGGTGACGCCGCGGTGATAGAGCCAGTGGAACACCTGCTTGGCGCGCAGCTTGGCCGCTTTGGCGTCCAACCCGGCAGCGGCGAACAATTCGCAGATGCGCGTGCGCGGCAGACCGAGAAGGTCAATGCGCCCGTCGGCGCGCGGCGTGATGTCACGCGCGGCAGGCACCGGGTCGCTGAGGCCCGGGATGGTCATGAGTGCAGTATCGGCCATGGGTGCGCGCATATAGGGCCAAGCGCGGCGTTTGACCAGCTAGCTACGCTTGGCACACCCCACGGTGGCCGCATCCATCGCCGTCGCCACTCCGGCAAGGTCGTAGCGGTCAGTAAACCGGCCGCCCTTGGTGCTGTTTGCCGATACGCTCATCCGGCTGGCAGAGCGCAGCGCGGCGATGATCGCGGCATCGTCGCGCGCGTCGCTGGCCCAGGCATTGCGGCCCTTGGCGACGAGGGTGAAACGGTTTGCGCCGATCACCAGCCGCACTGGCGCCTTGTCCGCCACCTCGCGCGAAAGCATCAGGTGCAGCGCCCCGCGCACCTTCCTGTCCGGCCATGTCGACACTGTCGCATAGGCTGGCGAGGGCGGGCTTCCTTGCGCTTTGGCGATGGCATAGCAGCGTAGCGGGCTGGCATCCTTGAACGCGGCCCACCCGTCATACACGCCAAGGCTGTCACGCGCAGCCAGCGGCGCGGCGATCAGCAAGGCGGCGGCCACAGTTACAGAGGCGACAAGCCTAGTCATAGGCGATGCTCAACACTTCCCATTCGCGGCTACCCGATGGCACGGAGACCATCCGCAGATCGCCCACCTGCGCGCCGCGCAATGCCTTGGCGAGCGGGGAGTTCCAGCCGATCAGGCCAGCACCTGCATCCTGTTCATCATCGCCGACCAGCGTCACGGTTTGGCTGTTGTCATCCGCGTCTGCAATGGCCACCCGCGCACCAAAAAATACCCGGCTGCGGTCAATCTGCGCCGCCGGATCAACCACCCGCAGCGCCTTCATCCGGCGGATCAGATGCGCCAGCTCGCGGTCGATCTCGCGCATTTTCTTGCGGCCATAAAGGTAATCGCCGTTCTCGCTGCGATCACCATTGCCCGCTGCCCAGCTGACGATCTCGACAATCGCCGGGCGTTCGCTGCCGAGCAGCAGGTCATAGCGTGCCTTTAACGCAGCCATGCCCGCAGGCGTGATCGGTTGGCCCTGAACTTTCATAACCTGACGAGGATCAACGCAGGAAGGCATCGACCGGGCGCGGCAGGCCCGCTTCGGCCGGATACATGTGCGAATAGGTCACTGCATTGCCGATCACCCGCATGATGTAATAGCGGGTTTCGAAATTGGCCGGGATCTTCTCGACCCATGTGACCCAGTCGGTATCGCCCCGGCGTGGATCGCCGTTCAGCCGCAGCCACTGGTTCACGCGCCCCGGCCCGGCATTGTAAGCCCCCACTGCGAGCGGATAGGCCCCGCCGTAATAGCTCATCATCCGGGCGAAATAGGCATCGCCCAGCTGGATGTTGTAATGCGGCGCTGCGGTCAGATCGGCTGACAGGTAGTTGATCCCCAGCTTGCCCGCCTGTTCGCGCGCGGTGCCTGGCATCAACTGCATCACCCCGCGCGCGCCGGCATGGCTTTCGCGATGCTGGTCAAATTCGCTTTCTTGACGGCTGATGGCGTGGACCATCGTCCAGTCATTGACCACAGGCGGCGTGGATACGGTCGGAAAGCCGATCCGTTCCAATCCGGCCAGCCCGTTTTCGCCCGCTTTCATGCCCAGCACCACGGCCATTTCATCAAGCCCGGTTTCGCGCGCCAGCATGGCGGCCATCAGCATTTCTTCGGGGCTGTCAGCCTCATCGCCCAGCGCCTCGAAAAAGCGGCGTTCGGTGCGCCAGTCGCGGCGGCCCACGGCGATGGCGCGGATCGCCTTGACCAGCGGGCGGCTTTCAAATTCGGCGCGGACAGCGGCGTCCATCGCGGGCTGGGGCAGGTGGGAAAAGGCGGGCATCGGGCGGTTCATCGCCGCAAGCGCCAACTGGCCATAGTAATAATCAGGCCAGCGCGCTGCCATTTCATAATAACGCACCGCATCGGCTTCATTGCCCGATTGGCGCGCGGCGCGGCCCGCCCAGAAATAGCCTTTGGCCTTGGTTAGCGGGGTCTTGGCGGCATCGCCATAGCGTTGGAACAGCGGTGCGGCCGCTGCGCCATCACCCAGATCCCACAGCGCTTTGGTGCCGCCCAGCCACATCAGATCGGTGTAACGATCACGCAAGGTAAAGCTGGTGAGCGACAGGTCGGTTCCGGGTGCAAACAGATCATCGGTGCGGCTTGCGATTTGCACCGCGCCGCGCGCCCCGCTCGCCTTGGCCAGCGCCAGCAGATCGCCCACGAAGGTTTCGGGATCGCGGGCAGGGCGGGTGAAGGTCGGGCGGCTGGCGAACACCCGCACCGCTTCCCCGGCTTGGCCGGTAGCGCGCAGATGCTTGACGAGGTTGAAGATATAACCGGGATCGGCCTCAGCCCCAGCGGGCACGGCAAGGCCAGCGGCCTCGGGCCGCGCACCGCGCAGCAGCGATAGGCGGGCGAGCGGCAACGCCCGGTCAGCTTCGCGCAGGTTCATCACCTGCCGCGCTGCCGCATCGGCATTGCCCTGCCACAACAGCGCATCCATCCGCACGGAGTGATCTTCAGGCGAGAACTGCGCGCCATACAGGCCCGACAGATACAGTTCCGCCGGATCGCTCATCGCGCCGCCGCGCCATGCCAGCCTCGCTTCGGTTGCGGCTTCGGGCCGCTGCGCCCCGGCCAGCGCCAGTGCATAGCGTGCGCGCGCCGGATTGGTCAGCGGTGGGTTGGCATCGAAATAGCGCAGCAGATCGGCCTGCGGTGGGGCCTCCTTCTCCAGCGCGGCCTCAGCCCGCAGACGCAGGATTTCCGTTCGTGGGAAGCTGGGATAGGCCAGCACAAACCCCGCATAATCGGCAAATGCCAGTTCCCGATTGGCGTGGAGCACTTCCCACCGGGCCACCGCTGCGCTGATCGCGGCGGGTTGACGCGCGACCATATTATCGCCCGCAGGCGCAACGTAAACCTGCGCGGCCAGCGGCGCGGCAGCGACCATCGCCGTGCCGAATCCAATCGCGGTCAGAACCCGCAAGGAAATCATATAATTACGGTCCATGCTGGACATAGTGCCAATCGGCTCCTTATCAGGCGCTTAACAGGAGAGGGACGTGAAGCTTCATTTCGCACCTTGATCCACCTTACCTAATGGCTTTGGCAGGAAAATGGCAATGTTCAGCGGATCGATACCCGCTCTGGTGACTCCTTTTCGCGGCGGGACGTTTGACGAGAGCGCCTTCCGGCGATTGGTCGACTGGCAGATCGACAATGGCAGCGCGGCTTTGGTGCCCTGCGGCACGACGGGGGAGGCTTCGACCCTGTCGAACGCGGAACATCACCGCGTGATAGAGGTGTGCATCGAACAGGCGGCCGGCCGCGTGCCGGTGATTGCTGGCTGCGGCAGCAATGACACTCGCAACGCCGCGCTGCACATGAACTTTGCGCGCAAGGCAGGGGCCGCGGCGGGTCTGTGCGTCGCCCCCTATTACAACCGCCCCAGCCAGCGCGGCTTGGTGGCGCATTTCAGCTATCTGGCGGAAAACTGCGAACTGCCGATCGTGCTTTATAATGTGCCCGCGCGCACCGTGACCGATATTCTCGATGACACCGTGGTCGAACTGGTGCGCAAATATCCCGACCGGATCATCGCCATCAAGGATGCGAGCGGCGATCTGTCGCGGGTTGCCGATCACCGCATGGGCATTGGCCGCGATTTCTGCCAGCTATCGGGCAATGACGAATTGTGGCTACCCCACGCGGCGGCAGGCGGGCGCGGGTGCATTTCGGTGACTGCCAATGTTGCGCCTGCGCTGTGCGCCGAGTTCCACGCAGCGATTGCCGCGAATGAATTGCAGCAGGCGCGGCAGTTGAATGATCGCCTGTTCCCGCTGCACTATGCAATGTTCTCCGACGCCAGCCCCGCGCCGGTGAAATATGCGCTTTCCCGCGTGCACGACTGGATCGAGCCTGAGGTGCGCCTGCCGCTGGTCGAATGCTCGGATGAGGCAAAGCGCGCCGTGGATGAAGCGCTGGTTTCAGCTGGGCTGGCGTGAAAGCACGATCACCGGCATCTATTCCGGTGTCTTGACCCGTTGCGGCCTGGGTTTGGCAGGAGGGGCTATCTTCCCGCCCTCGGTTCCGCCGACTGTGGCTCTGACGCCAACGCCATCAACGATTTTCGGATCGCCTTGGTAAAGGATAGTCACTGGGACATCACGACGGACGAAACCGCCCCTTTCCATGTTGGGAAAGTTCGTGTCGTTCGGCCCCATCTTGCACCAGGCCGCAAAATGGATCGGGATTGTCATGTCGAACGCTTCGGCAGCCTGCATATAATACACGGCTGATCCACCCTTGGCCGCGAAGGCTGCCAGCTTGCTTTCGAATTCGCGCGCCGGATTGAAGGTCAGGTCGACAAGGCTATCGCCTGCCTCACGCGTCATGTTCACCTTGACCTTCATCGTGACCAAGGCCGCCTTCTGCCCTGCGATCGCGGTGTTTTTGGCCGATTGGCCCCACCCCTGCATCGGATAGAGCTGGCCACCATGATTGACCATTCCACCAGCGAATACTTGCACGCCGGTCAGCTTTGCACCGTCCTTGCAAGAGGCCACAGCGGTGACAGTGAATTCGGGGTTTGGCCCGGACACCACCAATCGCCGCGCCGCGACTGTTTTCAGCGTTGCCTTGTTGGCGAGGCTTAAGGTTGCGGCGGGTGTGATTTTATCGATGCGCAAATCGTCGATCGGGAACGAAAAAGAATTGTCGTCAGCGCTGAGCATCGCCGGAAAGGTCAATGCAATCAGCGCGCCTGCGGCCACGGGTTTCCGTATCATGATATCCCCCCCCCGGAGAGTTTTTGAACTACGCCAAGTGATACTACAAAAAGCCGATCAAGGGTAGGGCGCGCCGAAGGTGGGTTGATAGGCCGTTATCCTAAATCACCTCGTCCTCATCAAGCAGCGCCTCGGCTGAACCTTCCGGCTCGCTCGCTAGAATCGCTTCGGTAATGCTTTCGATCTGCGCGCCGACGCGTTCGGGGTGGGCGATCTGGGCGATGTGGAACAGCGCGTCACCCTGATGCACCACCGGCAAGGTGGCGTGGCCGATGATGATGCCGTCGATCGGGCTGGTGAGTTCCAATGGTTCCTCGCCAAACACTCCGCTGACCCGCGCCAGCACATCGCCTTTGCGCACCGGATCGCCGGATTCGCGCTGCATATGCGCCACCCCGCCGCGCGGGGATCGCACCCATACCGAATGGTTGGCGCGCGCCGGAATGCCGACTGTGGCGAGGCCATCATCCGCAGCGATCATGCCCAGATGCGCCAGCACGCGGGTGACGCCTGCCACGCCAGTTTCAATCGAGAGCCGGTCAAACCGCAGCGCCTCTCCCGCCTCCAGCAGCAGCATATCGACGCCCTTTTTCTGCGCCAGATCGCGCAAGGATCCATCGCGCAGCGGGCTTTCGATGATGACCGGCGCGCCGAACGCCATTGCCAGTTCGACCAGACCAGTGTTGCCCGCCGCGATGCGGATCTGCGGCAGGTTGTAGCGGTGCATTGCTGCCGAATGGATATCGATCCCCAGTTGGCAGCGCCCCACCACCTCGCGGTAGAAAATGCTCGCCAACTGTCCCGCCAGCGATCCGCCCGCGCTGCCCGGAAAGCTGCGGTTGAGATCGCGCCGGTCGGGCAGATAGCGCGAACGGGACATGAAGCCGAAGATATTGGCGACCGGCACCAGCAGCACCGTGCCGCTTAATGTCTGCGGGTCGAGCTCCTGCGCCAGCCGCTGCACCACCGCCGTGCCGATAATCTCATCCCCGTGGATCGCGGCGCTGACGAACACCGCCGGGCCGGGACGTGCGCCGTGGAGCACCCGCACGCCCAGTGATGAAGCTGTGCCGGTCGCCAGTGTGGTGATCGGGAAGGCGACATCGCGCGCGGTGCCGGGGGCAACATCCTCGCCCGCGATGGTGAATGGCTGGGCTGATTCCATGCTGGCGCGTTTCCCCGTGCTGTGTGCCCATCGACTAGCTTGCGCGCAGCAAAAGCGCAAAGCCCCTCGCTTTTTGGCGCGCCAATGCCTACATCGCGCGTCCCATGGCACGCCCCAAACCCGTCACCTTCGACAAGCTCAAGATCGTCGCCGAAAACCGCCGTGCGCGGTACGATTACTATATCGAAGACACGTTCGAAGCCGGGCTGGCCTTGCAGGGCACCGAGGTAAAGGCGTTGCGAGCAGGCGAGGCGAGCATTGCCGAAAGCTATGCCGAGGTGAAGGACGGGCAGGTGTGGCTGATCAACGCCAACGTCCCCGAATACAGCCACGGCAACCGGCTGAACCACGAACCGCGCCGCCCGCGCAAATTGCTGCTGCACGAACGCGAGATCGAAAAGCTGCTCGGCGCGGTGGAGCGCAAGGGGATGACGCTGGTGCCGCTGATGGTCTATTTCAACAGCACCGGCCGCGCCAAGGTTGAACTCGCGCTCGCCAAGGGCAAGCAGACCCACGACAAGCGCGCCACGACAAAGGAACGCGACTGGAAACGCGACAAAGCGCGGCTGATGCGCGAAAAGGGCTGATGCAAAGGTGCGGCTGAAATTTATCATCTGGCGGTCAATTCACGCACTGGTCAGCACGCACGTGCTACCCATATGGGCAATCATGGTGGCTATGCTGAACTTTGCCGGTTCTCACCGGATTTATGCCGCGCGCCTGCGCTGTGGCGGCGAGGTGCAGCTGTGACCACGCCTGACCCTCGTCAACGGCCTGTGTCCTGGCGTTCAAAGACCTGGGCGATGGATTTGATCCGCAAACACATGCCCTCACGCGAGGAAATGGCGCGCAACAAATATCTTGCGCCGATTGCGCACCGTTTTCTGTCGCCCGAATTATGGCGATTTACCCGCCGTTCGGTGCCGCGCGGGGTGGCATTGGGGCTGTTCGCGGCGTTCATCATCCCGGTCGGGCAGATTTTCCTCGCTGCGTTTCTGGCGCTGCCATCGCGCGCCAATGTGCCGCTGGCGGCGCTGGTCACCTTTGTCACCAACCCGTTCACCCTGCCGTTCTGGCTGGTGGTCGCCAACAAGGTTGGCCATTTCACCTTGCGGATTGATGCAGACGGGCCCGCGCTGGCAAATGTGGCGATGGAATCGGGGGCGTGGGCAGCGGTAATCGATTTCTTCGAGATAGCCGGAACGACCGCGTTTGGCTTCATCGTCCTGGCGGTGGTCGGTGCAGCGCTCGGCTGGATTATTTCCGGCTGGGTCTGGCGCGCTGTGGTGTGGCGGCGGCGCGCCAAACGGTTGAAGGTTATGGAAGCGCGGCTCGACCAGCGGCTCGGCTCGCAGTAGGACAGACGCGAAGCCATCGGCACGCGCGGGCGTTTGCGGTTGGCCGATTTTTGCAACAGGAGCGTCCCGTTTGTCCCGCCCCACCGGCACCCCCTCACACCGCCCCAGTGTGCTTCTCGTTCCAAGCGCGGCGCAGAGCGAAGGCGCTGCGCCGCCATCCACGCTGATGCTGGGCCTCGGCGGTGCGCTGGTGGTGAGCGCGGCGGTGCTGTTCGCCGCAACGCAAAGCTGGCTGGTGGCGATCACCTTTGTGCTGGGTGCGGGCGTGTTGCTGGGCGGGGTGA
>Ga0180009_10002584_pt1 | contig 21264 bp, 26 predicted proteins | sample OS_PC_MetaG_FD_123537 | JGI IMG/M metagenome (GOLD analysis project Ga0180009, IMG submission 123537) | Groundwater microbial communities from the Aspo Hard Rock Laboratory (HRL) deep subsurface site, Sweden - OS_PC_MetaG | ecosystem: Environmental > Aquatic > Deep subsurface > Groundwater...
AAAAGGCAAACTAGTCCCTAGTCCCTATTGCCTTCATTCTACGTTAGTTTGTGGATCAGCACTTGCTTGGTTTTTGTCACGTGAGGTTTCTAAAAAGGTCAGACCTTGTGATACAAGGTCTGACCTTAACAGTAGTTTGGATTTAGTGGCGTTAGGCACCATAGCAGACCAAATGCCGTTACTTGGCATTAATAGGTCTTTAGTTAAATATGGTCTTAATGCTTTAAACAAAACTAAGAGAATAGGTCTTTACACTTTAATTAAAAATTTAAAAACAGATAAAATGGGAGTATATGAAGTTTCTTACTTAATTGCACCAAGAATTAATGCAATGGGGCGTCTAGCTAATGCCACTGACTCCCTAAGATTTTTATGTACTAGAGACTTAAAAAAGGCAAATGACTTGAATAAACTTTTAAATGAAACAAATAGCAAAAGGCAAAAAATTGTTGATGAAGTACTAACGAAAGTCCTGAAACAAGTTCAGGGCAATGATAAAATTATAGTAATCTCTGGTAAGTACCATGAGGGAGTTATTGGACTTGCATCAGGAAAAATAACTGAAAAGTTTTACAGACCATCAATAGTTTTGTCTGAAAACAACGACACATCAAAAGCTTCTGCAAGATCTATTTTTGGCTTTAACATAATAGAAGCAATTAAGGAAACAGGGTTAATTATAGAAGGTGGAGGGCATCCAATGGCGGCAGGATTTTCAATTGAAACAAATAAGATATCAGATTTCAGATTTAAGATAAACGAATTATCTAAAAATAAATTAACAGACGAAATATTAGAAAAAAAATTAAAAATAGACTTGGAAATGAATTTTGAAAATATAAATAAAAAACTTGTAGATGAAATAAAAAAATTTGAGCCAACAGGACAAGGTAATTATTCACCAGTTTTTATGTCAGAAAATGTAGAAATTAAAGAAATAAAAAAAGTTGGGCAAGAATGTAAACATTTGAAACTAAAACTTGAGCAAAATGGAATTAAATTCGATGCAATTTGGTTTGGTGGTGCAACCAACCATCAAACCATTAAACCATCTGACCATACAATAAGCATAGCTTATTGTGTCGAAGAAAACGTTTGGAATAATAAAACCTCAATACAATTAAAAATAAAAGATATAAAAATTTAAGAATCTACTTCTTCTTTTTCAATTTTATTTTCAACTGGTGTGAGTATCATAGAATCCCCCTTGTCTTTTACTGTATATTTTGCTTCTACAGGTATTACTCCACCATTACCATCATCTATCCAATTTGTTAATGTTACTATTTCTAGTTTTCTTTCTGTCATTTGTTTTAATATCAAAACCTTTTAAGTTTAAGAACTAGTATGCATCTTGTCAATAGAAAGCCAAAAACATACAATATAGATAATGCAAAGGACTTTGGTTAAGGAATCAACAGAAAGAATTGGAGAAACAGTACTTCTTAAAGGTTGGGTGTCTACAATTCGTGATCATGGAAAAATAACCTTTATAGATCTAAGGGATAGAACCGGATTTATTCAATGTGTTGGTCAGAATTTGGAGAAAGTAACTGTTGAGAGTGTTGTTGAAATTATAGGAAAAGTTGTTGAAAGGCCTGAAAAATTAATAAACCCCAACATTGAAACAGGAAAAGTCGAATTACAAATTGAAAAATTAAAAATAATTTCACAAGCATCAGAACTTCCATTGCCAATTGATACAAACGGTTATGATATTGATGAAAATGTAAGAAACAAGTTTAGATATCTTGACTTAAGAAGACCTAGGATGAATAAAAATATTAGAATTAGATCTAAGGTTACACAATTTTTAAGAAACTATTTAACGAATTTGGACTTTGTGGAAATTGAAACTCCAATATTAACCAAAACTACTCCAGAAGGAGCAAGAGATTTTTTGGTCCCTTCAAGATTACAACAGGGAAAATTTTATGCTCTACCACAATCTCCTCAACAATATAAACAGCTATTAATGGTTGCAGGAATGGAAAAATACTTTCAATTTGCAAGATGTTTTAGAGATGAAGATCCAAGAAGTGATAGGGCGTATGGTGAATTTACACAACTTGATATGGAAATGTCTTTTGTAGAACAGAATGATATTTTAGATTTAACTGAAAAAATGTTTTCGAAGTTAGTCGCTGAAATTTTTCCAGAGAAACAAATTCAAAAATCCCCATGGCCAAGGATTTCACATAATGAGGCAGTAAAAAAGTATGGAAATGATAAACCAGACCTTCGAAAAAATAAAAATGATCCAAATGAACTAGCCTTTTGTTGGATTGTTGATTTTCCACTTTTTGTCGAGCAGTCAAAGGATGATTTTTTTCACGGTTCAGGAGAAGCAAAATGGGCACCATCTCATCACATGTTTACATCTCCTCATCCTGATGATATAAAACATTTGGAAACCAACCCAGAAAAAGTCAGAGGTTTGCAACATGATATGGTTTTAAATGGTCTTGAAGTTGGTGGAGGAAGTATTAGAATAAGTGATCCAAAAATACAAGAAAAAATATTTAAACTTATTGGTTTTTCAGAAGAACAAAGAGATCAATTTAGTCACATGTTAACTGCCTTTACCTACGGCGTTCCGCCACATGGTGGAATAGCACCGGGTCTTGACAGGTTTATGATGGCAATTTTAGGAGAGCCTTCAGTTCGTGAAGTAATGGCCTATCCAACTTCATCATCTGGTCAGACATCAGTTTTAGATGCCCCAAGCGTTGCTTCAGATGGTCAATTAAAAGAACTTGGAATTAAAGTAAAATGAGACTAAAGGTAAAAAAAACTGATCTTTTGTATTTATCTCTTTTATCTTTTATTTTTATCGCGACATCCGCAATCTCATTAAATAGTGGATTTGATAATATTGTTACATATATATATCCTTCAAAAAATAAAGAGTATTCTGATCTACCAGTTTTAAAAGATACAGCTAAATATCCCATTCTTTCTGCACAATCTGTTATGGCAGTTGATTTAACATCAGGGGTTACTTTATATGAGAAAGATCCAAACAAAGCACTTCTCCCTGCCTCAACAACAAAAATAATTACCGCTTTAGTAGCACTTGATAGTTATGAACCAGAACAAGTCTTAAAAGTTCATCAGGTGGTTGTAGAAGGTCAAAAAATGGGTTTGGTGACAAACGAGAAAATAAAATTTATTGATTTATTAAATGGTCTATTAATTTATTCTGCAAATGATGCTGCAGAAGTTTTAGCTTCTAATCATCCCGGAGGGAGAGATTTATTTATTGCCTTGATGAATAAAAAAGTAAAAGATTTGGGATTAAATAATACTCATTTCGGAAATCCAACAGGTCTTGACAATGGAGCACAATATTCTACAACTAGAGATTTAATTGTGGTCGCTAAATATTCAATGGAAAATCCAATTTTTGCAGAAATTGTGGGAACTAAAGAAAAAATTGTTAAAAGTGTAGATGGCAAATATACGCACAGGCTTGTTAACATTAATAAATTACTAGGAAGCGTTGATGGAGTCAAGGGAGTTAAGACTGGTTGGACTGAAAATGCAAGAGAAAATCTAGTTGTTTATGTTGAAAGAAATAATAGAAAAGTAATGACTGTAGTTCTCGGCAGTTCTGATAGATTTGGAGAGACTGAAGAATTAATTGAATGGATATATCAAAATTACATTTGGGAAAAAATTACTCCCCATAATAATCAGTAACAACTGCAGGTACATAACCTACAAAATTTTTATCTCCCTCAAAGACATAAACAGGCTGGAAAAATTCAGTATACATACCTGCATCATAGTAAGCTAAATAAACTTTTCTAATTTTTATATTTTCACCTTCTGCAGTAGTTCCTAAAGATGCTGGATAATAATTACCTGATGAAAATTCTTGCCAAACAATATCAGCTGTTTTTATTGGATATGTTGCCATCTGCGTTTCATCAACTGGAAAATAATGATATTCTCCTGCAACAACTTCCTTACCTCTTTCTTTAACACCACTTACCATGAACCAGACATTTCCTTTTCCTGTTGTTTGAGTAACAGTTGGGAGATTATCGTAATTTTTTCTAAATAAGTCGACACGAATTATATTTGCATCTGATAATGAATTGGCTGGTATAAAATCACCTGATTCTGTTTTTAAATAATTATGTTCAAACCTGCCTCCTTCTAAATCGTCAGGATATAAATTTGCACCTGAAAGAAGCGATTTAATACTATTTCTAGCAATTTCCGGAAGAGGTGGTTTAACAGAAATTGGAGATGGGTCAACATTTAAATCATAACTAAGTGAAAATGATCCTGTAATAATATTTGTTTCCATGGTTGATGGAGAAGTTTTGTGATAAAACTTGTATAAAGATTCTGTTAATTGTTGAGCTTCAATATTAAAACCCAATCTATTTGCCCTGTCTTGTGCAAAATCAAGAGAGAGAAGGTTTGAAGGTTGTTTTGGCATGAAAAAAACCTTTAATTGGTCAGGGAATTGTGGTAATCCACCCTCAGCAGTTTCTAAAGAAAAGTTTAACACTGGCTTTTGTTTTTCTGGAAATGGCAATTTAGTTAATTTCCCAAAAGAAACAGTTGGAGGGACAGGTGGTGGTGGAAATACTTTTTTATAAATAACTATTCCAGTTAAAATAATTCCACGAAGGATAATAAATATAATTATGGAATATATAAAATAACGAATCCCTTTTCTAGATATTATTGAAGCTTCAGTCAATGTTGTCATGATATAATTAATATTACCATGAGAACCCGATTTGCTCCAAGCCCTACAGGATCTATGCACATTGGCAATCTAAGAACAGCCTTTTACGCTTACGCATTAGCAAAACATAATAATGGGGATTTTATTTTGCGGATAGAAGATACAGATAAAAAAAGAGAAACTGAAGGTGGAATTGATGAAATAAAGTCTCTTCTTACTATATTTGGGCTAAAATGGGATGAATATTATGTTCAGTCTGAAAGGTTAGATCTGTATAAAAAAGCAGCAGAAAGACTTGTAAAAGAAGGACATGCTTTTTATTGTGAATGTGAGGCTAAAAATGCTAAAGAAGAAGGTTTTTCAACCAGCCTCCGTGACGAATGTCGTGATAAAGGTCTGACAAGTGGTGCAATTAAATTAAAAGTGCCAGATAACGAGCTAGTTAAATTTACAGATTTTGTGCTAAAAAATGAAATTTTATGGCATACTCCAATTGTTTTTGATGCGACGTTACTTAAATCTGATGGTTTCCCCACATATCACCTAGCCGTTGTTGTAGATGATCATAATATGAAAATTACTCATGTGTTGCGAGGTCATGATTGGCTACCATCAACACCGATACATCTTTTAGTTTATAAGTTTCTTGGATATGAAGTGCCAGAAATTGGACATCTAACTGATATTTTAGACCCCGAGGGGGGAAAATTATCAAAGAGAAAAGGAAGTACGTCTGTTGATGGATTATTAAAAGAGGGTTATTTATCTGAAGCTTTATTTAATTTTGTAATTTTGGCTGGTTGGGCACCAAAAAATAATAAAGAATTATTTACGTTGGAGGAATTTGTTAAAGAATTTGATCCGTCAGGATTTCAAAAATCAAACCCTATATTTAATAGAGAAAAGCTGGATTGGTTTAATGGCCAATATATTCGTAAATTATCAATTGATTCTTTATTGGAAAAATTAAAATTAGACAAGACTGTAAAAAATAAAGCTATTGTTAAATTACTACAAGACCGAATAGAAAAGCTTTCAGATTTTAACTCACTTGCTAAATTTTTCTTTGATAGACCAAAAATTGACACAAAGCTATTTGGAGAAAAATACAAAGAACATCTCAAAAAAGCAATCGAAGGTATTAAAAGTAATAGAGACTTAATGGAAGTGGTAAAAGAAAATGATTTTAAAACAGGAGATTTTTTCATGAGTTTAAGAATTGCAGTAACTGGCATGAAATTTACCCCACCAATAAATGAATCGATAGAAATATTAGGAAAAGAAGAAACAATAGTAAGACTAAAAAGTTTAATATAATGCAAAAGACTGCCAATAGTAATTTTCGAGATTTATTAAAGTTAAAAAGTATTGAAACAAAGCTTCACTTTGAAAAAAAATATCCTCATGTCCACAAATATTTTCTAGAAAAAGGTTTGGAATTAGGTAAATTAAGACAACATAGTGCCAAATTAATTTCTGCTGGTGCTTTAACTGGGACACTTCTCCTTTCTCCACCCACAGGGGCGGGGCAATTACCTACATCAACAGAAATTGTAAGAGATATAAGTGAGCTTGGAAATAAAGAAGGTCATGAACTTCCACAAAAAGAATTGATAGAAAGTTTAAAAGTTATGTTACCAAGTGAAGTGAGGCCTCTAGCTCGTGATGAAGAAAAGAGATTAGAACAAATGATAAAAGACGTAACCAGTATACCTGCAAAAGCAGCACTTGAAGGGGAACATTTAAATACTAGTTATGGTTATATTGGAGCAGAACAACATTTAAAAAGATATCCAGGAGATATTTTAGAAAATCATGGACCATATTATAAGGAGGGCATGGCTCCAGGCCTTGGTGCGTGGGGGTATTTTAGTAGATCAAAAGCTGATTTGACTCTCAATTTAATTGAAAATGAAAAATGGTATGCAGTTGTTCAAACTTTATATCTTTCTGATTGGTCTGAGCGCCAACCATATCTTAAGAATTGGTATAAATATAGGAAAGTAATGATTGTTAATACTAAAAATGGTAATGCAGTAGTTGCTGCAATTGCAGATAGCGGACCTGCCGCTTTTACTGGGAAACATTTTGGAGGTAGCCCTGAAGTGATGGAGTACCTCGGCGGGGCTAGATATAAAAAAGGTGCCGTACTTCTTTTCTTTGTTGACGATCCAGAAAATACTATCAAACTTGGTCCTGTAAAGTATAATAAAATAAATAATTATGACCACACTATTTTATGACCATCTAATCATTATTAAAGATCTTGATAAAAAGATCAAAAAATATACATCATCAAATGATGAGATGCAGGAACTTTGGTTTTACGTTGAAGAATTAATTCATCATAGAGTTTTGGATTGTTGTCTTGGTAATTTACCACAAAAACATCATCATGAATTTTTAGAAATGTTCCATAATCATCCTCATGACACAGGTTTATTAGGGTATTTAAATGAAAAAATAGGAAAAGATGTTGAAAAACTTATAAAGGCAGAAATGAAAAAATTATCAAATGAACTCAAATAATTATGGAGGCCTAATTTGGACAAATCATGCGCTTTCAAAGCTCACTGAAAGGGGAATTAAACAGGGTGACGCTTGGGCTGTTTGGAATCGTCCAGAACAAAGTAGATATTCAAAAACCCAAGGCGCTTGGATTTATTACAAAACTTGGGGGGACACCAGAATAGAAGTTGTGGCAAAACAGGATATTAACAAAAAATGGATAATACTTTCTGTTTGGAGTAAACAAGTTCTTGTTAAACAAAAGTAATTGCAGTACCTGTTTTGTCTGCTCTTCCGGTTCTACCTATTCTATGAATATATGTATCATAACTTTCTGGTGCTTCATAGTTTATGACATGGCTGACATTTGGTATATCAAGTCCTCGAGAGGCAACATCAGTTGCAATTAAAATGTTTATGTTTGTTCTTTTGAATTTATCAAGGGTCTTTAGTCTTTGGCTTTGTCTTTTGTTACCATGAATGGCATCTGCTCTAAAACCTCTCATTACAAGTTCATCAGAAAGTTTTTGTACACCATGTTTGGTTCTAGCAAAGATTAAAACTTTATCAAATTCCTCTCTATTTAAAAGATCATGAAGTTGTTCAATTTTTTTGTGTGGGCTATCAATCCTTACTACTTCTTGTTTAACATTGACTGCAGTTTCTCTAGTTTTAACAGAAATTGTTACAGGATTATTTACAAAAGCGTTTAAAACACCTCTAACTTTTCCATCAATTGTAGCTGAGAAAAATAGTGATTGCCGTTCTTTTGGAAGTAGAGAAATCATATACTCTATATCTTTAAGAAATCCAATATCAACCATATGATCTGCTTCATCAAGAACAACTGACTTGCAATCACCTAAGTATAAAGTTCTTGAATCTACATGATCTAAAAGTCTTCCAGGTGTTCCAATTATAAAACTGGGATTTCTTCTTAATTCTTGTTTTTGTCTATTGATATTTTCTCCACCAATACAAAGTGCTGAATAAATATTCAATCCTTTTGAAAAAAGATAAAATTCATCTCTAATTTGACTTGCAAGCTCACGGGTAGGAGCCACTATTAAAACTTTTTCATTCCTGTTTTTAATTACTTTATCTAAAAGTGGAATTAAAAAGGCTGCTGTTTTTCCAGTACCAGTGTTAGCTATACCAATTAAATCTCGTCCATTTAAAATTTCTGGGATTGATTGGTCTTGAATTGGTGTAGTTGCACCATAATTTCTATCTAGTACATTTTGTTTTAATTTTGCATCAACATTAAAATCAGAAAAAGTATGTTTAGGATTGTAAACTTCTGCCACGACATTTATATTTTCATTGTTTTGGGCATTTATTACACTTGTTGGATCAAAAGATCTGACAACTCTGCCACCTCTTTGTCCAAATCTATTTCCCAAAGCACGGAAATTAGTGCCCGAGCGAGAACCGCCACGACCACCACCACGAAAACTTCTGTTAAACTTTTTATACATTTTATTAAAAGAAAGATTGGAGAAACCCTGAAGTAAAATTAATAATTACAACCAGTCACTCAAATCGATATTGAGATTATAGCTTCCTTTTGTTCTTTTGTCAATTTTTTAATTTCAGCTTCTTTTTTTAATGCCTCGCTTCTTGTTTGATAATTTTCAGTATAGACTAATTTAAAGCTATCAAAGACCTTCATGTATTTAGCAGATCTTTTTCCTTTCTCACGGTGTTCTTTTAATCGTTTTTCCAAATTATTGCTAATCCCCGTATACAAAGTGTTTTTGGAAGTTCGTAATATATAAACTGTATACATTATTTAAGTAGTTTCAATGCTTCTTCTATAGATTTTGTTTCCATAAGTTTAGATCTTAATTTATTTGCTCCGTTAAAGTTATTAATATACATTTTAAAGAATTTTTTCACAGTTTCATAACTGGTTACTTTACTGTTTGAATATCCACTATCACATAATTTTAGATGTTTAATTAATATTTTTTTTGATTCTTCAAACGAATGTTCTTTGACTTCTTTTTCAAATACCCAAGGGTTTGAAAATATTCCTCGACCTATCATTATTCCATCAACATGAGACTCCTTAACCCTTTTTAGAGCCTCTTTATAGCTTTTTACGTCTCCATTGCCTATGATAATTGTACTAGGTGAAATATCATCCTTAATCTTTACAGCTTTTTCAATTTCTTTCCAGTTTGCAGGTAGTTCAGACATTTGTTTTGACGTTCTGCCATGAACAGTTAATGCATCTATTTTTTGTTCGAGTAAAAAAGTAATCCATTCTTCTGTTACTACTTCTTTGAATCCAATTCTAGTTTTCACACTAATGGGTAACTTTTTTGATCCTTTTTTTGTAGCTTCAATTATTTCTTTTGCAAGTGGATGATTGTTAATTAAAGCAGAGCAAGCTCCAATTTTAACAACTGCACGATCAGGGCAACCCATATTAATATCAATTCCATCAAAACCAACTTTTTCAATTAGTTTTGCAGTTTTATAATAATTTTCAGGTTTTAGCCCCCAAATTTGAGCTACAATTGGTTTTTGGCTCATGCTGAGCGTAAATCTAGGTATAGTTTTTTCAAAACCCAATGAATTTAGGGCTTCTACATTTGTAAATTCAGTGAACAATACATCAGGTTTTGGTAAATAGTTTGCAACAATTTCTCTAAAAATATAATCAGTCACTCCTTCCATTGGAGCAAGAGCAGTAAATGGCCTTGGTAGTTTTCGCCAAAAATTGGTGGTATTAATTGTTTTAATACTCATTTAAAAGTTTTTCATCTATAGCGTTTTTTATTTTTTTTATGGCTACACAACCTTCACACATTGATCTCACTAAATCGTCGAACCCTCTTTCTTCTCTTCCAGTAATTATCGCTGCACGATTTATATTCGTTGGAAAATTATCGTTATGCAGCAAGGCATTATAAATTATACAATTTTTTTCGCAATCTCTTTCCATATTATAAAGACAATATTATTGACTTAGAAGACATAATTCTATTGTAGCATTACTTCTTATTGTATGGCTGGGGGATAGAGTGACATTGGAACTAATTATACATGTCAAAATCATATTTATAATTTAAAAAGAAGTTTTTGATATATATCTGAATTATTCAATAGTATATCGAGCGGTGTTGCATATGTTATTCCAAGCGGTACAATAAAATCTATTTTTTTAATTCCTGCGCTTAGATTCTTTATATCATTAAATACGGCAAAATCATCCCGACTCATTATATAATTTCCATTTATTATTCCGTAAACTTTATTATTATCTCTTCTAATTAATGCGGTGCCACTGTTTCCACCAAGATTAACGCCATTTAATTGTAAATGAATATATTTCTTACCTCCAACAATTAAGTTGGGAAATGCAGACACACTACCTGAATTAATAGCAAATGGAGTTGTGTATATTGTTGTATCTGGTGAATCAGGAAATCCGCAAAATATTGCTTCATCTAAATAATTTAATGTAGATTCCACTTCCAATTCTAAAAAATCTTTTTTACCCGACGATTTCATGGTTTTAAGAATAGCAAAGTCGTATTGATAATCAAAATCTTTAAGAATCACTTTTTCTCTAATTCCATCAACTGACTCTATTTCTATTTTTTGTATGTTATTATTAAAATATATTTTTATTCTTTCCAATTCGGAAGAAGCACTTATATTTTTAAAATCATCCTTTTGTTTAAGTTTACGAAGATCAGAATTTACTAATACATGCCAACATGTAATTAAAAGACCATTCTCACTTATAAAAAATCCCGTACCCCCTGATGTTGTACCATCTTTAAGGTGCGAAAATACTCTCACGATTCTTTTTTTTAAATAATCTACATCTATCATCGGTGATAAAAAGTCTTTATTCTTTATGTTTGAAGGATATATTATGAATGATCAAAAATCAACAGACGGGAAGGTCACAAAAGTGTCAAAAAAAACGATTTTGCAAAGTGGCTGGGACGAAGTTGGAACTGGTTTATGATGTTAAAAATTCCAGACTACTTCTGTATAATTTCCTATTTGTTTATCTAATTTATCAATATTTTTAATTTTTTAATGAAATATTTTCTGAGAAATTTCGCTATTTTAATATATTATTTATTATCTTTTAGTATTTGTGTTGCAACACTAAAACCGTAATTTGGTGCTTCAATTATGCTTTGCATATTAGAATAATCGTCTATTTCTCTATAATATTTATTCATTCCGCCAAGTACTAAACTAAGAAACATCAAATGACTTTCTGAAAGATTTTTTACAAGATATTGCAAAAACATAATGGTTGAAATTGGTGTGTAATATTCTTCACCAACCACATCTATGTGAGTTTGGACAATTCTTGTTTGATTTGATTTTTCGTAAAGCTCACCTGAATATTTTTTTGTAACCCCACTTGTTTTTGGGCCAACTAATTTTTGACTCGATGCCAAAATGTTTGTTCGATTAATACCTTTTTTACTTATCACACCTTCAATTGCTTTTTGAATATAAACAATAAGTTGATCGGCATGTTCGCCACGATTAAGGTTATAAAGCATCTTGGCGTAATAAAGTGTAAATAGTTGTATTAAGTCGCCTGTCTTTTGTTCTTTATCTAAAATTTTTGTTTCGTATTCCACAGATGCTTCATCTTCGCCGTAAAATTTTATTGTGACAGTTCCTAATAACTTTTGACCCATTAAATTTGAAAAAATTCCCATAGTTTCTATTTAACTTATAATTTCTTTTACTTTGTCTTGTAATATTATCATAAAGTTTTGATATGAGTTGGATAATAATTTTGAAAAAACTAACGAAGCACCCACATCATTATTTGATGATATTTCAAACCCTTTTGAAAAAATTTCATCGTACAAATTCAAAAAATATCCTGCAGCATTGGTAGAAAACTTTTTATCTAGTTTTTTATAATCCTCATTGTCACTCTTAGTAAAATCAAAGATTGTAATGATTTCTTCTTCAAAATCTTCCTTTTTTAATTTTACTGATTTCAAAAATGCTACATTATCTTTGTTTTTAAGAAAAACCATAAGGAAATGCCCGCTTAATAATTTAAATATCTCAAAAACTTTCTGTTCATTCAATTTTTCAATATTTTTCTTAAAATCATTAAAGTCAATTTCATTCCCTTTATCATCTTTGCCTTTCAAATCTTGGAACAAAAGCATATCTAATAATCCATCGATACTTGCCACGCATGAATAAATCCAGCACTTAATGAAATCCTGTCTAGATTCGACTTTGTTAATCAGTTTTGCAACATTACTACCGATCAAAGTGTTTTGTTTATAAATTTTTCCAGAAAGTGCATCACCGAAATTTGAAAATAGTCCCATATTATTTATTTTGTTTTTGTCCGTATCGAATAGACCAATAAATGTACATTATAACCAATATTATTCCGCCGATAAAGAATATATCTAGGAATAATGAGTCGAAAGCACTTTCTCTTTTTGATTGATTGGAAATTTTGGCAAATGCCAAAAGAAGAAACCACCAATTATGTCTTAGAAAATTTTTGAAAGTATATTTTTTGTTCATAAATTTAATTTAAAAGATTGTCAATTGAAATACCTGCTTCCTCTAATTTTTTTCCAGAAGTTTCTATTTCCTCGTCATTTATTTTTACTAAAATCCTCTCAACCCCCGAGAGTTTAATGAGTGTTTTATCTAAAACATACGTCACAATAAACCAAGTCATAATTCCTAGAAGAATTGAAAAGAAAATATTAATATCAAAAAATCTCCGATATACAAAAATACTAGACAAAGCAATAATCAGGTAAATTAGAGAAGTTGCTTTTCCAAGAGCAGACTTATTAAAAAGATTGTGGGCCACTTTTTTTAACTCATGCGCCCTAAGCATTTTTGCCTCTGGAAATTTTCGATCAAATCTTTCTTTAACTGATTCTACTATATTAGGAATTTGAACAGTACTCATATTAATATGTAATACGAATATATTACTAAATAAGGAGCTATCACGCAATATGCTGTTATAATATTGATATATATAATTAGTCAATGATAAGGTCGATAATATTTGGGATTATTAGTTTATTTATTTTTTATTATTCATTGTTATTAATACAGCTTTGGTTTTAGAAACCCTTTGTAAATTTATAATTAACTAATTTATAAAATGAACATAGATATAACACAAAAATTCATCGAACAGCATACTGAGCAAATTCTCAAAATTTTTGAAACTTATCAAAAAATAGAAATATTATTTTTTATGAATCTTTATCTTCCAAAAAAATTATCTATTGAAGAATTAAACAAACTTTTGAATACCAAAACTTGTGGAATGATTGAGAAGGAATACTTACGAACTTTTCCGGATGATAAATATGGTTTAAAAAAATTATTAAGAACCGTAACCCAACAAAGAAATAGTTTTATGCATTCGTTTTGGATTTTTCTTGCTTTAACTGAAAAAAAGAATCTGAGAATTAATAATGAGTTAATTCTTAATGACTTTCAAAAAAATGCAGATGAACTGTTGAACATAATTATCCGTTTCAATGAAAAAATCGAATCTAAAAAATAATGCGTATGCTACTGAGCTTGGACTTGAACCTAGATAAATAGATCCAGAATTTGGCGATTAGATGTTTAGCTGGGGGACAGGGATTTGCACCCCAATAGGCAGATCCAGAATCTGCAGTCCTACTGTTAGACGATCCCCCAGCTAAACACCTAATCTTCTTTTTAAATATACTCTTCCAAACCCAGTTTTTAATTGTTTTCTCTTTTACCTGCCCGCATTGTTACGCAAAGCGTTGCAGGCGGGGACGATCCCCCAAAATTTCAAGTGTAATTATACCAAATATCCACGTTTGAAACTAATCTATTGACTTTTTGGTATATTTTGTTGTATTATTACAATAATTAACTTGTTTGGATGGGTGTTTACACTGGTTCAGGCAAGTTTTTTTTGGTAGAACTTCTTTCTTAACTCTTTCCAATTAATTTCCCTAATACTTAAAATCCTATTCTTAATAATTTCAAAATATCCCATAATATATATCTTCATGTGTTAAAGAACCTGATTAATTTGGGTAAGAAGAGAAAAAATCCAACAACAACTGATGCAATAGCACTAAGAAGAACTACAGCTGCTGAAATATCCTTAATAACTCTAGCTTCTTCTGAAATTTCCTTTGAGTTCATATCTACTAATTTTTCAACTATTGTATTTACTAATTCTGAAACAATTACAAAAAAAATTGTTAAAATTAAAACTGATAATTCTACTTTTGTAAATTTTAAATAAATTGCTAAAAATATGGCAATTATTGAAGCTAAAAAGTGAAATCTTAAGTTTGGTTCAGATTTTAATGCATCACCAATTCCATTAAAAGCAAACTTAAAACTTTTTTGCATACTTTAATTAGTATATCATTAAATAAGATGGTTACATTTTTGGCAAGTATTTTAATATGGCTAATGTTTTTTGGTTTAATTGTTCTTTGGATAATTGATGGAAAAATTAAAAAAGAAACAGTAATCCACGCTATTTTTTCTTGTTTTTTGGCTTGGGTGGTAACAGAAGCAATTAAAGCTTTTTTCCCAACATTAAGACCATTTCAGGTTCAGGATTTAGTACCATTAACGTTAACGATTCCCGGAGATGGTGCATTTCCTTCAACTCATACCGCAATTGCTTTTGCGTTATCAATAACAATATTTAAACATGACAAAAAAATTGGAGTTTTATATCTTGTAATGGCAGGGCTTGTAGGTATTGCAAGAATCATAGCTCATGTCCATTATCCTATTGATATTATGGCTGGAGCAGTCATTGGAGTTGTTATTTCAGGCTTGACATCTAGCAAACACTTTGTTAGACTGCTAAATCGATGAGAACAGTACCAATAATACCAATTAGAGGCTCAGTAGTTTTCCCCCATACGGATACTTTGTTGTCCTTTGCACGTTCAAAATCTGTCACTGCGGCAGATGAAGCTTTTACCAAAGATAGGTTGGTTGCAATTTTCACTCAAAAAGATTCAAGAATTGGCGATCCTGAAAAAGAAGACCTTTTTGAAATAGGAACTATTGCAACAATTACTCAAATGATGTCTGTTGAAGATGGTGTTCACGCTTTGGTTAGGGGTCAGGCAAGAGTTAGACTTTCAGAAATAGTTTCAAGAGCTCCTTTTTTGGTTGGGACTGTTGAAGAATTACCTGATATTGTAGATGAATCATCAGAAGTAATTGCACTATCAAGAAATTTAGCAGAAACATTTAAAAAGGCACTTATGTTAGGTAAGACTGTTGAAATAATTTCTGTTGTTAAATTAATTTCTGAGACTTCAAATCCATCAGAATTAACTGATCAAATTGCTACAGTTTTAGATATTAAACCAATTGAAAAACAAGAAATACTTTCTACTTTTCCATTAATTTCAAGGATGAAAAAAGTTCACGAACTTCTTTCAAAAGAAATAACTATTTTAGAAATTGAAAAAACCATATCATCAAAAACTCAAGAACAGTTTGATGAAATTATGAAGAAAAATATTCTTCGTGAGAGGAAAAAGGCAATTAACAAAGAATTAGGAGAAGCTGATGAAAAAGAGGGAGAAGTAGGTTCTGAAGAAGTAAAAGAATACAAGAAAAAAATAGCTGATGCCAAAATGCCTAAAGAAGTGGAAGAAAAAGCTTTAAAAGAACTTAATAAATTATCAAAGATGAGCTCTTTTAATCCTGAATCAGGTTTTTTAAGAAATTATTTAGATTGGCTCTGTGAAGTTCCTTGGAGTGTTGTCAGTCCTAATAATGTATCTATTAAAAAAGCAGGCAAGGTAATGGAAAAAAGGCATTATGGGTTAGATAAGACAAAGACGAGAATACTGGAATATCTTTCAGTAATGAAACTTTTGGAAGAAAGAAAAAAGAAAGGCAAGGATAGTAATTTTCAACCAACAATACTATGTTTTATTGGTCCTCCTGGAGTTGGAAAAACTTCAATTGGGAGAGCAATAGCTGAAGCAATGGGAAGAAAATTTGCGAGAATATCTTTAGGTGGTATACGAGATGAGGCAGAAATAAGGGGTCACAGAAGAACATATGTAGGAGCACTTCCTGGAAGAATTATTCAAGGAATTAAAACTGCGGGAACCCGAAATCCTATATTTATGCTTGATGAAATTGATAAGGTTGGGGCAGATTTTAGAGGAGATCCTTCATCTGCTCTTTTGGAAGCATTAGATCCTGAACAAAATAAAGAATTTTCAGACCACTACCTAGAAGTAAACTTTGATTTATCTGATGTCTTTTTTATAGCAACAGGTAATGTGCTAGACACTATTCCATCTGCACTTAAAGATAGAATGGAAGTAATACAATTTGCAGGTTATACAGAAGAAGAAAAATTTGAGATTGCAAATAGATTTATTTGGCCAAAACAACTTAAAAATCATGGGCTTGAAGACTCTAAAATTAAAGTTACCGATAAAGCCTTAAAGTTAATTATTTCTCGTTACACAAGAGAGTCAGGTGTAAGAAATTTAGAAAGAAATTTAGCTACAGTTTTAAGAAAGATTGCAAGACTTGTTGCAGAAAAAAAGAAATATCCGCGAATAATTAAAGAAAAACAAATAAGACAATACTTAGGATCCAATAAGTTTTCATCTTTAATTGCCGAGAAGAAAAATGAAATTGGAATGTCAACAGGACTTGCCGTAACCTCAGTGGGTGGAGAGATTTTATTTATTGAAATTTCTTTAATGCCAGGAAAAGGCAGGCTTACATTAACAGGGCAACTTGGAGATGTTATGAAAGAATCAGCACAGGCTGCATTTACTTGGACAAGATCAAATTATAAACTTTTAGGATTAAAACCAGATTTTTCTGCAAAATTAGATGTCCATATACATGTTCCTGAAGGAGCAGTACCTAAAGATGGACCATCAGCTGGAACTGCAATAACAACAGCACTTGTCTCTGCACTTACAAAAACTCCCGTTAAAAGAGAGGTTGGAATGACTGGAGAAATTACACTTCGTGGAAATGTTATGGAAATTGGAGGAGTTAAAGAAAAAACAATTGCAGGTCATAGGGCAGGATTAAAAACAATAGTTCTTCCTAAAGAAAATCAAAAAGATATGGAAGATGTTCCAGAAAAAGTTAAAAAAGATATTAATTTTGTCTTTGCAGAAAAAATTGAAGACGCTTTAAAAGTTGCCCTCACCAAATGGCCAATTGTGGTAAAATAACCTCATTGACCCCATCGTCTAGTGGTCTAGGACACTTGGTTCTCATCCAAGAGATCGTGAGTCCGAATCTCACTGGGGTCACAAAATCAAAATAGAATAAAAAAGACCTACTTTACGACTAAATTGCAGGGTCTGACCCTGCAAGATCTTAAAGATAAAGTTATGACTTGAAAAATACAAGACCTAGTTTAATAAGATTAATGCTGAAGATTTGTTAAACTGTCAATTATATCCTGTGAAGATTGGTGTTTGTTCCATTGTTCATCTCCATAATTTTGTGGTATCATTGCACAAAATATGGCTGAAGTATTTAACCCGCTCAGTTTGTTTTGTGATGTAGGGCAGGTTCAAGCAACTGTTCTTATTGAGGCTGGAGCAGATTTGCGAGACAATGTTAATGGATATGTAACTGAACCTTGCAAGGGTTGTAAAAAGTGGTCAACAGATAAAATCAGGAAAGTTGAAAAAGAAGTTAAAGAAGAATGGGGAGATCAATCTGGAATTAGAGATGGACGAGCAAATCAGCTAGAACAGTTGCTTGTAGATAAAGCAAGATTTAAAAGTGGAGACCATCAGCTTGTTGTGGGCATGTGTACTCCCATAACTGGCGACTAAAGCTATTTATTTTTTTCAAGATTACTTTAAATCTAGCTTAGTTACCGTTGAGGTAGCCGTTAACCGTCCGTTGGACGGTAATGCGGATGAAAGGACGAAAATACGACCAATTAACGGTGTTCATTGAGTGTCTTACGGTAATCCGTTAGGCACCCGTTGTTTCTAAATTCACTGAATGGTTTTGATATACTCTGAATTAGTTGACTTTTGGAGGTAACAAGGTTAAGATAAACACCTAATATGAATATTTTTCCCAACAAATATATTAAAATCAGCCTTATTAAGGCTATTTAATTTGTTGGGAGAACTATTTATTAAATCTCTCCCAAGTTAAGGGGAGATTATTTTTTTTGCAATCATGACAAAACAAATACAACTTACAGAAAAAGGACTTGAAGCACTTAAAAAAGAGCTTGAAAGGTTATTGAAAGTCAAGCGACCAGCTTTGGTTGATAGGCTATCTAATGCTCGTTCCCAAGGAGATCTTTCTGAAAATTCTGATTATCAAAATGCTAAAGAGGAATTAGAATTTTTGCAAGGAAGAATAGAAGAACTTCAATTAGTAATTAAAAATGCAAAAGTAGTTAAAGATACTAATAATGGAAACAATGTCGGAGTTGGTACAAAAGTTACAGTGCGTGTTAACGGAATTAAAAATACTTTTGAAATAGTTGGTGAATGGGAAGCAGATATGACAAATAAAAAAATTAGTCATGCTTCACCGTTAGGGTCAGCTTTGGTTGGTAAAAAAGTTGGTGAAAAATTTGAAGTAGAAGCTCCAGTAGGCAAGATATTATATGAAGTGGTTGCTATAGACTAACACTCGCCATATAATTACTTCAAATGGAAGAAACAAAAAATGTTCGTGAAGAAAGACTTGAAAAACTTAAAAAGATAAAAGACTTGGGTATTGATCCTTATCCTTCCAAAATAACACTTAAAGGTAAACACATTTCAGTTACAACTGCTCGTGATTTGATGGACAAAAAAGTTTTGGTTGCTGGAAGAATTTGGTCAATTAGAGTTCACGGTGGGGTAACATTTGCAGATTTAAAAGATGGATCAGGTCTAATTCAATTATTTTTTCAAAAAAAAGTACTTAATGATAAATATAATATCTTAAAATTAATTGATACTGGAGATTTTTTAGCAGTTTCAGGAACAGTAATTAAAACTCAAGCAGGTGAAATATCAATACTTGTAGATGATTTTCAAATTTTATCTAAATCAATTAGACAACTTCCTAGTATTTGGTATGGGTTAAAAGATACTGAAGAAAGATATAGACAACGATATGTTGATCTTTTATTAAATGATGAATTAAAAGAATTATTCAAGAAAAAATCAATTTTTTGGAATAGTATGAGGCAATTTTTGATTGAGAAAGGATTTTTAGAAGTTGAGACTCCAGTTTTGGAAAATACGGTAGGCGGAGCAGATGCAAATCCATTCACTACTCATCATGGGGCGTTAGATATTGATTTATATTTAAGAATTTCAATGGGCGAACTTTGGCAAAAAAGATTAATGGTTGCAGGATTTGATAAAACTTTTGAAATTGGAAGGCAATTTAGAAATGAAGGATTAAGTCGTGAACATCTTCAAGATTATACTCAAATGGAATTTTATTGGGGTTATGCTAATTATGAAGACTCTATGGCTTTAGTTGAGGAAATGTATAAATTTGTAGCAAAAGAAACCTTCGGGAAATTAAAATTTGAAATAGCGGGAAAGAAAGTTGATTTAGAAGGAAAATGGAAAAAAATTGATTATACAGAAACTATAAAAGAAAAAACTAGAACCGATATTGTTATTGCTACAGAGAAAGAACTAAAAGAAAAATTAAAATCATTAGAAATAAAATACCTGCCTGCGCAGGCAGGTGACAATAATATAACAAAAGCAAGACTTATAGACATACTTTGGAAGCATGTCAGAAAAGAAATTGTTGGACCAGTGTTTTTAATAGGTCATCCAGTTGAAGTGTCTCCACTTGCCAAAAGAATGATTGATAAACCAAATAACGTTGAAAGATATCAAGTAATAATTGCAGGCAGTGAGATGGGTAATGGTTATTCAGAACTTAATGATCCAATTGATCAAGCAGAAAGATTTAAAGAACAACAAAAACTTCGAGATGAAGGAGATCCTGAAGCTCAAATGAATGACTGGGATTTTGTAAGAGCATTAGAATATGGTATGCCTCCTGTTTCTGGATTCGGGGTTTCAGAAAGACTTTTTTCTTTCCTTGTTGACAAACCTATTAAAGAAACTGTATTATTTCCTTTATTGAGACCTGAAAAAATATGAAATTAATTAAAGCGAAGATTTTAACTACTGAACAAGCAAAAGAAAAAATTCTAGGAATTCGAATGGGAATGATTCATTGTGCAATTGAATCAGTTGCAGTTTCAATATTGGCTTTACTTTTATTTATTGGAGCACCATCAGTTTTTCCAGAAATAATTAATCCTTATCTTCCATCTTCTTTAAAAATTATGCAAGCAATTGTTGCTGTCCCTGCAATTTTATGGATACTAACAATTTTATGGAATGCATTTAATTATTTTAGAATCTATAAACTTCAAAAATCACTCTCATCTAAAAAATGATCTCAAGGGAAGACGCATTTAATTTAGTTACTTCCTGGACAGAAAATAAAAATTTAATTAAACATATGATCGCTGTTGAAGCTGCAATGGGAGGATTAGCTAAGCACTTTGGTGAGGATGAGAGTTTATGGAAGGTAGTTGGTTTGATCCATGATGCTGATTATGAGAAATATCCCGATAAACACCCCAAAGTTTTAATTCATGAATTGGAAAAAAGACAAGAAGATCCAATAATAATTAATGCAATTAAATCTCATGCTTGGAATTACAATGGAATGGATCAAGAACCAAAAACAAAATTAGAATGGAGTTTGTATTGCTGTGATGAACTAACTGGATTAATAGTAGCTGTAGCGCTGATTCGTCCTGAACGAAAATTGTCAGCTGTAACAGTTGATAATGTTTTGTCCAAATGGAAAAAGTTAGATTTTGCAAAAGGAGTGGAAAGAGGAAATATTGAAAAGTGTGAAGAAAAATTAGGAATTAAACTACCTGATTTTATCCAAATTGTATTAACTTCTATGCAATCAATAGCAACTGACTTGGGTTTGTAATATAATAAGTTCATGTTAGATATTAAATTTATTAG